>Ga0307479_10000821_pt1 | contig 28246 bp, 20 predicted proteins | sample atmos_gasesECM4C_FD_203743 | JGI IMG/M metagenome (GOLD analysis project Ga0307479, IMG submission 203743) | Hardwood forest soil microbial communities from Morgan-Monroe State Forest, Indiana, United States - atmos_gasesECM4C_515 | ecosystem: Environmental > Terrestrial > Soil > Temperate... | reverse complement strand
TCACCGGCGTAGCTGCGATTTTGCATCTGTGCGACCGCCGTGGCATGCAGATCCGCGCGCAGGCCAACATAAGACGCCACCATAATTAATCCCACGATGGCCCCGATGTAGCCGCGTGGCCTTTTATCTTTCGCACCGATTTCAGCGCCGATCAAATGAAAAAATTCCGGCAATAGAATAGCCGCGATCAGAATAGTTACGATCCAGGGATCGATCGTCGGCAGCCAATCCATCGCCATCCGCGCTGGGTTGACGGGCCAGAACAACTCCACACCCTGCCATTGCGCCGCATCCATCGCCAGATGCAGCCATTGAGCCAATAGCACCGCGACAAAAAGGGTTCCCGCCGGCAAGCGTGAAATCAATTCGCGCGATGCCCACACGCGATATGCCGCGCCAAAAATGCACGTGATGATCAGCGATGCCGACAGGGAATGCGTGTACGTGCGATGCCAGCCGAGATACGCGGACGGACTTATCAACGCACTGAAGGCATCGACATCAGCGATCACGCCAGCCGGAATGGTGAAGGCCCAGAGCAGCTTGGGCGCGCGAGGGAAAATGGCGCGAGACAGCGCAAGCGAGGCCAAAGCATGCGTGCCTATGTCCATAAAATGTCAGCCAGCTACATCGCCGCACTAAGCGGATGCTAAACCGATGCGGCGGTTCTTAGCCCATTCATGCCGGCGGCGGTTTCGGGAATCAACAATTTTAATGCCCCGGGCACAATTTTGAATTCCACCGGCAGGCGGCCAAGCGGTTCGCCATCGACTTGCGCATGCACGGGATTTCCGTGCAGTGGTTCGCAGAGTACGGAGTCGGTCTTCGAAAAAAATACACCGTTGGTTCCGCGCAATTTGCCCATCCAAAGAGTCGGCAAATAACTTAGATAGCGGAGACCACTGCGGGTACTCAAGGTCATCACTTCAAATTTATTTTCATACAAATCGGCAAGCGTCGTAATTTTGAATGGCCCACCGTAATGTTTGGTGCGTCCCACGATCGCCAGCGACGCGTGAGAGGACTGGCCGCCAATCACCACGCGAAAATGCGGATAGTCGTAGCGAAAAATTTCACGCGCGCCCTGCCACCAGTAGGCCAAAATCCCAAGGCGCGCTTTCAGTTCCAGATCGATGGAGTAAACGATCCTGCCATCCGGCCCAGCGCCTGCAACGCTGAGAAAATATTTGCGCTTCTTCGGTTCGCAGAGCGGAGTGGCCAGGCCCAGCGCAATATCGACCACCTTGCCGTGAATTAATTTGCGGGCTGCGTTGGGAATGTCCCACGGCAGGCACAACTCTTTGGCGAAAATATTAGCGGTGCCTGCCGGTAGCAGAGCGAGTGGAATGCGATGGCCGTTCGATGGCCCGGCGAGGCCGTTGACTATTTCATTTAACGTGCCGTCGCCTCCGCACGCGACCACCAGATCGCGGCGCTCAACGGTGGCGCGCTGCGCCATCTCTGTGGCGTCGCCCGGGCCGGTCGTTTCGGCGAGGTCAACTTCAATTCCAACGGCGGAAAAAATTCTCCGCGCTTCGTCCAACGAGCGACGCCGTTTCGCGCCTCCGTGTCCGGCATTGGGATTATGAATCAGAAGAGCATTCTGAAGCCCGTTAGTCATTCGATTGATGAGGTCCGTATCCGTCTTCCGTCTATTCATTCTATATAATGTGAGAGCAATCACAGCATCTCTTCTGCGAAGATTTCCGTGCGAGGAATCATGGCCAGGGCTGGCGCTGCCATAAAAAATGAAATCAAAGACCTGCGCGAAAAGCTGCGCCATCACGAATATCGTTATTACGTCGCGGACGACCCGGAAATTTCCGACGCCGCTTACGACCGGCTCATGGGCAAGCTCAAAGAACTGGAAGCCGCGCATCCGGAACTCGTCACCGCGGATTCGCCCACCGTGCGCGTAGGTGGCGCTCCGCGGGCAGGATTTCAAACTTACCAGCATGCGCGGCCCATGCTCAGTCTGGACAACGCGTTTTCTTATGAAGTGCTGCGTGAATTCGACCGTCGCGTGCGCGAAAACAGCGGTCGCGAAAAAATCGAATATATCGCCGAGCATAAATTCGATGGCTTGAGCATTTCGCTGCAATACCGGGCTGGAGCGCTCGTTCGCGGCGTGACGCGCGGTGACGGGCGCACCGGCGAAGACGTCACGCCCAACGTAAAAACGATCCGATCGATACCGCTGCGCGTCGATCCGGCTGTACTGAAAAAAGTAAAGCTGCCTCCAAATTTCGAAGTGCGCGGAGAAATTGTCATGCCCAAAAAAGCTTTCGCGGAATTGAACCGGCAGCAGGAGCTTTCTGGCGGCAAGATTTTTGCCAATCCGCGTAACGCCGCTGCCGGCGGAGTGCGCGTTCTGGATGCTTCGATTACCGCGTCGCGGCGGCTGGAATTTTTTTCTTATTACCTGCTGGTCGAGGGGCGATCGCCGTTCACCAAGCTTTCCGAGTCCTTGCTGGCGTTGAAGGAATTGCGATTCCGCGCCTCCGCGGACTGGAAGTTGTGCAACGGAATCGAAGAAGTGCTGAAGTACTGCGACGACTGGGAAGACAAGCGCGAGAAACTTCCGTATGAAATTGATGGTGTGGTGGTAAAAGTGAATTCCATCCCCATACAAAATGAATTGGGCTACACGGCAAAAGCGCCGCGCTGGGCCATCGCTTACAAATATCCCGCGCGCCAGGAAACCACGGTGGTCAACGATATTCAGGTGAACGTTGGGCGCACCGGCACGCTCACTCCCGTGGCGTTCTTGGAACCGGTGCAAGTTGGAGGCGTCACCGTGAGCCGCTCCACGCTGCACAACATGGATGAAATTGAGCGGCTGGGCGTGCAGATTGGCGACACCGTGCTGGTGGAACGCGCGGGAGAAGTCATCCCGCACGTTTTAAAAGTCGTGAAGGAAGGCGCGGATCGCAGGCCGTTCCGCATGCCGGAGAAGTGTCCGGAATGTGGGAGCAACATTCACAAAGCTCCGGACACGGTCGCTTTTCGTTGCGTGAATGCGGCGTGCCCGGCGAAGAGAAGGGAGTCGCTGCTGCACTTTGCAGGGCGCCACGCCATGAATATCGACGGCCTGGGCGAAAAAATCGTCGACCAGTTGATTGAACAAGGATTAGTGCGCGACTTTGCGGATTTGTATTCGCTGAAGCTGGATAAGCTCGTCGCACTGGAACGCTTCGCCGAAAAATCAGCGCAAAATTTGTTGGACGAAATCGAAGCCAGCAAAAAGAACAGCCTGGCGCGGCTGATCTATGCGCTAGGCATCAGTTTTGTAGGCGAGCGCACCGGAGAATTGCTGGCCGGCCACTTTTCTTCGGTAGAGGATCTTGCCGCCGCCAATCAGGAACAACTCGAAGAAGTAGCCGAGGTAGGACCGAAGGTCGCCGCCGCCATCACTGAATTTTTCTCTGAGCCGGCCAATCGTCAGCTCATCAAAAAGCTGCACAAAGCCGGCGTGCATCCCACCATGGAAAAGCGCCAAATCAAAAGCGACAAATTTGTGGGTAAATCATTCGTGTTCACCGGCGGACTTGCCAATCGCAGCCGCGAAGACGCTGCCGAAATCGTAAAGCAGCATGGCGGAACAATTTCCAGCTCAGTCAGCAAAAAAACAAATTACGTCGTCGTTGGCACAGATCCCGGCTCAAAATACGACAAAGCCAGATCCCTAGGTGTACCGGTCTTGACCGAAAAGGAATTCGAAAAACTTTTCGGCGGCTAATTAATATATCATTCGTCGCTCCCGCTAAACTGTTCACTGCTGGCCGAGTTGTTTCCTCATCCAATCGATCATGATGGGAACTACATGCTCTTCCAGCTTCTTGTTGACGGCCAGCAGATGGTCTGCATCCTGAATTTCCGCATAAGTAGCGTGCCCAGGATGAGCGCGGTTCACGATATCCGAAATCGCGCGGCTGTCGGATCTGCTCATGATCGTATCGCTGGTGCCATGCAGGACCAGCACCGGGGCATCTACTTCCTGCCACACTTTGCCAAGATTTAAATCCTGCAGTTGCTGATAAAAAGCGGCCGGGCGCCCATATTGCCCGTCGGGCGCATCGTACCATAGGCCTTTCCACTCGGGATGCTGTGCGATGATTTCGCCGGGACTCATTCGATGGATGAGATACAGCGAATAAAAATCGGTGAAGGCCCGCATCCCATCGTTGATCTCCGCGGCGGATAATTTTTTATCCTTAGTAAGTCGGACGCGTTCATTCTCGAGCATGTGCTCATACCACGTGCGGCCCCACGAAGAAGCGGCGATATACCCGCGCACGCGATGCTGGCCCGCACTCAAAGGAGCGGTGCCGCCGCCATTGCTGAGGCCCACAACAAAAACGGCACTCTGATCCACAAAAGGATATTTGGAGAGGGAATCAAAAGCCGTGCGGTAGCTATCCAATTCGGTTTGAAAGTCAGTCTTCGCGCACGTGCCTTGGCTCTCGCCGACCCCAGGCTTGTCCATGCGCATCGTGGCAAAGCCGGATTGCTCGATCAAGCGCCAGAAAATCGCTCCGAATCCATCAGTTTCCCCGTCGGGATATTCCACGGAATCGCAGCTCAACCAGCCCACGAAAAAAATCGCCGGTACTTTGCCGCTGACGGATTTTGGCTTAGTCACAAAAGTACGAATTTTCTGGCCTTGAGAATTGGTTACCCAATCGTAGGTAATCTCAGCGTTCCGGAATTGCTCTCTCTTGTGCGAAGAATCCGCTGGAGGTGTCTGCGCAAACATAGTTGCCGCGTATCCGATGGCGGCCACTACTAATAATGTCTTGCAGCAAAAGCGAGACACGGTTTCCCCCAGGCCGCACAGCACCGCCCGTGATGGACGAATGCTATCCGCAAAGGTGAGCGTATTTCCAGATGAACTAACAGCTATAATGGAACCAGCGGGCGGGCCGGGTAATCGCTGGCTGTTGGGCCGCAAGGCGCAGCAGCGGGAGGAAAGTCCGGACACCGTCCTGAGGCATGGCCAACGTTTTGTTGGCCAGAACTCTTGACAGGGCAACGCGCCTGGTAACGCCAGGGGGCTTCGTTACAAGACGAAGCTACGGATAGTGCCACAGAAAATTAAACCGCCGGCGGAGCGCAGCACGGTGGCATCGCGCAGGCAAAACCTGCGAGACGTCTCGCAATGCTCGTACTGTTGGTAAGGGTGAAAAGGTGGGGTAAGAGCCCACCGCCTCGCTAGCGATAGCGAGGGCAGGGAAAACCCCGCGTGGTGCAAGGCCAAATAGGAGGGGAGAGCTGGCCCGGCTCATTGAGCGGCGTTCCTGCAAAGGAGCGCACTCCATTTTACGCGGCGCAAGCCGCGTAAATCGAAAACCCTCGGGTAGGCTGCTGGAGTCCCGGTGCGAACCGGGACCTAGAGGAATGATTGCCGCGGTGTGCAGCGCGCTATGCGCGCTGCAACGCCGCACAGAATCCGGCTTACAGGCTCGCCCGCTTATTTTCTAAGCTTATAGATGATGTTGCGGTTTTCTAACGCAACGTCTAAAAACGAGGACATATCTTTCGAGGCCGTGCTGCCGCCGCTGCTGGGCCCTCGAGTTGACAGACGCTGAGCGATGCTACTACCCACGCGTTTGCTACTGGTATGTGGTTATTTGATGTCTCAAGATAGCCGCTGGGAGTGCGGCTTTTTGTTCAAAGAGAAACGGCCGTTGAAAACAAGTAGGATAGCGAAAAAAATAGGATAGCAACACTCATCAACATTCATCAGGACCTCAGCAACGAGAGATTAAATCCCACCCTCTTCGCCAATTCTTTAGAATCAATGGGATGGACCCTTTTTAGATTCAGATTCTAAGAAATCTCCAGAAGTCAGGATTAGCCAGCCTGGAGATTCTTCGGCTGTGTCTGTGGAATGCCCCGGTGCATCGAATATATAATGCGTATCTTAATCCTCAATCTCCGTCCAGAGTCCCTTGACGCCACCACTCGCGCCTTGTCTGGACAGGGCTACGACCTCGTGGTGGAAAACGGACTGACCGTCGATCAAGTGTTGGCTCTCTCCCCCGAAGTATTGGTAACCGAAGCCACCCCTTCCGACCTCAGCTGCTGTGGACTCGTCACGCAGCTTAAATCGCGCCCGGAAACCGAGTCACCGCTCAAGATCGTGATCATCGTGGAGGGGAGCGCGCTGGAGCGTGCTCGCGCCTTGGACCTCGGCGCTGATGACGCCATTTCCTTTCCGTTCGAGCCTGTGGAATTTGCCGCCAAAATCCGAACCCAATTCCGCGAGCGTAAGCCGCAAGAAGAACTCAACACAATGCTCAAGTACGCCGTGCAACGAGAACATTTCGCGGATATCGCCGTCGAATCGTTGAGCGGCCCACTTGGCAAACGCCGCTTGTGGATGGTCCCCGCTATTTTCATACTCAGCGCGGCTGCGGTAGTTGCGGCCGTCTATCTGGGCATTTCGGGGCGCGGCGAGCGCAAGGAGACACGTCAGCTGCGCGCCGAAATCACTCGTCTGAACAGCAGTCTGGGCCAACAAGGCGACATTCAGCGCCGCGCGGAGTTCACTCGCGGCTTGTTCGAGGCTGAGTCGCGCTCGGCATCTGCTACCCGCGAATCTCTGAAAGCGCAATCGGAAGATCTCCACAAACGCGTCGCCCGCGGCGGCTCCGACGCTGAGTCCCTGAAGCACCAACTCGCGGACACACAGAATCGCCTGAAACTTCTGGAAAGCGAGGGCAAGATCGCCGAAAGCGTCGTCCAGAATTACGGCCCCAGCGTTTGCTTGCTGCATGTTGTTGTGGAATTTCTCGACAAGGAATCCGGCCATCCCATCCAGGTCGCCGTTGATGCTGCCGGCAAGCCGCTGGTCGACGCCAAAGGCATGGTGACGCTCGATGAAGGCGGCAAAGGACCTCATCTTCAAATCGACGTCTTCGGCACCGGCTTTCTGGTCAGACGCGAAGGCAAAATCATTACCAATCATCACGTCGTCGAACCTTGGTGGAAAGACGAGGATCTAAAGAAACTGCTCGATCAGGGTGCCGACGCCTACGTTTTGTCCTACGAAGTTTACTTCCCTGGAAAAGCTGAGGGTCTGCGCGCCAAACTGGATCGCATTTCGTCGAAAGCGGACCTCGCGACTCTTCAGCTCGATTCTCCGCTTCCGCCCAACTCCGCAGTGCTGCAACTGGACGATCGCACGGAAGCCACCGTGTCGGGAGATTCAGTTGTGTTGATTGGTTATCCAACAGGAATTGAAGGCATTCTCGCCCGGGCCGGCAGCGATGTGGCACAGAAAATTGTGAGCGACACCCAAGACGTCAATCGCATTATGACGCAGCTCGCTGCGCAGCACCTCATCCGTCCCACCACGACGCAAGGCCACATAGGCGACGTGCTTGAGGACAAGATTGTCTACGACGCCGCCACCACCTCCGGCGGTTCGGGCGGGCCGCTGTTCAACCGCGACGGAAAAGTAATCGGCATAAATTTCGCGGTGCTTAGAGATTTCGGCGGTTCAAACCTCGCTGTTCCCGTCAAATACGCCAAAGACCTGTTGAAGTAGAGGCCTCGCGATGGAAACGCTGCGCACGGATACTCTCTTCCACCCTTGCGGTCGGTGATATCGGGAACTCCATTTCCAGCTCGAAGACAGGGTGTCGGCGTATTGGCATTTCGTCCACCGCGCTGGATTCTTCGCCCCCGGGTCAACCGCAACGCTGGTCTCAAGCTACCTTTCTAAACGCTTTTGTTTCAAATACTTCCTAAAGTTCCTCGGTCGTTCTTGGCGGTGGCATCCGGTCTGCATCCTGCAGTTCTGAGGGGTGCATCATGTGGATTGTTAGATTAGCGCTGAGTCGGCCCTATACCTTTGTGGTCGTCTCGATACTCATTCTGATTCTGGGCGCGCTCGCGATTTTTCGCACACCGACAGACATTTTTCCGAACATCAACATTCCGGTTGTCAGCATCATCTGGACTTATAACGGCCTGGTGCCTGAGGACATGGCCGACCGCATCGTCAGCATCACAGAACGTGCGCTGACCACCACCGTTGATAATATCGAGCACGTCGAATCGCAATCGCTGTATGGAATTGCTGTTGTCAAAGTATTTCTGCAGCCCACCGCCAACATTCAGCAAGGCATCGCACAAATTACGGCGGTCTCGCAAACCCAACTCAAGCAGCTGCCCGCAGGATCGACGCCACCTCTTATTCTGGCGTACAGCGCATCGAGTGTGCCGGTTCTTCAATTGGCGCTCTCGGGGCAAAACCTGTCAGAGCAGGAACTCAACGATTATGGTTTGAATTTCATTCGGACTCAGCTCATCACCGTGCCTGGCGCTTCTGTGCCGTATCCTTACGGCGGAAAGCAGCGCCAGGTGCAGGTGGATCTGAATACCACGGCGTTGCAGTCGAAGGGACTTTCCGCTCTGGATGTGGTCAACGCCATCAGCGTTCAAAATTTAATTCTGCCCACCGGAACGTCCAAGATCGGCTCCAGGGAATACAACGTCTCCATTCCGAACGCGGCGCCGCAGACGATTGCCGACCTGAACCGAATCCCGATCAAGAACATTGGCGGTACTACGATCTACATTAAAGATGTCGCGTGGGTACGCGATGGCTTTCCTCCGCAGACGAATATCGTGCGCGTCAACGGCCAGCGCTCTGTATTGCTGACCATCCAAAAGGCCGGCAACGCGTCAACGCTGAACGTAATCGCCGGCATCAAGTCTCTTCTGCCTCAAATTAAGACCACCGTTCCACCGCAGCTCAATATCGAACCGCTGGCGGACCAGTCTATTTTTGTTCGTGGCGCGATCAGTGGCGTGGTCCGAGAAACGCTGATTGCCGCGTGCCTGACGGCATTCATGATTCTCGCCTTTCTGGGCAGTTGGCGAAGCACGCTGATTATCGCGACTTCCATCCCGCTGGCAATACTGAGCTCCATCATCGTGTTTAGCGCTATCGGCGAAACCATTAATATTATGACCCTTGGTGGACTCGCTCTGGCGGTCGGCATCCTGGTTGACGACGCCACCGTTGAGGTTGAGAACATAAATCGCAACCGGGAAGCGGAACCCGAGAAGGACATGGATGCCGTAGTGCTGGACAGCGCGTCGCAAATCGCGACACCTGCATTCGTGTCTACGCTCTCTATCTGTATTGTGTTTGCTCCGATGTTCTTGTTGTCTGGCGTCGCGCGCTATCTTTTTGTGCCGCTGGCCGAAGCGGTGGTGTTCGCGATGTTGGCTTCTTACTTTCTTTCCCGGACGATCGTTCCGACTATGGCCAAGTACTTGTTGCGGGGAGATAAACACGAAGGGGGAGCCCCGAGCCGCAATCCGCTGGTACGACTTCAGAAGGGCTTCGAAGCAGCATTCGAAAAATTCCATCACAGCTATCGCGGATTGCTGGAAGGTTGCCTGCACCATCGGCGTGCATTCCTGATCGCCTTCTTCGCTTGCTGTCTTGGCTCTCTCGCGTTACTGATTCCCTGGCTGGGACAGGACTTTTTCCCCACCGTTGACAGCGGGTCTTTCAAGCTTCATCTGCGCGCGCCCACAGGAATGCGCATCGAGGAAACCGCTAACCTGTGCGATCAGGTCGAGCGCTTCATTCGCGGACAGATTCCAGCAAGCGAGTTCCAGAGTGTTATTGACAACATAGGTTTGCCCTACAGCGGCATCAATCTTTCCTACAGTAACTCGGCTCCAGTGGGCACGTCGGACGCCGACATTCTGGTGACGCTCGCCGCGAAGCACCATCCTACGGATGACTACATTCATCGACTTCGCATGTCACTGCCAAAACAATTTCCCGGCGCGACCTTCGCATTCTTGCCTGCCGACATGGTCAGCCAAATCCTGAACTTTGGCCTGCCGGCCCCGATCGATGTCCAAGTCGTGGGAAACGACCTGGAGGGAAACCAGCGCTATGCAGATGCGCTGCTGGTCAAGTTGAAATACGTCACCGGAACGGCAGATTTGCGAATCCAGCAGCCCTTCGATGAGCCGTATCTGCGCATGCGGGTCGAGCGTACCAAAGCCGAGCAAATTGGTTTCACTGCTCACGACATCGCGCAAAATCTTCTGGTGTCGCTCAGCGGCAGCTTCCAAACCTCGCCAACGTTCTGGGTCGACCCGAAGAATCGTGTGAGTTATCAAATTGCTACCCAAACGCCGCAGTATCGCACCGACACACTGCAAGGTGTCGAGAACATTCCTATCACCGGCACCGACCCAAATGCTCCCCCGTCGCTCATGGCTAGTTTAGTTTCAACGGAACGAGGCTCCGGAATGGCCGTGGTTTCTCATTACAACGTAGCGCCCGTCATTGACATCTTCGGCGCGGTTACAGGACGCGATCTGGGCGGCGTCGCAGGCGACATCAACAAAATCATTGACGCTACTCGCCAGCAATTGCCTCGCGGTTCGCGAGTCGTTGTTCGTGGACAGGTTCAGACTATGCGAGCTTCCTACGTCGGTCTTCTGAGTGGGCTGGCGTTTTCGATCATCCTCGTTTACCTACTGATTGTGGTGAACTTTCAGTCGTGGCTGGATCCTTTCATCATGATTTCCGCACTGCCCGCAGCGCTTGCCGGGATTGCGTGGTTTTTGTTTATCACGCACACGACCCTCAGCGTACCCGCACTCATGGGAGCGATCATGTGCATGGGCGTGGCAACCTCCAACAGCATCCTGGTGGTGAGCTTTGCTACGGAAAAAATGGAGGAAGGCAAGGATTCCATCAGCGCCGCACTGGACGCCGGGTTCACACGCTTTCGGCCCGTGCTGATGACCGCTCTGGCCATGATCATCGGCATGGTGCCAATGGCCCTGGGACTAGGAGACGGCGGAGAACAAAACGCGCCACTCGGCCGGGCGGTTATTGGTGGACTTATCTTCGCTACAGGTTCGACGCTGTTTTTTGTCCCGGCATTTTTCAGTGTTCTGCAGGGTTCGCGCAAACAGGTAGCCCAAACGGCATCCCAAAGCTAAGCAAAATCTGTGTGGAGTGATTATGTCGCAACAAACTGACGAGAAAAAACAAACCGGTGGGACGACGCTCCCAGCGAACGACGCGGGAAGAAAGCAACACCCTTACAAACGATGGGTGGTTCTGATCATTGCTGTGGTTGTGGTTGCCGCCGTGTTGGTGTCGGGCATCGTGTCCCGTGTCAAGGCGCGCACCAGGCTGAAGGCGGAGACCGCGCAAGTGGCCCTCACCGCAGTATCGGTTGTTTCGCCAAAGCAAACTGCGCCCACCGAGGAGATCATTCTTCCTGGAAACGTGCAACCGTTCATCACTTCACCGGTTTACGCGCGAACCAACGGATATTTGAAGAAGTGGTATTTTGACATCGGAGCGCACGTCAAGAAGGGGCAATTACTTGCGGTCATCGAAACGCCGGAAGTGGATCAACAACTCCAGCAAGCGCGCAGCAACCTGTTAACCGCGCAGGCAAATCTTGAACTCGCCACTATCACCAAGACCCGATACCAGGGGCTCTTGAAAAAGCATGCTGTGTCTCAGCAGGATTCCGACAACGCGGTTGGTACTTACAACGCCAATAAGGCAATTGTTCAGGCAGACCAGGCCACCGTAGAGCAGTATTCCGCGCTAGTGTCTTTTGAAAAGGTCTACGCGCCGTTTGACGGTGTGATCACCGCGCGCAACACCGATATCGGCGACCTGATTAATTCTGGCAGCACCGCCAATGTGAAGACCGATCTGTTTCACATCGCTCAACCGGGCACGTTGCGCGTTTACGTAAATGTTCCGGAAGAATACTCGCGCGGGATCAGAGTGGGCATGACCGCGGATCTTGTTCTCACCGAGTTTCCCGGGCGCACCTTTCAAGGGAACCTGGTACGCACCGCTGACGCCATCAACATGACGACTCGCACTTTGTTGATTGAGATTGATGTGGCCAATCCAACGGGCACTCTACTGACGGGTTCTTATGCAGAAGTGCATTTGAAAGTTCCTACTCAGGCTTCCGCATTCATCATTCCGGTGAATACCTTGATATTCCGGTCGGAGGGTTTGCGTGTGGGCGTTGTGAAGAATGACAAAGTAACGCTTACCGCCGTGACTCCCGGGCACGATTTCGGAAATCAGATAGAAATCGTCGCCGGTCTCAAGCCGGACGATCAGATTGTCATCAACCCACCCGATTCCATCGTTACGGGACAACAGGTTCAGATTGTTCAGGCGACATTGCCGGGGGATATCAAGTGAAGCGTGCTGCACACAGCGCGTTGGTCGGAAAGCAACGGAGAATCCGTTGGCTTGTAGTTCTGCCGGCGATAGCCGCGCTCGAGCTCTGCGGATGCACGGTGGGACCAGCATACAAGCGGCCCACTGCGGAAGTTCCAACCGCCTATAAGGAGCTCGGCAATTGGAAAGAGGCTCAGCCAAACGATCAGAATCTTGGCGGCAACTGGTGGGAGATGTTTCAGGACCCGCAATTGAACGCCCTCGAAGCGCAGGTTAATGTCTCCAACCAGAATTTGAAGGCGGCTGAGGCTCAATATACTCAGGCTCGGGCATTGCTGCGTTACAACCGGGCGGCTTATTACCCAACGATCACCGCGGGCGCGAACGCTTCACGTAACAGAATATCGAATAATCGGCCTCCAAGCTTCGCTACCAATGGGCGCACCTATACCGATTATCAAATTCCTTTTGAATTGTCTTACGAGCTTGATGTCTGGGGACGCATACGCCGCACTGTTGAGTCTTATCGCGAACAGGCACAAGCCAGCGCCGCCGACCTGGCCACCGTGAATCTTTCCATGCACGCCCAAGTTGCCCTGTCCTATTTCCAGGCACGCGTTCTAGATGCCGAGGAACAACTGCTGAACTCCACGGTCACGCAGTATGAACAAGCCCTGGAATTGATTGAGAACCGCTATGCCGGCGGCATTGCTTCCGACTTGGAAGTCCAACAGGCGACGACTCAGCTTGAGACTACTCGCGCGCAAGCGATTGATGTGGGAGTCGCCCGCGCACAGTTCGAACACGCGGTGGCAATTCTCATTGGAAAACCTCCCGCCGACTTCAGTCTCGCCGCTCTTCCGCTTACGACACCTCCTCCACCGATTCCGGCTGGCCTTCCTTCCGAGTTGCTTGAACGGCGCCCCGACATTGCGGCGGCAGAACGGCGCATGGCCTCAGCTAACGCTCAAATCGGAGTGGCGAAGGCTGCTTACTATCCGACCATCAGTCTGGGAGCAACCGGCGGCTTCGAGAGTGGTGTAATCACCACACTCATTTCTGGTCCGAGCGTCCTTTGGTCCGCGGGGGGCTCTGCAGTAGCCCCCATTTTTGATGCCGGCCGCCGGAGGGCCAACGTGGATCAAGCTATCGCATTTTATGATCAGACCGTCGCCAACTATCGCGAAACAGTACTGGCAGGCTTTCAACAGGTCGAGGACAATCTGGCCGCCTTGCGCATCCTGGAAAATGAAGCACAGGTGCAGGAAAGAGCAGTCGACGCCGCCCAAAAATATCTCGAACTTGCCAACACCCGTTACACTGGGGGCGTCACGAGTTACCTGGAAGTTACCACCGCTCAGAGCGCAGCCCTCTCGGACGAACTGACCGCCGTAAGCATTCTGGGCCGCCGCATGGTGGATGCAGTCACGCTAGTGCAGGCCCTCGGTGGCGGATGGGATCGTTCTTCTTTGCCCGACCGCCCTGAATGCTGTGGCAAGCTGACTAGCACTTCAAGATAGTGTTGCAGGGGCAACAGGTAGTGGAGCTGTAGAAACGAATGAGCGCCACCATCTCAATCAAGGATGGCTGGCGACGCTGCCTCGGCGGAGCAGATCGCCCTCTCTCTCCCCCATTATGCTCGCGTTGCCGCATGGCCGGTATGTGGCAGCAGGAAAGCTCTCGAGACGAGGTTAGGCCGAAGGGACCGGGCTATTCGCGCTTGGATGTTGGGGGGGCGCCGGATTTTTTTGTGTCGTCTTTCGCTGCGGGCTTTGGATTTTTGTCGGCATTTGCGCTCTTATTTTTAGCTGTATCTTTGGCGGGGCCGGAACTCTCCGGTTTGTTCTGCTCGGTGCGCGGCTCTTCCGCGGATGGCTTATCGGTCGGTTGCTTATCTGCGGATTGCTTATCGGTTGATGATTTTTCTGCTGGGGGCGTTTCCGGTTCTTTGTTTTTATCTTTGTTTTTATCTTTGCTTTTGTCTTTCTCTTGGTCGTCCGATTTTTTGGTAACTGGCGAAAGCAGATATTGCATTCTTGCGCGAGCGGCGCGCCATTTCACACTGCTGGCATTTCCAGCCCGGTCCAGATACGGCGCCAGCTTTTTGTCTGTGGCTATTCCCTGATCTTTTAAAAATTGGGTTAGGGCCAGGCTTTGGGCTTCCAGGGACTCGAGCAAGGAAAATAGTTCGTCTAGGATTTCTTTAATCGGCTCAGGACTGGGTTCCATATGTTCGCTCATCCCACCGGTTCATCCCACGACGAAGTTCATACTGCGAGTGCTGCCCGGAGCCGCGCAAGTTATTCGCCCGTTAAAAATGACAGGATGGGGCGCCGCGCTTTTGCAGGTATTTCTGGTGGTATTCCTCGGCGCGATAGAACGGGCCGGCAGCGGTAATTTCCGTGGCGATGGGACGCTTCAATTTTCCGCTCGCAGCGAGGGCGGCCAAGGATTTTTTGGCGGCGGCTTCCTGCTCAGGCGAATGGAAAAAAATCGCGGTGCGGTATTGAGCGCCGAAGTCCGGGCCCTGGCGATTTACCTGCGTGGGATCGTGAGCCTTCCAGAACACATTGAGTAGCTCTTCGAAGGACACTTTGGCGGGATCGAAGGTGACTTGCACCACTTCGGCATGCCCGGTTTCGTCGGTGCAGACATCTTTATATGTGGGATTGACGGTGTGGCCGTTCGAATAGCCCACTGTGGTGTCGATTACGCCGGGAACCTGGCGAAAGGTTTCTTCTACGCCCCAAAAGCATCCAGCACCAAAGGTTGCAATCTCGTTCATTTCACACTCCGTGGTTCAAAAGATCGCGGACGACCTGATCATAATAACGCAGGTTAGATGCGCGAGAGGGTGGTTCCGATTCAGGCTGGGAAAACGGTGTTGTCGCGGTGCGTGTCAGACTGACCGGCTGCTCGTTTGATGCGACGCCGGGAAGGCGAGACAATGACTGTTGAGGGACAGGAATGGATTTGGGATTGAACGGGCGTGTGGCCATCGTGGCCGCCGCCAGCACCGGCTTGGGATTCGCGGTCGCCAAAGAATTGGCGGTTGAAGGCGCGGAGGTGGCGATTTGCGCTCGCACGGCTCGCGATCTTGAAGCCGCCGCCGCGAATATCCAGCGCGCCAGCGGGCGAGAAGTATTCCACCAGGCCGTGGATGTAACGGATGCTAAAGCCGTCGCGGCTTTTGTTTCTGCGGTGGAAACTCGGTTTAAACGAATCGATATATGCGTTACCAATTCCGGAGGCCCTCCGTCTAAGTTATTTGAGGACACCCGAAACGAGGAGTGGCAAGCGGCTATAGACCAGCTCTTGATGAGCTGTGTCTCCTTTGCCAGGGAAACTTTGCCACGAATGAAAAAAAACAAATGGGGCCGGCTGATCACCATCACTTCTTACGCGGTAAAACAGCCCGTGGATGGACTGTTGCTTTCCAACTCGATTCGCTCGGCGGTTACGGGGCTCGCACGCACGTTGGCCAATGAGTACGGGGCGCATGGCATCACTGTAAACAATGTGTGCCCCGGGTATACGCGCACAGAACGCCTTGGTGAATTCGCGGAGGCGATTTCGAAACGCACTGGCGCAAAGCCGGAAGAGGTGTTTTCCCGATGGGAGCGGCAAATCCCGGCTGGACGAATTGGCACACCGGAAGAACTCGCTGCGGCTGTGACGTTTCTTGCTTCCGAGCGGGCCAGTTATATTAATGGCGTCTCCCTCGCGGTGGACGGCGGAATTGTCAGGAGTTTGCTATAGCCTCAATGCCTGTCACCAAGCGCAGGTTTGAACTTTCCTTGCTGCCTGAGACGTTCACCATCTGCCATCTTGCTCCCGATGCCGCTGTGCCGGAGTGGGCCACGCAGGGGCAATTTTTTTCGATTACGCGGACCAGGGACGAACTTTCTGTGATTGCAGAGACGGGTTTGGTTCCCGTGGGATTGCGGACCGAAGTGAGTTGGCGCGTGATGAAAGTTCACGGCCCATTTGATTTCTCTGAAGTCGGAGTGCTGGCTTCTCTGGTGGCGCCGCTGGCCGCCGCGGGCGTAAGCGTTTTCGCGATATCGACGTTCGACACCGACTATTTGGTGGTGCAGTGCATTCAATTGCGTGAGGCGGTAGCTGGGCTTCGCGATGCAGCGCACACGGTTCACGAATTCAAAAGTATTTCTTAAATTGATTGCCTAACTAGAAAGGGCCCAATGATCAGGGAGTTCATCAAAGTGCGAAAGCCGGAGTTTGGCCGCGGCGGTCGCCGGCTTATGGCTACGGTGGTAATTATGTTCAGCGCGATGGTGGCCTTGCGGGCTGACGAGCCTTACGCGCGCAATCGCAATTACGATCTGCAGCATTCCAAGATTATTTTGCGCTTCGACGTGGACCAGAAAAAAGTAATCGGCGAGGTCATCCATAACCTGACTACGCTTCGCGAAGACACCTCCAAGATTGAGTTCGATTCCGTGGGGCTGACCATCCAAAGCGTAACAGTGAACAAGAGCGCGGCAAAATTTGAGACCACCGCGGAGAAATTAGTGGTTCCTGTCGCTGCTGGAAGGGTTGGCGACAAGTTTGAAATTGATATTCGGTACGAGGGAAAACCTACCAAGGGTTTGTATTTTATTTTGCCGGACAAAGAATATCCCAATCGGCCAACGCAGATATGGACGCAGGGGGAATCGGAAGATACGCGGTACTACCTGCCCACCTATGACTACCCGAATGACCGGCTAACGACCGAGACTGTGCTCACAGTTCCGGCTTCGTGGTTGACGGTGAGCAATGGAAAGTTGATCGGCGTGACGAACGCTGCCAACAACATGAAAACCTGGACGTGGAAAGAATCGGTTCCCAGCTCGACTTATCTGATCACCGTCGTGGCTGGAGAATTTGATGAAGTGAAAGACAGTTTGCGCAATTTGCCGGTGACCTACTACGCGCCTAAAGGCCGCGGGGACCGGCTGCCCATCAATTATTCGCGCACGCCGGCGATGATCGAGCTTTTCAATAAAAAATATGGCATGGACTACCCTTGGGAAAAGTACGCGCAAGTGATGGTGGACGATTTCGTTGCCGGTGGCATGGAGAATTCCAGCGCCACCACGAATACCAGTTCCTCGCTGGTGAATCCGAAATTGGTCGCTGAATACGCGACCGCCCAGGATGATTTGATCTCCCACGAGTTGACGCACCAGTGGTTCGGGGATTATGTGACCTGCAAAGACTGGGGAAATATCTGGCTGAACGAGGGCTTCGCAACCTTCGGAGAAACCGTCTGGACAGAAAACCACTTCCCTAAAGATCAAAGCGAATATCAACGCTGGACAGACGCGCGGCATTGGTTTGCCTCGGCGAATCTGTATAGCAAACCCATCGTTCGATACGATTTTAGCGACTCCAGTGAATTCGATGGCAACTCCTACAACAAAGGCGGCTGGGTGCTTTATATGTTGCGGCACCAATTGGGCGAAGACGCTTTCAATCGCGCCATAAAACATTATCTGGAGGTGAACCACGGCAAGAATGTGGTCACCGCTGATTTGGTGAAGGCTGTTGAGGAGTCCACAAACTCGGACGTAGATCAATTCTTCAATCAGTGGGTGTACGGAGCGGGAGCGCCGAAGTTCGATATCAGCTATGCGCACGACAACGGCAAGCATCAAGTTGCCTTGACTGTGAAACAAACGCAAAAAGTGGAAGGGCATGTGGGACTTTTTCATGTTCCTGTGGACGTGGAAATTACGACTACAGCGGGAGCGCACCTTTACCCCATCGTGGTGTCGAAGCAGACGGAAACATTTTCCTTGCCGGCCAGTTCTGAGCCGCTGATGGTTTTATTTGATAAGGGCGGAAATATTTTGAAAAGGGCGGAATTTCACAAAGAAAAAAAAGAATGGCTGTACCAGCTTAAAAATGCGGCCGATTTTTCAGATCGCGCAGACGCCGCGGTGGCGCTGCGCACGCTGAAGGAAGACGCGGAGCACTCTGATGGTAAGGCTGAAGCGAAGAATGACGATGTGCTCACAGCGTTGGCGGAGGCCGCTAGCAACGATAGAGCCTGGGGAGTGCGGGCTGCGGCTGCCGAGAGTTTGGGCGATATTGGGGGGCCGGTCGCTGCCAAGAAATTAATTGAGGCATTAAATTCTGCGAAAGAACCGTGGCTGCGGGCGCGCATGGTCGCGGCCCTGGGAGATTTCAAAGATGACAAAGATGTTCTGGCGAGGCTGCAAAATGTCGCGGAACAGGATACCTCTTATCGCGCGCGGGCTGCGGCGCTGCAAGCACTCGGAAAATTGAAAGCTCCGAACGCATTTGCAATTCTGAATTCAGCGATCGCCGCGGATTCGCCGGACAATTTTCTTCGTAATGCAGCATTGCGCTCGCTAGGCGCGCTAGGGGACGAGAAAGCGGCGCCGGTGCTTCGCGAGTGGGTTGTTCCCGGGAAACCGATGGAGACGCGCGAAGCGGCGATCTTCAGCCTGGCGCGGCTGCAAAAGGAGAACAAGGAAATTACCACGCAGATCGCGTCGTATTTGCCGGAGCAACACTTTGGCATTCGAATGGCGGCGGTGTCCGCGTTGGGCGCGCGCGGAGATAGTGCGGCAATCCCTGCTCTGGAACAGTTGCTCAAAAGCGATGATCTCAGCATTGAGTTTGCTCCAATGATCAAAGAGCAGATCGCGCGCTTGAAGCGGCCTGCCAAAGAAAAAAGGGACGGCCATGCTACGGGTTTCTCCGACAGCGATGATGATGATGACGAAGCATCTGGCGACAGCAATTCAGGCGGCAATGGGAACACCGCGGCGGTCGCCGAGCGTCTGGATAAACTTGAACATCTGATACAGGAAATGAACGACCGCCTGAAGACTATCGAAACACGGCTCCCGACGGAAAAACACTAATCGAGATTTCATCGGTAAGAATTTGAGAACTTGAAATCTTAGGCTGAGAAAGATTCTGTATCGGGCGCGGCGATCAGCACGCGCAAATCTCGCAAATTGTTTCCGGTCGGACCGGTAATGAGCGCGTCATCCAATCGTTGGAAAAATGTGTACGCATCGCTGCGCTGAAGGGCGTCGCGAGGGTCGAGTCCAATAGCATGAGCGCGGGCCAGCGTTTCGCCGTCGGCAACCGCGCCGGCAGCGGGGCTGTTGCCGTCGATGCCATCCGTTCCCGCGCTAAGCACCACGATATTTTTGCCCGCGATTTTCTCGACACAGGAAAGCACGAAGGCGGCATTCCTGCCGCCGATTCCGTTTCCGCGGATTGGTGAACTCACTTCGCCATCGGCGATCACCGCTACCCGCCGCGTGGGATTATTACCGTGCAATTCCTCGAGTTGCGCGAGCAGATATTCCGCGGCGCGCTCAACGGGCCAGTCATCGGTGGTGTTATCGCAACAGCTGATGCAGCCGCTGCCTTCGGCAGCGCCATGCGCGGGGTGAAACAGATTATCGAGCCCAAGCAAAATCGAAAATTGTGCGTTCTTAAAGGCTGGATCACCTGGTTTGGGCGTTTCCGGTATGGCCTCTCGCGCAACCCAGCGATGAAACGCATCCGGAAATTTATCGCGCAGCGCATATTCGTCGATGATTTTTTCCATCTCAGACCACGTAGTTGGGTCAGGCAAGGTGGGGCCGCTTGCCAGCACCCATTCTTTTCCGGCGGGAACATCGCTGACCGCGAGTGTAATTTTTGTAGCGCGATTTGCCGTGGTGGCTAACCGGCCACCTTTTACGGCGGAAATATGTTTGCGCACGGTATTGATGGCTTCTATGGGAGCGCCGCAACCGACCAGCACGCGGTGAATTTGTTGCATGTCCGATAAAGTAAGCAGCGGGTCGAGCGGCAGTTCAACGAGGGCCGAACCTCCGCCAGACAAGAGAAAAAAAACCAGCGTCTCGCTATCGCAAGCCGCTAACATTTCCAGGATTGCTTTCGCTGCATTCCAGCTGTCTTCATTGGGAATCGGGTGTCCGCCAATGAAATATTGAATGCCGGGGTGCGGGTTCACGGGACTAACCGGAGCGGAAGCGATGCCGGCGAAGGAAAAGTCGTGCGGCAAAATAGCTTTGAGGCCGTCCAACATCGCGTGAGCCGCCTTGCCGATGGCAACCACGCGTATTTTTTTAAACTGCGATAGATCGATGACTGCTGGGCCGCAACGCAGCAGCGTTCCGTCCCGCACTAGTTTCCGCTGCATGGCCAGCGGGATGTCAATGGCCGCCAAAGTTTCGTGGAAGATACGGCGGGCGAGTTGCTTCAAATCCGCCATGGGAAATTACCGGCTCACTCAGTAGTCTTCAAAACTTCGGGATTCAATATATTCGCGGGGCGCTTTCCATCGAAGAAATCTCGCACGTTTTTTGCGGCGATGCATGCCATCTTGGTGCGTGTCTCCAACGAAGCGGACGCGAGGTGAGGAGCGAGCACAACGTTCGGCCGCTTTAGCCCGGCATGCATAAACGGTTCTTTTTCGTAAACGTCCAGGGCCGCTCCCGCGATTTTGTTGCTCTCGAGCGCGTGCACCAGCGCCGCTTCGTCGACCACGGAACCACGCGCGGTATTGATGAAAAAGGAGGTCGGCTTCATGCGCGCAAATTTCGCGGCGGTGAACAATCCTTGCGTTTCCGCCAGCAGTGGCACATGCACGCTGACGAAATCGGATTGCGCCAGCAAGGCATCCAAATCGCGATATTCGGCGTTCAGTTCCTTTTCGAGATCTTCCGGCACGCGCCTGACATCGGTATACAGCACTTTCATTTTGAATCCGCTCGCTCTGCGCGCCATAGCGCGGCCGATGCGGCCGAAGCCAACGAGGCCCAATGTTTTTCCCCACACATCGGCGCCGACCAGTTGATCCAGGTCCCAACCCTTCCACTTGCCGGAACGCGCGAGAGCTTCGCCTTCACCGAGACGGCGCGCAACAGCCATCATCAACGTCCAGGCAAAGTCGGCGGTAGTCTCATCAAGCACGCCGGGAGTATTCGTTGCGGCCACGCCGCGCTTGGTGCACGCGGGCACGTCAATATTGTCGAATCCCACAGCTACGTTGGCGATGATTCGAAGTTGTGGCGCGGCACGTAAAAGCGCTTCATCGATGCGTTCTGTCAGCAGGCACACTAAACCCTGCTTCTCCTGCACGCGGGCAAGTAACTCTTCTCTTGGGATGCGTTCTGGCGCAGACCAATATTCCACCTGGCATTTTTCTTGCAGGATGCGCCGCGCTTCTTCGAACAGCGGTCTGGTGGCGAGGATTTTCGGTCGGGGCATCCGTTTTCCTCTGGTCACTGGAAAAATACACTAGCACAGGTCCATCGCAACGGGGCATCTGCCTTGTTTGGGGGGCAAGCGAGCCAGCGCACCTTGGATTGCACGAGCGATGCGAGGGTCACTATAGTGGGACGGAGGCTATGTAACTTGCTGGCAGAAGGCGCTACTCAAAAAACGTTGCCACGCGACGTTATTCGCGGATTGCAAAATATTCTCAGCGCTTCCATGGTGCTTCACCGGTCGGAAGATTTGTTGCTGTATGAATATGATGGCTCGGTGGAAAAGGGCCGGCCTGGTGCGGTGGTTTTTCCCTCCACAACGCAGGATGTGTCGCGCGTGGTGCGCTTAGCTGCGCAACACGATATTCCCATCATCGGGCGCGGGGCGGGCACAGGACTTTCCGGAGGGGCGCTGGCGCGCACTGGCGGAATCATGATTGTGTTTGCGCGCATGAATCGGATTCTGGAACTCGATCTGGAAAATCAGCGCGCTGTGGTGCAACCGGGCGTGGTCAATTACGAATTGACGCGCGCGGTGGAGCATGCCGGACTGTATTTCGCGCCGGATCCATCCAGTTGGAAATCGTGCACGATTGGCGGCAACGTTTTGGAAAATGCTGGTGGGCCGCACACGCTTGCATATGGCGTGACGAGCAATCACGTTACCGCGCTGGAATTGGTGCTACCCGACGGAGAGATTTGTCGCGTAGGCAGCCGCCACGGTGATTCCTCGGGCTACGATCTGGCTGGCCTTTTTGTGGGCTCAGAAGGAACGCTTGCGCTGGTCACGGAAATTACAGTGAAGCTTTTGCGCAAACCTGAAAGCGTGAACACTATGCTAGCGATTTTTGACCGCGTTGACGATGCTTCGGAGACGGTCACGGAGATAACGGCGCGTGCGATTACTCCGGCGGCGTGCGAGATGCTCGATGGCTGGACGCTGCAGGCGGTAGAAGATTTCATCCATGCTGGGTTTCCGCTGGATAGTGCCGCAGTGCTATTGATCGAACTTGAGGGTTTGGGGGAAGTAGTGGCCGCGCAAGTTGCAGCCGTGGAAGAGGTGTGCGGCGATCATCATGCGCGTGGGGTGCGCGTGGCGCGTGATGAGCAGGAACGCGAACTGCTGTGGAAAGGGCGCAAGAACGCCTTCGGTGCGCTCGGGCGAATCGCGCCTAGTAATTATGTGCTTGACGGGGTCATTCCGAGATCAAAAATTCCGCAGGCGTTGCGTCGCATCCAAGAAATCGGGGAACGATATAGTTTCAAGATTGGCAATATTTTTCATGCCGGCGATGGAAATTTGCACCCCATTGTCTTGTTTGATCCGCGCGATGAGGGCCAGTATCAGCGAGCCATTGAGGCTTCGGCCGAGATTATTCGTTATTGCGTGGAAATTGGCGGTGCGCTGACGGGCGAGCATGGCGTGGGCATGGAAAAAAGTGAATTGATGCCGCTGCTTTTTTCGGATGATGATTTTGAGTTGATGCGGCGAATTCATGACGCGTTCAATCCGCGATCCGCGCTGAACCCCGGTAAGATTTTTCCGCTAAATAAAGGTTGCGGCGAAATTACGCCCAGAGCGCAGGCGGCTGTTCGAGCCGTTCCGCTATGAACACGACGGCTACTAACATTGCCGCGCGGCTCGAGACGATTATCGGCGCGACGCGTGTTGATGGTAGTTCGGAATCCTGTACAAGGTTTGCGGTCGATGGCGTAGTTCCCTCAGCGATCACGAGGCCAAGTTCATCCGCGGAAGTAGTGGAGATCGTTCGTTTCGCGAAGAGCGAAAAATTGGCGGTCATCCCCTGTGGCAATGGCACAAAACTGGGTATCGGAATGCCGCCCGCGCGTTACGACATTGCCCTGGAGATGACTGGATTAAATCAAATTGCCTATTACGACCCTGGTGATCTCACGCTGAGCGTCGATGCCGGAATGAATTTGACGGAATTGGCCCAAGCGCTTGGCAAACAAAAACAATTTGTTCCGCTGGCTGTTCCTTTTTTTGACGAGTGCACCGTTGGGGGGGCGATCGCGTCGAACATTGGTTCCACTCTGCGGCCCAGGTATGGTACTGCGCGGGATTTTTTGCTTGGGGCGGAATTTGTCAACGGCGCCGGCACGTTTACAAAAAGCGGGGGGCGCGTGGTTAAAAACGTCACCGGCTACGATCTGCATAAATTGCTAATTGGCTCGCTGGGAACCCTTGGAGCCATCACGCGGCTCAATTTTCGGACATTTCCTCTACCCGAGGCTTATGGCCATCTGGTGAGCGCTTTTTCGTCCGTCGAAGACGTGGTGCGATTCCAAGCTATGGTTGCTAAATCGCCGCTCGCGCCGAGTTCTTTTGACATTCTTGGACCCGAGGCCGCGCAGATCGTCGCGGAATTCAAAGACAATCGTGATTCAGCATTGCCTTCCTGGTTCACGCATGGAGCGTGGCACGTGTGCGTCGGATTTGAAGGCGCGGAAGCGGTTCTTCGCCGATACTCTTCCGAACTGGTGCAATACGCGCAAAAATGCGGGGCGAGCCCTTACCATTTGCTCAAAAAATCCGACGAAAAATCTCTCCGCGACGGGCTGCGTGAACTGGTGAAGTCGCTATCTTCTCCCGGTTCGGCTGCAACCATCTTCAGGATCAACGTTTTTCCCTGCTTTCCGCGAGACGTCACGAATTTACGCACTCTCGCGCAGCGGTTCTCGATACCATGCTGTATCTTCGCGAATTCATCTGGGCCGCTGTATTTCGCCTTGGCGCCCCATGATCTCGAGGATAAAACGATCGGCTCACTGGCGCACATTGCTTCGGGAATTTTTGAGTATGCGGGCGCGCATAACGGCTCCGCGTCGATTCTTTTCTGCCCGGTGGAGCTGAAGCAGCAGGTGAACATTTGGGGCTATCCTCGGAACGACGCACACCTGATGCGTCGCGTGAAGAATGCCTTCGATCCCCAAAATATTTTTGTGCCAGGTAGACTCGTAGCAGCCGGCTAATTCTGGAGTCTTCTAGCAGACCGCGTCTGCGTCAAAGCATCTGGAAAGGCACATGAGCGTCAATTTCACTGGTACCTGGAAAGCCAATTTATCCAAGAGCGGATTTTTGGGTCCACTGCCGACAGCTATTAAGGTAGAGATCCAGCATTCAAATCCTGAGTTGCAGGAAGAGATAGTAGTTACGAAAGTCGATGGAAGCGAAGAGCGAGTCATCTTCGAATGTTGGACTAACGGTGAGCAGGGTAAAAGCCTGCTGAACGGCAGGGCAGTCCGTGGAAACGCAAGGTGGGAAGGAGAGGAACTCGTTATCGAATCGTGGATGTAGTTTGGTACACGCGAGATGCATTTCTGTGACTGCTGGTCCTTGTCTCCCGATGGGCAGACCTTGTCTATGGAACACCGCAAGGACGATTTGGCTGGACAACGCACCATCCTCGAGAGGGCGGGATAGGACTCATCTCCGAACTGCACATCACCGAGTTTTTCCGCAACCTGCGAGACCACCGCTTGGGCAGAATACAGCTCTGAATGAGGGCTTAGATACATCTACAACGAACGACCGGGCAACATTGCCGATGGCGAAGAGCCGCCAGAACTTGCCGGCGGATTCTGAGGATTTTGTACAATTGCATCAAGCCCCAAAACATTGATCAGTCCTGCGTTGGCAGGCACGATGTACTTTGTATTCTGCGCCAGCGTATTGTTGAGTACGTCTAGCCTTCTCATTATTTCCGCGCGTTCCTTGAAAAATGTTTCCGCGGCATTAGAAACCAGCTTGATGGCTTCGGCCTCAGCATTCGCGCGGGTAATACGCGCCTGAGCGTCGCCCTCGGCTTTGAGGATCTCGGATTGTTTGGTGCCTTCCGCTTGTAAGATTTGACTCTGTTTCACGCCCTCAGCATCCAAAATAGCCGCACGCTTGTCGCGTTCTGCCTTCATCTGTCGGGACATCGCATCGGTAATGTCCCTAGGAGGGTCGATTTTCTGAACTTCGACGCGTGTGACCTTGACGCCCCAGCCATTCGTTGCTTCATCAAGTACTTCACGAAGGTTGGTATTGATCATGTCCCGCGCCACCAACGTTTCGTCCAGCGTGCGGTCCCCAATCAGGTTGCGGAGATTGGTCTGCGCCAAGGTGGTGCACGCATAGCCAAAATCCTGCACTTCGAATTGCGATTTCGCGGGGTCGACAACTTTGTAATAAACCACTGCGTCTACTTCCACGGTCACATTGTCTTTAGTGATTAATTTTTGCGGCGGCACACTAATCACCTGCTCGCGCATGTCCACACACACGATGTCATCAACGAAAGGAATGATGAAGGTGAGCCCCGACGGGGCCATGCCATGATATTTCCCCAGACGAATAATCAAACCTTTCTCATATTGTCTGACGGTGCGTGCGCCTTTCGCTAGCGTGACCAAGCCAAAAATCAAGAACACCAGAAGAAATGCCGTGAATAGCGCTCCGCTCATCGCTGCGTCCATTTTTTACCTCACTTTCAGAGTTACGCCCTCCACTGCTTCCACTCTCACCGTCGCGCCGGGTTCGCGGACGCTATCATCAGCGGTGGATAATTCGGCCCGCCAGATTTCGTCTCCCAACTTCACCATTCCGGCGCTTCGGCTGGCGATTTTTTTTGTCACCACGCCGGTCTTCCCTATCACCGCGTCCGCATTTGTCAGTTGATTTTTAATTGTGAGCCTGGCTTTCAACCAGCGCCGAAATACCGCGAGGTAAACCAGCGACAATCCTCCGCCCGCCAAAAGTCCCGCGATGGGTGAGCGCAAGCTCAAGCCGATCACACCACCAATCGTGAGAGACGCTCCCACCAACGCTAAATCAAGGCCGGTGGCCGCGCCGAGCCCCAATTCGATGGTCACGCACACCAGGCCCCCGATAATGAGAATCCAGCTGACCCAATTTCCCACAATATCTCCTGCGGAATACGTGGCGAATTACACGCGGGACAGTATCACTCAGTCGCTAACCATTCAATGACTTCGCATCAATGACTTCGCACCGCCGTTCGCGTTTTGGCTGTGCCACTAGTCAAGGCGGGCTTATGATAGACAAATTATCGACACTTCATGGCACTGAGTCCCATACCTGGCTTAATTCCTGTTTACGAAGATTACGCGCGCTGCATTCATTGCGGGCTTTGTCTGAATGCCTGCCCCACGTACCGGCTTTGGAATCTGGAAGCCGATTCGCCGCGTGGGCGAATTCATCAAATGATTCACGTGGAACAAGGGAATGTTCCGGTGACGGATTCGTTCGTCGATCACATCGATAAGTGCCTCGATTGTCGCGCGTGCGAGACGGCGTGTCCCTCCGGGGTCGAATATGGAAAGCTGGTGGAGTACGCTCGAGCGCGGATTGAGCGTGATTACCGGCGTCCGCTGTTATCGCGCATTGCTCGCGACGTGGTCTATCGACGGTTGCTGCCTTATCCAAAGCGCATCGCGTCCGTGGCGCGCTTGCTGCGTTTCTACCAGCGCTCCGGACTACAATCGCTGGCGCGGTCCATCGGCATTCTGAAACTTCTTGGTGTGAATAAACGTGAACGACTGCTGCCGCGCGTTGACAGTAATTTCTTCTACGATTGGCTGGGTAAAACATTTTTCGCCAGAGGCGAAAGGCGCGCGCGGGTGGCCTTTTTTGCGGGCTGTGTGGCCAACGTAACTTTTGCCGAGCTTAACGCCGCAACAATCCGCGTGTTAACCGCGAACGGTTGTGATGTTGTGATCCCCGACGGGCAGCTATGCTGCGGCGCGCTTGCGGCCCATGCTGGTATTCGCGATGTAGCTCGCGAGCTGGCGCACAAGAACCTCAGCGCGTTCGTGTTGGATGATATAGATGCCGTTGTGACGAATGCGGCGGGGTGTGGTTCCACGCTGAGAGAATACGAGCATCTGTTCACTCCGGATGAAGCTGAATACGCGCAAGCTGCAGCGTTTGCAAAGAAAACGCGCGATGTGACTGAGTTCCTTGCCTCTCTAGGATTATCCGCGCCCGTCAAGGCGCTGCCGCTGCGCGTCACGTATCAGGATTCCTGCCATTTGCTTCACGGACAAAAAGTGCGGGAAGCTCCGCGAAAATTGCTGCGTGCTATTCCTGAGCTTGATCTGGTGGAATTGCCGCACTCCGATCTTTGCTGTGGGTCGGCGGGCGTCTACAACGTTACACAGACGGAAGCATCCCTCGAGTTGCTTGCGGAAAAAATGCGTTGTGCCTCCGCTACGAGGGCCCAGGTCATTGCCACATCTAATCCCGGCTGCCTACTGCAGATGCGCGCAGGGGCTGAAATGCATCACACGAATCAACAGGTTTTACACGTGATTGAACTGCTTGACCAAGCCATTTCGAAGTGAATCGCGGCTGCACCCCATGGCACGATTCAGGTCGATCAAGCCACTCAAGAAACCCAAATCTGCGCGAGTCCGTCTAACACCCTGCTACCGCACAACTTACCGTTCCACGCGAAATGCAGTTTTCTCTCGGCCCGAAGAGCCGGGGAACTTTTTAGGCCTGGCCTGGGAAATGCTATATGAAACGCATAATGCCTGATCCGACCCGATGAAAATTCGACAGAACGATCAGGACGAAGAGCTCCTCAGACGCTCCGCCAAGGGCGACGAAGATGCATTTACCGTTCTATATCGCCGACATGCGGACGTTCTGTACCGCTTTGCGTTTCGCATGACCGGCAGCTCCTGGGGAGCGGAAGAAATTGTTCAGGACGTTTTTATGACGCTGGTTCGCGAG
>Ga0307479_10000820_pt1 | contig 28262 bp, 28 predicted proteins | sample atmos_gasesECM4C_FD_203743 | JGI IMG/M metagenome (GOLD analysis project Ga0307479, IMG submission 203743) | Hardwood forest soil microbial communities from Morgan-Monroe State Forest, Indiana, United States - atmos_gasesECM4C_515 | ecosystem: Environmental > Terrestrial > Soil > Temperate... | reverse complement strand
AGCAGGTTTCTGTGAGTTTACCTTACCGAGGAGACTCACATGACGACCGACACGACGATTACACCTGAACTACTGGATCAACTGCTTGCTAACTATGAGAAGCCTAAAGACCTCACAGGTGCGGAGGGGCTTTTCAAGCAGTTGAAGAAGGCGCTGATTGAGCGGGCGCTTGGAGCGGAGCTGAGCGATCATCTTGGCTACGAGAAGGGCGACCCGGCCGGCCGCGGCAGCGGCAATAGCCGTAACGGGACCAGCGCGAAGACGATCCTGACCGAGGACGGCGAGATCGACATAGCTGTGCCACGCGACCGGGCCGGCAGCTTCGAGCCGCTGTTGATCGCCAAGGGCCAGACCCGTTTCGACGGCTTCGACGACAAAATCCTGAGCCTCTACGCGCGCGGCATGACGGTGCGCGAGATCCAGGGGCATTTATCTGAACTTTATGGGGCCGAGGTCTCGCCGGACTTGATCAGCCGGGTGACCGACGCGGTTCTCGACGAAGTCCGAGAATGGCAAACCCGTCCGCTCGACCCGGTCTATCCGGTGGTGTTTTTCGACGCGCTGCGGGTCAAGATTCGCGATGAAGGCATGGTCAAAAACAAGGCCGTCTATGTCGCGCTGGCGCTCAATCCGGACGGCGAGAAGGAGGTCCTGGGCCTTTGGATTGAGCAGACCGAAGGCGCCAAATTCTGGCTCAAGGTCATCAACGACCTGAAGACGCGTGGCGTCAACGATATCCTGATCGCGGTGGTCGATGGGCTCAAGGGCTTTCCCGAGGCGATCGCCTCGGTCTATCCGCAGACCGTGGTGCAGACCTGCATCGTGCACCTGATCCGCAACAGTCTGGCGTTTGTAGCCTGGAAGGATCGCAAGGCAATCCTGCCTGCCATCAAGGCAATCTACCGGGCCGAGAATGCCGACATGGCGCTGGTCCGGCTCGAGGAGTTCGAGGACGAATGGGGCAAGCGCTATCCGGCGATCGGCCAGGCTTGGCGCCGCGCCTGGGAACACGTCGTGCCGTTCTTCGCGTTCGCTCCTGGCGTCCGCAAGATGATCTACACGACCAACGCAGTCGAGGCGCTGCACCGTAGCTTGCGCAAGATCATCAAGACCCGCGGCAGCTTTCCAAACGACGACGCGGCGTTGAAGCTGCTTTATCTCGCCATCAAGAACGCCGGATTGAGGTGGCGGCGAGGCGTCGAGTGGACGGCCGCCATGGGCCAGTTCGCCATTCAGTTCGGCTCGCGTTTTCCGGGATCAGCGCGATGACCAAAGTGTCGATCAGCCGTCTGATCCGGCGGACCGAGTTTGGCCGATCAGCAAGCTCTGTAAAGGCGGGCCTGCGGCCCCCGCCTGCGGCGGCTGCGGCCTTGACAGAGCTTGCTGCCCGGCCACTGTTAGCCACCAGGGGATCGATGACAATGTCCGGCTGATGCAAGAAACGACTGCAATTCAACCTTCACAGAGGCCTCTTACACAAAATATCTGATATTCCCTGAGTGACGAACGACTCTTGATAATGATCAACCAGCTCGTACCGGCTGATCCACAACTCGCATCGGCACACGCTTCCAGTCCGAGCCATCGAGCAGCACCGAGAGCTGAGCATGAGATAGCGACATGACGCCTTCCTTGATCGGCGGCCAGGTGAACTGCCCCTCGATTCTTTTGTAGTAAAGGACAAGGCCGCTTCCATCCCAGGTCAGGATCTTCACACGATCTCGGCGCTTGGAGCGGAAGACATAAAGTCCGCCGTCGAACGGATCGGCTCCAAAGGCCTCGCTCACCAGCATCGCCAGCGAGTCCATGCCGCGGCGGAAATCGACCGGCTGCGTCGCAATCCAGATCGATAACCCAGCTCGAAGCCCGATCATCGACCAACCGTCCCGACCGCCGCCAGCACCTCGCACAGTGCCTGCCGGTCGACTGTCCCCCTGACACGGATGCGAATCGCGCCGACCTCGATCTCGATCGCCGCCTGCTCCTCACTCGGGCCCCCACAGCCGGTGATCGCGACCGGCACAAAGCCAGGTGGCATGCCTCTGTCCCCGCGCTCCGCGACCTGCGCCCGCGTAGCCTGGCGACGCCAGAGAAACAACAGGCTTGGACTGATGTCGTGTCGCCGCGCCACTGCGGACACGCTTGCACCCGGCGTAAAACTCTCCGCAACAATCGCCGCCTTCGCATCGGTCGACCAGCGCCGACGTCGGCCCGTCCCGGTGATGATCTCGACACGCTGCAGCGTGTCGGCGCCGTGTTCGAGGATAGGCATATGCCTATCCTTATCGCTATCCTTACGACTATCCTTTGACATTGTGACCTCGCGACAAACCATTCCGCGAGATCTTCCTAGCCGACCAGATCAACCCTCAGCGCGTGGTCTCTGCATGACGCTCACCAAGCTTTAAAGACCCTTCAACTTCCGAGTTTCGCACAAAGACGAAGTGCCGGATGCATCGAGTAATGTCCGAGTTCGGGAGCAAACCAGAAAGCATCCGCTCGCGGCGAGTATTTCGCATTGGCCCATCGCGTCATTCCGCTGTCCCGCGGAATTGCGTTGCTGACGCAAACGGCGGACATCGATCAAGCCAATCTCACGCATTTCATGAGCGCGCGCGCATAGGCCCCGCAGGCCGCAGCAGATCGGCGCCTCGTCGTCGCTGCCGAACTACTTGTTCGGCAAATTGACCCGGATGTGAAGCTCGCGCAATTGCTTGGTCGACGCTTCCGAGGGCGCGCCCATCAGCAAATCCATCGCCTGCTGGTTCATCGGGAAGAGCGAGATTTCGCGCAGGTTGGTGGTGCCGCACAACAGCATGACGATGCGGTCGAGGCCGGCCGCCATGCCGCCATGCGGCGGGGCGCCATACTGGAACGCGCGATACATGCCGCCGAAACGATCGACGACCTCCTGTTCGCCGTAGCCTGCGATCTCGAACGCCCTCACCATCGCCTCGGGCACATGGTTGCGGACGCCGCCGGAGGCGATCTCGTTGCCGTTGCAGGCGATGTCGTACTGGAACGCCTTGATGGTCAGCGGGTCGTTGGTCTTGAGCGCCTCGAGCCCGCCCTGCGGCATCGAGAACGGGTTGTGCGAGAAGTCGATCTTCTTGTCTTCCTCGTTGTACTCGTACATCGGGAAGTCGACGATCCAGGCGAGCTCGAACCGGTCCTTGTCGATCAGGTTCAATTCCTCGCCGAGTTTTGTCCGCGCGAGGCCGGCAAACTTCCAGAATTTCTCGGGATCGCCGGCCACGAAGAAGGCGGCGTCGCCGTCGCTCAATCCAAGCGCGGAGCGAATGGCCTCCGTGCGCTCGGGACCGATGTTGTTGGCGAGGGGTCCTGCGCCCGCTACGGTCGGTCGGCCACCCAATTCCGTTGGATTCACTCCCAGATATTTGTTCGCCTCGACGATTTTTCCCTCTTTGACTAGTCGATCGACGACATCCCGGTCTTTCTTTTGATCAGGTTTCGATAGGTCCAGTGTCACGTCTCCAGCGCGCCACATGATATAGCCAAGGCCCGGCTGGCCCTCGCCCTGCGCCCAGGAGTTCATCCGATCGCAAAAGGCACGCGAACCGCCTTTGGGCGCGGGGATCGCCCAGACCTGGTTCTTCGCATCCTCCAGCATCCGCGCGAACACCTTGAAGCCGGAGCCGCGAAAGTGCCCGGAGACATCCTGCATCACGATCGGGTTGCGCAGGTCGGGTTTGTCCGAGCCATATTTGCGGATCGCCTCGGCAAACGGAATCCGTGGCCAGCCTTTTGTCACGGGCTTGCCCTTGGCAAAATCCTCGAACACGCCGGTGATGACCGGCTCCATAGCCGCGAACACGTCCTCCTGGGTCACAAAGCTCATCTCGACGTCGAGCTGATAAAACTCGCCCGGCAGGCGGTCGGCGCGCGGGTCCTCGTCGCGAAAACACGGCGCGATCTGGAAGTAGCGGTCGAAGCCCGACATCATCAGGAGTTGCTTGTACTGCTGCGGCGCCTGCGGCAGCGCGTAGAACTTTCCAGGATGGATGCGTGATGGCACCAGGAAGTCGCGCGCGCCCTCCGGCGAGGACGCCGTCAGGATCGGGGTCTGGAACTCGAAAAAGCCCTGCTCCTTCATGCGCCGGCGCATGGAATCGACGATGGCGCCGCGGGTCATGATGTTCTGGTGCAGCTTCTCGCGACGCAGGTCGAGGAACCGGTATTTTAGCCTGATATCCTCAGGATATTCCTGCTCGCCGAACACCGGCAGCGGCAATTCGCCGGCCGGTCCCAAGACCTCGATGTCGCTGACATAGAGCTCGACCGCCCCGGTCGGCAGGTCCGGATTGTCGGTGCCCTCGGGACGGCGGCGAACCCTGCCCTCCATCCGCACCACCCATTCCGAGCGCAGCTTTTCGGCGTCCTTGAACGCCGGCGAATCCGGATCGACCACGCATTGGGTGATACCGTAATGGTCACGCAGATCGATGAACAGCACGCCGCCATGGTCGCGAATGCGATGGCACCAGCCCGACAGCCGAACGGTCTCGCCGATATGGCTCTCGCGGAGCGCGCCGCAGGTATGGGTTCGGTAACGATGCATGGTGGTCCTGAAAACAGATGTCGGAGGATCGAATCGGGGGCCAAAAGCCTGCCCGAAGCCATGAGGGTTTACCCGAGGCCGCGAGGGGCGGCAACCGACTGCGGGGGCTGTTTTAGAGCGTTTTCCAGCGAAGTGGGTACCGGTTCGCGCCAAGAAAACGCGTCAAAACAAAAACCTAGAGCCTCCGTTTCGATTTCAATCGGAACGGAAACGGCTCTAGGCTCGAAAAAGCCGCTGCCCATGCCTATCTTGTGGCTATGACCGTACATTTCCCGTTCCAGAACACCTATGCGGCGTTGCCGGCGAATTTCTTCGCCCGCGTGGCGCCGACGCCGGTGGCCTCGCCCCGGCTGATCAAGCTGAACCGGCCGCTGGCAGTTCAGCTCGGTCTCGATCCGGATCTGCTCGATAGTCCGGAAGGCGCGGAAATCCTCGCCGGCAAGACGCTGCCCGCCGGCGCCGACCCGATCGCGATGGCCTATGCCGGCCACCAGTTCGGACAATTTGTGCCTCAGCTCGGCGATGGCCGCGCCATCCTGCTCGGCGAGGTGATCGACAAGGACGGCGTCCGCCGCGACATCCAGCTCAAGGGCTCTGGTCCCACACCGTTCTCGCGGCGGGGCGATGGCCGCGCCGCGCTCGGGCCGGTGCTGCGCGAATACATCGTCAGCGAGGCCATGCAGGCCCTGAACATTCCGACCACGCGCTCGCTTGCCGCCGTCATCACCGGCGAGAGCGTGATGCGCGAGACGGCGTTGCCCGGCGCGGTCCTGACCCGTGTCGCCTCGAGCCACATCCGGGTCGGCACCTTCCAGTATTTTGCCGTGCGCCGCGATACCGAGGCGGTGCGACGGCTCGCCGATCACGTCATCATCCGGCACTATCCCGATCTCGCCGATCTCGCGCGTCCTTATCCCGCCTTGCTGGGCGCCGTGACCGCCCGCCAGGCCGAACTGGTGGCACGGTGGCTGTTGGTCGGCTTCATCCACGGCGTCATGAACACCGACAACACCTCGATCTCGGGCGAGACCATCGACTACGGTCCCTGCGCCTTCATGGACCATTACGACCCCGCGACCGTGTTCTCATCGATCGACGAACTCGGCCGCTACGCCTACGCCAACCAGCCGCGGATCGCGCTGTGGAACCTGACGCGGCTCGCCGAATGCCTGGTGCCGCTGTTCTCCGACGACCAGGAAAAGGCTGTCGCAGAGGCGCAGGAGGTGCTCGGCGCGTTTGGGGACAATTTCAACGACGCCTATAAAGCGGGCCTGCGCAGCAAGCTCGGCCTGTTCACCGAGCGCGAGGACGATCAGGCGCTGGCGCAGGCGCTGCTGGACGCGATGGCCAAAGGCAAGGCCGACTTCACCCTCACCTTCCGCCGGCTCAGCGAGGCGGCATCCGATGCCGCCTTGGATGAGCAGGTGCGGCAACTGTTCGACGAGCCCTCAGGCTTCGACGAATGGGCGGCGCAGTGGCGGCAGCGGATCGCCTCGGAGACGCAATCGCCGGCCGAGCGGCGGGCGGCGATGCGGGCCGTCAATCCCGCCTTCATCCCGCGCAACCACCGCATCGAGGCTGTCATCCAGGCGGCCGTTGCCCATGACGACTACGCGCCGTTCGAAGAGCTCCTGACGGTGCTGGCGACGCCTTTCGACGACCAGCCGGCGTTCGCGGCCTATGCCGATCCTCCAAAACCGCATGAGCGGGTCTGTCAGACGTTTTGCGGAACCTGACCCGTTAACCGGGCGTCCACCATTCAACCAGCCGCGCAACGCAAATTAAGCAACGGTCAACCGCCCCCTGCACATCTAACTGGTTTGTTGGGGGATATTGCCGTGGACGCTTTGGTATTTGAATTCATGGGATTGGCGATGCTCGCGCTCTGCGTCGTCGTGCTTGCGGTGCCCTCGGAGTCGGGACCCGCGCGGCGGGCCCGTCACGACTGACCGATCCGGCCGATCCGCGCATATTGCGGCGCGTCGCGCTCGCCGGTGGGTTGCGAAAGCTCCGATCGCTGCGAAATTCAAGGCGAGAATTCGCGCCGAGACCCTTGACAGATCAGTGCTTTCGGCGGAACGCGATATCTCATGAACTTGATTACGACCACTCCCGAACTCACGGCCGCTTGCTCCCGCCTCGCCCGGCACCCGGTCATCACCGTCGACACCGAGTTCCTGCGCGAAACCACCTATTACCCGCTGTTGTGCGTGGTGCAGATGGCGAGCCCCGAGGAGGCCGTCGTGGTCGACGCGCTGGCGAATGGCATCGACCTGAAGCCGTTCTTTGCGCTGATGGCGAACGAGAAGGTCCTCAAGGTATTCCACGCCGCCCGCCAGGACATCGAGATCGTCTGGCACCAGGCGGGGATTGTTCCGCATCCGATCTTCGACACGCAGGTCGCCGCCATGGTGCTCGGCTATGGCGACAGCATCGCCTATGACCAACTGGTCGAACGCATCGCCGGCCACCGACCGGACAAGACCCACCGCTTCACCGACTGGTCGCGCCGGCCCCTGAGCGCCGAGCAGATCCACTACGCGGTCTCCGACGTCACCCACCTGCGCGACGTGTTCACCGCGCTCGACGCCGATCTCAAGAAGCGCAGCCGCAACGATTGGGTCAGCGAGGAGATGGAAGTCCTGACCTCGCCGAAAACCTACGACTTTCATCCCGAGCGCGCCTGGGAGCGGCTGAAGACGCGGGTGCGCAAGCCGAAGGAACTGGCGGTGCTGATGGAGGTCGCGGCCTGGCGCGAAAAGGAAGCGCAAAGCCGCGACGTGCCACGCAGCCGCGTGCTGAAGGACGACGCGGTCGGCGATATCGCCACCCATGCACCAACGACGCTCGAGCGGCTCGCCAATCTGCGCTCGCTGCCGAAGGGATTCGACCGTTCGAAATGGGGCGCCGATATCGTCGCCGCCGTGCAGCGCGGCCTGGCGCGCGATCCCTCAACGCTGCCGAAGATCGAAAAGCCGCGCAACAATGCCAACGGCGGAGCGAGCGTGGAACTGCTGAAGGTGCTGCTGCGGATGACCTCGGAACGACATGCGGTCGCCAGCAAAGTGATCGCAACCGTCGACGATCTCGAGCAGATCGCGGCCGACGATCATGCCGATGTCGCGGCGCTGCGCGGCTGGCGCCGCGAGATGTTCGGCGAAGCGGCGCTGGCGCTGAAACACGGGCGGTTGGCGCTCGCGATCGAACGTGGCCGCGTGGTTGCGGTCGAGCGCAGCTGACATCTCGCTCGGGGCGAGTTCCCTGCACAAAATTCCATCGCTCCAACGGTAACCGGCGAGGGTATCAGCTCGTCGCGTCATTCGCTTCGTCAGTGCCGATCGCCTGCACGGCCTGCGAAACCTCGAGCGACGCCATTGACAGAACATAGGCGGTGGTAGGTAAGTTCAAGCTGCGTGCCTTTTGATCGCCGCCGAGAGGCTGGTTGCCAGCTCTCCGGGATCGTCCTCGCGGCTCGGCATTTCCTACCCGTTTTCCGGAGCTTTTGATGTGAGCACAGACGATTCCGAACCTGCCGGCGAAAGGCTGTTGCGGCTGCTCCGGGAAAATCAGATCGATCTGAGCGTCGTTGAGGGTTTGCGGCTCGTCATTGCATTCAACAAGATATCGGACGCATCCGACCGGCGCGCGCTGATCGAGCTCGCCGAGCGGCTCGCAAGGTGAGGAAGCGATCGGCGCCGATAGCGCTGGTTTATACCGCAATTCTGCCGCTCGCGCCGATCAGCTCGCCGCTGGCCTGAACAGCGGCGAAATTACCGATCGCCTTGACGATTGCGAGCTTGTAGGAAGCCGCATCGCCCACGCAGGCGCGACGGCACGCCACCGCGTCGCTCACCACCTGATAGCGATGACTGCGGTGAAACCCGTCGATCACCGTCGCCAGAATGGTTTCGTCGAGGGAAAATCCCAACAGCACGCAGCGAATGCTGCGGATGTTCGACATGTACTCGGCAAACCGCGTCGAACTGTAGGCCGACGGCAACGGATGCTCGAAGGCGAGCTCGCCGGGCCTCGGCTTCATTTCGGTGATCCAGTTGGTGAGGTTCGATGCCGGATTGAACCACGCCGCCTGCGCGATCCGCTTCAGATGGACCACCGGCCAGAGATTGCCGCGCCACAGCGTCATCAAATCGAGGCAGCGCGACATGATCGCCTCCGCATCGGTGATGACGTGGCTGCGACCCTCGGTGAGATACTCGGTCTGCAGGTCGGCACAGACCAGTATGGGCGGATCGTCGTGGAAGGGCGCCATCACGTCCGACCGGAAATCACGTTCGCGCCAGCGTCACGTCGCGCAGCGGCGAGGATGCCGCGCGGCCTGACGAGATATCGAGCACGCCCGGCCTGTCCCAATCGCCCTCCGGGCGGATGATCACATAGGGGTCGCTGTCGAGCGTGATGGCGTCGGCGCCCGGCTCGAGGTCGAGGACCATCTCGGTGTAGGAGAAATCGGAAAATGTGATCTTGCGGTTATGCCCGAGCGGCTTGGCGCCGAAATGCGCCCAAAAATCCACCAGCCGATCCTGCGCCTGCCCGTAGATCTTCTTGAACCCCTTGCGCCTGATGTATTCGACGCTCGCCTGCACCAGCTTGAACGACACCCGCGAGCGGCGGAACTGGTGACGAACCGCGAGCCGTTCAACCTTGGCGAACTCGCCGAAGAAACGAACGCGAAGACAGCCGGCGGGCTCCTTGCCGACAAATCCGATGAAGTGCGCGGCGACCAGATCGTTGCCGTCGAACTCCTCCTCGATCGGACAATCCTGCTCTGCCAGATAGACCGCGGCGCGGATCGCGGTCACCAGCATCAGATCGTTGGGGTCGCGCGCGATGCGGATCGAGATCGCGCGAGGATTGGGTACGGGTGACAGTGGGGCTCTAGTGCCGTGCATCTGCATAGCTCCTCGTTGAGAAAATTGAGGCCGGCATTTGTGTTGGCAGGCGATTCCATGGCCGCTCGTAGCACCACAAATCGGGCTGGAAACTCGCTGTCTGCTTGAAGCACATCGCGACAAGCCAGTCGTGTCCCGCCTTGGTCGATGGCTGGGCGAAGACATCGGCGTTGACATAGCGCGGCGTTCGCAAATGAGCCGCGACCCTGCCGAACCCGGCGACGCCACGACCGATGATCGCACACGCCCAGATGTAGGTGGCCGACACCTCCTCGTCGCTTCCAGCGAGCATTCCCAGGTCCGGCTGCGTCAAACAAATCTCATCGAGAATGAGGGCGTCGTGTCCGCGGCTGTTGAGATAAAGAAACGCGATCGCGCCGAGCAGTTTCTTCTGTCGGTTGAACGTCAAGATGCATTCCGGATCGAACGCATGGTATCTCTCGAGAACCGGCGCCGTCATCTCAACCCCGGGAACGAGGCGGTGGGCCATGTCGGCCAGGATCGGGAGTTCAGCGCAGTGCGCAGGCCGCACCTCGATATCCGTGTCGGTCGACAGCGAATCGAAATCGTGCCTTGCGGCCAAAGTGGCCCTTTCCTTAACCGGGCTGCGCATCTATCGTCGCTCCTAGTGTGGGACTAATACCATAATGGTTAGGGATTTCGGGTATGCAGCAACTATTGCACCGGGGTGGTGCGGTGACGCAGCACCGGACTGACGAGGTTCTGGGAGCGTCCTGGGACGATCTGAAATCGTTTCTCGCCTGTACGAGATACAGAAGCTTCCGTAACGCGGCCGAAGCGCTTGCTCTCACGAGCACGACCCTGATGCGAAGGATCGATCGCCTTGAGGAGCGCATCGGCTGCAGGTTGTTTCTTCGCGATCAAAGCGGTTTGACGCTCAGCGAAGACGGAGCTGCGATGCTTGCGGACGTAACCGAGATGGAGCGTTACGCTTTCAACATTTTCAGGCGCGCCTCGCAATCGTCGAACGATCCTGCGGGCACCGTGCGCGTTGCCGTAACGGAGGGCCCCGGCAATTTCTGGATTCTTCCGAGGCTGATCGATTTCCAGAACACCTACCGGAAAATCACGGTCGATCTTCGCTGCGCGATGGAGCAGGCCGACGTGGCGCGGCTGGAGTCCGATATTGCCATTCAGCTTGAACCGCCGACAAATCCCGAATTGATTGTCGTCAAGCTCGGCAGGCTGCACATTTATCCGTTCGTTTCCGAGGCGTACCAAAGGCTCTACGGAATTCCCGCATCGCTGTCCGAGCTCAGAAATCACCGAATTATCAAGCAAAATGCGCCGCAGGTGGACGACACGGCGTATGCCCGAATCTTGGGCTTGACGTCGCTCGAGGGCGTCGTCGGCATCAAGACAAACTCCAGCATCGGGGTTCTCTACGCGGTAGAGCGAGGGGCCGGCATAGGTTTCCTGCCCACCTCCTCCATTGCCTTGGGCGCGCCATTGGTCGCAGTCGATATGGACGGCTTCATTCATCACGCCGATCTCTGGCTTACCTATCACCGAGAGTTTCGAAACTCGGACCGGCACAAGATCGTCATCGACTGGCTCAAGAAGATCTTCGATCCCAAGTCCTATCCATGTTTCAGGGATGAGTTTATCCATCCTAACGATCTCGTGCCCCTGATGGCCGGACTGAGAGCAGATTTCGGGCTGGAGGGATATGTGGCCGCCAACCCATTCGAGGCCGCGAAGGCGTTGCTGTGATGGGGTGGTCGCGCCGCCGACCAGCGCCCTCACCATTTGTACTCAAGCCCCAGGGTCCCCTGGTGCGACTGCAGGTTGGTGCGGAACTTGCCATCGTAGTTGAGATAAAGCCGCGCGGTGTTGGTCAGGCTGAGGGAGGCGGAGGCGCCGGCGTCCGCCCCATACTGGCTCTCGCCGATGCCCTGCACGATGATGCTTTGGGGACCGAGGCTGACCAGCACTGAGCCGAAACGCTGCGAGAAATTATCGACGAACTTGCCGTAGGCCGACAGGTCGAGAATCTTCTCGCCGAAAATCCAGTAGTGGCCGACCTCCGCGCCGATCAGCGCCCGCGCGCGTTCCGTTGTCGTCGAGCTTGTCAGCAGCGGATCGAGGCCGCCGACTTCCTGGTAGGCGTCGGTCGAGGCACGCACATATTCCAGCGCCACCTTGGGCACGATGCGGCTCTGCTCGATGCTCCAGAAATAGTCGAGCTCGGTCAGTGCGCCGTCGATATGCGCGGCATAGCCGGCGGTAGCGGTGCCGAGCCCGGTGTCCCGCCTCGAATTGATGCTGCCGAAACCGCGCACCAGCGCCACCGCCCAGGTCCAGGGACCCTTGTCGACGGACGCGTTGAAGCCGAACTGGGTCAGATCGAGCGTCGCCGACTGCAGCGCGAGCGGCACGTCGATGTTGGTGCGGCTTTGATCGACGGAAAAGCCGACATTGACACCGGGAGCGAGCCGCGCGCCGAGGCCGGCGACACCGCCCAAGGTCTTGCGCTTGTCGCCGACGAAGTCGCCTTGCGCGCCGGTCGTTGACGAAATCCCGTAGAGCTCGCCCCAGCTTCGAAAGCGGGGTTCCTCGGTGGCTTCCGAGGCACCGCCGCCGCCCGGATTGTTGCGCCAGGCATTGGAAAAGCCGCCTGTCGCCTGATTGCCGAGCCGTTCCAGGAAACTGCTGCCGAGGTTGAGCACCGCGGTACCCGACGAAATGTCGGAATTGATCATGGTCCCGGTCGGAGCGAGCCTCAGTATCGGGGTTGGGGTTGGGGCCGGGGTTGGACTCGGAGTTGGTGTCGGGGTTGGCGACGGCGATGGGCTTGGGGTCGGCGTTGGCGTCGGTGTGGGCGTAGGCGTAAACGTAGGACTGGGTGACGGCGACTGCGCGTTGGCCGGAGAGAAGGCCGCAATCGTCACGACCAGAACGAAGGCAAGCGCAACAGCTTGCGCAACCATGCCGCCGTACCCGGTCCGCTTTCCGCGCGAAGGCCGCGATGAGCAGCACATCATGGATGCGATTCCCAAAAAGGAGCGCCAACTCGGTAAAGTCTAAAAAATGCCGTCCGATGAAGGCGATTTGCCCTTAGTTCCCGCAGAGGGTCAATCGGTCTGGGTCCCCAGTCGAAGGGGATTGGCGGGCATTGTGCCCCCGCTGCCACAGGTGCGAATCGCGGCCCGATGCGCGGGAGTGGATGCTCAAGGCGCGCCACAAGCTTGCTAACGTGCAAATTTCGTGTTGCAATCCAAAGCACAATCGGATTTTGGCCGTTCGACTGTGCGTTTCGCGACCTTAAAAGCTAAGACTCGGACATTGAGCAGATTTCCCGAAGCCGGTTTGTGGCGTGGTGCGCAAATGCGTGGCCGCGTCTTTTTTTACGTCTAGACCAGGAGACAGGCGATGCCGAAGGGTACCGTCAAGTGGTTCAACCCGACCAAGGGTTATGGGTTCATCAAGCCGACCGTCGGCGACAAGGACGTGTTCGTCCATATCTCGGCGGTCGAGCGTGCGGGACTCACCACCCTCAACGAGAATCAGGTCGTGGAATATGACCTCGTGGAAAATCGCGGCAAAGCCTCCGCGGAAAACCTGAAGGTCTCCTAAACTTAATCACGATCCATGCCGACAATCTTGATTTCACCCCCGGTCTCTTGCCGGGGATTTTTTTGAAGAGGCGCCCGGCGCAGCCGGTCTAGCTCGCGATCGGCGAGATCAGGAAGTTGCCGGCGCCGGCGCTGGCGGTCGTCCTGCAGATATCCCCGTCGAGCCGGACCTGGCCGCTGGCAACGAGCCGCAGCGCGTCGGGATAGATGCGGTGCTCGACCTCGAGCACCCGCTCGGCCAGCGTCTCCGCCGTGTCATGATCTGAGACCGCGACCGCGCCCTGCATCAGGATCGGGCCGGCGTCGGTCTCCGGGATCACGAAATGGACGGTCGCGCCCGAAATCTTCACCCCGGCACGCAACGCCTGGCCGTGCGGATCGAGACCGGGGAACGACGGCAGCAGCGAAGGATGGATGTTGAGCATCCGGCCATGCCAGCGCTGCACGAAATCGGCGGTGAACAGTCGCATGAAGCCGCCGAGGCAGATCAGCTCGATCCGGCGGCTGTCCAGCACCGCTTGCAGTGCCGCCTCGAACGCGGCGCGATCCTTGCCGAATGGCCTGCTTTCGACGACGACCGCCGAAACGCCGCTGGCTCTGGCTTTCTCCAGGCCCGGCGCCTCGGCGCGATTCGAGATCACCAGCGCGATCTCGGCCGGGAAATCCTCCGCCCCGGCGGCCCGGATCAGCGCGGCCATGTTCGATCCGCGCCCGGAAATCAGGATGCCGACGCGGCGTTTCATGAGTTCACCGGACAAGGTCGAGATGGCCGTTATAGACGACGCGACGGTCGCCCTCGGCCGGGATCACCTGCGGGATCACTTGGCCAAGCAGCGCAACGCTCTCGCCGTTGGCGGTGAAGACATCGGTTACCTGTTCGACCGCCTCCGCCTCGACGATGGCGATCATGCCGATGCCGCAGTTGAAGGTGCGCAGCAACTCCGCCTCCGCGATATCCCCCTGCTCCGCCAGCCATTTGAACACCGGCAAAACCGGCACCCGCGCAAGATCGATGCCGACGCCGAGATGCTTTGGCAGGACGCGGGGAATATTGTCGGTGAAACCGCCGCCGGTGATGTGCGCAAGCCCCTTGACCGCGCCGGTCTCGCGGATCGCGCGCAGGCACGATTTGACGTAGAGCCGCGTCGGCGCCAGCAACGCGCCGCCGAGCGTCATCACGGGTGAGAACGGCGCCGGCGCCTCGAAGCCAAGACCGGAGCGTTCGACGATCTTTCGCACCAGCGAAAAGCCGTTGGAGTGGAGGCCCGAGGAGGCAAGCCCGATCACCGCGTCGCCCGCTGCGATATCGCGACGCGGCAGCAGCGTGCCGCGTTCGGCAGCCCCGACCGCAAAGCCTGCCAGATCGTAATCGCCATGCTTGTAGAGCCCGGGCATCTCGGCGGTTTCGCCGCCGATCAGCGCGCAGCCGGATTCGCGACAGCCTTCGGCGATGCCCGCAACGATCGCCGCAGTCGCTTCCGGATCGAGTTTGCCGCAGGCAAAATAATCCAGGAAGAACAGCGGTTCCGCGCCCTGCACGACGAGGTCGTTGACGGACATCGCGACCAGGTCGATGCCGATGCCGCCATGCAGGCCGGTTTCGATGGCGATCTTGAGCTTGGTGCCGACGCCATCGGTGGCCGCGACCAGAACGGGATCGGCAAAGCCTGCCGCCTTCAGGTCGAACAGGCCGCCGAAACCTCCGATCTCGGCGTCCGCGCCGGCGCGCGCGGTAGCTCGAACCATCGGCTTGATCAGGTCGACCAGGCGATTGCCCGCATCGATATCGACGCCCGAATCCGCGTAAGTGAGGCCGTTTCTGCGGTCGTTCATGCTCGATTCCAGACGGGGGGCAGACGGGGGTGAGGCTGGGTTACGTCGGATTCCCGCCCCGTGCAATGGCTCGCAAGCGCTGCGTGCATGTACTATGTAGATATCAACCGGTTCAGCCGGCAAACGGCTGGATTCTCTGCCCAATCAAACCGGTAGCCGGGGAAGAAGAAGCGCCGCGTGAGTATTCCGAATATCATTACTCTGGCCCGCATCCTGCTGGTTCCCATTATCGTCTGGGCGATCGCCTCCAGCCAGATGGAGATCGCATTTGCGGTCTTCATCGTCGCGGGAGTCAGCGACGCGGTCGATGGCTTCCTTGCCAAGCGCTTCAACATGGCGAGCGAATTGGGGGCCCTGCTCGACCCGCTGGCCGACAAGGCGCTCCTGGTGTCGATCTACGTGGCGCTCGGAATCTCGGGCGCGATTCCGCACTGGATCGTCATCCTGGTGGTCTCGCGCGACATCATGATCGTCACTGGTGTGATCGTGTCATGGCTGTTCGACAAGCCGGTGCCGATGAAGCCCCTGATGGTGTCGAAGCTCAATACGGTGGCGCAGGTGGCGTTTGCCGCGCTTGTCCTGGCCGCGCTCGGCTTCGGTTTCGCACCTCAGCCCTATGACTTGATCCTGATGGGCTTCGTGACGGTCTTTACGCTTGCCTCCGTATCCCTTTATCTCGTCGAATGGATACGGCACATGAGCACGATCGAAGCCTGATAATCTACATCTCACAGGCGCCGGCAGATCCCGGCATGGAGTAGTGCGTGGCAAGCCGCGTCCACCCTCGTCAACTGGCATTCGCGCTGCCGCACGCCGAAAGCCTGACGCGCGACAACTTTCTCGAGGGCCCCGCCAACGCCGCGGGCGTGGCGCTGATCGACAGCTGGCCGGAATGGCCGGGCCGGATCATGCTGCTCGCCGGAGCGGAAGGCTCCGGCAAGAGCCATCTCGCCGCGATCTGGGCCGAACAGGCCGGCGCGCGATCCACCGCGGCGCATGCGCTGACGCCTGCGAACGTGCCGGGCGAACTCGTCACCGGCGCGCTGGTGGTGGAGGATTTGCGATCACAGGATTTCGACGAGCGCGGGCTGTTTCACCTGCTCAACCTGGCGCGGGAAGATCAGGCTTATATCCTGATCACCGCGCGCGAGCCGCCGTCGGCGTTGCAGGTCGAGCTGCGCGACCTGCGCTCGCGGCTGCGAGCCGTGCCGGTGGTGTCGTTGTTGCCGCCCGACGACCAGCTCTTCCGTGCACTGATCGTCAAGTTTTGCGCGGATCGCCAACTGGCCATCGACGAAGCCCTGGTCAGTTACCTTGCAACCCGGATTGAGCGTTCCTATGCGGCGGTGCGGCAGGCGGTCGAGTTCCTGGATCGCGAAGCCCTGCGGCTCGGCCGGCCAGTGACCCGGGCGCTGGCGGCTGAATTGCTGGGCAAGCCGTAAGGACGCCGCATATTGACGCGGCACGAAGCGGGAACTTCAATGGTCACCTAAACGTCATTGCGGTGGCAGATGCTTTGCGGTGCACTCGCCCAGACGGCGATGTAGCCTGATTCGAAATGGACCGAATTCTTATGGAATCCGCGCAAGCTATTGTAATTCAAGAAAAAGAAGCGGATATCGAGGCCGTCTCCTCGATCGCCGAAAGCCCCGAACGCTTCATCAATCGCGAATTGTCCTGGCTGCATTTCAATCGCCGGGTGCTGGAGGAGTCGGTCAATTCAGGCCATCCCGCCCTGGAACGGGTGCGATTCCTGTCGATTTCAGCCAATAACCTTGATGAGTTCTTCATGGTCCGCGTGGCCGGCATCAAGGCCCAGGTCCGCGAGGGCATCGCCGAGCGCAGTCCCGACGGCATGACACCGATGGAACAGCTCGCCCTCATCAACAAGACCGTTTCGCAACTCGCCACCGATCAGCAGTCGATCTGGCGCGATCTGCGCGGCATCCTGGCCGAGGTCGGCATCGTTCTGGTCGACGGCCGCGACGTCACCAAGGCCGAGCGCAGCTGGATCGAGGATCACTTCCTCCACAACATCTTCCCGCTGTTGACGCCGCTGGCAATCGACCCGGCACACCCCTTCCCGTTCATTCCGAACCTCGGCTTTACCGTCGCGCTGCACCTCGCGCGCGTCTCCGACGGCAAGCCGATGAACGCGCTGATTCGCATGCCCGGCAAGATCGATCGCTTCATCCGCATGCCCGCGACCAAGGATGGCGCGGTGCGGTTGATCACGGTGGAACAGGCCACCGGTCTTTTCATCGGCCGGCTGTTCCCGGGCTATACCGTCAAGGGCCAGGGCGCGTTCCGTGTCATCCGCGATTCCGAAATCGAAATCGAGGAAGAGGCGGAGGATCTGGTCCGGCTGTTCGAGACCGCGCTGAAGCGGCGGCGACGCGGATCGGCGATCCGGCTCGAGATCGAGGCGCACATGCCGGAGGAGCTGCGCGCCTTCGTGCAGCAGGCGCTCTCCTGCAGCGACGACGAGGTTCTGCTGGTCGACGGCGTGCTGGCGATGAACGAATTGTCGCAACTGACCCGGCTCGACCGCCCCGATCTCGAATTCGTCCCCTACGTGCCGCGCCATCCCGAACGGGTCCGCGATCACGGCGGCGACATCTTCGCCGCGATCCGGCAGAAGGACCTGATCGTCCATCATCCTTACGAATCCTTCGACGTCGTGGTGCAGTTCCTGCAACAGGCAGCCCGCGATCCCGATGTCGTCGCCGTCAAGCAGACGCTCTATCGCACCTCCAACAATTCGCCGATCGTGCGCGCGCTGGCGGAGGCCGCGGAAGCCGGAAAGTCGGTCACCGCGCTGATCGAGCTGAAGGCCCGCTTCGACGAGGAGGCCAACATCCGCTGGGCGCGCGACCTGGAACGCGCCGGCGTGCAGGTCGTGTACGGATTCCTCGAATTGAAGACGCACGCCAAGCTGTCGCTGGTGGTGCGGCGCGAGGGCGGCACGCTCACTACCTATGTCCACACCGGCACCGGCAACTACCATCCGGTGACCGCGCGCATCTACACCGACCTGTCCTACTTCACCTCCGACCCGATCATCGGGCGCGACGTGGCGCGGGTGTTCAACTACATTACCGGCTATGCCGAGCCGATCGACATCGAGAAGATGGCGGTGTCGCCGCTGACCTTGCGCAAGCGCATGATCGAACACATCCAGGGTGAGAGCGCCCATGCCCGCCACGGCAAGCCCGGCGCGATCTGGATGAAGATGAACTCGCTGGTCGATCCCGACATCATCGACGCGCTGTACCAGGCTTCGCAGGCCGGCGTGTCGATCGAGCTCGTGGTGCGCGGCATCTGCTGCCTGCGGCCGGGCCTGCCCGGACTTTCGGAAAACATCCGCGTCAAGTCGATCATCGGCCGCTTCCTCGAGCACGGCCGAATCTACTGCTTCGGGATGGGCCAGGGCCTGCCGAGCCCGAAAGCAGTTGTGTATATCTCGTCCGCCGACATGATGCCGCGCAACCTCGACCGCCGCGTCGAGGTATTGTGTCCGCTGCAAAATCCCACGGTGCATCAGCAGGTTCTCGAACAGATCATGGTCGCGAACCTGAAGGATAACGAGCAGAGCTGGCAGTTGTTGCCGGACGGATCGTCAACGCGTATGAAGGCCGCGAAAGGCGAAGAGCCTTTCAACCTGCACAATTATTTCATGACGAATCCGAGTCTCTCAGGCCGTGGAAAGTCGCTCAAGGAATCTTCGCCGCGCCGTCTCACGCGCCGCAGCGAACGTCATCCGCCACCCTAAGGGGTCGTTGCGGTGAGGCGACCGCGCAAACGCGCCTCCAGCGTCGCGGTCATCGACATCGGTTCGAATTCGGTTCGTCTCGTCGTCTATCAATCGATGACGCGCAGCCTGCTGCCGATCTTCAACGAGAAGACCTTGTGCGGCTTGGGGCGGGAAGTGCAGAGCACCGGCCTCCTGGCGCCCGACGCCGTCACCAAGGCGCTGATCTCGCTCAAGCGGTTTCGTGCCTTGTGCAAGGTGCAGCAGGTCGGCCGCGTTTACGCCATCGCCACCGCCGCCTGCCGCGACGCCAAGAACGGTTCCGACTTCATCGCCGAGGCGGAGCGAATTTGCGGCGTGCCGATCGAGATCCTGTCGGGGCCGCGCGAGGCGCGACTCTCTGCGCTCGGCGTGATCTCGGGGATTCACAATCCGGACGGCATTGTCGGCGATCTCGGCGGCGGTTCGCTTGAACTGATCGACGTGCGCGGCAACGCGACGCGCAGCGGCGTGACCCTGCCGCTCGGGGGGCTTGCCCTGCAGGATCTGGCGCACAAGTCGCTGAAGCGCGCCGAGCGCATCGTCAAGAGCGAACTGTCCAACGTTGCCCAGCTCAAGGCCGCGCGCGGCCGCTCCTTCTATGCGGTCGGAGGCACCTGGCGCGCGCTGGCGCGAATCCACATCATCCAGAGCGGCTATCCGCTGCAGGTGATGCACGCCTATTCGCTTCCCGCGGCGGAAGCGCTGGATTTCGCGCGGCGGCTGCGGCGGCTCGCTGCGGCAAACATGCTGGCCGATATCGAAGTCGTCGCGGATGCGCGCCGGCCACTGTTGACCTATGCGGCGCTGGTGCTCGAACACATCATCCGCGCCGGCAAGCCGAAGGCCATCGTGTTCTCCACGTTTGGGGTCCGCGAAGGCCTGCTTCACTCGCTGCTGCCCGAAGCCGAGCGTGCCAAGGATGGGCTGATCTGCGCTGCGCAGGGGCTCAATCAGTTGCTGTCGCGCTCGGCGCGCCACGCCCGGGAATTGATCGATTGGACCGACCGGCTGGTGCGGGTGGTGCACTTGCGCGAGACCGAGGAAGACCGCCGCCTGCGTCACGCTGCCTGCCTGTTGTCCGATATCGGCTGGCGCGTGCATCCAGACCATCGTGGCGAGCAGACGCTGAGCCTGGTCATCAACGGCAATTTCGGCGCGATCAGCCATCAAGGCCGCGCATTTGTCGGGCTGGCGGTGTTCTACCGCTATGCCGGCTTGCGCGAGGAGAACGAGCCGTCGGAAAACATTCAGGGGCTGCTGGCGCCCGCCATGCTCGAGCGCGCGCGGCTGCTCGGGGCGGCGTTCCGCGTCGCGCACCTGATTTCAGCGGCGCGGCCGGGCGTGCTGCCGGCAACGCATTTTCGCAGCCGCAACCGCCAGCTGATGCTGGTGTTCGAGCACAGATTGGGCGACCTTGTCGCCGACCGCGTCGGCGGCCGCTTCAAGCAACTGGCGCGGCTGGTCGGCCGCTCCGGATCGATCGTCCGGCGGTAGTTTCGCGCGATCCGAAACAGGTCCCTAGAGCATGATCCGGACCCGAAGGGCCGCGTTAGCGCAAAGTGCGTAGCGGTTTTCCGAAAAGATCATGCGCAATCAAGAACCTAAAGCGCGATGGTGATTCAACCTAATCTCATCGCGCTTTAGGGCAGATCGGCCGGCTGCGCCGCCTTCACCGCGGCCGGCGGCGCGTCATGCCGATCCTGACCGAGCCTGCGTCTCCGCCAGATCGAGCCTGCGACCAGGACGATGACTGCGCCGAGCAACGAGGCGATCGTATCGCTCAGCTCGTTGTCCAGGCTGAAATGCGGCGATACGCCAAAAATCGTCGATGCCGCACTAACATCGAGAACGATCTTTCCGTCGAGCAGCCGGTGCAGGAACGGCTGCAGCGCCGGATCGCTCGCGATCACGTCGCCCGCGATCCAGCCGAGCAGCATGGCGCCGAGCCAAACCAGGACCGGAAAGCGGTCGAGCACCAGCATGATCAGCGCGGCGCCGGCGACGATCATGGGAATGCTGATGGCAAGGCCAAGGATCAGCAGCGAGAGCTGACCGTTCGCCGCAGCCGCGACCGCGATCACATTGTCCAGGCTCATGATGATGTCGGCGATGACGACGATGCGGATCGCATGCCAGAGCGTGGTGCCGGCGGCAACTTCGTCGTTCTCGTCTTCGGGGACCAGCAGCTTGGCGGCGATCGCGAGCAGCGCGAGGCCGCCGACCAGCTTCAGGTAAGGCAGCGCCATCAGCTCGGCGACGATGCCAGTGAAGACGATCAGCAGCACGACGGCGATGCCGGCGCCGATGACCATGCCCCACATGCGGTGCCGGCCGTGCAGGCCGCGGCAGGCCATCGCGATCACCAGCGCGTTGTCGCCCGACAACAGCACGTTGATCCAGATGATCTTGCCGACGGCGAACCAGAACGCCGGCCTTTGCATGTCGGCGTGGAATTGGGTGAAGAACGCGCCGAGATTGGCGGGATCAACGACCTGCAACAACCAATTCACGGCCTCCCCCTAGCCCGGCCTTTCTAGACCGGACGGCCCCTGTCAAAGCTGCGCGCCTACGATCAGCCGACGATCTCGTTGCCCGAGAAGAACTGCGCGATCTCGATCGCCGCCGTCTCGGGCGCGTCCGAACCGTGCACCGAATTTTCCCCGATCGACTTCGCGTGAACCTTGCGGATGGTGCCTTCCGCCGCCTTGGCCGGATCGGTCGCGCCCATGACATCGCGGTATTTCAGTACTGCACCCTCGCCTTCCAGGACCTGCACGACGACTGGCCCGGAAGTCATGAAATCCACCAGTTCGCCGAAGAACGGACGCGCCTTGTGCACGGCGTAGAAGGTCTCGGCCTGCTCGCGCGTCATGCGGATGCGCTTTTGCGCCACGATGCGAAGTCCCGCCTTCTCGATCAGCGCGTTGACCGCGCCGGTGAGATTGCGCGCGGTTGCGTCAGGCTTGATGATCGAGAAGGTGCGTTCATTCGCCATTATTACGTATCCTTGAGACAGCTATGGAGGGAGTTGCCGCGCTTATATCGGCGCCACCTGCGAACGGCAAGCGACCCGGGCAGGCCTTTGCGCCTGGGATTACAACAGTTTCACGAAGCCGAAGGTCGCAAAATTCTGCTACGGACCGGGCGGCGCCTAACGGCATAATTTCGTTGGGCCGATGGCAGGCCGCCGCCTGAACAAGAAGTGTCCTCCGCCCTTCCCCGCCGAGCTTGAGGCCGCGCCGCTTCGCGGCTCGCCCGATCACGAGCACCCCGCAAATGCAGAGCCAATCTTCGAACGCCAGTGCCGTGTTTTTCTTGATCCGCGTCCAGGCGGCCTTGGCGGCTTCGATGGTTTCTTCAAAACCACCGTTTGTGTGAACTCGCGAGTATGATGTACGCCGTGACCGCCACCCAGAAAGCGAACTGGCTGACAAGTGGGATAAAAACGAAGACGCTGACGATCGAAGTGATCGCCGCAATAAGGGAGACCGCAAACCAAACGTGAAGACGCATGGCACACCTACTGTGACGTGCAACCAAAAAACCGTCTGCTGACCGAGAGGCGCAACGGCCTCGACGATCCGCAGGACCGTTTCGCCCTTCACCCAAGCATCCGCGATGCTGTCATAAATTGGTTAGCGATTCGTTACCATGGAATCGACGGGGGCCTTGCAGGTGCATGCCGCGGTCGCGAGGGACCTTGGGTGTTCCATGCATTATCGATCACGGTGAACAACGGAATCCGCGGAAGCCAAAGGTTGCTCGCCTGCCGCGATCGACAAGTTCAGCGACGCAATGATGGAACTGCACACGGGCCTGACGGGTGACATCGACAGCGCTCAGCTCGCGCTCTTCCGCGCGGCCTTCCAGAACGTCTTCAGCGCGTCGTGGTTCACCCCACCGGCCGGCGAAAGCCCTATGAGGTGACGCCCTACGCGCAGCTCGCAGCGATCATGGGCCTTGAGCTCTTCCCGAAAATGCGCGGTGTCACCGAAATCCTTGCAGAACAAGGCGTTTCCGCAAACAGACTTTCGAAAGTTTCACGAAGGTGAACTTATTCTGCAGAGAACGTCGGGGCCGTGTTCAGCTTGGAGGGAATAGGGTGCAATCGACCCGGGGCCTCGCTTTGGCGTGAGGCTTGGCCGGATCGAATTTACCGATGGCGCAGAGGCGCCGAACCCGAAGGAGATCACCATGTTACGCAAGCTCTCGCTCGTTGCAGTTGCCGCGGCATCGCTGGGTGCGGCGGCGTTGGCGCCGACTTCCGCCTCCGCCTGGGGTGGTGGCTGGCATGGCGGCTGGCATCACGGCTGGGGTTGGGGCCCCCGCGTCTATGTCGGCGGTCCCGGATACAGCTATGGTTACGGCGGCTGCTACGTCCGGCAACTGGTTCCGACCCCCTGGGGACCCCGCTGGCGGCTGGTGAACCGCTGCTACTGACGAAAGCTGCGCGTTCGCGGATCTCGAAGGCCCCGGCCCCCGCGCCGGGGCTTTCCGCATCGGGGGCGACATAACGTTTTCATGGCATTTTTACCAAAAGGCGATGCAACCGGCCGTTGACCGGAAACCAATTCCGCTGCCGCGACTTGGTAGGGTGTCATCCTATCGCCACGATACACCAGCGGAACCTGCCATGAACCGCCTCATCGCCGACATCATCGAACCGATCGACGGCAAGACCAGCCGCGCGATCTGCGACGCCGTCGGGGATCGGCTGCAGCGGGACCTCCGCCCCGAGACGATTCGCTCGTCCCCGCACCTGCAACGTCTTTTGGACGAGTTGCGCCGGCGGGAACGCGAGGGACACGCCGGGCCGCGGCACGGTTAGCGGCGCCTGAATCTGCCATCTTGCGAGCGGGATCGCGCGAAAAATTGCTCCAAAAACGGGTTGCGTTTGGCGGCGGCTGCGGTGACAACCGCGCATGCTTTCCATCACCGACGTCTCGGTCCGGCTCGCCGGACGGCTCCTGATCGATCACGGCACCGTGCAGATTGTACCCGGAGCACGGGTCGGCCTCGTCGGCCGCAACGGAACCGGTAAATCGACGCTATTCAAGGTCATTCGCGGCGAGCTCGCCGCCGAAAGTGGAACCATCGCCATCCCGCCGCGCTGGCGCGTTGGCAGCCTCGCGCAGGAAGCGCCGAACGGACCGGAGAGCCTGATCGAGGTGGTGCTTGAGGCCGACCTCGAGCGCGACGCCTTGCTGCGCGAGGCCGACATCGCGCGCGACCCGCACCGGATCGCGGAAATCCAGACCAGGCTGGTCGACATCGACGCCCATTCGGCGCCGGCGCGCGCAGCCGCGATTCTGAGCGGGCTCGGCTTTTCGACCGCGGATCAGGCACGGCCCTGCGCGGAATTTTCCGGCGGCTGGCGGATGCGGGTCGCGCTTGCCGCGACCTTGTTCGCCGCGCCCGACCTTCTGCTCTTGGACGAGCCGACCAACTATCTGGACCTCGAGGGCACGCTCTGGCTCGAGGACCATCTGGTGAACTATCCGCGCACCGTGATCGTCATCAGCCACGACCGCCACCTGCTCGACACCTCCGTCGATCAGATCCTGCATCTCGACCGCGGCAAGCTCACGCTGTACCGCGGCAGCTATTCGTCGTTCGAGGAGCAGCGCGCCACCCGCGAAATGCTCGACGCCAAGCAGGCCAAGCGGCAGGAGGCCGAGCGCAAGCGCCTGCAAGCCTTCGTCGACCGCTTCAAGGCCAAGGCCTCGAAGGCCCGCCAGGCCCAGTCGCGCGTGAAAATGCTGGAAAGAATGAAGCCGGTCGCGGCGCTGGTGACGCAGGACGTGCGCGAGATCACCTTCCCCGCGCCCGAGAAGATGCTGTCGCCGCCGATCATCGCGGTCGACGACGCCTCCGTCGGCTACGATCCGAAAAGCCCGGTCTTGAACCGCGTTACCTTGCGGATCGACAACGACGACCGCATCGCGCTGTTGGGCGCCAACGGCAACGGCAAGTCGACGCTGGTCAAACTGCTCGCTGGCCGCCTTGCGCCCTTTTCGGGCTCCGTCACCCGCGCGGAGAAACTTTCGATCGCCTATTTCGCGCAGCATCAGCTCGACGAGTTGAACGAGGAAGGCTCGCCCTACGGTCACGTCCGCAAGCTGATGCCGGATGCGCCCGAAGCCAAGGTGCGCGCGAGAGCCGGCGCGATAGGGTTTTCCGGCAAGGCCGCCGACACCAGGGTTGCAAGCCTGTCCGGCGGCGAAAAGGCGCGGCTATTGCTGGGACTTGCGACCTTCTTCGGTCCCAACATGATCATCCTGGACGAGCCGACCAACCATCTGGACATCGACAGCCGCGCGGCGCTTGCCGAAGCCATCAACGAATTTCCCGGCGCGGTCATCATGGTCTCGCACGACCGCTATCTGATCGAAGCCTGCGCCGACCGGTTATGGGTGGTGGCCGACCATGCGGTCACGAACTTCGACGGCGACCTCGACGACTACCGGCGCATGGTGCTGTCGGCGCGTGGCCTGCGTGTCAGCGAGCGCGACAATGGCGCGCGCAACGGCGGCCGCGACAAGCCAGAACGCGGCAAGGCCGAAAGACGCCCGCCCTTGAAACAGAAGATCGCAGAGGCCGAGGCCGAGATCGCCCGCATTACCGGCATCATCGCCAAGATCGACACCGCACTCGCGCTGCCGGATCTGTTCACGCGCGATCCCAAACAGGCCGCCCAGCTCAGCAAGGCGCGCGCAAGTGCCGCGGATGCGCTGGAGCGCGCCGAGGAAGAATGGCTGCAGGCAAGCTCGCAATATGACGAGGCGTCGGGCTGAGCAGGGCTCGCCCTTAAGGTCCGACTGGACTTAAGTCGCGGCCGGCTTTCGCTTGGGCTTGGGTGATCTTGCCGTCTTCGGAGCGGCTTCCACCTCGGGTGCGCGCTCGACCGAGCTCAGGCGCCCGCCGGTGAAGCCGTAGATTCCGGCGCGAGGACCGCGCAACCAGGTGACCACCGCGACCCGGTCGCCGCGCCCATTGTTGGAGATATTGACGCTGTCAGGCGCCCCGATGCCGCGGACCACATCGCATTCGGTATGACCGAGCGCCACCGTGCCTGTCGGCGCCGGCGGCGCGCCGGCAGCACCATCCGTCAACGCATTGGCGTCCGCAGGGCCCGCCGGCGGCGCCATGCCCGAGCAGGCGCCCTCGGCGCTGACCAGATCGTCCGGCGCGATCGGCTTGTTCGGCGTCAGCGGCGGCGCATCGATCGAGACATTGCTGATGAACAGCCGGCCGGGACGGGAGAACCATTCCGCATCCTTCGACAGAAGGTCGGAACTAAACATGCTGGACGCGCCCGAGCAGCCCGCCATCGCGGGGGCCAGCACAAGCAACGCCACGAGTTGCCTTCGAAGATGGTTCTTGCCTCGCACGACGACTTGAACTCTCACCTTGTGGTCTCGGTCTAAACGCTTGGTGGTCTCGGCTCAAACGATTGACCGACCATCTCTTTGCGGCACCACCGTGGCCTTTGGCAAGGCCGCGGGCGGGAACCGCACAATATCATTATCACTAATTGGCCGGCGCGATAAATTTGACCTTCCGTCCCCCCGTCAAGCCCGCTTTTGCCAGCGGCCGCGCTCGTCGGCCTGCCAATAGGTCACCTCAAAGCCCCGCGACTTGCAATCCGTCCAGGCGGCACGCGCGGCCGCGAGTGAGTCGGCATCGTCGCCATTGAAAACCAGCACCATGCGTTCGTAAGAATCGCAATCGGATGGCAGCGCAGCATTGTCGATCAGAAACCGGACGTTGGCGCGGTTCGGATTGCCCTCCTCCACGGCGAGCACGATCGGCTGATCCTGCGCATCTTGCGCGCGGAAGGTCCCATGCGGCAAGAACGAATCGTCGCGGTAGGTCCACAAATGGGCGTCGAGCGCCTCGGTGCGCTCCTGCGAGGTCGATTGCACCACCACCCGCCAACCGCGCTCGAGCGACTTCTCGAGCAGCGGCGGCAGCACGCTTTCCAGCGACATGTTCTGCAGGTGATAGAACAGGACTTCGGTCATCGCTTAAGTCATTTCCTGGCTTCGTAGTAGTCGGCCACCAGCCGTTCCAGCAGGCGGACGCCGAAACCGGAACCCCAGCTCTGGTTGATATCGGATTTCGGCGCGCCCATCGCGGTTCCGGCGATGTCGAGATGCGCCCAGGGCGTGTTGTCGACGAAGCGCTGCAGGAATTGCGCCGCCGTGATCGAGCCGCCGTGGCGGACGCCGGTATTTTTCATGTCGGCAAATTGCGAATCGATCTGCTTGTCGTATTCGGGGCCGAGCGGCATGCGCCAGACCTTCTCGCCGGTCGCAAGCCCGACCTTGGTCAGGCGCTCGGCCAGTTCGTCGTTGTTGGAGAACAGGCCGGCATACTCGGTGCCGAGCGCCACCATGATGGCGCCGGTGAGGGTCGCAAGATCGACCATGAATTTCGGCTTGAACTTCTTCGCGACGTACCAGAGCACGTCGGCGAGCACCAGGCGGCCTTCGGCGTCGGTATTGATGATCTCAATGGTCTGGCCCGACATCGAGGTGACGATGTCGCCGGGGCGCTGGGCGTTGCCGTCGGGCATATTTTCGACGACGCCGATGGCGCCGACCGCATTCACGCGCGCTTTGCGCGCGGCCAGCGCATGGATCAGCCCGACGACGCAGGCCGCGCCCCCCATGTCTCCCTTCATGTCCTCCATGCTGCCTGCCGGCTTGATCGAAATGCCGCCGGTATCGAAGCAGACGCCCTTGCCGACGAAGGCGACCGGCGACTCGCCGCTCTTTCCCCCGCTCCAGCGCATGATCACGGTGCGGCCGGGCCGGGCCGAGCCCTGGGCCACCCCGAGCAGCGCGCCCATTCCAAGTTTCGTCATCGCCTTGACGTCGAGGATTTCGACATCGACGCCGAGCTTGCGAAGCTGCGCGGCGCGGCGGGCGAATTCTTCGGGATAAAGCACGTTCGGCGGCTCGTTCACCAGTTCGCGCGCCATGATGACGCCGTCGACAATGTGGCCCTCCGGCGTGAACGCCTTGCGGGTCGCCGCCACATCGTCGACCGCGAGCGAGACCTCCGCGCGCAAGGCGCCCTCCTCGCCGTCCTTCTTCTTGGTCTTGTAGCGATCGAATTTGTAGCCGCGCAGCCGGATGCCCGAGGCGACGCTGGCTGCCTGGGCTGATGTCATGGCCCCGTCAGGCAACTCCGCGACAACGGTCACGGCCTCACTGCCCGCATTCAATTTGCCGGCTAACACCCCGCCGAATTTGAGAAAATCCTTGTCTTTGAGCTCGGACGCCTTACCGGTACCGACCACGATCAAGCGCTGAATCTTGATTCCTTCCGGCGCCAGGATGTCGAGGATGGACCCGCTCTTGCCCTTGAACTGGCTGGTCGCGGCCGCGCGCTTCACCAGGTTGGCTGCCGCCCCCAGCGTCTTCAGCGTGGCGGCGCCGAACTTCAGCGAATCATCTGAGAACACCACCAGAATGGCCTTTGGGTTCGCGGAAAGCGGGACGAAGCCGACCTTGACGGCGTCGGACATAGGCAAATCCTCCAAA
>Ga0307479_10000819_pt1 | contig 28275 bp, 22 predicted proteins | sample atmos_gasesECM4C_FD_203743 | JGI IMG/M metagenome (GOLD analysis project Ga0307479, IMG submission 203743) | Hardwood forest soil microbial communities from Morgan-Monroe State Forest, Indiana, United States - atmos_gasesECM4C_515 | ecosystem: Environmental > Terrestrial > Soil > Temperate... | reverse complement strand
CCGCACGCACCGGATATGCTAGCCGTCCGTACACAGGCAATTGACGGCGCAAGGACTTGCACCTTGCTAGATTCGCAGCATTGTCGACTGCTTCCCTCCCAGGTCGTTCCCACCGCTGCGCATACTGCCGCAGGGCGGCCGAGGCTTTGACATCCGGGCAGAACCTGCTTCGTTGCCTCCGCACGCACCGGATCTACTAACTGTCCGAACCAGGCAATTGACAGTACGAGGACTTGCACCTCGCTAGATTCTCAGCCTTGTCGGCTGCTCCGCATTCAGCCTCTGCTCGTCCTGCGTCCGCTGCAGTGATCCTTTGCCAGGGACGCTCCAGGTACCTGGGAAAATCCGCATGGCGCCTTGTATCGTCGGTTGCTCTGCGCGGACGGTCCACGTGTGCTTTTCCTGGTGCGTGTATCCGACGCCGAGCACGTTGATTTGGCATGCCACTAGCCCGGACCAGGGCCCGTCCGCGGCGAGGACTGGCCCTGGGCGTTCGTGGCCACTGGAAAGACGAAGGCAAGCAACGGAACACATATCATTGGACGAGCGCGCACAGCAGTGACCTCCGGGAGAATCAGACACATTCAGACTATCGAACATGTCGGCGTGACAAAGCTGGCACCGCTCACTCGGAGCACAACCCGCAGTTTGAACACCTGACGACCAGCGACTAGCGACTGGCGACTGCTTCCCGATGCCGGTCGAACCACCACGCCCACGGCACCAGAATCACCGACGCCGCGATGCCGGTCCATGCGATGTCCGCCACACTCGGCAGCGACCCGCTAAAGCGATCCCCGATGTACAACACCAGCAGTACACTCACATAGCTCACCAGCGCATAGCGCCCGATGCGGTCGCGAGCGCGCGTCGTTCGCACATACAGCCACACACCCACTCCCAGCATCACGAGTTCCACGATCATCGTCCCGGCAATCGAGTTCCACAGACCCAGTCCGTACTTTGGACCGCCCGGATACAGCGGCATGTCGGGCCGATGGCTGACCCAATCCAGCACCCAGTGACTAACCACGGCAATCCAGATGGCGGCCGCTCCCGATCCGTAGCGCGCGATGCCGTAATAGATCAGCGCAAACCCCGTAGCCCACACCACCGCCATCAGCAGACTGTGCGACCAGGGATAGTGATAAAGATCCAGCGGCGTGTAGCGCGTGTTTCCCGGGTCGATCCGCACCTGCTCCCAACCTAGCAGCAGGAATACGGGCCAGAGCAGATCCAGAAACAGCGGTGCCGCCAGCAGCGCCCCCATCGACGCACGCGGCGCAAATTTCTTGGCGGCAAATCCGACGGCGAAATGTCCGATGAACATTCGAGAATTCTCTCAACTCGCTGACAACCGGGAACTGAGAACAGAGAACAGCCTCAGAGTTACTGCACGGAGAACAGCCGAAGTCCGATTGACCCCTCGAATCGTCCATTGCCGAACTAGCGATTCAATTACCAACTCAAGCCGAATATGCTAGGCACGACCAACGACCAGAACCAGTGACTCGCGACTAGCGACCGCTTCTCTACTCCCCTACCAGAAACTTGTACTGCGCCGCCGACAACGGCACAACCGACAGCCGTCCTTGGTGCACTAGCGGCGAATCCGCGAACACTTTCGTTGCCTTGATCTCCGCCAGAGTCTTGGGCGCGCCGATCGCCGCCCCGGCCTTGATCCTCACCTGCGGCACCTTCGGATCGGTCGCATCCACCGACACCACCGACGCCGTCCCCACCGCGCGTTTCTCCTCGCCCGTGTGATAAATCACCAGCCGGTCCCCCGGCTTCATCCCCCGCAGATTCTTCACCGCCACCGGATTCGTCACACCATCCCAAATCGTGGTCTTATCCCGCAACAGATCCGCAAACGAATACACCGAAGCCTCGCTCTTCAAGAGATAGTCCATAAGAAAGTCCCCTTCGTGCCTGCGTGATCCGACTGAATGGAATCTAATACCGAGTGGGATTAGAGACTAACTTTTCTTCGTGCCCTTCGTGTTCCCCTTAGTGTCCTTTGCGGTGAAGTTTCTTTCTCCGTGGTCCCCTGTGTCCTCTGTGGTTAGAGACCGTCCGCCCAATTGGCTCGTCGACCCGAATCAAGAAGCTTCTGCAAGGACCGCCCAAAAACCAAGACCAGAAACCTGACACCTGCCCTTGTCACTGTGGCTTCGGCGCGCCGCTATCCTTGTCGTCTTTGTCGTCTTTCTTGTCCGTAGGATTCTCCTTCTTCGGCTCGTTCGCATGATCTTCATAGATCGAGTACTGCTTCTGCGGCAGCACCAGCTTCACCTTGATGTCCATCGTGGGAGACTTTACGTCGTAGTCTTCTCCGAATGTCTGGAAGCCCGGCGCCAGCACCTGCACCCGCAGCTTCCCATACGGGACGCCATCAAAATTCGTCTTGCCCTGGCTGTCGGTCTTCAGCTCGAACCCACCGCGTCCCTGCTTGCCGTGCGCGTTCACCGGATGCAGCACCACCGCCGCATTCCGCACCGGTTTGCCGTTGTAGTCCTTGATCACCAGAAAGTTGAGCTCAGCCGTCGGCTCCTGCGCCCAAGCCGTCGCCCCCAGCACCACTACGACCGCCGCCACCACCACTAGACTCTTCAAAGACAAAGGCATTGCCAGACCGCCGCCCACAGGATTCGAAACCGCCCACATTCTAAGCACCCCGCTCCCCCCTGTCACCCCTCTTGACACCCGCAGCCCCCATCCCCTACAATTGGCACTCGCCCGAAGTGAGTGCTAACATCCACTGCGTCTGCAGTCTAAACCACACAAAACATTCTACATAACGAAAGGAGTCAATACACAATGGCGACCAAATTCACCCCTCTCCACGACCGAATCGTAGTCCGGAGGGTAGAAGAAGCCGAAACCACCCGAGGCGGGATCATTATTCCGGATTCGGCTAAGGATAAGCCGCAGGAGGGAGAAGTTCTCTCGGTTGGACGCGGCAAGAGCAATGATGAAGGCAAGGTGTTCCCTCTGGCTGTGAAAGAGGGGGATCGCGTGCTGTTCGGCAAATACGCCGGAACGGAAATCAAGATTGATGGCGAAGATTTCGTCATCATGCGGGAAGAGGAAGTGCTCGGCATCCTGGTGGGGTCGGGTACGACTGCGGGCAAGAAGGAAGCGGTCGGCGCGAAGCGCTAAGCGAACTCTGAGCTCAGAGCTTCCCATATCCCAGGCAAAGAAATCTTACAGACCTAACGACATTCAGGAGAAGAAAAACAATGGCTAAACAGATTGTTCATGGCGAGGAGTCGCGGCAGGCGATTCTCCGCGGCGTCAACATTTTGGCGGATGCGGTAAAAGTCACCCTGGGCCCTCGCGGCCGCAACGTGGTCATCGAAAAGAAATTCGGATCGCCGACCATCACCAAGGACGGCGTCACCGTCGCGAAGGAAATCGAACTCAAGGATGCGCTCGAAAACATGGGCGCGCAGATGGTGCGCGAAGTCGCTTCGAAGACTTCGGATGTGGCCGGCGACGGCACCACCACCGCCACCGTTCTGGCCCAGGCGATTTATCGCGAAGGCGTCAAGACCGTTGCGGCGGGCGCGAACCCGATGGCGCTGAAGCGCGGCATCGAGAAGGCGATCGCAGTGATTGCCGGCGAAATCGACAAGAAGACCGGCGAGCGCGGCAAAGGCAAGCTGGACGAGTTCTCCAAACCCGTAACCGGCGACATGATCGCGCAGGTCGGCACCATCTCGGCCAACAACGACGAGACCATCGGCAAGATCATTGCCGAGGCCATGAAGAAAGTTGGCAAGGACGGCGTCATCACCGTGGAAGAGTCGAAAACGCTCGAGACCCAGCTGGAAGTGGTCGAAGGCATGCAGTTTGACCGCGGCTATCTGTCTCCGTATTTCGTAACCGATCCGGAGCGCATGGAAGCGGCGCTCGAGAACGCCTACATCCTGATCCACGAAAAGAAGATCAGCTCGATGAAGGACCTGCTCCCGCTGCTCGAGCAGATCGCCAAGGGCGGCAAGCCGCTGCTGATCATTGCCGAGGACGTTGAGGGCGAGGCGCTCGCAACCCTCGTCGTCAACAAGCTGCGCGGCACCTTGCAGGTTTGCGCCGTGAAGGCGCCCGGCTTCGGCGACCGGCGGAAGGCGATGCTGCAAGATATCGCCATCCTGACGGGCGGCAAGGCGATCACCGAGGACCTGGGCATCAAGCTGGAGAACGTCCAGATCTCCGACCTTGGGCAGGCCAAGAAGCTCACCATCGACAAGGACAACACCACCATCGTCGAGGGCAAGGGCAAGCACAACGAGATCGAAGGCCGGGTGAAGGAAATCCGCAGCCAGGTCGAGAAGACGACCAGCGACTACGACCGCGAGAAGTTGCAGGAGCGGTTGGCGAAGCTGGTAGGCGGAGTCGCGGTGATCAAGGTCGGCGCGGCCACCGAAACCGAAATGAAAGAGAAGAAGGCCCGGGTGGAAGACGCCATGCACGCGACACGGGCTGCGGTGGAAGAAGGAATCGTCCCGGGCGGCGGCGTAGCGCTGGCGCGGACGATCTCGGCCATCGACAAGTTGAAAGTGACGGGCGACGAGCAGATCGGCGTCAACATCGTGAAGCGGGCTCTGGAAGAGCCGCTGCGCCAGATCGTCGGCAACGCCGGCGAAGAGGGCGCGGTGATTCTGGGCAAGGTGCTCGATTCGAAAGACGCGAACTACGGCTACAACGCGTTGACCGGGGAGTTCGAAGACCTGGTAAAGGCGGGCGTGCTGGATCCGACGAAGGTAGTGCGGACCGCGCTGCAGAACGCCGGCTCGATCGCGTCGCTGATGCTGACCACCGAAGCGCTCGTGTCGGAGTTGCCGGAAGAGAAGAAAGCCCCGGCGGGCGGCGGCGGGCACGGCGGTGGGATGGAAGGGATGTACTGAAGAACAGCTAGTAGCTCTAGGCGGTTAGCGTTGGCTTGAATCAGAGGCCCCGCTCTTCGGAGTGGGGCTTTTCTTTGGCTGGTAGTCGTTAGCAAGGCCTGAGAATCTGTGGCCAACAAACCGATGTTGGGTGCTGCAGGCAGCACCGTGACCCCACTCAAGCGCAAGGAACGCGATTGCAATGGGGCACCCCGCACCCCGAGCTTACCTAGGCCACCTGCTCCGACAAGAGAATGAGACACAGATTCCTTGGGCCGGCTAACCGAGAAAAGTCCAAAAGTTCGGCGCCACCTTCCTGATCGCGTCCAGATACTCGGCCGAACCGGGCTCTGGGCAGTCGAGGACGGCTTCGAGGAAGCAAGCCGGCGGCAGATATCGATGGGTGCGAATGTAGTGGAGGATCAGCGCGGGCGCCATATAGGCCATTGTCTTGCCGGGCACGAGGATATCGCTTGAGCAGCAGCGGGGAATCTTCATCCCGCGCCAGCAAAACTCCGGCTGCGGCTGATTCGATCGGCATACGCCGAGGTCACAGTGGTGGTATCCCATCCAACATAGAACGCGCAGCATAACCAGGCTTGCCAGGCGATCAAATACCGCCTCCGAGGTTTCTCCTTCAGGAAAGTCGTGACCGTGCGCCAGGTAGCCCACTAACGTTACATCGCCTCGTGTCAAGTCTGCTTGGTAGGTCATGGATTCACCGACAAAAAGTGGCGGGTGGACCAGACAATCTCGGGGTGCCCCTCGATCTCCCGGGCAGTGCCTGAGCACCGCTTCTTTCGCCAGAGAGGTTGAGGACCAAGACTCTGGAAATCTCACCCTGAATCGCTCTGCGGTGGAACGTCGTTCCACCAACCATCGATTCGGCCTTAACCGCGACCATGATTCTGCTATGCGAACATTCCGTCTCTACAGGATGCGAGAGCGCCCAATCAATTCAGCGGTCTAGCTTGCGCTGACCCGGGGCACCCGCGGGCTGCTCTCGATGCGAACGATCTCTGGATACGCCACCTGAGTGCGCAGCATCCAGTAGAGTCGTACGGCCAACCTGCGCGCCGCTGCCACCTTCGCCACACCTTTTGGCTTCTGCTGACAGCGATGCCAGTACTGCTTGCGAAATCCGGGATCGAAACGCACGCTGGTCTGCGCCGCTGCCACCAGCAAACTACGCACCAGCCGGTTGCCCTGCTTCGTGATCGCGCCCAGCTTCTGCCGTTCCCCCGAGCTTTTCTCGCGTGGATCAGAACGAGATGACTCGCCACCTGCTTGCCCCGCCGAAACCGGCTCGCGTCCCCCGTCGTCAGCACGAACGCCAACGCCGTGTTCGGTCCGACTCCTGGTTGTGTCAGCAGCAGCTTGGCCTGCGGGTGCTCCTCGGCGGCTTGTTGCACGGCTCGATCCAGCTTCCCGATCTGCTCCTCCAACATCGTCCGCGGGCCGAGTAAGTCCGCCCGCCGGCACGCGGCCCAGGGTGGCAAGGGCAGCTCGGGCAGCAACTTCTGCCCCGCCTGGCTCCACAGCCTCCGCTTGTTCTGCATTCCCTTATTCTAAGGAAAGGTGTTGCCGTTCGTTTTTTACACGGCTGCGCATCTCCACCAGCTTGTGCCGGTGCAGCACACCGGCTGGCGCAGATCGCCCTGCTCCGGGTTCGGTGTCCACAAACGCGGAAAGCGGCCTTCCACCACCAGGTTCAGAATGTGGGCCGCGTCCCGTTTGTCGCTCTTCTGCTTGCGTACGTAACTGGCTCGTATCTGCGCGGCATCTCCGATCCAGATCTCGTGTCCCAAGCCCTGCACCACTTCGATGAACCAGTGACTGTTGCCGGTCGCTTCCATACCGATCCGCGCCGGTGCCGCTACTTGCTCGTAAAACCGTTTTGCTTCTCCCGCCGCATGCACCAACTTTTGCTCCCCGGCCTCGCCGGTCTTGCTATCCAACCAGGCGATCTGTTGCCAGCTGGGATGGAAATCACACCCTAATTACCATCATGCGAAGACTCCTTTCTTCCCAGCCTCTTTGATCCTTAAACCAAGACCACCGGGTTTCGAATCGAGTCTTCGCTCTTATCCAATCAATTCAATCGCGTTCTCTGCGATTGAGTGGGGTAGAGATGGTGCCGGCACTACCCCGCCTCGGTTCTTGGTTTACAGACCCCACCCCCGTAAGGTTAAACCCAAACTACCGGGTCGATCGAGCCTTCGCTGTCGAACACACTCATTCGTGATCTGCTTAAAGCGCGGCGACGCAAAATTCTCAAAGCTCTGCCAAGCTCGGCGCCCGATCTCTAGCGGCCACTCCTGAAATTCACCCACACCGCTCCCTTCTCCCCGTAAGGTTGTCAATGAAGGGGACACCCCGCTTCAGTGTCGATGGAGGAAGAAGTACATCAGGGCGGCGATGACCAGCAGAGTAATCAGGAAGCGGACGATGGGCCAACTGCTGCCGCTTTGGGGAGTAATTGGGGCGTTGATCACGGCATCGCCGTAGTTGAAGGGGGGATTTGCAGTTTTAGCCTCACCGAGACTTCCTTCTTGCGGGTTGACACAAGTCGGTAGCATCGCCCGGCCTAACAAAAGATCTCGCCGGGCGCCGAGCGGCGAGCCCGCGTTCAGGGTGACGCCACCCTTGTTCGTGAGGATCTTGATATCTCCACGAGCCGCGCTCGCGGCCATCGCCTGCGAGACTTTAGGGAAATGCTTTTCCACAACGCCGAGCAATTCCTCGGCGAAGTGATCGATTTTTTCGTGGCTAGCCGGTGCGGTCCCCTGGGCGCCCGGCTCTTCCGAATGAACCGTGAAACCGCCTCCCGGCTTGCGCTCGACGTGGACCTCCCATTTGACCTGCTGGTTTGCGAGCGGGACCTTCATACCGGGGAACGCCTCGGCTAGCGCCGCAGCCAGATTCCCTTGAATCTTTTGCTGGAGTTCTTCCCCGGGTAGGGGCTTCGAGCGTTGGGGCCGAGGAATCGTTCGGCCGCGCAATGAATCCGCCCTCAGGCTTGGGCTCGATCTTGTAAATGAAACGCTGAATCAGGTGTCTGATTTCCATGTGGCGCGATTTTAGCGCGATTTGCGGGAGAGGCCTCGATTACGTCGGTACTGTCTATTCGTGAAAATGGCGGGCAGCGTCGTGACCCCACTTAATTCGCAAAGCACGCGACAGGGATGGGGCACCGGGCTTCGCATCGGAAGATTCGTTCACCAATCCAACAGGGCCGACCCGGTCGGATCGGCCCTGACGATTTTCTGCGAAACGTTGCGACTTACTTGCAGACGATGCTGGGATTGTCTTTGGCCAGTTCCAGACAAGCCTGGTGCTGCTTCTGCTTCCGCGCCGCGTCGCCCAGGCTCTCGGACCCGTTCGAAATTATCACGCTGGTGTCGACGGGATCGGTCGTCGGCTGCGCGGCACTCGTTCCCGAGGTTGCCGTCGCGCTCTGCAGACGAGCGCCGGAAGGCTGCCCTTGCATCGCTACCGCGGGCACCACCACGGGTGCCGCGGCTGGAGCCGCAACTTGCGGCGTCTGCGATTCCTGTGCGTTCATCCGGCCGTGGGCCTGCCAGTCCGCCACGATCAGCTGGCATGCATCCTTGGCCGCGTTGCCTACAGTGTGGGTGGCATTCGTGCCCAGCACGTCGCCCGCCTTGTTCGCCACCTGGACCTGGCTGTTGCTGCGCAGCAGGCCACGATTTTTCTTGGACTCGCGATTCATCAAGATCGTGTAATCGGCGTTCGACTGGTTCAGCGTCACCGTCACGCCGCCGCAATTTTTTTGCAGATCCTTGGTGATCTCCATGCTCTCGTCGTGAGAATCAATGGTCGAGCTCGATCCCCACGCTCCCCAACGCTTGCCGCCCCCTCCGCTGCCTGAGCTGGTCACGTCCTGCGACCCTTTCCCTTGCACAAACACCCGCGGCTTATCCTGAGCTCCCGCAGACATTGCGGAAGCAATCATGCACACCATTACTGCCCACCCGAGCTTGGTCATGAGGTCCCTCCCCGCTGGGGAGTTTCCCCTCATTCCTGCGCAGCGTCAAATGACCAAAGTTTGCCGGGTGGGGGCCGGGGTGGCAGTGATCCGATTGATCAATTGACAGTCCCATACCAGCGGGGTAGCGTTCCGCAAGGGCGCAAAACGGCACGAAGCGCGGAGGGGAGAATCATGAGAAAACGATTGGGAGTGTGGGCGCTCGCAAGCGCGGCGCTGCTGGGCTTGTGTGCCGGGGCGCAGGCGCAGGACCCGACCAAGGTCGAGCCCAAGCATTACCACCTGGACTTCGAGAACGATCGCGTTCAGGTGGTGTCGATTCATTATGGTCCGCACGAGAAGTCGACGATGCACGATCATCCCGGCGGGGTGGTCGTCGTCATTACCAGCGGACACCTGAAGTTCACCGACGAGAAGGGCAAGGTCACCGAGGTGTTTGCGAAACCGGGCGAGGCGCGTTGGTTCGCGCCCTTCAAGCATACTGTGGAGAACGTCGGAGGCACGGCCTACAACGCCGTGTATGTGGGAATGAAAGGCATGGGATCGACCGTGATCTCGAGGAACGGGGAGCCATTGTCGGAGGCGGAGGCGCGAGGGTTGGCGGCGGCTTTGACAGCGCGGTAAGGTGCGACGTAGGGATGGGGCACCCGGCGACGGGGATGGGGACCCCGCGACGACTGCGAGGCCTTTCACTTAGGATACACGCGGCTCCGGGAGCGCAAAACCCGGGTACCCCCGGAGTGGCACTGTTCGGGCATATACGGGACGAAGGCGGAACCAGTAGAATGCAGATACGATGCCAATACACACGAAATTCTTCTTAAAGGCGATGCCGCTCGCGGGCCTGCTTGCCAGCAGCATGGTACTTTGTTTTGCGCAAACTGCTACCACTCCACCAGCCGCCAAACCAGCTGCCAAGAAGCCAGCGACCACGACCGCGGCCAAAACGCCCGCGAAAGCCGCGGCTCCTGCCGCGCCGACCACTCCGAAAGACAAGATCAGCTATGCCATCGGCGCCGACCTGGCCAACAAGCTCAAGGCCTCATCGATTGATGTGGACCGCGCGATGCTTACGCAGGGATTGAACGACGTGCTCTCCGGCAGCAAGCCAGCCATGACCGACGACGAGGTGCGCAGCACGCTGACGGACCTGTCGAAGCAATTGCAGGCGAAGCAGCAGGCCATCGCCAAAGAGGCGGGCGACAAGAATAAGAAAGACGGCGAAGCGTTTCTGGCGGACAACAAGACGAAAGAAGGCGTGGTCGTGCTGCCCAGCGGACTGCAATACAAGATCCTGAAGGCGGGCGACGGACCGAAGCCAACGGCGGCCGACAGCGTGGTTTGCAATTACAAAGGCACGCTGATCAACGGCAAGGAATTCGACAGTTCCTACAAGCGCGGACAACCCGCCACATTTCCGGTTGGCGGCGTAATCAAGGGATGGACTGAGGCGCTGCAGTTGATGCCGGTAGGATCGAAGTGGCAGCTGTTTATCCCACCAGACTTGGCCTATGGCGACCGCCAGGCTGGACCGGAGATCACGCCGGGGTCGACGCTGGTGTTTGAAGTCGAGCTGCTCTCGATTCAGGCAAAGAATGCGTCGGCAGCGCCGGCCGCCGAGAAACCTGCCGAAGAGGAAAAGAAGTAGGAAGGCAGTCGTCAGTCGTGAGCAAGAATCAAATGGAAACCCGCCTGCAGGGGCGGGTTTTTCTCTTGTGACTGGAGGCCTCAACCTCTCAGGTGCGCATCACGCGCCGGTAGCAGTCCGGTTCCGTGCAGGAGTAGGTGATGTGGTTGCGCTGGCGGTCAAGACTGATGATAAACATAGGACGGCCGTGCAGGTCGCAGCGGGGCTGGTCCGGAGTGATCTCGGGAGTGCCATTGCGCTGGGGCGTGACGTAGCCGACGCGCTCGCCGAAGCAGCGGCCGCAGAATTTTTCGGTGCAGCGGAAGAAGTCGACGGAGTAGTCGGGGCTGTAGGGCGCGAGGCACGCTTCCATGGTGCGGAAATGCTTGTCACAAAGGGGAAGGATGTCCGTCCGCATGACTCAGGGGAGTGTAGCATCCGCGGACCACGAAGGACGCTGCGAAAGCGCCAGTTGATGATGGAGCTCGTGGCTACGGGACACCGCAGCGAGTTGAGGTGAGGGCATTCTCGTCGCGCTTGAGAAGCGAGCTGCGCGTCAGGCGGTGGAAGCCCACCACGGTTACCAGAAATGCCAGGCCCACGCCGATCATGGCGCCCATTCCGTCGACAAATGCCTGGTTGCGGGCCTGGGCTTGCAGCGACTCGCTGGTTTGGGAATCAAGCTTCAACTGCAGGGCATGGATTTGAGTTTGCTGGTCGGCGATTTGCTTTTGTTGGCCGGCAAGTTGTTTCTCGAGCGCGGCGGTGGCCTGGACTTGCCAATCCTGCTGCTGTCGCTGGGCGATCGCCTGGTTGTATTGCTGGATGAGCTGGTCACAGGGATCTCCCGCGAACCAGACCAGACAGCCTGGCTTCGCCGGCACGGGCGGAATCGGGAGTTGGACGGCCTGCATCCTGCTCGAGTCTAGCCCAGCCCTGGGCTGGTCGCAGGTTACGAGGGTACCACGAGCCGATGGCTGAAAGTCGGGGGTGATGCCGAGAGCTTTGCACCGTAACCGAGAAAACCTCTAAACCGCAAGGTTCGCAGAGCACAGCCACTAAGCACTCAAACAGTGGCGGACCGAACCGCGGACGGGTGCCTTGGAATTAAGATTTTCTTTGCGTCCTCGGCGGCCTTGCTTTGCGAGCCTTGCGGTTAAAGGCTCTTGCTCGGAAGAAATCTCCCGATCGGCACGACACCCACTCACCCGAAGCTCTGAAAGTCGTCCCAGAACTCGGGCCAGGGCTGGCGCGGCGCCCCGCACATGAAGATGTCGGGGTGGTCGCTGCTCTCCTCGTTCTCAACCCCGTCAAGATTGCCGTCATGCCCGGCGAGTTGACACGCCGTGAACTTGCGGTCGACGTAGCTGCGGGGCAAACCGAGCACAATCAGGGTGGAGGGAGGCGGAGAAGGATATCCGCGGTACCACGCGGAATTTGTACCGCTGATGGGCGGCGGCAGGTGGTAGGCCGGCCCCAGCATTTCGATCGCGCCTTGCTCGCCGTAGTTGGCGACCAAAATGCCGACGCGCGCGCGCTGTTCGGCGGGCAGAGAATCACGAATGCCTGCGACGGTTTTGACCAACTCCTGCCACCCAATTTCTTCTCGCAAGTCGCCATTGTTTTTCAGAGCGAAGTTTCGCAGCGGTCCGGCGGAAGCCAAGGGGACGATCAGAGCACATACGTAGAGGCCGCACGTCGCTAGCCCGGAGAAAAACACACCCTCGGTGACACCTCGCCACAGTGGCCGCATGGATCGAACCCAGCTTTCGCCGGCGGTGGCGCCCCGCGCGATCAGCATGGGATACGCGGCGGCCAGGTAGTAGCCGCGCCCCTGGCCCACAAGGAAGAGCGCGAACGGGATCAGGTACATCCAGGCCAGCATGCGATAACGGGCATCGCGCAGGAACAACACCAGACCAGCAATCCACAGCGGCGCGGCGAACAGGTTCGCGCAGATGAGGAACTGGTCCTTGATGAATCCATTCGCGCGGCCTTCGCCAACGTCCCGGTGATGGATGTGCTGCAGGAAGTGAAGCGAAACGAATCCGTGGCGCACCTGCCAGACGAGATTGGGAAGGCAGATCAAGAAGGCGAGACCAACTCCGCCCCAAAACCACTTCGTCGCAAGAAAACGGCGCGTGCGCGTGAGCACCATTCCCCCGACGATGCCCGCCAGATAGAACCCCATAGTGTATTTGGTCATCAGGCCGACACCGACGGTGACGCCGATGGCGAGGCACCATCGCGGGTCGCCGCTTTTCAGAAGCCGGATCACGAAGTAGGCGATCAGCACCCACCAGAAGACATCGAAGGTGGTGTACTGGAACTCCGTGCCCTCGAACAGGGGCAGGGGCGATAGCGCAACGGCCAGCGCCGCCGTGCACTGCGCCAGGCGGCCCCCGCCCAGTTCGCTCGCCATCAGGCCGCTGACCACGATCACCGCCGCCTGTGCGATCACCGAGAACAGTCGCAGGCCCACCAGCGATAGGCCAAACAGCCCCAGGCTGATGCGCTCGACAAAAGGCGTGAACGGCGGGTACGACACAAATCCCCAGTCGAGGTGACGGGCGTCGCTGAGGAACTGCAGTTCGTCGCGATGAAAGCCGTAACGCTGGTTGGTGAGCAGATGAAGCAGCACGATGGCTGCGGCGATGGTCAGAAGGCCGAGCGTCGCGGTGGGAACTGAGTCTAAGCGACTGAGGTCTCGTGCTGTGCTTCCCAAGGCCGCTTTGGTGGAGTCGTTCGCCATCCCTTTACCTCTGGTGGAATTTTACGTGCTGCGAGAGAGTTTGGCCCCAGTAAGTCTGTCATCCCGAGCGAAGTGATGGCGCACCCGAACGGAGTCGAGAGCCTGCTCTGAGCGAAGCCGAAGGGGACCTTGCGTTTACGGCGCATCGCGCCTGGTGCTGCGTTCAGGCGAAAACCTTCCGCAATTCCCGCCGCAGGATCTTTCCCGAAGGCGTGCGCGGCACGGAGTCCACGAAACGCACTTCGCGTGGCTGCTTGTAAGACGTAAGCCGCTCGGCGACGAACGCGCACAGCGATGCCTTCATCGCGTCCCCGGAGACCTGTCCTTCGCGCAGCACGACAAAAGCGCATGGGATTTCCCCTGCTTCGGGGTTAGGACGGGCGACGACTCCGCAGTCGCGCACGGCGGGGTGCTCCATCAGTACGGCTTCGACTTCCGCCGGAGCCACCGGGAAGCCCTTGTACTTGATCATCTCTTTACTTCTATCCAACACATAGTAGAAGTCATTTTCGTCGTGGCGCACGATGTCGCCCGACCAGTACCAGCCGTCGCGCAGTGCTGCCGCGGTCGCTTGCGGTTCCTTCCAGTATCCCAGCATGAATTGCGGGCCGCGCATCACGAGTTCGCCAGGCTCGCCCGCGCCGACTTCGCGATGGTTCGCATCCAGCACGCGGCACTCGGTCTGCACCAGCGGCTGTCCGATGGATTCCGGCTTGTACAACGCCTCATCGAGATAGCCGACATGTGTAACCGGCGAAGCCTCCGTCATGCCGTAGCCCTGGCAGACGCGGACGCCGGTACACTCCGTGAAGCGGCGCGCGAGTTCGGGAGCGAGCGGCGCCGCACCCGACTTGACCCAGCCCACGCTGTGCTTCGCGGGGAATTGTCCGGCTTCGGCCGCCTGGTTGAGCGCGTTCAGCGCCGGCGGTACGACCAGCATTATCGTGACACCCTCGGACACGAGAAGCCCCAGCAGTTGCGGAACACTGAAACGCGGCATCAGAACGATGGTCGCGCCCAGAGTGAGCATGGGGTTGAGCGCCACGTTCAGCCCGTATATGTGGTAAAGCGGCAGGAAGCAAAGCATGGTGTCGGCCGCCGTGAAGGCCGTGCCGTGTGGTCCCGTGAGCTGGTAGATGTTCGCGACCAGGTTGCGGTGCGACAACATCACTCCTTTAGGAAGCCCCGTGGTGCCGCTGGAGTAAGGCAGAGCCGCAATCGTTTCTCGCGAGGAAGCTGCCGGCAAAGGCAGCACCGTGGTCGTGGGGCGCAGCAAGCTGGCGAAATCTTCAGCGCCCGGAGCCGCCTGGCGCGTGGCGTACACACGACGCAGGTTGGGGAGTCCGGCAAGATTGATTTTGCCGAGAGTCGCCCCGTCGGTCACCAGCATAGCCGCGCCGGAGTTTTCCAACTGGTAATGGACTTCGCGCTCGCGGTAGGTCGGGTTCAGCAGGGTTGTGATAGCTCCGGCGAGCGTGGCCGCGTGATACGTCGCGGCGAACTCCCAGGAGTTCGGCAGAAAGATCGCCACGACTTCGCCGGGCTTGAGTCCGGCGGCGAAGAGCCCGCGGGCCAAGCGTTCTACCGTGTCCCCGTAGTCCGCGTAGGTGAAGCGGCGGTTGATGGAGGCGTCGATGAGCGCAAGCTTCTGCGGAAACTTGCGGCAGGAATCCAGGATCAGGTCATGCAGGAACAGGTTCGACGGATCGGCGTAGAGCTGGGTGCGCAACATGGGCGGACAGATTGTAGCGGAACTGAGAGCTGGGAGCTATGAGCGAAGGCCTGAGAGAGCTCGGAACTGGGGGCTCGGAGCCAGGAGGGCTTTATCGTCTGTTTGGTGGATGGCCAATACTGTCGTGTCACGATATAGTTAAGGCGTGACCGCGGCGCTCGTCATCCGGCTGATTGTCGTGGTTCTGTGGGCCGGCGAGCAAAGCCATGGTCCGCATCCACTAGCCATGATCGCGGGATAGGTGTTCCGGGTTACCCCCTTCCCCTCCCGGCCCTCACTCGTTCGTCTCAGCGGCTGCGGCCCTTCTTAGCGACCTCTGCGCTTACGGTTTTTGATTTCCTTCGTGAACCTCTGTGCCCTCTGAGGTTAGCCTTTGCCTCCCCGCCCTCAGAACGAAACCCGTGCGCTCACCTGGATCTCGCGTCCCGGGGTCATCGCCATCGTGATCGTTCCGAACTGCGGTTCGTTCACGTAGCGGTTCGGCGTTCCAAGGTTCACCGTGTTCAGAGCGTTAAAGGCCTCTCCACGCAGCTGGAAGCTCGCGCTCTCCGTCAGCCGGAAGCTGCGCGCCAATGCGAAGTCCAGCGTCCGCAGCGGCGGACCATACACCGAGTTCCGCCCCACATCACCGAACGTGTACGCCGGTGGTGTCGCGAAGGCCGCGGGATTGAACCACATCGTCGCAGTGCGTGTCCCCGGGCCGAAGATCGGTTTGCCGGTGTGATTGGCCCGAATCGGGTTCTCGCCCAGCACCGTCCCCGAATTCGCCGTGTCGCCAAACACCGAGATCGTAAACGGCATCCCCGATTCCGCCTGGTACACGGTGGTGAGGTGCCAGTTCTGGGTCAGCGCCCGGGTCCATCTTGAGTGCGCGAACGCCGGAATGTCGTAAACGCTGCTCAGCGCAAAGCGGTGCCGCACATCGCAGCCCGGGCCCTTCTCCAACGCCAAGTCGCTGTTGTTCTGCGGAATCGCCGCCTCGTCCATCGGAGAGCGGAAGTCCGGCGCATTGCTCAGATTCTTCGAGTAGGTGTAGTTCGCCAGGAGGCTCAAGCCATGCGAATACCTGCGGCGCACGTTCACGTACCCCGCGTCGTACCAGCTCTGCGCCGTATCTTCGAGGCGGTTGATGGTGCTGACCGGAAACGTCTGGCTCTGGATGATCGCCGTCGTGCTGCTCGGCGTCAGGGTGGTATTCGGGACAAAGGTCAGCGTCTTGAACGGACGCCGCGGCCCCAGAGGCCCCGGCCCCGGCGGCGTGTTGTTGATCAGGTGCGACCGCTGCAGGTGGAAGCCCCGCGCCCCCAGGTATCCCACTTCGATGGTGGTGTTGCCCCCGAAGCTCTTTTCGACCTGCGTGTTCCACTGCTGGATGTACTGCGCCGGAGCATGCGGATCGAACGCGGTGAAGCTCACTGTCGTTGGGGTCAACGTCCCGTTCCCCAGCACCGGAGCGCCGAAGTTCAGCCCTTTGGCAAACAGCGCCGCCGGCGGCGTGAAGTTGTCCGCCTGCTGCGTTTCCGGAAACACGTACGGCACGTTGTGCCGCTGGTTGCACCAGGTATTCTGATCCACCGGCGTGAAAAAGATTCCGTACGCTGCGCGCAGCATCACGCCCGCCCGGGGCAGATTCTTGGCAATGCCCAGCCGCGGCGCGAAGTTGTGCTTGTTGGCGTACATCAGCCCTTTCGGATACCCATTCTGCCCGCCGATGAACACTGACGGCACGCCGTTGTCAAAAATCAGATTCGTGTTGGTGTTGTCGAGATCGTAGAGCGGGCTCGTGTACTCGTAGCGCAACCCGAGATTCACGGTGGTGGTCGACGTCACCTGCCAGCTGTCTTGCGCGAATGCGTCCCAGCCCCAGTTGCGCAGGTTCATCTGCGGAACGCCCGCCTGCCGCTGCTTCACCGTCGGAAGACTCAGCAACATACTCGCGAACCCCGAGCCGCTGCCGTCGTTGAACCCGAATTGCGTGGTGTAGCCGTTGGTGTACTGGTAGTAACCACGATTCTGGAAGAAGCCCCACATTGGCCAGATGTAGCGCCGCCCGTCGCCCCCGAACTTCAGCGAGTGGTGGCCGTGTTGCCATGCGAACGAGTCGCGCAGTTCCAGCGTCGTATCCCAGGCATGCATTGGGGTCGCGGCAAACGTGTCCCCGATCCCCGTATAGCCTTGCGCGGCGAACCACGGAGATCCCCAGGCTCCCTGCCCGCCAAAGCCGATCCCCTGGATCCCCAGTTGGGTGACGATGTCGTTGACTCCGTTATTTTGCGATGTACGATCCATCGACAGCCGCGACATCGCCAGCGACGCCGTGTTCAGCTTGTTCGTCGAAAACACGTGATTCCACGAAATCACTGCCTGCTGCGAAAGATTGTCGAATCTGGCGCCAAACCCCGGCAGGTTCTCCGTGGTCGACGTGACCCCGCTGCTGGGCGAGAAGCCGTTCTCCGATCCCAGCGAATACCGCGCGAAGGCCGTATCGTTATTCGAGAAAACGTGATCCACCCGCACCGTGCCCTGGTTCTGGAAGTGGGTTTCGTTCCGCACGTCCAGGTAGTTGTTCGAGTCCGCGCCTGACATCATCATCGTCATGTTGGGCATGGGGATGTACTGCATCAGGAACGATTCCAGTCGGGGGTTGATGCGATTGCTCGGAATTACGTTCCCCTGGAACTGGCTTCGCGTGTAGGGGAAGTTCGATGGTCCGGTGGGCAGCGCCGGATTGTAATGAGGATTCGCCACCGCCGTGCTCGGATCGTAGATGTTGACCCCGCTCATGCTGAAGTCACCCGTGATCTCCTGTGGAGTGGGGACCGTCAGAGTCTGCGCGTCCGCCTGCGACAGCCGCAGACCCTCGTAGTTCACAAAGAAGAATGTCTTCCGGCTCTTGCCCCGCAGTGGACCGCCCAGTGAGGCGCCGAAATTGTTTTGCACCAGGTGATTGTTGCCCATCGCGGCGAACGGGCTTGCGTCCATCGCGCCGTTGCGCAGGAATTCGTACACCGTGCCGTGGTAGTGATTGCTGCCCGACCGGGTCACGATGTTGATCTGCCCCCCGCCGGCTCCACCCATGTCGGCAGTGTAGCTGCTGGTCACCACCTTGAACTCCATTACCGAGTCCGGAGATGGGCTCAAGTTCTGTGTGTTGAAGGTGGGATCGGTATTGGTCGCGCCATCAAGCAGAAAGTAGTTCGCATTGTCGCGCGCGCCTCCAATCACCACCGCCGAACGTTGTCCCGGCCGCCAGTACAACGGGTTGGTCTGCCCGCTCTGCGCCCCAAATCCAAGGTGCGCCCCGGGCACCGTCAGCACCAGGTCCACCAGCATCCGCCCGTTCAGCGGCAATTCCTGGATCGACTTCGGCTCCACCACTTCGCCCACACTCGAGTCGGTTTCTCGCAGAAGGTCGCTCGACGCGGTCACCTGCACCCCCTCCCGCACCGGACCGATCTTCAGCGGAATGTCGATCGCCAGCCGCTGCCCCACTTCCAGGCGCAGCGCTTGCACCACCGGCGCGAATCCCGGCGCACTCGTGGTCAATTCGTAATCGTCGGGCAACAACGCCGCAGCCGAGAACGACCCTTTGTCGTTCGTCACCACCACTCGCGTGGCTCCCGTGCTCAGCGCCTTGAACTCGACCGACGCCTTGGCCACCGGCAGCGACTGCGCATCCTTTACCGTTCCCGTAACCAGCGCGTAGTTACTTTGTCCGGCAGCTCCCACCACCGTCAGCGCGAGAAGGCACAAGACCAGCACCCATGTCCGCATTGCAAAATTCCTTTTTGTTGGCGACCCCGCGGAAAGCCCAATCGCCCACTGACACCTTCTGCGGTTTCCGACTACGGGTTGTTCTGAATTATCCCGACGAACATGCCACCCCGAGTGTTCGGCACTTTAGCGGTGATGCTGGAACGCATCAATAGTAAGAAAGCACTACCAGAACCCTGCTCATTGATGAACCGGGTGCCAACTCAGGCCCACGCCGCCTCGACCCCACCGCGATCTCCAAAACAAAGTCTTCCTCAGCGTCCTTCGCGGCCTTTCTTTGCGACCTCTGCGGTCAAAAGCTCTCCGCCGCTCCTTTGCGGCTCCCTTTGCCATTGTCATTCCTACGCGCGAGCGTAGCGAGGCGGAGGAATCTGCTTTTAATCATCGGACGCAGGTCTCGAAGCGGAAACTCTCCGGGGAAGGGCGCGGCTTGAAGTCGTGCCGCCAAGCTCCTAGATCGGTCGCGCCTTAGCGCCTGAGGAGAGCTTCTGCGTACTCCCAAGGCCCACTCCGCCGCCGTTCTTCCCCCGCGACTCCAACTGATATAAAGAGGATACAATGGCCCGAACAAAACCCACCTCCCTCGCACTTCTCCTCGCCCTGCTGCTGCCCTCAACCGTGATTGCGCAGTCCCCGCCCGCACCCCCGCCCTCCCAGACCGAGATCGACCACGACCTCTTCGAGGTCACCATCCCCCAGCTCGAAGAACTCTACGCCCGCCACCAGTACACCGTGACCCAAGTGGTGAAGTGGTATTTCGCGCGAGTGGCCAAGTACAACGGAATCTATCGCGCTGTGCAGAATCTGGAGATCCCCGGAGCCATGAAAACCGCGGCCGAGGAAGATGCGGCCGCGCAGGCGGGCGGTGCTCCCTTCAAGCGAGGTCCGCTCTGGGGAGTGCCCATCGTGACCAAAGCGAACACTAGCGTCCGCGGTCTCGTAACCACTGATGGCTGGCAGGGCTACAAAATTCCCGGCCATGAGTTGGTCGCTCCACAGGACGCCACCATTGTTGCCAAGCTCAAGGCCGCCGGCGCCGTCATCATCGGCCAGAGCAACATGCCCGACTTCGCCGCCAGTGACACCAACCGCAGCACCGCCTTCGGCCGCACCGGCAACGCTTACGACGTTCGCTTCAGCCCCGGAGGCTCTTCCGGCGGCACCGTCACCGCGGTCACGGCGAACATGGTCGTTCTCGGCAACGGCACCGACACCGGCAATTCCATCCGCATGCCATCCGCCACCAGTTCCGTCGTCGGCGTCATGCCCACCCGCGGCCTGGTTTCGATCGCCGGCATCGCACCGCTCGACTGGCTCCTCGACAACACCGGCCCCATCGCCCGCAATGTCACCGACGCCGCTATCGCTCTGGGCGTGATGACCGGAGAAGATCCACTCGATCCTCGCACCGCCGACTCCGCCGCCAAGGCGCAGCCCGGCCCCTACACTTCGTATCTGAAGAAGGACGCACTGCGGGGCAAACGCTTCGGCGTCCCGGCATTCATCCTGCATGGCGCTGGCGTCCCGTTCCAGGGAATCCCGGCCTCCGCTTCCACCGCCACGGCGGCCAGCTTGCAACGCTCGGCGCAAGTTCCGCTTCGTCCGGAAACGCGCGAAGCATTCATGAAAGCTATCGAAGGCTTACGCGCCGCCGGCGCCACCGTCGTCTTCGACGACTCTCTTCTTCCCGACGCCTTCGCCGACACTGCCAGCCGCGTCTGCACGTTCCCCTACGTTCGCGAAGGGACCGAGGCGTTTCTCAAGACCTTTGGCCCGGCCGAGTACCATTCATCGGACGAATATGCCAAAGCGGTCGGCTCGCCTCTCCCCGATACGATCACTGGCGGAGGCATCGCCGAGGGCAATCCCAAAACCAATCCACCGATTGCACAGCGCATCCTTGAATCCGATCCTGACGCTGAAGCGAACTACTACACGCCGCGCCGCCGCACGCTCGAGGCCTACAACGAAGTCTTCGAGAGGTTCCATCTCGATGGCCTCGTCTATCCCGCAATCCAAATGCCGCCGCCCGACGAAACCATGCCGCAAGACGGCCGCGTTAGCGAAGGCCCGCACAGCGCGACCAGTTGGGTCAATATGATTGGAATCCCGGCGGTGGTTGTCCCCGCAGGTTTCTATCCCGACGGTCTTCCATTTGGTCTGGAAATCTCCGCGAGGCCGTGGAGAGACGGTGACCTCCTCGGCTACGCGTACGCGTACGAGCAAGCCACTGAGGCGCGCCGTCCGCCGGTCTTAGTAGAGAGCGGACTTCTGCCTGACACCCGTTAGGACGACAAACGCTCGCGTAGAGTACACAGGCCGCGGTCTTTCTGATCCACGCAGGGATGCCCTCGTCTGTCCGGCGGCCCCAGGTGTATCGGGCCGCAAGCCGCTCGAAACTCTAATCCGCAAACCTGAAACTTGAACTCAATCCACAAAGTGAGGGCGAGATCACGGGCGAGACCGCGCGCGATCCCGCCCCCAACTCCTACGCTGCCGGGCTGGTTTCTTCCTCGTCGGCTGGGCAGCAGCGATACTCCTGGGACTTTTCGAGCAGCGCGATTTTCTTCGCCAGCAACTGGTTCTCCAGATCCTTGCGCGTGATCTCCAGTTCCAGCAGCTTCGACACTTCCGGTTCGCAGATATCGCAGTCATCCAGGCAGCCCTTCACCAGGATTCCAGGCGTCGGAATCGCCATCGTCTTCTCCCAGCCCAGCGCGTTCTGCACGGCGGGTGTGACTTGTCCCCCGACCTTGTCGATCAACCCTTCGTTCACCAGGTCCTCATCCACCTGCTTCAGCGCCAGTTGCCGGACGTTGACCGGAATGGGGGCTTGCCCGCCGAAGTTCGCAAGCCTCGCCGCCACAGCTCCCGTGGTGGCGCTCGTGCCTCCTTGCTCGACTGCCACGCTCTCGAGCGCCCGCGTCGCGACATCCAAACGGTTCGAACTCGTCGCCAACACCCTGCTTGAGAGGATGCCAACACCGGTCAACGGCTTCGGCGGATTCAAGTCCACCCCCGTCGGCGCCAGCGGATCGTCCACGCGCCGGTCGATGCTCATCAGCTCAAACTTCACCGTCTGACACTTGTTGATCCGGTAGAACAGGAACGTCACCGCGTGACAGTGGTTCGGATTGGAGAACGTCCGCGAAGCCGATTCATATTGATCCTCCGATTCCCCCTGCTGGTGCGTGCGCGTGGCCACTTCGCCCACAGACGTTGAGGCTGCTGCGCGCGTGCTCACTTCCATGTGCTGCTGCAACGATTGCGAGTGCTGGCTCAGCGAGTGGGCCAGCGTGCTGGTCGAGTTCGCGTCGTAAGAACCAGCCGACGCCGAACCGCCGATACTGAAGAAGCCCAGGTCGATGCCCGCTCCGCCGCCGCCGCTTACCGAAGATGAACTGAACGAAGAACTCGACTTACTGGTGTCGAGTAAGTTGAGATTGCTCATCCCGTACGCCATGCCCGCCGCGTAGTAAGACTCTTCCGAGGTCGTCTCCGTATGGTAAGAAAGCTTGGTCTCGCTGTCGAAGCTGAAGCGTGAGTGCCGGTCGCTCGAATATAGTTGTACCTTCTCGCCGGGTAACAGTGTCGTCGAATACATCAGGTCGCCCAGAGAAAGCGGCCCGGAACAGCGCGTCAGCCGGAACTGCAGCGTCACCTCCACCGGCACGATCTGCTGCTGGTCGCCCGTGCGGACCAGTGCTCGAAACGGAAGCCGGTACGGGAAGTTCAGAACGTCGCACACCTCACAGGGTTCGAGTTGCGGACAACACTCGACGGTGGCGGGACTGGCGGTAGCTGAATCGGTTGCCTTTTTTGCGGACATGGGATTGCCCTCCTCAATTTCATGGTGACCAATCCAGAGCGAGCGTTGCACCCGTTGCCAAGACAAACCACGTTGATTGGGGGGCCGAGATCAGGGTGCGGGCTGGAACCATGCGAACTTCGGGTTCTTAATTTGCGCTGGTTACGTCGGATTTGACTTGCTGCAGAGTAGCCACATGGCCATCTCAGCTCGCCACAAACTACGCGGCACAATTGAAGAAATTCAGCTCGGCGACCTCATGGCTCATCGTGTCGTTCGGGTTGGGGACAATCTCATCGAGAGCGTCATCACGCGTCGCAGTGCGGACGAACTCAAGCTAAAAAAGGGCGACACCGTCTCCGCTATCGAAAAAACCACTGAGGTGATGAGTCAGAAGGATTGTTCACTGAACATCCACAATCCTCAGCGCCGTCACCTGCCTGACCCATCGGGCCATTCGTTTTTCGTCCGGGATGACGATTCGATAGGGCCCTTCTTTCTCGCCAAGCGGTTTCCCATCCCGTAGGAAAGCCAGCAGTGTCTGCTTATCGGTGAACGCCGGATCCAACTCTGGCAGGGCGAGGACGGCCCGATATCCATCCGCTGCTTCCACGAGCAGACAATTCGTGAGCCTCTTGCCCTTCATCGATTCGCCAAAGCCGACTCCAGCCTTTTCCAGGACGCTCTTTAGCGTGACCCCTTCAAAGTTCACAGGACCGGAGGAATGCTCGGACGCGGTCGCCTTGACGTGAGGCAATGCTTCGAGGTCGGTGCGACTCAGAACCACCTGTTTCCCGGAATCGGTTTGAACGGTCAACTGCTGACACTGCGCGCGTTCGCCTGCGAAGACCAGTGCGAACAGCAACATCGAGAACAAGAAGCGCCTTTTCATGAATTGCCGCCTCGGCCGTAAGCCCCCTGATGCGTACGCCTTCAATGCGAGCGACCCTGCCTTTCCTTCTCAGTCGGCCATAACGATATCGAATTCGACTTCTGAACTGTCTGTAATATACACTTCTTAGATTCTTGCGTGACTCTTCTGGGGAGAGGAAAGCATGCGTCTCATTGCACAACTGTCTGGCCTGCGAACAATTCAATTTGGATGGCACGTGGTTGGCCCTCGCGTCGCGGGTAAGACCTGGGCTTATCGCCTCTCGGTCCTGGCATTGCTTTTCGTTTGCCTGAGCGTGTCATTTTCTGCGGCCCAGGTGTCGGCCAGCTTGTCGGGAGTGATCACCGACCCGTCGGGCGCGGCGGTATCCGCTGCGTCGGTCACCGCCAAGAATCTGGATACGGGAGTGTCTCGTACTGTGCCGACCGACCAGGGCGGCCGCTACAGGTTCTTCGCGCTGCCGGTCGGCCCCTACGAGGTCCGGGTCACGAAAGAGGGATTTGCCGAAGGCATCCGATCCGGCATCCGGCTTGTCGTCGGGCAAGATGCCAGCGTCGATTTGGGCCTGCGGGTGGGACCGGTGAGCGAGCAAGTGAAAGTGACGGAGGACGCTCCGGTTGTGAATCTGACGACACAGGATATTTCGGGATTGATTGGAGAGCGGGAAGTGCGGGAGCTTCCCCTGAACGGGCGGAGCTACGATTTGCTGCTCACCCTGAATCCCGGGGTCGTGAATTTCACGTGGGAAAAAACGGGCGGAATCGGCGTCTCCAATTCCACCACGGGCAACAATTTTGCGGTATCCGGAAATCGCCCGCAGCAAAACATTTTCCTGTTAAACGGCGTGGAATTTACCGGTGCGGCCGAGAACAACATGCAGCCCGGCGGCAGCAGCCAACAGCTGCTTGGCGTCGACGCTGTGCGGGAATTCAATGTGCTGCGCGATTCCTACGGGGCTGAATATGGCAAGCGCCCTGGCGGACAAGTCACCATCGTCACCCAGTCGGGAAGCAATCAACTCCACGGGAGTGTGTACGAGTTCCTCCGCAACAACGCTCTGGATGCGCCGAATTTCTTCGATCAGGGTTCGGCCCCGCCCTTCCAGCGCAACCAGTTTGGCGGTTCACTCGGGGGGCCGATCCGAACCAACAAAACATTCCTGTTTGGCAACTACGAGGGCTTGCGCCAGCATCTGCATCAGACTTCGGTCGCCTTTGTTCCGGACGCCGCGTCTCGTTCCATCGCTGCATCCAGCGTCCAGCCCCTTCTGAGTCTGTGGCCCATCGCTCCTGCAGGAGCTCCCGATTTCAATGTGGGTTGCACCGTCAGCGGTGTAGTGGTCCCCTGCGGGATTGCACAGGTTTTCAGCAGCCCTCTGCAAACGATTCGAGAGGACTTTGACACGGTTCGGCTGGACCACACACTCTCGTCACGGGATCTTCTGTCGGCCGTCTACACCATCGACGACGGGAATGATTTAACAGCAACGGTTTTGGATCCTTACAGCTCGGACATTCTCGCGCTTCGCGAACAGGTACTTAGCCTGGACGAAACGCACTCATTTTCGGCCTCCACCGTTAACGTCGCTCGTGTGGGATATTCGCGCGCGGGCTATTTCTTCACCGGCTTACCAACGCCCGGAACGTCGGCCGCCAGCGTTCCCGGATTCCTGTCAGGGCACCAGGTAGGTGCCGTCGTGGTGGGTGGGAGCGCTGCGTCGAATCCAGTAGCACAGCTCGGTTTGGCCGGCAGTAATAACGGAAGCAATCTCCGGATAGCGAGGAATCTGTTCACATTTGAAAACCGCGTCTCCATGACACGGGGACGCCATCAGTTCACGTTTGGCGCGTGGTTCCAACCTTTCCAGTCCAACGAGACGATTGCGCTTAGTCAGTATGGCCAGGCGACATTCTCGAGCCTGCAAAATTTCCTCCAAGGTTCGGCCTCCAGTTTCCTGTGGGACCCGACGCCGACGGAGATGAACTGGCACTCGCTTTTTGGCGCCTGGTACGTCGAGGACGCGATTCGTGTGGCGCCGCGCCTGACACTCTCGGTGGGCTTTCGAGACGAGTTCACGACCGGGTGGAACGAAGCGCACGGTCGCGCCGCCGACTACACCTTCCGCAACGGAGTGATCTCAAACGATCCGCACATCGGACACAATCTGTTCACCACCAACCATGGAAAGTTCCTCCCTCAACCGCGCCTCGGACTGGCCTGGAGTCCGATCACGGACAAGACCGTGTTCCGCGCCGGGTTTGGGATGTATAACGACCTGCAGGATGCACTAGGCTATCGCACCGATCAAAACGCGCCCTTCAATCCGGTCTACAGTGCGGGCAGCTCCACCAAACCATTTTCCGTTTCGTCCCTGCCGATCGACCCCACGGCGGCGCCGCCCGCCGGAGCAAAACTCGTGCCGGGCGGAGTTCAGCCCGATATGAAGACACCAACGTTAGTCTCGTGGTCGTTACGAGTGCAGCAGGAGGTTTCGCCCAACACGTCGTTGACCGTGGGCTACATCGGAAGCCACAGCTATCATGAGCTCATCGGCGTTGACGCGAACGAGCCATTTCCTGTGATCTGTCCCGCTTCGCCCTGCCCGGCGGTTTTTCCGACTTGGGATCCGAGCCAACCAACTAGCCCGACGAATTCTTCCGCGATCGGTTTCCCCATCGGTTCCCCGCTCGCGGGTAAGCCTGTGCCCGCGGGCGTGTATTACATCCCCGCGGGTGCGCCGAGAGCAAATTCGACCCTCGCGAACACCTGGACGTGGTTCTCTCTCGGGACGAGCAACTACAACGCGCTGCAGGTAGATATGAACCGGCGCTTCAGCCGTGGTCTTTCACTGCGAGGGGTCTACACCTGGTCCAAGGCGCTCGATGACGGCGATTCGCTGAACGCGACAGCTGCGGCCAATGCTCCCGGCTTAGTATCGAATCCTTTCAATCTGCGTGCGGACTATGGGCTCGCCACCTACGATGTGCGACACGTCGGCGTGATCAACGCGGTTTACGCTCTGCCATTCGGGAAGGGACAACCGCTCGCCAACAGCCTGCAGGGCTGGAGCAACGTCGTAGTAAGCGGTTGGTCAGTCAACAGCATCGTCACCATTCAGTCAGGTTTCCCCCTTACGCCGCAACTCAGCTATAACCCGTCGAACAACGGAGATACGCGAAACCCGGTGCGGCCGTTCGTAAACCCAGCTTTCAGCGGCCCGGTGATTCTCGGCAAGACTTCGCAATGGTTCAATCCGAATGCCTTTCTGGCCCCACCGGCCAGCAGCGGCTTTTATGGCGATCTCGGCCGAAACACTTTGATCGGTCCGGGCCTGGCGACATGGGATTTCTCGGCCTTCAAGACGACCAATCTGGGTGAACGGCTTGCGCTCCAGTTTCGCACTGAGATCTTCAACTTGCTCGACCGCGCCAATTTCAACACCCCGAACCTCATTGCGTTTACCTCGTCGGCCAGCGGCACAAAAGTTTCCGGTACAGCCGGAGCCATCACCAGCACCTCGACAACCTCGCGGCAGATTCAATTCGGATTAAAACTGATATGGTAGTTGGCTTCTGAGGCGTTCTCTATTGCGGTCCGGCCCAGGCGCCTTATCGTCTCCCGCTCCTCCAATCACCACATTCGGTGACCCACGTCACTGCCCCTGCCTCCCCATTCCTGCCACTGTTATCGTGGTGGACTTTCGCTAACTCGCGACTCAACCCCGATCCCGGGTGATCCCGATCGGCGCCAGGCGCAGCCCAAAGCTGCGCCTGCTTTCTTTGACAACCGAATTCGCATTCTTCACGTCCGCCGCAGAACTTTGCGTCGGACGCACCGCTCGCGCCTACACCCGCGGACGCAAGCAAAGCGTTTCATCAGCACAGCACTCGTTTCAATAAGAAGTAAAGAGCAAGAAAACTACAAAGGAAAAGCACGAACCAATCATCATGAGAGGCGTTATTTCTTCGATCCAAGCCTGTGGGGTCTTATCCGAAGTTCGACCGCAACCGGTTCCACACGCCCGGCCCTAAGTATCGGCGCTTTGGCCATTCTTGTTCGCTAAATTGGTAGCTGCGACGATCTCTTCTGCGTTTTATGGGTTTGCCACTCACTTTTCAGGCTACGACTGTGCAATCGGCCTCCAGAAACAGGACTGTAACGAGTTTTTTGCTTACATGGTTCCTCTTGTTCGTGGAGTATCCTAATTCGGTCTCAGCGAAATTCTTCCTGTGGGTTGCTTCTCGACCCTGGAGGAGGGGCTGAACCAGGGGACGAGTGGCCTGGTGCGCTAGGTTCGCGCCTGGCTTTTGGGCGCTAACCTGGGCGACTGGCTCGGTGACCGCCCCCCACATCGCGCCCCACAAGAGCCTTGAAACCTGAAGCTTGAAGCTCGAAACCTCCTCTCCGGCCATCTCCCTTTTTTTCAACGCCTTACGTCCTCACCGCCGCCCCAATTAATGCACCATTCCGCCGCTAAACCCCGATTTTCACCCTTTCATTGCCTTGTAGATGCCAAGATCGCCCGCCGTCCGTAGGCTGGAGGCAGTGAAAGTGTAGGCCGGCTCCGCGCCGGCTGAAGCTCCTAAGGTTCGACCCAGGATTTACGGGACAGAGTCTGCAAGTCGGACGACGTGGGAAATGCCTAGAGCCTGAGGCTCAAGCCCTAAAGCTTAGAGCCCCAAGCCTGGAGCCTGATTTTCTATTGGAGAGAATGATGCACAAGCCGGTCAAGTATGTCGAGAAGGCAGTCACCATCGCCGCCACCGGAGCGTGGGCGGTCTTCGAGCGACTC
>Ga0307479_10000818_pt1 | contig 28282 bp, 29 predicted proteins | sample atmos_gasesECM4C_FD_203743 | JGI IMG/M metagenome (GOLD analysis project Ga0307479, IMG submission 203743) | Hardwood forest soil microbial communities from Morgan-Monroe State Forest, Indiana, United States - atmos_gasesECM4C_515 | ecosystem: Environmental > Terrestrial > Soil > Temperate... | reverse complement strand
TGAGGCACTTGTTGGTAACCCACGAGACGCGAGAAGTGAGGCAATATCAAAGGTTTCTTCCAAGTCTTCGAATTGGGATTGCGAGATGTGTGCATGCCTTAGCCCATCAGGAGAGGTCGGCGCGAAGCGCCGGGTGAGGGGTTACGATCTATCGATCGAGCAAGAGCCCTCACCCGATTTGCTGCGCAAATCGACCTCTCCCCGTCGGGGAGAGGTGAAGCGAACCTCGCGGAGAAACCGATCGAACCAAATCTCATCATGCTCTAGGCTCGATCTGCTCTTCGCGAGCGCACAACGAAATATTAAGGCCCGACGGGCATGCTCAAAGCGAGATCGCTGACGCGGTCTTGCTTTTTGCGACCTAAGAATTGCGATTTAATCCATATTCTATACTGGTCGTGTGCGACGCCCCGAAGAACTGAGAGTTGATGCACATTCTTCGTATGAAGCAGCTCGAGCGAATTCTTCAAGCCAAAAAGTCCTGACGTTACAGATTCAAAGCGTCAATGCTTAACCTGCATTCTCACCTTGTTCGCGCCACTGGAAGATCGCTTGAGCGTCCCGCCGCGGCAACAGTTGAGATTTCATGCACGTTCTTGAGCCGCTCGGTCGCCAAGGCCTGTGGCCGCCGCTCGACGGCGAACACCTCGACCGGAGCGGCCCGCCCGCGCAACTGAACAGGTCCCAGATTTTCGAAGACAAAGCCTTCGACAATGACGCCTTCGACAACCAGGTCCTGGCCGGGATCCAGCAGACGCAACAGATCGCCTGAAACGAGCAGGGAGCGGCCCGCTTCCTTGCAATACGCCTGCAGCCGCGCGGCGACATTCACGGTATCGCCGAAAAAGGCGACCTGCCGATGGGAATCCCCACATTCGCTGATTACCACCGGGCCCGCGTGCAGACCGGCGCGAAAGTCCGGCACCAGTCCGAATTCCCGCCGATATTGATCGGCCCTCGCGGCAATCCGGTCCTGGATGGCGAAGAAGCAATCGAGACAGCGGCGCTGCGGCTTACCGGGGCTGACCCGCTGGGTAACCCGCCAGGTCACGATGACCTCGTCCCCGACATAGGCATGCACCTCGCCGCCATGGTCGGTGATCGCCCCGTCGATGTCGTAGAAGAAGCGGGTGAGGAGGTCCTGGACGCGCAACTCTCCCATCTGTTCGGCAAGCCGCGTCGATCCGGCCAGGTCAAGGAACAGCAAGATGCGCTCCTCGCGAGTGGGCCGGCGGTATCGTCCAAGAAAGGTGTTGAACAGGACCCGGATGCCGATCAGCCTCGTCAGCTCGTACACGACGGCGATCAGAATGGCCCCGACGAAGGAGACACCCATGATCCTGGGGAAATCGCCAACGAGCCAAAACAGCTCGATCCGACCGCCGTGGCCGCGGCCGTAGCCATAAAGGATGACCTCCAGGGTTATAGCAACCGCCGCCACAACGATCGCCATGGCCGCGGAGCGGATGACGAGTTCGACGGCGAGCGGCCATCGTCTCACCCATGCGCTGCTGCGGGAGGTGAAATAGACATGAACGGCCCAGCCGGAAATCAACAGAGCTGCGCCATGGACGCCGCTGCGAAGGTAGTAGACGATTGTTTCTTCGTCAGCCGGGTCGAAAAAATGACGATACAGGCCGCCGAATAGAAATCCGGCCAGGGCCAGAACGATCAAAGGCGTCAGATAGCGCCGCATCCCGCTCTCCAACTCGTCGAGATCCAAGGTGCGCAGGCAGGCCAAGCGGCCACGTGCGATGTCCAGGTGCGATGTCAAATCCGCCGCGGTCGCAGCGGCCGGTCTCTTGGCCGCATTGTACTCCTCCTCGCCGGCATTACATGAGGCGCCGCGCAACAAAGGGGGGAAGCATGCGATCTGTTGTCGTCACGGGCGCGTCGACCGGCATTGGCTGGGCCACGGCCAAGCTGCTGCTGGATAAGGGGTTTCGCGTATTCGGCAGCGTCCGCAAGCAGGCCGACGCGGACCGCCTCAAGAGCGAGTTCGGGTCGAATTTCACCGCGCTATCGTTCGACGTCACCGATGAGGCCGCGGTGCTGGCCGCCGGCCGCGAGGTCCGCGCGGCGCTGTCGGGCGAAACGCTCGCAGGCCTTGTCAACAATGCCGGTATCGCGGTCGCCGGCCCGGTCATGGAACTCGCGGTCGATCAATTCCGCCGCCAACTGGACGTCAACGTCATCGGCCCGATCATTGCGACGCAGGCGTTCGGGCCGCTGCTCGGGTCCGACGCGTCGCTGAAGGGGCCCAAGGGGCGGATCGTGATGATCTCCTCGGTGGCGGGCAAGAACGGCAATCCGTTCACGCCGGCCTATTCCGCGTCGAAACACGCGATCGAGGGGCTGTCGGAAAGCCTGCGCCGCGAACTGATGCTGTTCGGCATCGACGTCATCATCATTGCTCCCGGCGCGGTGAAGACGCCGATCTGGAGCAAGGCGGAGGAGGTCGACTTCTCGGCTTACGAGAACTCGCCGTTTTTCCCTGCGCTGCAAAAGGTCCGCGCCTTCACCCAGAGGCTCGGCTCGATCGGATTGCCGGCGGAGAAGATCGCCGAGGTCGTGTACGCGGCTCTGACTTCGGCCCGTCCCAAGGTGCGCTATCAGATCACGCCGGACCCGATGCGCCACATTATCACCGGTGTGCTGCCCAAGCGCATGGTCGACAAGATCATCGCCAGGCGCCTCGGGCTGATGCCGCCGGCATGAACCCTGGCATCAGTCGCATGAGTCCTGGAATCAGTATCATGTTGAAAGCGCTGGTCGCGGCTGCCTCGATTTGTCTTGTGTCAGCGGCGGCCTGCGCCGGCGATCAGGGCGATCCCGCCCAGTCCTGTGACGGCAGCACGCAGGAGATGGTCGAATGTCTCAAGGGCAAGACCGCTGTATGGGACACGCGGATGACGATGGCCTACCAGAAGGCGCTGAAGGATGCAGGCGCAGCCCAGCACGAGCAGTTGCGCGCCGCCCAGCGCCTGTGGATTCAATACCGCGACGCCAATTGCCTGTATTACGGGATGGGCGAGGGCACCATCGCCCGGATCGAAGCCGGCGAGTGCATGCGCAGCATGACCGAAGCCCGCGCCCGCGAACTGGAGGGCCTCGACCACCACTAGCCAGCCGTTGCCCACGCTACATCTCACGACGATCTACGATCAGAGAGCGTGTAGGGTGGGCAAAGGCGCGCACTTCGCGCGCCGTGCCCACCGATTTAACAGGGCATTCGAAAATGGTGGGCACGCTTCGCTTTGCCCACCCTCCATCTACGATCAGGAAAGGAGTTACAGATGGCGCTCACCGTAAAGCAGATGTTGGAAGCAGCCAACGCCGCGGTGCCGAAGATCACGCCGGCAGAAGCGCGCGAGATGATCGGCAAGGGCAACACGCTGGTGGTCGACGTGCGCGATGCGCCGGAAGTGGAAAAGAGCGGCAAGATTGCCGGCGCGGTGCATGTCTCGCGCGGCATGCTGGAATTTCGTGCCGACCCCGAAGCGCCCTCTCACGACAAGAATTTCGCCAAGGACAAGAACGTCATTCTCTATTGCGCATCCGGCGGACGCGCGGCGCTCGCCGGCAAGTTGCTCAAGGACATGGGTTACGCGCATGTCTTTAACGTCGGCGGTTTCAAGGACTGGGCCGACAGCGGCGGCGCGGTCGAGAAGATGTAACCGACCGAAAGGCGATGTAAACTGAAGTGCGCAGGGTGAGCAAAGGCGCGTTTGCGCCGTGCCCACCGACTTGGTGGGTACGCTTTCGCTTTTGCCTACCCTACGATCTGGAGTGGGGCTTTATCGGCATGAGGCGATCGTGATGACGTGTCCGATGGTTGGGTGTCGGCCTGTTTTGCAGGTATCGTCACCTCGCCGGGCGCGACACTAGCCGTTCGCGCGCGCCGTTTGCCGACGCGCGCGGGCGCCGTTCATGGCGGAGTGATCTGGTTGGTCGGCGTTCCGTCACTAGTCAGATTGTTGTTGATGGCGTTGTTCTTGTAGGTGAAGGTCAATCCGCCATTGACGGCGTTCACGCCGATTGAGTTCGCGGTCGCGACTGAGTTATTCATAAAGACCAAAGCGCTGCTGCCGTCCGCGAGAAATCCGGTGCCGTTGTTCACCGAGACGACGCGGTTGGCGAAATTACTTGAGTTGGCGCCCCCGGCGGGGCTGAGGGCGTGGATGCCGGCATTGGCATTGCCGGCAATCGTGCTGTCCGTCACGGCCACGTGAATGCCGCCGGTGCTGCCGGTCCCGTCGGTCTGGATGCCGAGGGAATTGTTTTCGACAAGCACGCGCGTGATAGCCGCCTTGGCGACGCCGGTGCCCGACGCCTTGACAACAATGCCTCCACCTGCCGTGCCGACACTGTTCTCACTGATGATGCAGTCGGACACGAACAGCTCACCGGTCGTCCCGGCCGCAGGCACAAACAGGATGCCGACAGCGGCGCCGGCACGAAAACCGGTAATGCGGCAATGCTGGACGTGCAACGCCGCGGCCTGGATGAAGTTGATGCCGGCGAGGCCTGTGCCCAATCCTTGGAAGTCGAGTCCGTTCAGTGTGACGACATCGGTTGCGGCTGCGTTGACCACGACGCCGTTGGTGCCGGCCACCAGCACGCCGGCGGTGCCGATCTCGCAGGAGATGGTGATCGACTTGGTGATGGTGACCGCGCCGAAGCCGCCGGGATCCAGACAATTGATTTCGCCGCTCGGGGCCGTCTTCGAAATGGCGCCGGCGAAGGTCTTGCATGGCGCGGTGCGGCTGCACGGATTGGCGTCGTCACCGACGCCGGAGACCCAGGTGCGCGTCGATTGCGCCACGGCAGGCGTCGCGACGAAGAGTAAGGCAGGAAACAGAAACAAACTGAACAAGGCGAGCAACCGAGCAGCGATTCTCATTTTTTTGACCTCCCATGGGATGACTAGGCTGTGACATTGATGGTTCGCCGCCGCCGCCGGCCGAACCATGGCGGGCAACCTAACTCAACGGAAGCCAAAGTACAATTTTTGCGCGTTTGATACATTGTTTCTATTTTTGGTGGTCGCGACATAAAGACGTAAGATTTGATGAGTAACAGCTGACCGCGCGTTGGCGTACGGTTGCGCTGGCCTAATGCGTCTCTCCTGGGTTGAGCCCGACGGGCAGGCTGTTTCCCGCAACGGGAGAGGCCAAGCAAGCCTGCTGACAAGCCTTGCTCAATCAACCATCACGCCCAAGGCTTCTAGCTCGCCTGGCTCTTCGGCTTGCGTGCGGCAAGGATGCGGTCGGCTTCGGTGCGCCAGTCGGGGCTGCGCGCAAATGTCTTGGTGCCCTTGGTCCCAAACAAGCCTTCATCGGCGAGGTCGGCGACCCAGGCCTGGCGTTCGGCGGTACCCTGCGCCGACCATGGCGTCAGGCCGATCTCGCGTACCGTCTCCGCGACTTCGCGGACCTCCTCGGCGCGGCGGCGGCCGTGTTCGATCACGCGCTGGAAGAAATAGGCGCCCTGTTTCTCCCAATCGATACCCGGAAAGGTCTCGGCGAATGACGCCAGCACCGCATCCTCGACGCCGTAGGCCCGTGCGGTGGTGAAGCATTCGATCGTCATCGCCTCCAGACCCTTGATCATGATGCTGCGGCACATCTTCACGGCCGAGGAGACTCCCAATTGCTTGCTTGCGACCTTGGCGTTGAAGCCCAGTTGCGCGAGCAGCGGCGTGAGTTCTTCGGCGGCGGCGCCGCCGAGCAGCAGCGGAACCTTGATCCGGTAGGGCGGGATCGACGTCATCACCGCGCCCTCGACATAGCGGCCGTGGCTTGCGTCGATCAGCCCGGCCGCGCGCTGCTTGGCCCCGGGAGACGCCGAGTTGAAGTCGAGGAAGAAGCTGCCTTTCCTGACGGCCGGCGCGCAAGCCTGCGCCACCGACACGGCCTGGCTCGCGGTGACCGCGGACACGATGAAGTCGGCCTGCGCAGTGAGATCGGCATGGGAGGCTGCAAGTTTGACGCCGTGAGCCGCTGCATGCTCGCGCAAGGCACTCGCCTTATTGCCGCCAAGCTTGATGTCGTAGGCAATGACCTTCACATCCTGCGCGCGCAAATCCTCGGCCAGAATGCGCCCGACCTCGCCGTAACCGACGAGGCCCACATTCCACTGTTTCGGGTTGGTCGATAGTGCGGTCATACCTCGCAAACTCCCATTTTCTTTTCATTGTATAGCATGCGGTCGCACCGATCCAGATTCGGCTATCTCGCGCCTAAGGCTTGTCGATCTTCTGCCACAGCCAGCGCGCCACGGCGTCCGGGGAGGCGGCCGCGTCGCCGCCGCCGGCGCGCAAATTCGCCTCCCGCATCGTCGTGATGTCGATCTTGCCGAGCAAAGGTTTGAGCGCCGCCTGCAACGCGCCGTCGCCGGCGCGCTTCGGCGCCAGCAGCAGGACCGCGTCGTAGGGCGGGATCGCGTGGCTTGGGTCGTCCAGCACGACGAGATCGTATTTGGCGATCAGCCCGTCGCTGGTATAGCCCGCGATCACGTCGACCTCGCCGGAAGCAACCGCCGCATACATGAAATCCGGCTGCATCTGCCGCTGCGCGCGGAAGGAAAGGCCATAAGCCTTTTGCAGCGAGGCCCATTCGGGCCGCGAGAAGAACTCGTAATCTCCGGCGATCGACAGCGTCGCCGCATGCGCGGCGAGATCGGCGATCGAGCGGATACCAAGCGCTTCGGCACGCTGGCGCGGCATCACCAGCGCGTAGGCATTCTCGAAACCGAGTTCGCCGAACAGGGTGATGCCTTGCTTGGCGAGGGTGGTCTTCAATTCGCTGATGAGTTCCTCGCGCGGCTTGATATCGCTGTGGTGGAATTGATTGAGCCACAGCGTGCCGGAATAATCGACATAGACGTCGATATCGCCCGAGGCGAGCGCATCGAAGATCACGTTGGAGCCAAGCCCTTCGCGCGAGCTCGCCGAAAGTCCCGCCGCCCGCAGCCGCTGTGCGATCAGCGCGGACAGCACATATTGTTCGGCAAAAGTCTTGGCGCCGACGATATAGCTGGACGGCGCGCGCGCGACCGACGGCACCAGGGTTGCCGCGATCAGCGCCGCAATGCCGATGCCACCGAGGCCAGCGCGCCAGACGCGGCGGTTGCGAATGCCGTTCTCGATCAGCGCCAGCAACTGGTCGACCGCCAATGCGAGCACGGCGGCGGCGAGGCAGCCGAACAGCACGAACACCCAGTTCTGGGTCTGCAGCCCTGCGAAGATGTAGTTGCCGAGGCTGGTCTGCCCGATCGGCGTCGACAGCGTCGCGGTGCCGATCACCCAGACGGCAGCGGTGCGAATCCCCGCCATGATCACCGGCAGCGCCAGGGGCAATTCCACCGTGAACAGCGATTGACGCGGCGTCATGCCGACGCCTTGGGCGGCCTCCAATATCGCGGGGTCGATGCCGTCAAGCCCGGTGATGGTGTTGCGCAGCACCGGCAGCATCGAATAGAGCGCCAGCGCCAGCACCGCGGGCAGAAATCCGAAGGCGGAAAAGCCGAAGCCGAACCAGGCAAGAGTCAGTGAGGCCAGCGCCAGCAGCAGCGGATAGAACAGCGCGAGCAGCGCCAGCCCGGGCACGGTCTGCACGATGCTGGCAAGCCCGAGCAGCGTGGTTCGCATCACCGGGCGATTGCGCGCGAGGATCGCGAGCGGCAGGCTGACGAGAAGCCCGAGCGCCAGCGCCGCCACGCTGACGCGTACATGGTTGCCGAGGTAATCGGGCAGGTGCCCCAGCGCCTCGCCCCAGCGCGGATCGGAAAACATGCTCATGCCGCGCCGTGCCCCGGTAGCAGCGCGTTCAGCCGTTCGGCCTGCCGCCGCGGCGTGCGCAGCAGTTCGAGCACATAGGGATCATCGCTGTTGGAAAGCTCGGCCGCCGTGCCCAGCGCCAGCAGTTTTCCGGCGCGCATCACCGCGATGCGGTCGGCGAGCAACAGCGCCTCGGTCATGTCATGGGTGATCATGACCGTGGTCAATCCGAGCTTCTTGTGCAGTGCGCGATAATCGTCGCCGAGCGCGTCGCGGGTCAGGGGATCGAGCGCGCCGAACGGCTCGTCCATCAGCACGATGCGCGGCTTTGCGGCGAGCGCCCGCGCCACGCCGACGCGCTGGCGCTGTCCGCCCGAAAGCTCCTGCGGCAGGCGGTCGCGATGCTCCCTGCGATCGAGCCGCACCAGCTCGAGCAATTCGTTCACGCGCGCGGAAATCTCCGGCGGCGGCCAGCCGAGCAGTTTCGGGGTGATGCCGATATTGGCGGCGACGCTGATATGCGGAAACAGCCCGCCGCTCTGGAACACATAGCCGATGCGGCGGCGCAAGCGGACCGGGTCGGTCGCGGCCACATCTTCGCCTTCGACCGTGATGCGGCCAAAGTCGGCGTCGATCAGCCGGTTGGCGAGCCGCAGCAGCGTGGTCTTGCCCGAACCTGAGCCGCCGACCACCGTGAGAAATTCGCCCTCTGCCACCTCGAGCGAGACGTCGTCGACGGCGATAACGCGTTGCACGGAGCTGCCGCCGGCAAAGCTCTTGCCGACACGGTCGTAGGCGATCAGTGGCGTGGATGGCATTCGGACCGGGCTCGGGCGGTTGTGGGCAGCCTTTCCACCTAGCACGTTGCGGCGCCGCGTTGAACTTATCCGCTCAAGACGCTAAGGCATCCTTTGAGAGGATGGAAAAGTGGTTAGTCTTACCGCGTCATTAGACCCTCGTGGTGAGGAGGCGCGCTTGCGCCGTCTCGAACCATGAGGCCCCTCGGCACCCACTTCTCGGCCTCGTCCTTCGAGACGCTTGCTCGCGCAAGCTCCTCAGGATGAGGAGAAAAGCCTGTTATGACGCAGTAAAGTTAGAGGAAGCGCGGGTGGAAACGGCCAAGATGGCGGCGGTGGCGCTGGACGATGCGACGGTGGCATTTCGGCTGGCGGACCAGCGTGTCTATACCGCGGTGGAAAAGGCGAGGCTGACGGTCGCGCATGGCGAGTTCGTCGCCATCGTCGGTCCCACCGGATGCGGAAAATCGACGCTGTTGAACGTCGCCGCCGGCCTGCTGCGCCCGGCGTCGGGAACGGTCAAGGTGTTCGGGCAGCCGCTCTCGGGCCTTAACCGGGACGCCGGCTATCTGTTCCAGGCCGATGCGCTGTTTCCCTGGAAGACCGCGATCGACAACGTTGCGATCGGGCTCGAGATCAAGGGCACGCCGCGCGCCGAGGCAGTCGCGCGAGCGCAAAACTGGCTGACGTCGGTCGGTCTCGGCGCCTTCGCCAACCGCTATCCGCATATGCTTTCCGGCGGCCAGCGCAAGCGCGTAGGCCTCGCGCAGGTGCTGATCCGCGACCCAAAGATCCTCCTGATGGACGAGCCGTTCGGGCCGCTCGATGCGCAGACCCGCCAGATCATGGGCAATCTGCTGCTGGAGTTGTGGAGCGCGGACCGCAAGGCGGTGCTGTTCGTCACCCACGATCTGGAAGAGGCGATTGCGCTCGCCGATCGCGTCGTCATCATGTCGGCGGGGCCTTCCGCGCGCATCATCGGCGACTGGCGCGTAGGCTTGCCGCGCCCGCGCGATATTTTCGAGGTGCGGCTGCATCAGGAGTTTCACTCACTTCACCGTGAGATATGGAGTGTTCTGAAAGCCGAAGTGTTGAAGGGTTACGCACAATCCTCGCAAGCAATGGCCTAGGCCCGATATTGCCTTGATCCGGAGGATGCGGCGAGTAGAGTGGGCGGAAAGCAAGAGAACACAGGGAGGTACCATGTTGGGACGTAGTTTGATTCTCGCAGGCGCGGTGGCAATCACCGTCTTTTGCGGCACGCAGCGGGCCGGCGCGCAAGGCGCGTTCACGATTTCCTCGTCGAGCTTCAAGGATGGCGAGCGGTTTGCGACAAAGAACGCCGGCAACAACAAGGCCAATCCGAACTGCGTCGGCGAGAACGTCTCGCCCCCGCTCGCCTGGACCAACCCGCCGGAAGGCACCAAGAGCTTTGCGCTTCTGATGTTCGATCCGGAGGGGCGTCCGCCCGGCGGCGTCAGCCATTTCGTGGCCTACGGCATTCCGGCTTCCGTCACCGGCTTCGCGGAGGGTGAATTGTCGAAGCCGAACGACAAATATATTGGCGGCCAGAGCACGATGAAGCTGTCCAACTATTTCGGACCCTGCACGCCGCCCGGGGCGCCGCATCACTACACGTTCACGTTGATCGCGACCGATCTCGAGCCGACGGCCTTGCAGGCCGGCATGACGCGCGACGAGGTGATCAAGGCGCTGGACGGCCACGCCAAGGGCGCGACCGGCATCGTCGGCACCTTCTCAAAGCCCTGAGGTCGATGACAAGGGCAAGAGGGGTTTAAGCGTGTCGAGGATCGGGCTCCTCTCGCTGCAGTTGCTGGTCGCCATCGTCGCGCTGGCGCTGTGGCAGTTCCTCGCCACGGTGCCCCTGTTCGGCAAAGTGCGGCTGCCGCCGTTCTTCTTTTCCAATCCGATCGATGTCGGCGGCCAGATCGCCAGTTGGTTCATGAGCGGCGTGATCTGGAAGCATCTCGCGATCACGCTGTGGGAATCGATCCTCGCATTTGTGATCGGCTCGTTCGCAGGCGTCATGGTCGGCTTCTGGTTCGCGCGCCAGCCGATCGTCGCTGCCGTGTTCGACCCCTACGTCAAGATGGTCAACGCGCTGCCACGCGTAGTGCTGGCGCCGATTTTCACGCTGTGGCTGGGTCTGGGAATCTGGTCCAAGGTCGCGCTCGGCGTAACTCTCGTGTTCTTCATCGTGTTCTTCAACGTTTACCAGGGCGTCAAGGAAGTCAGCCAAACCATTCGCGACAATGGCCGCATGCTCGGCATGAGCGAGCACCAGTTGATGCGGCATGTCTACTGGCCGTCGGCGCTGTCGTGGATGTTCTCCTCGCTCCACACCTCGGTCGGATTTGCCGTGGTCGGCGCGGTGGTCGGCGAATATCTCGGCTCCGCGGCCGGGCTCGGCTACCTGATCCAGCAAGCTGAAGGCGTATTCGACGTCGCCGGCGTGTTCGCCGGCATGTTCGTGCTCTCCGCGTTCGTCATCCTGATCGATGTCGCGGTCACGCTGGTCGAGCGCCGGCTTCTGGTGTGGCGGCCGGACGCGGTCGATGGGCGGGGCTGAGCGTCATTCCGGGGCGATGCGAAGCGTCGAACCTCAGATGCGCAATTGCGCATCGGGGAATCTCGAGATTCCGGGTCTGGTCCTTCGGACCATCCCGGAATGACGATAGAGATAGCCGTCGCTTGGTTCCTCGCACTGACGGTAGAGCGGCCTTCTCAAGGCCCGCCCGCTCCTCTATCTTGCCGCCAACTGAATGGAGGAAACCATGAAAAAAGTTCTTGGCAGGTTCGCTGCGACGCTGCTGGCGCTCGCGCTGAGCTCGGGCCTTGCCGTCGCGCAAACCAAAATCACGGTCGCGGTTGGCGGCGGCGCCTGCCTTTGCTATCTGCCGACGGTGCTTGCGAAACAGCTCGGCGAGTTCGACAAGGCCGGCGTGTCGGTCGACCTGGTCGACCTCAAGGGCGGCTCGGATGCGCTGAAAGCCGTGCTCGGCGGCAGCGCCGACGTGGTCTCCGGCTATTTCGACCACTGCGTCAATCTCGCGGCCAAGAAGCAGGAGCTGCAGGCGTTCGTGGTCTATGACCGCTATCCCGGTTTGGTGCTGGTGGTGTCGCCCTCGCACACCGGCGAAATCAAATCGATCAAGGATCTCGCCGGCAAGAAGGTCGGCGTCAGTGCGCCGGGTTCCTCGACCGACTTCTTCCTCAAGTTTTTGTTGAAGAAGAATGGCCTCGATCCGACCAGTGCATCGGTGATCGGAGTCGGTCTCGGCGCCACGGCGGTAGCGGCGATGGAGCAGGGCCAGATCGACGCCGCGGTGATGCTCGATCCGGCGGTGACCGTGCTGCAGGGCAAATATCCCGACCTGCGCATCCTCGCCGATACCCGCACGCAGAAGGATACGCTCGACGTGTTCGGCGGCGAATATCCGGGCGGCGCGCTCTACTCGACCGCGGCCTGGGTCGCTGCGCATGAGAAGGAAGTGCAGGCGCTGACCGCTGCCATCGTCGGCACGCTCGCCTGGATTCACTCGCATACGCCGGAAGAGATCATGGCGAAAATGCCCGACGAAATGGTCGGCAAGGATAAGGCGCTTTATCTTGCGGCGTTGAAGAACACCATCCCGATGTATTCGGAGACTGGCAAGATGGACCCCAAGGGGGCGGACGCGGTGCTCGCCGTATTCAGCGAAAGCTCGCCCGAGGTCGCCAAGGCCAATATCGATGTCAGCAAGACTTTTACCAACAAGTTCGTCGATCAGGTCAAGAAGACGACGGGGATGAATGCGAAATAGCGCGGCGAATAGCCAGGCAAATAACTTGGCAAGTAATTTGATATGACGCGGCCCCAAATTCACCGCGTCACCACGCTTGACCTCAAGCTGGAGCCGTTCGCCTGGCCGTTTGCGCATGAGCGGCGCGCCGAGATCGACGCGCATTTCGCGGCTCAGCAGCGCCAGAAGCCGAAGATATGGAACGGGCGGGTGCTGCTCGCCCGCAAGCCTGTATTTGAGGACAGGCGCTTTGCCACCAGCTATTTCGAGACCGATTTCGCAAGCTTCCTGGCCTGGCGCGATTGGGGTTTCCCGGACAAGGACGTCTTCAACGGCTTTGGCATGGGTGCGCTGCGCTGCGCCGACGGCGCGTTCGTGATGGGCGAAATGGCCGGACACACCGCAAATGCGGGCCGCGTCTATTTTCCCGCCGGCACGCCAGATCTCGACGACATCGACGGCGGCATGGTCGATATCGTAGGCAGCGTCACCCGCGAGGTTGAAGAGGAAACCGGATTGACGCCGGCGGATTATCAGGCTGGCGCCCATTGGGATTGCGTGGTCACGAGCGCCTCGGTGGCCATGATCAGGATCTTGCATGCCGATATTTCGGGCGAAACGATGCGGAAGCGGATCGAGGCCAATCTCGCCCGGCAATCCGAGCCCGAACTTTCCGCGATCCATCTGGTGCGGGGGACCTCCGACCTCACCGCGGCGATGCCGCGCTTTGTCACCGCATTCATCGAGCAAGAGCTTGGCTAAGGGGAGGAGCGGCCCATCATGAGCAAGAAGCCCTCGAAAACGCTTGCAGCCGCGTTCGACGGCTTCATTTCGCCGTTCCGCTTCGACGGGTCTGGCACGTTTCATCTGAAGTCGGTCAAGACCAACGAGAAGGGCGGTCTCGACAAGGACGAGGCCGAAAAGATCCTCGCCGCCCACCGCGAGCGCTTGCGCGATTTTCAGGAAAAGCTCTATGCGCAGGACCGCTGGTCGCTGCTGCTGATCTTCCAGGGCATGGACGCGGCCGGCAAGGACAGCGCCGTCAAGGCCATCTTCGACGGCGTCAATCCGCAGGGCTGCGAGGTCCATTCATTCAAGCAGCCGACCTCCCACGAGCTCGATCACGACTTCATGTGGCGCTGCATGATCGCGCTGCCCGGGCGCGGCCGCATCGGCATCTTCAACCGTTCCTACTACGAAGAGTGCCTGGTGACGCGGGTGCACAAGGAGCTGCTGAAGCAGGAGAAGATCCCCACGAGGCTGATCACCAAGAGCATCTGGAGCGAGCGGTTCGAGGACATTACCGCGATCGAACGCTACCTCGCGCGCAACGGCACCGTGATCCTGAAGTTCTTCCTCAACATCTCGAAAGAGGAGCAGCGCAAGCGGTTTCTCGACCGGCTCGAGCAGCCTTCGAAGAACTGGAAGTTTTCCATGAGCGACGTCACCGAACGCGCGCTGTGGCCGAGATATATGGCCGTGTATCAGGACATCGTCAGGCACACCTCGACGCCGCTGGCGCCATGGTTCGTGGTGCCCGCGGACCACAAATGGTTCGCGCGGGTGGTGATCGGCTCCGCGATCGTGAGCACCCTCGAAGCCCTCAACCTGCGCTTCCCACGCGCCGACAAGGCGTCGCTCAGGGAGTTCGAAGAGGTACGCAAGGCGCTGGAGCGCGAGGGGAAGGGTGGGGCGAAGAAGCTGGCGAAGGTCGCGAAGGCGGCGGCGAACGGCGGCTAGAGCGAGATGAATATTGATTGAATCAGTCTGTCCGCGCATTCGGTTCACCTCTTCCCGGCGGGGAGAGGTCGATTTGCGCAGCAAATCGGGTGGGGGGGCGCGGCACTAACGAGAGACCGTAACCCCTCACCCGGCGCTACGCGCCGACCTCTCCCAACGGGAGAGGTGAACAGAGCTCGCGGACAAACTGACCGAACCAAAACTCATCCTGCTCTAGTTCGGTGCCGCCGCCTAAACGCACACAAGACCCACCGCACGGTGCTCCCGATCCCGTGGCCAAGGCGCCGTAACTCAGTTCTTAATTTTTCAAGCTCTAGACGATCCTGATCGACATATCCGGCAGACCCTCGAGCTTGCACAACAGCACATCACCCTTCACGACGGGGCCGACATTTTCCGGCGTGCCGGAGTAGATGATGTCGCCGGCCTTCAGCTCGAAGGCTTCCGAGAGTTTTGCGATCTGCTCGGCGACGCTCCAGATCATCTTCTCGAGGTCCGAACTCTGCCGTACCGCGCCGTTGACGGCGAGCGAGATCGCGCCCCTGGTGAGATGACCGATCTTGGCGACCGGATGGACCGGGCCGAGCACCGCGGCGTGATCAAAGCTCTTGCCGATTTCCCAAGGCTTCTTTTCCGCGGCCATGCCGTTCTGGAGGTCGCGCCTCGTCATATCGAGGCCCAGCGCGTAGCCATAGACATGATCGAGCGCCTTGTCGGGCGGGATATTGGTGCCGCCTGATTTCAGCGCCGCCACCAGCTCGACCTCGTGATGATAGTTCTTGGTGAGCGAAGGATAGGGATGATCGGCGACCTCCCCGATCGCGACATTCTGGATGGCGTCGGTCGGCTTCTGGAAGAAGAACGGCGGCTCGCGGTTCGGATCCGAACCGCGCTCGATCGCGTGCGCCGCATAATTGCGCCCGATGCAATAGATGCGTCGAACCTGGAACACGTCGGTCTCGCCGACGATCGGGATGGTCGTGGCCGGCACCGGGAAGATCGGCTTCGGACCGGCCTGCGCTGAGGCCGGGCTCGCATTGGTGATCGCGGCGGCGGCCGCGGCGCCCGCCGTTGCAGCGAGCAGATCGCGTCGAGACGTATTTTTCATGATGAGGTTCCTGAAATGCGCTCCGCGTGTGTTCGGCGTGCGGAGCCGGGTTGAATGGAAGTTGATGATATCAATGCGAACAAGGCGTCTTCGCTTGCATCACGCCGTGAACAACGGCCGCAGCGAGCGCATGTCATCCACCCGTTCCAGATTGTTGATCCGATCGACCAGCTTTTCCGTCTTTTCCGTCCCAAGAACCGGCGCCATCAGGTCCCGGGCTTTCGCGCTCACGGCCTCGGTGCCGAGCGGATTTTCCTTCGTCCCCGGTGGGAATTTTGTGAAATGATCGACCTTCCGTCCGTCGGTCAGCGCCACTTCGACGATCGCGCCGCGTGGCGCGGCCGGATCCATCAGCGCCGCGTCTGCGGTCAAGGTGACCTTCGCACGCTGTTCCAGGATTTGTGGATCATGCATGAGCGCTGCGTCGTGGCTGTCCGCGAAGGAGACCGCTCCCTTGACGAGCGCGACCGCCACCAGGTGCTGGCAATTGACATCAGGCATGGCGCTCTCGCCAACAATGCCCATGGCATCGGTCGGAAGCTTGACGAGAATGCTGCGGACATTGCCGGGAGTGAGGCCGTATTGCTTACGCAAGGTGAGTAGCGCGTCGAGCGGCGACTGGATCGGATATCCGACCGAAAAGGTCTTGATCGCTGTTTCGCTGACGTAAAATCGGCTTCCCAGCCCTTCCAGCATCGCTTCGGGCTTCGGATCGGTTGAGAGCGCGATGAACAGGTTGTGGGTGCCGTCGAGCACGTCGTCGACACCGGTCAGGCCGGCCTCGACCATATCGACCGCGGTCACCCCATTGCGTGCGCCCATGCCTGCGAAGTCGAATGCTTTCTCGACGTGGTCCTTGTCCTTCACCCAGCTCCAGAGGCCTGAGACCTGCTGGGCGGAATAGGAAATCGCAAAGCGCATGCCGGTTTCATCGAGCCGTGCCAGGGAGGCTGCCGCGCCAAGCGCGCCGAACGTCGAGGCCGTCCCTTCGGCGCTGCGGTGCGTGCCGCGCACCAGATCGGGCCCGAGCGCCATCAAGAGGCGGCAGCCGAGATCATAGCCGAGCGCCACCGCCCGAATGAACGCCTCGCCACTGCGGCCTTCCGTTTCGGCAATCGCTAGCGCGGCGGGGACCACCGAGCAGCCAGGATGCGCCTTGGTGACCGGCTCGAAGTCGTCGGTTTCGTCCGCATGGGCGGACATCGCGTTCGCGAGCGCCGCGTTGACGGCCGTGGTGCGGAAATCCGCCCCGATGATCGAGGCCTGTTGCTCGCCGCCGAGGCCCCGAACGTACTTCACCGCCATGATGCCCGCGTTCATGCGCGAACCGGAGACCATCGCACCGAAAGTGTCGAGAATGCGGTGCTTGCACTCCTTAAGGACGGCATCCGGCAGCGCCTGATCCCGTGCCGCAACCATGTAGCGCGCAAGCCGAGCCGTCACGCCGTCATTCGCCGCCAAGGCGACGCGGATCGGGGAGGCCGCCAGAGCGGCGACGGCGCCGGCCGACTGCAGCAGGCGGCGGCGCGACGGCATGTGTTGCCGGGGCATGTGATCTCTCTCGACCATGCTCACGCCGAGACCGACATCTTCGCGATCTCGGCGGCGTTCGGCAGGCTTTCGACGTTCCAGCAAGCGTCCATCACCCGCCGGATCATGGGAGCCGGGATGATGCCTTCGGCGAGATCGGAAAACTTGGTTTCGAGCTGCTGGTCGGTCATCGGCATCTCCACGCTGCCGATGGCGTGCTCGATGGCGCGATGCAATTGACGTCCATCCTTCAGCACGATCGTCATGTCGACCTGGGCGGGCTCGATACCCGGCGTGATGACCGGGATCACCTTGCTGCGCAACGCGACGACGATCGGATCGTTCACGGCGCGGTCGCTGAACTGCTTCTCGCCGCCCGCGCCTTCGACCAGCGCGATGGCAACCGCATGATAGATGCTGAACTTGCCTTCGAGGCCCTCGCGCGGGGTCTTCTTGCCGGTGAGCTCGAGCACCAGCGGATGCACCTTGAGATCGACGCGCTCGAGCTGGTCGGCGCTTAGCTTGTTCTCGTTGCGCAGCTGAATGGCGGCATCGATGGCCGGATGCATCACGATACCGCAGGCGAACGGCTTGTAGGTGTTGAGGGCCGCCTCGTAGCGCGTGCCGAGGTCGCCGAGAATCTCGTTATAGTCCTGCTTGGTCGAGATCGTGTTGGCCCAGCCGCGCTTGGCTTCGATCATGCTGTCGGAGGAGGTGAAGTTCTTCGACGCCAGCTGTGCGGCAAAGATGCCGTTGCTCGCCGCGCGCCCCGGATTGAAACTCTTGTTCATCGAGCCGAAGGACTCTCGCAGGCCCACGGGCTGCGACGCGGCAAGGCCGAGCGCCCACACCATCTGCTGCTCGTTGAGTTTTAGCAATTTGCCGACGGCCGCCGCCGATCCGAACACGCCGGCGGTGCCGGTGATGTGCCAGCCGACGTCGTAGTGGTTCGGATAGACGGAATTTCCGATTCGGCACTCGGTCTCGACGCCGAGCACGAGCGCGTTGAGGAAATCCTTGCCCGACACCGGCTGCATTTCCGACAACGCGAGTATCGCGGATGCCACGGGACCTGCGGGATGAATGATGGTCTTCAGATGCGTGTCATCGTAGTCGAAGATGTGGCTCGACACGCCGTTGAGGAAAGCGGCGTTCATGATGTCGAACCGTTCGCGCCGTCCGAACAGGGAGGCCTGTGCCGGGCCCGAGAATGGCGCGAGCGCCGAGACCGCAATATCGACGGTCTGATGATGCGATCCGCCGATCGCAACGCCGACCCAGTTCAACAGCGTCCGCACGCCTTCCTTGCGGACATTGGCCGGAAGGTCGTCGTAAGTTGCGGTGACGATGTAATGCGCAAGCTTGCGCGTCACGTCCTTCGCCGGAGCAGGTTGCGCCGACGCGGCAGGCGCGGCGGTCGCCGCGTCCTTTGATTGCGCGAACGCGGTTTTCGAGGCGGCCGCGGTCAATGGGAGCGCTGCGGCGGCTTGTAGCAACGTCCTGCGATCAGTGATGGGCATGTGATTCCTCCAAGGTCTTTGTGTTGTTTTTCATGGTGGCCAGTTGCGCGGCGAGCCGGACCGCGCTCTCGAGCGCACCGGTCTTTGCCACGCCTTGGCCTGCGATATCGAATGCCGTGCCGTGCGACGGCGTGGTGAACACGGTATTGAGCCCTGCGGTGACCGTGACGCCGCGATTGAAGCCGCGCAGCTTGGTCGCGATCTGCCCCTGGTCGTGATACATCGCGACCACGCTGTCGAACTCGCCGGCGAACGCCCTGATATAGATGGTGTCTGCGGGATAAGGCCCGCTGCAGGCGATGCCGCGCTTCGCCGCGGCTTCGACCGTCGGCCGGATCATTTCGATCTCGTCGCGGCCGAATAGACCGCCTTCGCCGGCGTGCGGATTGAGCGCCGCGACCGCGATGCGCGGGTTTGCGATGCCCGCCTTTCGCATCATCCGGTCGACCAGCTCGATCGCATCGGTGATGCTTTGCGGGGTGATGCCATCGAGAGCTTCGCGAAGCGATTGGTGCCCGGTCACCCGCGACATCCATTGGCCGTCGAGCACGTTCATCTCGGAGAAATAGCTCGTGTGCCCGAGCAGGCTCGCGAACATCTTGTGCTCGTCGGGGAACTTCCAGCCGCCATCGAACATGGCGCGCTTGTTCAGGGGCGCGAAGGTGATGGCGTCGACCTGGCTTGCCCTCGCAAAATCGATCGCGCGCGACAGCGTCTCGCCGGTCAATCGTCCGGACTCGGCGTTGGACCTGCCGAGCGGGAACAGAGCGGGGTCCGTGTTGGCCAGATCGACCAACTGCACGGCGCCGCTGCTCCAGTTGGCCTCGGCGGGCGAGCCGATGCGCTCGACCTTGAGCCGGACGTTCGCCTGCGACATCCCCGTCTCCAGCACCCGGGCGTCTCCGATGACCACCAGACGAGCGACGTCGGTGAGATGGCCGTCGGCGAGGATCTTGGCCGTTTGCTCCGGTCCGATGCCGGTGCAATCGCCGGGCACCAGCGCGATGGTCGGCAGAACGTTTTGATCAATGTCCATTGAACCCTACTTTGCAGTTAGAGCTTGGCGGTTGGGGTCGCGGCGATCTGCAAGCTGGTGCCCTCCCGGGAGCGATGGCCGTGAACGGCTCAATTTTCTTGTGACTTTTACATTGGACCAACAGCGCCGCCGGCGCTAATGCCGTATCGTCATGATTTGAGGACGAATCAGCATCATGGACCTGATTTGGCTGGAGGATTTCCTCGCGATCGCCGAAGAGGGTGGGTTCTCGCGCGCCGCCGAGCGGCGCCACGTGACCCAGCCGGCCCTGAGCCGCCGCATCAAGGCCCTCGAAGATTGGCTGGGCACCGCGCTCTTCGAGCGCAGCACCCATACGCTGACGCTGACGCCCGCGGGCGAGACGTTTCGCCCGGCGGCGGAAGACATCTTGCGCCGCGTCCTGGTGGGGCGGGAGGAAGCGCTTGAGGTCGCGCGGCTGAAGGCCGAAACCATCACCTTCGCGGCGACCCACGCGCTATCGCAGACGTTCTTTCCCGACTGGATACGAAAGGTGGAGAACGCACGGGCGCAAGCCGCGGTTCAGCTTGTCGCCGCCAACTTTGGCGCCTGCGAAAAGCTGCTGTTCGACGCAGAGGTGAACTTCCTGCTGGCGCATCATCATCCGTCGCTGTCGAGCCGGCTCGACACGGATCGCTTTCAGCGGATCGAGTTGGACACCGATGTGCTGGTTCCGATCAGCGCGCCCGGCGCCGCGCGGTCCGGCCGGGGAGGACGCCGCAAACAGCCGGAGCCGCGCTATGCGTTGCCCGGCTTGGCGGATGCGCCGCTTCCGTATCTCGCCTATCACCCCGGCTCCGGCGTCGGCCGGATCGTCAGCGCGGTTCTTTCCGCGAAGCAGTCGCAATACTGGCTGGAGCCGAGTTTCTCCGCGCCGGTGATGTTGCTGGTCAATATGGCGCGTGAAGGGAAGGGCATTACCTGGGCGCCGCGCAGCCTGGTGCACGACGATCTCAAGAATGGCCGCCTGATGCGGGCGGGTCCGAAGGACTGCGATATCAAGATCAGCGTTTGTCTGTTTCGTTCGCGGGCGCGCATGACCAATGCGGCGGAAACTTTTTGGACCGCGATTCAGACGCGGTAACAGAAGCGAACATTCCCATCCCGCCGTTCCGCCGCGCAAATGGTTTAGCGCACCATCGTACCGCCGTGCCGTCCGATCACATGGTCACAACGCGCGTACCTCAGTTCTTAACTTTTCCGCTCTAGTTTGACGCCCCGCAGATCATCAGTCGTCGCGCTCCGCTTTCCGGCGTGCAGCGCCCAACGAATAGGCACGCGGAATGTCAAAGATAAACAATCTGTTCTCAAATCGCTCGATCGGCGCAAAGCTTGCAGCCATGACGATCGTCGGCGCGGTCTGCATGGCGCTGGTTGCATCCATCGTATTGTGGATCGCCCGTAACCAATTGATCACCGAGCGCACCGAGAAGGCGCACGCGATCGTCGACGCCGTATGGCAGATGGCCGACGGCTTTCAGCGCGCCGCCGTTGCGGGCCAGATGACGGAGGAGGAAGCGAAGAAGCGGTTCTTCGAAGCCGCCGGCAGCGTCTGGTATGAAGAGCACGCCAACTTCGTCTACATCTACGACTACGAGACGGGGCTCTGCGTCTCCAACCCCGGCGTCCCGACGCTGCTCGGCAAGGATATGCGCAACGTCAAGGATGCCAATGGTCTTCCCTTTGCGTCCATGCTGATGGATATCGCGCGTCGCGGGCAGGGTACCCTTCGCTATACGTTCCTTCGCAGCAGCACCGACCCCACCCCGCTCGACAAGGTTGCTTTCACGCGCGGTTTTGCGCCCTGGCATCTGATGATCGCGACCGCGGGATACATGCACGACGTGGATGCCGTGTTCTGGTCGATGCTCCAGACTGCATCGGTTGTCATCGCCGTGCTGATGCTGCTGTCGATTGCCGTGGCCTGGACGATTACACGGAGCGTCGTGAAGCCGCTCTCGGGCCTGAGACAGCGGATGGCTTCCCTCAGCGCCGGCGAGCTCGACGCGCCGGTCGCCAATGTCGACCGTGCCGACGAAGTCGGTCAGATGGCGCGCACGGTCCAGGTGTTCCGGGACGCCATGATCGAAACCAACCGTCTGCGCGCTGATCAGGCGGCGGGCGTGCAGCGGCAAGCGGCGCAGCGCAAGATCGACATGAACCATCTCGCCGACCAGTTTGAAAGCGAGGTCGGCCAGATCGTCACGCTGGTTTCCGCCGCCGCCAGTCAGCTCGAAGCGTCATCCTCGACCTTGAGCAGGACGGCAGGTACCGTCGAGCAGGTCAGCCGGCAGGCGTCGAGCGCCTCGGGCGAAGCTGCCAAGAACGTTCATTCGGTTGCCGCGGCGAGCGAGGAGCTGTCGACCTCGATCGGCGAGATCAGCCGTCAGGTCGAGGCTTCCGCCCGCATTGCCGGCGAGGCCGTCGAACAGGCCCAGAAGACCGACGCTCGTATCAGCCAGTTGTCGCAGGCCGCTGCCAGGATCGGGGACGTCGTCGATCTGATCCAGACCATTGCCGGCCAGACCAACTTGTTGGCGCTGAACGCGACCATCGAAGCCGCGCGCGCCGGCGATGCCGGCAGGGGATTTGCGGTGGTTGCGACCGAGGTGAAGAGCCTTGCAGAGCAGACGGCGAAGGCCACCGGCGAAATCGGCCAGCAGATCGCCGACATCCAGTCGGCGACCAAGGAGTCCGTCACCGCGATCAAGGAGATCGGCGCGATCATCGGCCGGATCTCGGAGATTTCGGCGACGATTGCGTCGGCCGTGGAACAGCAGGGCGCCGCCACGCAGGAAATTTCCAAGAACGTGCAGCGCGCCGCGGAAGGAACCTCGAAGGTCGAAGCAAGTATTTCGGACGTCCAGCGCGGCGCATCCGAGGCGGGAGGGGCTTCCTCGGAGGTGCTATCGGCCGCACAATCGCTGTCAGGCGAAAGCAATCGGCTGAAGCACGAGGTTGCGAAGTTCATGAACTCCGTTCGCGCAGCGTGAAAATCCGGACCGCGCTCCAATCTCCCCGTCACCGGGTCTCGCCTTGGCCATCGCGCTAAGGCGAGATCGCTTTCTCTCCGATAATGGCGCGGTCCAGGGCGTCGATCAGCGTTTGCAGCTCGATGAATTTGTTGCGTGCCCGTTCCGCCTTGTCGCGGTCGAAAGGAGCCGCCAGCACCTTCGCATGCGAGTCCCTTTCCTCAATCATGCGCTCGCGGGCTTTCACTAGCATTTCAAGTCGTTCGCTCATTTCGGCTCCCCTTGTTGATAGCCCCTTCAATCGCAACCAGGATATCAGTCAAAGGCTGACGGAAGCTGGCCCTTGCGGAAGAAGACCGTAGGCTCGTCGTCATAGTCGCCCATCTCCGGATCGCCGGTAGCGGAGAACGCAACGACGGCGAGTTTGCTCAAAGCCAGCCGCTCCGCCGTTCGAAGCGCGCCAGTTGCCGATTTGCAGGCGATCGGAGAGTCCGGCTTCAGGTGTCCGCCTTTGCCGGCACTGAATGCCAGCACGAAGTAGGATGTTTCTCGGGCCATCAAGGCTCCTGTTGACTGGGAAAGCGACGCGCCGGTTGGGGTCCTACACCGTCTCCAACAGCTCATCGGTCCAGACCTTGAAGCTGACCAGCGTATTCGGCCCGAAAGTCTGGGTAAGCGGAACGTCGGCAGCGTCGCGGCCCTGGGCGATCAGGACACGGCCGATCCGCGGAATGTTGTTGCGCGCATCGAAAGTGTACCAGTGGCCGCCGAGATAGGCCTCGAACCAGCCGGCAAAATCTCCCGCCGCGTAGGGTGGTGGCATGCCGATATCGCCGAGATAGCCGGTGCAATATCGCGCGGGAATGTTCATGCAGCGGCAGAACGTGATGGCAAGGTGCGCGTAGTCGCGGCAGACGCCCTTGCCTTCGTTGAACACTTCCCACGCCGTCATGGTCGCCCTTGCGTGCTCGTAACCGAACGCGATGCGGTTGTGAACGAAATCGCAGATCGCCTGGACCCGCGCCCAGCCCGGCGCCGTCTTCTCAAACAGCTTCCACGCAATGTCGGAAAGCCGGTCGGTTTCGCAGTAGCGGCTGCCAAGCAGATAGACGATTGCCTCCGCCGGCAGATCCTCTACCGCGTGTTGGAAGGCCGAAGGAACGAACGCGTCGGGCAGACCGCTATCGCGAACCGTTCCATCGGCCGCAAGGCGGACCCGGCCGGCAGGCGCGACGATCCGGCTGCACCAGTTGCCGAAGCCGTCGCGATAGGGCGTGATTGGCACCGAAGGGCTGATGGTCAGGTAATCGGGCACGATGACGTCCGACGCACGTGTAAAATGCGTGCCCAGCACCGCGATCAGGGGCGTCGGGTGCGGAAAGTCGTAAATCATCTCGAAGCCGACACGAATCTTCATTGAAGGCCCTGATTCCAGCCGTTTGCGCGATTTTAAGGACGGCCCCCTCCTTTACCACGCCGCTTGGAACGGCTGCCGAGCGGCGGTCGAAGAGCGTCTGCGAAGAAGGTCTGCGAAGAACGTCTGAATGTATCGCCGCAGGCCTAGACGGGGTCGCGCGACAATTGTGCCTGCCGATTTCCGAAAAATGTTCCGGCGCACTGCGGAGATGGCTACGAATGCGGCCGATTGCAAGTCAAAGGCGAGTGCTATTCGTCCTGACGCGGCTGAATCCTGCGAGAAAGCGATAGCTAATCGGATCAAAAGGGTGCACAGGTAAGCACATGCACAACAGAACAGTCGGCGCAGGCCTGTTTGCGGAAGACGTCGCGGCATGACCATGCGCTCGCGGCGGGAAGTCATCACCTTCAAACATCCTTTCCGGATCGAGGGCATCGATCGGCTGCTGTCGGCTGGCGCCTACGAGGTCATCACGGATGAGGAGATGATCGAGGGATTGTCGTTCGCCTCATATCGCCGCGTTGCCACCATGATCATGGTGCCGGCGGCAGTGCAGCGCGGTGTAACGATGGAGATGATTTCGATCAGCTCGGTCGCTCTATCCGACGCGCAGCGCATCGATGCAAGCGCGCCTCGCAAGTGAGTAGAACAACCGCTCCTGCGCTCGATGCAGATCGATCGCCAACCTGAAGGCACATCACTCCATGCAAAATCTCTCGCCGCGTCACGTCAAGACAGAAGAGTCGCTTCGGCTTGGCGTGGTATCCGGCTGGTACAGTACGAAAGTGAGCGGGACGTTTGTCTCCGGGCCACACGATTCCGAAGCCGATTGCCTGCTCAAGATCGCGGAAATCGATCCACCGCCTGCCAAACCCGTCAAAGCCCGGCCGCTGGTCGCTTGACGATGGCGTCAGCGACCGTATCCTCGCAGCAGGGTGTCCCGCATGATCGAAGATGCGGGCGCCGTGCTCGACGCCGCTCAAATCCCCCGCAACAGCGTCCCTAGGAGCAGAATCACGTAGGCGATCAGCAGAATCGTGAAGCCGCCGATGCTGTGAAGTTCCGGGATGTGCCCATAGACCGCGAGCAATGCCAGCACCGCCAGCAACACCGAAATGACAAACGTCGGGACTGCGGGTGGCGTCAAGTAGAAGCGCCGGAACGGTCTTGTATAGGGCATGGCAGATTCCTTCGCGATTGGCTGCTGCGAAAACATCTAGTGCCGTGGTTTGTTCCATCCCAAGCCATTCGCTGCGCGAGCTGCACAGTTGTCGCGCCGGCCAAGCTTCGCTGGCGTAAGTCAGCTCGCTGAGGCCGGATCGGAATCGGCGGCGACAATGTTGTCCCGGACATCGATCCATTTTTCAAAGATGACGCCGACATGGTCTCGATACCTCCACGCGAGCCGGCATCGGCCGATGGTTCGAAAGTTGTCGAACGTGACGTAGAAATTGACCGGAAGAAGCCTGAGCCCGTCCGAATGCATTCGGGCGCTGGTCTCGGTGAAGTCGTGGGCGACGCAGGCATGCAACTCCCGGCCCCCGCGGAAGAACAGCAGGCCGTTCATCGATCGTTCGACCATTCGCAGTCCAATCTTCAGTACATTGCCGCGCTGGCTTTGCCACCTTGAAGAACCACATCATCGATCTAACGCATTTTCCGGCTCGCTTGAAACATTGGCCGTGTCCTCATGGTCGGCGACTTCCGAAGCCGGGCTACTCGTCATGAGGGTCTAGGCCCATCCAGAGCAGCGCCTCGCTTGAAGCGCGTCGCGAAGGATGAAGCCATGAAATGGAAATTGCGTTAGCGCCGGTAAAGATATCGCGCCGGCCTGTGTTGACAATCCCGAACCTGAATTACGATTAACGCACCAATCGGGCGCGCATTCGCGCGGCCGGTTGGGCTTGTCCGGGGCTGCCACCACTGCCAAACGGACGGACGTCAGCTTTGCGCCATATCACGCGAGAACTTTGGTGTACCCGTCATCTGGTCGCCGCAGATCAGCCGCCGCCAAATTTGGATGGATCATCGTAGGCAGGAGGGTCGTCGTGGTCGGTCCGAAGACCACCCGGAACTGAGTCGTCGCGATAGACCCGCACACCACCCGGCGTGGCGTAGCTTGGGATCACAGCCTGGCCGGGACGAACGATAACATGTCGCGATTTGGCATGATGCCCTCTTGCGGCGGCGTTCGCAGAAGCACAGAGAGCGATCAAAAAGCATAATGCCAGGACGGAACGCATTGCGTTTTCTCCAATTAACACGTCCGTTCTTAGGTGGTGCGCGGGCCGCACCGTCGTAACCGGTAACGGCCTCTGGATTGTTAAAATCGGGGTGATCGTAGGCTGCCGTAGACGATCCCGAACCCACACCGGGCGCCACGTGCGGCGTTGCACTTATTGGCGGGGACGAGATCCGAGGTGACGATTTTCCCGGCCCGGCCAAGCCTCGACCAGCGCGGCCGACTCTCGCATGTGCATTGTTTGCCGGAACATGGACGGCATCGCCAGGAATCGGCTGGCGTAAGCCTGCCTGCCAGGCTGTCATGCATTCCGAAGCAGCTATTTCTAGGGATGGCGCATGACCGGCGGATATTCCTGCGGAGCTTCAGTGCGCTCATGCATCGTGTAGTCGCGAGTGATCTCGAAGACCGTGCGCTCCGCCGACGTGTTCTGCACGGTAGGCGCCTGCTCGGACAGGACAAGAAATTGTCCTTCCCGGTAAACGCTCTTGAACAACTCGCCGCCGGCCGGCCTGGCCGGCTCAGCATCATGATAGAAAACCCAAAGGCTGCGAGCCGCTGAGGCCGCGCGCGAAGCGTCGACGGCAGGCCCGATCCGCAACCGATAGTCCTTGAAATGCTGCTCGCGCCCGGCTCGCTGGATCGCACGATGCTGGGTGTGCGTGCGCCAGCGGATCAGGGATTCCTCATCCGCCCACCATTGGTGCGATAGGATGACCTCGGGTCTGTCAATACTGGTATAGCGATCGATGAATAGAACGCCGCCGCTCCGGTCCAGTTCTGGTCGCAGAACGGCCGCCAGTTCGAAGTAGCGAGACGCATGACCTTGCAGCGGAATCACCTCAAAGAACAATCCGATCATGGCCTTACCTTCCGCGCGAATGCATTGGGCTTGTCAAAAGCGACGCGAATGATCCGAAGCACACACGTACGTCGTCCTAGTCCGACGGGAGCCGCGAGAATCGGAAATTGCAGTGGTTCGCGCCGCCAGCCAACGTTTGTGTCCTTTCCAGGTGGATGCCTCGCGTTGCATAGGCGTCGAAATCAAGCCCACAAATGTTCGGCAAGATTTCTTTATCTCCATGGCGAGCCGCGAATTTGCAAAAGCCGCAAGCTTTGTAGTTGATGCCGAATTCAAAGTTGTCACCCGGGCCCGGCTCGACGAAATCGTAGACGAAATCTTCCGGAAACTCTTTCTGATGGCTTTTTGTGGCGCTTTTTGTAGCCTGCTCGCGCAGCAAGGTCTGATTCTCTGACGACATGAATTGACGCCCCGAAGCGAGACGTTCCGCTTCGGGCACGGTGAGCAATTGCGCCTTGTAGGTTTCTCGCTCGATTTCGCCGATCACGGACAGCGACACGCCGTGTCGCCGGAGCACTCGGCTGATGGCCATAAAGCCCATGAGACGCATGAAGAAATCGCTCATACGACTTGCCGCGCCTCCGACATAGGGCATTTGGGTGAGCACGATTTCGAATTCGTCCATCACCTCCTGCCTGATCCCATCAATATTGGATAGATGCGCGCGCTCGCACAACATCGCTTCGGCAAGGTCGAGGCGATGGCGCAAGGCGGCCTCCATCGCACCGCGATGCGACTCGTAAAAGGGATGGATGATCTCAGCCATTGGACACCTCTCTAACACAATTAGCCTAGTCGGCGGGGCATGGGATCTCCGGATGTTGCGAACCGACCGTAACCGGGGACACCAAGTCAGCGCAAAGCATAGTTCCTTCGGTCAAGCACCAGAAAATCTATTGCAAGGCCTCGGCCTATCAGTGTCAAACTGCAGCGCGATGACCTACACCCTTCCACCACTCAACGCGCTCCGCGCATTCGAAGGCGCCGCGCGGCATCTCAGCTTCAAACTGGCCGCGCACGAGCTGCACGCGACGCCCGCCGCCGTGGGGCAGCAGGTGAAGGCGCTGGAGGCGCGCCCGTGGTGGAAAAACGCAACTGATTTGCCCGACGCGTCGTTTTTTGATTCCGCTGTCCAGTCCCTTCCGAAAAAATATTTCGCTTTTTCCGAAACCCAAATCAGTCGTAATGTTCCCGCCGTCCCGCCTCGGCAAGAGGGGCGTACGCGTCGTCACGAACGTGGGGCGGGATGCGGTGGACGCTTTGGCGACGCAAGACGAGCGGCGCTTGAAGCGGACGGCAAAGTCGTGTGGTCCTGGCGCCCCGACGCTGGCGCTAAGTTTTCGCGGAAGCGATTCCGTGAGAGTGACGGGGGCAAAAGAGCCCGGTCCCCGGGGAGAGCGCGGTATAAGCCGTTAAAACCATTGCGCAGGGAAGGCCGGATGATCCGGCACCACCTG
>Ga0307479_10000817_pt1 | contig 28315 bp, 23 predicted proteins | sample atmos_gasesECM4C_FD_203743 | JGI IMG/M metagenome (GOLD analysis project Ga0307479, IMG submission 203743) | Hardwood forest soil microbial communities from Morgan-Monroe State Forest, Indiana, United States - atmos_gasesECM4C_515 | ecosystem: Environmental > Terrestrial > Soil > Temperate... | reverse complement strand
AGTAATGTTTCCTTAGCAGTTGGAACACGCAATTGGGGTTCTGTAGCGATAAATCGTACTCGACCTTTTCCGGCAGATGCGCCGCGTCTGCGGCTCCTGTGCCGGCATAATTCCATGTGGACTTGTCGTAACTCAACGACGTGGCGTCAAAGCCAGAGAACACGCCATCGGTATCGCCCGGCAACTGGAAACCAGGTTTGACGATAAATGCCGCGTTGGTGTAGTTGACCAAGTAATCTTTCGCGATGCGGTTATTTTCGATGGCATAGTGAATGACGCCGCCGAGGAAAGCGATGTCCGTACCGGCGCGAATCTGGCAGAAGAGATCGGCGACCGCGGAGGTGCGCGTGAAACGCGGGTCGACAGAGATTATCTTTGCGTTTCGCGTGCGTTTGGCTTCGACGGGCCACTTGAATCCGCAAGGATGGTTTTCGGCCGGATTACCGCCCATGATGAGCATCATGTCGGTATTCTTCATGTCCACCCAGCCGTTGGTCATCGCCCCGCGTCCGAACGTTGGTCCCAAACTTGAGACCGTGGGGCCGTGTCAAACCCTGGCCTGGTTTTCTAAGTGCACGACCCCCAGGGCGCGCATCGCTTTCACAACCAGATAGTTAAACTCGTTTGTATCGGTACAGCCGCCGATCCACGCAACCGATTCCAGCCGATTCACCGTGTGGCCTGCTACATCCTTCTCGATAAACGTGTCGTCGCGGGTTTTCTTGACCCTCTCCGCAATCTCCGTGATCGCATCGTCCCAGGAAATGTCCTGCCATTCGGTGCCACCCGGGCGGCGCACCAGGGGCTTCAGCAGGCGCCGGTCGTTCATGATCTCTTGCTGCAGCGAGGAGCCCTTGGGGCACAGCGTGCCGCGGTTGGTCGGATGATCCGGATCGCCCTCAACGTGCACTACCTGCGCAGTCACGTTTTTCGCGCGGTCGCCAATCGTATAGATGATAGTGCCGCAGCCCACCGCGCAGTACGGGCAGGTTGAGCGTGTCTCGCTCGCCCGCGCAATCTTGAGCGTGCGCAGCTGGGCGTAAGCGGGCTTCAGGTCGAAGCCAAACAGAGCGGCTGCAGCTCCGCCAACGGTCGTAAGTTTGAGGAAATCACGGCGGGTCGGGTTCATGTAGATCCCCCTATCCCCAGGAGAAATTACGTAGGGCGAGCCCAGTGGAGCCCCTTTCATAAGACAAACCGCCCTCCCGTGTCAAGCGGCTCGTTCGGGACTTTGAATTTGACTGGTGGCTTGGTTGTTCCGTTACGCGCTGCCTTTATCGTCTGATGGTGTGACCCAGGATCCACACAATCGCGCCAACTGACAGAACTGCAAGCGCGATATACGTTATCCAGACGCGGATTTGTCCGAGATCGCTCTCATGCTCCTTCTTGTTCGAAAGGGCACCAAAGCATAAGGAGATACAACCCCGCAATCCCCAACACAAATGCACCAGCGTCTTTGAGCAGCCAAAGCATGGCGGTTTTAAGCCGATTCCGGTTCTTCGATGAGCGATTCCTGGCGGACCACGACGACGATGCCGGAGTCGGTGACGTGGAAGCGGCGGCGGTCGGCTTCGGTGTCGTAGCCGATTTGGGTATGTTCCGGAAGGCTGACGTGGCGGTCGATGATGGCGCGGCGAATGCGCGAGTGCCGGCCGATACTCACGTGGTTGTAGATGATGGAATCGGAGACCTCGCAGTAGCTGTTGACGCGGACATCATAGCCAATGACGGATTTTTGCACGCGGCCACCGGAGATCACCGAACCGCTGGCGACGATGGAATCCAAAGCCACGCCCATGCGCTCGGGATCCGCGAAAACGAATTTCGCCGGCGGATACTGCTGCTGCCAGGTGCGCAGCGGCCAGGCTTTGTCGTACAAGTTGAAAACCGGCGAGACGCTGACCAGGTCCATATTGGCTTCGTAGTAGGCGTCGAGCGTTCCGACATCGCGCCAATAAAGGGCGTCTTTGGCGTTTTCATCGACGAAGTTGTAGGCGAAGACGCGGTGTTTGGAAATGATGCGCGGGAGAATGTCCTTGCCGAAATCGTGGGTGGACTTCGGGTCCTCGGAGTCCGCAAGGAGAATAGGAATCAGGAGCTGGGTATTGAAAATGTAGATGCCCATTGAAGCGTTGCAATGGCCGGGGTGATGCGACGACTCCTTGGGCGCGGCCGGCTTTTCCTCGAAACCGACGATGCGCCAGTCTTTGTCCACTTCAATGACGCCGAACTGGCGCGCGGCTTGCGCGGCGGGAATCCGTATGGTCGCCACGGTGACGTCGGCGCTGCTCTCCGTGTGCTGATGAAGCATTTTGGCGTAGTTCATCTTGTAGATGTGATCACCGGAGAGGATGAAGACGAACTTGGAGCGTTCGCTGCCGACGGAGTAGATGTTCTGATAGACGGCGTCGGCGGTTCCCTGGTACCAGGTTTGCGACACGCGCATCTGGGGGGGAAGAACTTCGATGTATTCGCCGAGGCCGGCGAGCGGGGACCAGCCTGCGCGAATATGGCGGTTCAGGCTGAGAGCTTTGTATTGGGTGAGAATAAAGACACGGCGGAGATCGGAATTGATGCAGTTTGAAAGGGTAATGTCGATGATGCGGTAGAGCGCGCCAAACGGAACCGCCGGCTTGGCGCGGTCGCGCGTGAGTGGCCCGAGGCGCTCCCCTTGACCTCCGGCGAGCAGCACGGCAATGGCATCCCGCATGGGTATATCGGACATGAACCGGCTCCCGGGCACGGAAATGGAAGCGGCTAATTCTAACAGGAGGGAGAAGCAAGAAGGCAAGGGCTGACCGCTAAGGCAAGAAGACTACAGAAGACTACAGATGAAGAAGAACTGGATTAAAAGCGAGCAAGGTTTGAAACATCGCTTCGGGGGATGTAATTTGTAAGTTACTGGGATATATGGATGGTTACCAGCGAGGTTTAGTACCACCTAAATCGAGCGATTATCGCAAAGACTCCTTGACTTGCGGCCCCGAAATGATTAGAAGAGGCCAGCTACCTTTCAGGGTGTGGCCCGCGAAGTGGCCCACACATGCGATAATCAAAGACAGGCGCGGAGCCCAAAGAGGCATAGAGCGGGCGCGGTATGTCCCGCAAGAAGCTCCGCAAGTATTCCAATCCGAACCGGATTGGGGGTGAATTCATAAAGTGGCGGAAGTCATCATCCAAGAGAACGAATCCCTGGAAAATGCCCTGCGGCGTTTCAAGCGCAAGGTGCAACAGGAAGACATCATCAAGGAGATCAAGAAGCATAGCTTCTACATGAAGCCCGGCGAGAAGCGCCGGGCCAAAGAAGCCCTTTCGCGGAAGCGATTGCGCAAGAAGCAGCGGAGGGAAACGGAATAAGTAGCGGGCGGTCCTGAGAGAGGGGCCGCCTTTCTGTTCTCCCCTCGCGGCCAGGCGCAAAGCTTCCGAGAATCAGGCCCCGTTGCAAGGCAGAGTGTTTGGGTATTGTTCGCAGCTTCGTGCCCGCAGGTCCAAGGGATCCGCGCCCGGCGTCCCCGGATACAGGTCTCCTCATACATCTTGGCTCTCAGGTGCTAAGTTCGCCCAGGCTCCTGCCCAAAAAGGGACCAGGGGAGAGCGCCTCATGGAATACCACGATAAGGTGTTGAAGTGCGCCGAGTGCGGCGCGGAATTCGTGTTTACCGCCGGCGAGCAAATGTTTTTCGCCGACAAGGGATTCAAGAACGAGCCCAAGCGGTGTAAGGCTTGCAAAGCGAAACGGGCGGAGGGCCCCGGCGGCGGGCACGCCGCTCAGACCCGCGCGGAAACCAAGACGAATTGCTCGCAGTGTGGGAAGGAAACCACGGTTCCTTTTCGGCCGACGCAGGGCCGGCCGGTTTTTTGCCGGGAATGCTTCCAGCAGCGGCGGGCCATGGGCGCGGCCTAACGAGCTGCAGTACTTCACCGATTGAGCTTGTTTGGCTTCCCAGGATACAAACCCGCCAACCAAAGAAATTGCTGCAGCTTGTGGCGCTACCGTTCAGATGGCGCGGGGCCCGCGCAGCAAACGCACGGGAAGCAGGAAGAGAGCGCTAATAAGACCAAGCACTCCGTGAACGGCGATGCCTGCGATGCGAAACGGCAGAGTCAACAGCCAAACGATGGGATAGAGCACCAGAGCCAGCAGCGCAATCGGCCAGCATAAAACAAACAAAATGCACCACAGAAAGAAAGCGGCCATGGCAACCTCACTTAGCAATCCTCTTGCAACCCAACTCGAAACAAAGGTCTAGCAATAAACACTGCCTCTTCAATGCAAGTTACGAGAACGACGTCCGAATAGTTCCTCTACGGCAAAGTCGTTGAGCTGCAAGCGCTTGGCAATCGATGCGGGAACCTCAGCATCCAAGCGCATGTGCGAATCGACGATTTCCGAGCGCAAGACTCGCCCAAGGGCGTGGACCATCGCCAGCCTGCGCCCATCGGCCAGCGGTAGCCGTATCGATAACGTGAGCACCGGATCGATGGGCATAGCCGCATCGACCTGCCGCAACAATTCATCGAGACCTTCGCCGGTCAGGGCAGACAGAAGCACCACTGCCCGTTCTGTGCCATTCCCTGCGTGAGACGCAATCAATTTCTTCTCTTCCGGGGTCAGGCGGTCAGCCTTGTTCAGGACGTGCAGCCGGGGCCGGTCTGCGACACCAAGGTCACGCAAGATTTTTTCGACTTCGTCGTCGAGCTCGTCGTTATGCGGATTCGATACGTCGCTAACGTGCAGGATCAGTGCCGCCTCTTGCACTTCTTCCAACGTCGCGCGGAACGCGGTCAGCAGGCCCTTGGGCAGGTCGCGAATAAATCCGACAGTGTCCGACAGCAACACGCGCCGGTTCGAGGGCAGGCGGATCGCGCGGATGGTCGGGTCCAGGGTGGCAAACATTTTCGAGGAGACCAGCACTTCGGCGCGGCTCAGCGCGTTGAACAAAGTAGATTTTCCGGCGTTGGTGTAGCCCACGAGCGCGATCGTTCCCAGGGGCACGGCGTTGCGCGCCTCGCGGCGCAGCGCCCGCTGCTTGCGCACTTCGTCGATGCTGGCTTGAATCTTGCGCACGCGCTCGCGAATCCGCCGGCGGTCGGTTTCCAGCTTTTTCTCGCCTGGGCCGCGGACGCCGATGCGCCCTGCTCCGCCGCCTGTCCCGCCAGCACCCCCACCTCCGCTTTTGCCGCCGAGACGCGACAGGGCCACGCCCTTGCCGGTCAGGCGCGGCAGCAGGTAATTCAGCTGCGCCAGCTCCACTTGGAGCTGACCTTCGCGGCTACGCGCGTGGCGCGCGAAAATGTCGAGAATGAGCTGCGTGCGGTCAATCACGCGGCGGTCGGTGGCCGCTTCAATGTTGCGTTGCTGGACGGGAGAAAGGTTGCTGTCGAAAATGATGAGCGGGGCCTTGTGCGCGGTAGCCTCGGCGCGAATTTCGTCCAGTTTGCCCCGTCCCACCAGCGTGGCGGGGTCGGCGGCCTCGCGTAACTGGAAAACCGTTCCCGCAATCTCCGCGCCGGCACTGCGCGTCAGCTCCACCAACTCGGCGAGCGATTCGCGGCCTCGCTCGCCCGCGGGCTCGCCCGGAAAACGGCGCGCGCGCTTCCATCCCACACCGACCAGCAGGGCACGCTCGGCAGTCGAAACGTAATGTTGTGTTTTCGTCATGCAGACCAGCCACACGTCATCGCGCGGACTTGCCCATTCCGGAGGGACTCGCCACTCGTCCAATTATACGCTTCTCTCGTCGGCCTCGCGGAGTGGCTACGCCATGCGCCCGTAAGTGTCCGAGGATGCTGTTCTGCAACTCCGGATTATCGCCAAAGCCCGTGAACCATTGGACGCGCGCTTCCTTGCGAAACCAAGTGATCTGCCGCTTCGCATAGCGCCGCGTCGCTTGTTGGATGGCCTCGCGCGCTTGCTCCAGCGGCATCTCGTTTCGCAGCACCGCGCGCAACTCCCGGTAGCCAATGAAATCGAATGGCTTCGCGGCTTCGTTCCTCTTTTCTTTCAGCAAGACTTGCACTTCGCTCATCCAGCCACGCTCCAGCATGGCCGACGTCCGGGCATGGATCCGCTTGTAGAGAGCTTCGCGCGGCGGCATCAAGCCAACTTTCAGGACGCGCCAGCCCTCCAGCGGGTCGCGGCCCGCGCGATGGGCTTCGGAGATGGGCTTGCGGGTAAGCAGGCAAACTTCGATGGCGCGAATCAGCTTTTGTTCATCCGCCGGAGCAATTTTTCGCGCCGCCTCGGGATCCAGCCTTCGCAGCACACGGTGCAGATGCCCCGGCGCGTGTCCCGCGGTAGTGGCGCGCAGTCTCTCCCGCAGCTCTTCCGACCGTTGCGGAACTTCCGCGAGCCCTTCGAGCAGCGCGCGCAGGTACAATCCGGTCCCGACCGTGAGCACCGGCAAGCGTTTGCGGCGTCGCAAGTCTTCCAGGACCGGCAATGCCAGTTGCCGGTAACCGCCGGCTGTCGCAGCTTCGCCGGGGTCAAGGACATCGATCAAGTGATGGAGAACGCCACGGCGCTCGGCGGCGCTAGGCTTGGCCGTGCCGATGTCGAACCCGCGATACAACTGCGTGGAATCACACGCTACAACCTCGCCGGCCAATCGCTCGGCCAGCCAGATGCCCAGTGCGGATTTCCCCGAGGCTGTCGGCCCGACGATGGCCACCAGAAACGGCAGCGAATTTTTCCGCTTCATCGAAAAAGGAGATGCCGCGCGCGCGTGAAAATGAAAATCAACACAAAAAGCGCGAGCAGAAGGCTGCCCACAATTTGTTGACGCTTCAGTTTCACGTTTCCGTGTCACCTTTGGCGATAATATTCTTCGAGCGGGATGTTGTACAAGTACGTATAGCGCAATTCAATGTACGGTCCGCTGAATTGCGCGGGCAGCTGCTCGAAAGGAGTCGATGCGCGAATCGAAGAAAAGGCGGCGCGGTCCAGCGGCTCTTTTCCTGAATTGTGCTGAATGATTGGATCGCCGACTGCGACACTGCCATCGCGCGTGATGCGAAACGTCAGCACGACAATGCCCCTGTCGCCCAGGTCAACCGAGGCAGGCATGACGGCAAACCAGTTTCGTTTGACAGTGAAATACACGCGCTGGAGATAGCTGTTGAAGTCCACTCCCTGGTCCGGCGTGAGCATCTCCAGGCCGCCAAAGGCGTTTCCGCCGGAGCCGACTCCGCCCCTGGGGCTCCCGGACACCGCACCGCCCCCCACAATGGGCCGCGGTCCGGAAACTCTCGGCGTCGCCCGCACCGTATCTTCAATGCTTGGATTTGACGAAAAGTTCGGCAGCTTTAACCCGTGTTGAGGCTCAGGCGCATCAGGCGTTTCTAATTTCAGCAGAGTTTTCGGCGCCTCCAGTTTCGGCGTGGGCCCGCTGGGTTGCTGATCCTGCGAAGGAACATTTGTTTTCGGTATCGGCGCGTTGGGCAGTTCTCTTATAGGCTTCTCCGGCTGCGCCGGGGCTGGTTCTGGTTGAACCGGGGGCGCAACTTCGCGCAATACGCGCGGGTCCACGCGTACTTTGGGAGTAGGCGGCGCCGGGTGTTCGGGAGGCTTCGAGGGCTCATACGCGCCGGGCGGAAGCAGCAGCTTCAACTGATTGCGCGCAAGCTCGATTTCCTCCACCGTCGGCGGGTGTGCAGGAAACAGTCTCGCTTGCAGCCAAATCAAAGTGATCAGGAGCGCGTACCCCGACACGAGCCGCAAGCTAACCTGCCGCCTGGCCACTGCTCTGTCCCCGCTACGGTCGGGAAGCGTCAGATTGACTTCGCCCGTAGTGAAAATATCAGGCTCAACGAGGTCCTCCGCCGGGGGGACTGTCATCGGCTCGATGACCGGAGGCGCTGCGCCCACCGGCACAGTGATGCGTTCATCGAGGTCCGTCGGCTGCAGCGGCACAGTGAGATCTTCGCGGACACCATAGGCTTCACGGTTCACGTCGCGCGGCACTACGACGCGCGCCGCAATGGACTCGAGCGGCAAATTCGTGGGAATCGTGGACTGGCCGTTCAGCGGGACAATAGGCAGCATGGCCGGCACCAGCGTGCGTTCGTCCATTGTGGTGGGACGGCGCCGCTGCGTCACTTCGTCCTTTGCAGGCGGCCGGGCGCCCATCGGGACTAGGAACCGTTCGATCATTTGGTTGCAGTTTCCCGCGCGGCTCGCGCGGCCAATGCTTCTGGTTGGACGCGCGCGGCATGCTCCTGGATGCTTGCCATCACCCGGCCGGCCAGGGCCAGAGCCGCGCGTCCCGCCGCGCCGTTGGTGGGCGGCTCCTGGCGCGTGCGCACGGCGTGAATAAACGCTTCGAGTTCCGCGCGCAAAGGCTCGACCGCTGGAGCATTCAGCTTTTCAAATCCAAATTCCGGCTGAGGCCCCGGCTTCTTTACGCCGATACGCAAGGCATCACGCCGCGCGTAGTCCAGCGAAATGTACTCGTGCTGCTGGAAGAAGCGCATCTTGCGCACGCGCTCAGTGGAGACGCGGCTCGCCGTGACATTGGCCACCGCTCCCCCCGCAAATTCCAGCCGCGCATGCGCGATGTCCACCTTGTCCGTCAACACCGGGATGCCCACCGCCTTCACTTCTGTCACCGGCTCTTTCACCAGCGCCAGCAAAATGTCCAGGTCATGGATCATCAAGTCGTAGATTACGTCTATGTCCAGACTTCGCGGCGTGAACACGCCCAATCGGTGTACTTCAAAAAACAGCGGCCGATTGACGATTGGCTCCGCGGCGCGCACCGCGGGATTGAAGCGTTCGACGTGGCCCACCTGCAGGATGCACCGATTCTTCGCCGCTGCTTCCAGGAGCGCGTCAGCCTCGGCCAAATCCACGGCCATGGGCTTTTCAACCAGCACGTCCAGGCCCATGTTCAGCAGCCGGCATCCCACTTCTCGATGCGCCACGGTCGGCACGGCCACACTCACTGCTTCGGCGCGTCCTCGCAATTCTTCCAGGCCATGCAGCACCGGCGTCTGAAACTCCGCGGCCACTGCGGCGGCCCGATCGCGATTTTCATCGTAAATGCCGGCGATTTCCGCGCTCTCAACTTCGCGGTACACCCGCACGTGATTCCGCCCGAACTCTCCAAGGCCCACAACCGCGACACGCGTCCTCTTCGGTTCCGCCGGCACGCTCATTTTTACTTGGTTCCCCCGGCAGCGTCTCTTGGTTCCGCAGGACCCTCCGGAGGAAACGCCTGAATGGCGATTCCCGCGGCATCAGCTAATTCGATCAGCTTGGGCTTGTCGAAAAGGAGCGTTCGTCCCGCATCCACGGCCAGCGCCGTGGCTCCGGCGTCTTTCATTTGTTGGATGGTCGGCAAACCAACAACGGGTACGTCAAAGCGCATGTCTTGCCCGGGCTTGCTCACTTTCACCACCACCAGCGATTTCCCCGCGGCGATGCGTGCGGCCCGTGCGATGACCTCGTCCGAGCCCTCCATGGCCTCGACGGCAATGCAGGCGCGGTCGGCAATCACTACCGTCTGTCCAATGTCCATTCCCGCGATTTGCTGGGCGAGTCCGCGCCCGTACACGATGTCTTCGGCTTCGTGCTCATTCGGGGCGCGGCGCGTCAGCACGCCGGCTTCCGGCAGGAGCGGCTTCAGGAAAAGCGTCGAGTCCACAAGCCGAATGCCTTCGTCTTCAAGCACACGCGCTACCGCCCCGATCAGCGCGTCGGTGTTCTTGCGCGGCAAAGAAAAAAGCAATTTCGCCAATCTCCAGTCCGGGCGAATGGAGCTGAAGATTTTGTTGTGCTTCACTTGGCCGGCCATCACCGCCTGAGCGACGCCTTCTTGATGCAGCAAGTCGATGGTTTTGCTCAGCTCGCCGAGGCTCACCCAATACACGCGCTTCGCCGCTCTTTCCAGCTCTGGCGAAGCTTCTTCCTTCAGCGCGATGACCGCCATCTCGATTCCCTGGCTGCGCGCGCCTTCCAGCACCAGAAACGGGAAGCGCCCGTTTCCGGCGATGAGCCCCCAGTTTGCCGAGTTGGTCTTCGTGTCAGGCATGAATGAACGGCCTTGCATCTACTTCACGATGCCGCGCTCCGCGCTCTCGATGAACTGGACCAATTCCTCCACGTCCGATGAGCCCCCGAGCGTCCTCTTCATCTCCGCAACCGCTTGCGACGTGTTCAGTTTCGAGCGCAAGAGCAGGTGGTACGCGCGCTTGAGCGCATCCAAGCGCTCGGGGGAGAATCCCCTGCGTTCCAGGCCGATGGTGTTAATCCCGAAACTCTTCGTCTCGCGCTCCGTAACCACCCTCGAAAACGGCGGCACATCCTGCGTAATTACCGTGGAAGCGCCGATGTACGCGTAGCGCCCAATCCGGCAGAATTGGTGCACGGGGCAAAATGCGCCGATAGTCGCGAAATCTTCCACCGTCACGTGTCCCGCCAGCGTCGCTCCGTTCACAAACAGCGTGTGGCTGCCCACCCGGCAATCGTGTCCAACATGCGAATAGGCCAGGAAAAAATTGTCGCTACCGAGGCACGTCTTGCCTCCGCCCTTTTGCGTGCCGCGGCTTATCGTCACGTATTCACGGAAAATGTTGCCGTCGCCGGCCGCCAATTCGGCGCGCTCGCTGCGAAAAGTGTAATCTTGCGGGTCGCCGCCGATCACGCAGAACGCATGAAAGACGTTGTTCTTGCCGAACTGCGACGGGCCCTGCACCACGGCGTGAGCGTGCACCGCGCACCCCTCGCCCAATTCCACTTCTTCGCCCACCACGGCGTAGGCGCCCACACGGACGCCGTTTCCCAGCTTCGCGCCGGCCGCGACGCTGGCAAGCGGATGAATTTCGGGCTTGCTCATTTTGCGGGTGCTGCCACCGGCGCCGCGGCCACGCGGTCCACCATCTTGCACATCAGCGTCGCTTCCGCGACCAGTTGCCCGTTGACCGTCGCTCGCCCTTCCAGCTTGCAGAAATCCCCTCGCCACGAAATCACTTTCATCTCCACGCGCAATTGATCTCCCGGCACAACCGGACGGCGGAATCGCGCTCCATCTACCGCTGCAAAATAGAGCAGCTTTTTCTCCCGGTCGGGAACTTCCTGGAGCAACAGTAATCCTCCGGTTTGCGCCATCGATTCGATAATCAGCACCCCAGGCATCACCGGCGCGCCCGGGAAATGGCCCTGAAAGTACGCTTCGTTGATGGTCACGTTTTTCAAGCCCACGATGCTCTTCAGTCGCTCCATCTCCACAACGGCGTCCACGAATAGAAACGGGTAGCGATGTGGCAGAATCTTTTGTATTTCCACGACGTCCATGGTCATTCGCGGTCTCCGTGGCCGCACACCCGTTCGGCGGCGCCTCGCACATCCCCGGGAAAACATTGATTATAAGCGAACCGCGGCCCTCCGCGATACGCGTTCCTCGCGCCTGGCGGCGCCTTTCGTGGCCAAATTCGCGCTCAGCCCGCGGCGCCGGTTGCCCTGCTTCCACGGCGTTGCTAGCATGTGCAGGCCATGGCGGATTCTCAACTTCCCGCGCAACTTCTTCGTGCTCTCAAGCCGCGCCTTCCGGAAATGCTCGCTGTTCTCCGCCGGTTTGTGACTGTTGAATCGCCGAGCCTGGAAAAAGCCGCTGTGGACCGCTGCTGCGGCGTCATCGTCAAAGAGTGGCGAAAGCACGGCGTACGCATCGAGCGCATTTCGCAAAAGTATCGCGGCGATCATTTGCTCATGACCTGCGCACCGCAGAAGCCACATTCCCCAGGTCAGCTCTTCGTGCTGGGACATTACGACACGGTCTATGCGACCGGAGCCCTGGCAAACATGCCCTTCCGCATCTCTGGCGGCAAGGCCTATGGCCCCGGGACTTTCGACATGAAGGCCGGGATCGTCCAGGCGCTCTTTGCTCTTCGCGCGCTGCATGAAATCCATCGCCTTCCCAAGAAGCGCATCGTCTTCATGTGGACTTCGGACGAGGAAATCGGCAGCGAATCTTCGCGCAAGCTCATCGAAACCGAAGCGCGCTGCAGTGACGCGGTCTTCGTTCTGGAGCCGTCTTTCGGTCCGCGCGGCCTGCTGAAGACCGCGCGCAAGGGCGTCGGCGAAGCCGAATTGATCGTGCGCGGCCGCGCTTCTCACGCCGGCCTCGCCCCCGAAGAAGGCGTTAACGCCATCCATGAGCTGGCTCGACAGCTTGCGCGCATCGAAAGGTGGAACGATCCCCGCAGCGGTGTGAGCATCAACGCCGATATCGTCGAAGGTGGGACACGCACCAACGTGATTGCCGAACGCGCCCGCGCCGTGCTTGATCTGCGGGCCCTGCGGGTTTCCGGCATGCGCCGGCTCGAACGACGCCTTCACGCCCTGCGCCCGCTCCGCAAGGGAGCCCGATTGGAAATCAGTGGCGGCTTCGACCGCCCACCGCTTGAACGCAAAATGTGCTCGGCGCTCTTCGCTCGCGCCCAGTCTCTCGCCACGCAAATGAATCTTTCCTTGGGCGAATGCACCGTGGGTGGCGGCTCCGACGGAAACCTCACGGGCGCCCTTGGCATTCCAACGCTGGACGGACTCGGCGCCGTCGGCGATGGCGCGCACTCCTCGCGCGAGCACGTCCTCATCAACACTATGCCCGTCCGTGCCGCTCTTCTTGCTGCTCTGCTGGTTGCGAGTTAGAAGGAGACTAACTTAGCGTAGGTAGTTCTTGCGCAGATACTCCACCGTGGCTTGTGCCAGGTCGTCGTAATTGCTGTGCAGCACTTCGCGGAGCGCTTGTTCAGCGCTCGAGCCCGCGGCGATGCGGTCCAGAATGCGTTCCACGTCGCTCATTCCATCCGTCTCGATAATGTATTCCATGTTGGCGAGCGCCCAGGCGTATGCGTAGAGCGCAGTTTCACGGTCCAGCTTAACCCAGGAGCCTTCCAGCTCTCCTAACGTCTTCGCATGCCCTTGGTCGTAAGCCTGTACGAGCATGGCGGCGTTATCGCCGCTGCGCGACCCTTCCATCCATTGCGCCAGCCCTTCTTGAATCCATGGTGGCGCGCCCGTCCCGCAACCGACGGCCACCCCGATGCACGCGTTGCGGGTTTTCTGGGTCACAAAGCTGTGCGTCAGCTCATGCTTCAGCGTGCGCGATAATTCCCCGTCTACCATCGTCAATCCTTGCACAGGAACGCGAATCCGCCCGTCATACAAGGCGCCCGCCCAGGCCGGCGCGCGCGTGATGTCCGTGAATGTCTCGTTCGTATACAGGACCACACCAATCGGTTCCGGGGGAGTGTAGTTCAGTTGTGCTTCAATCGAGGAGAAGTGCTTCTCCAGCGTGCGGAGCACGTCGCGAGCCAGCTCCGGTTCGGCGGCGCCGTTGTACTTCAATTTAAAGTGGCTACTCTCGTTTTCCTTGTAGCTTTCTTCCTCTTCCTTGTCGCGCTTTGTGGCTTCCACGGCTTCCTGCAAGTCCTTGTCCGGGCGCAACTCCAGGGAACGTTGCCATTCGGCGATCGCCTGGCCGAGCCGGTTCAGCCCATAGTAGGCCCAGCCCGCCAGCTTGGCCACGTCCGGATTGTCCGGGGCAAAGCGTTTCGCATGCTCCAGGTAATCCAGGGCTTTCTTGAATTCACTTTGCTTCAGATAGATGTATGCCGCATTCATCAGCAGCGCCGGCTCATCCGGAGCGTAGCTCAGGGCCGTGCGAGCATCGGCCAGCGCGTGTTCCAGGTCGCCGCGTGACTGCTCGAACATCGACGCCGCATGATGAGCCACGGCGGCGTTGAAGTTTGCCTCCGGCGCACCTTGTCGCGCTTCGCCTTCCAGTCTTGCAATGTACTGGCGGTCCACGGATCCGTCGTGCACCGCGGCGCGCTCGATTTCCTCGATTCCCCCGGCACCCACCGGTCGCATCTCCGGCGGCGCGATGTCCAGGTTTGCCGCGGCATTTCCCGGGGTCCCCGGCGCGCCGGTAAACCCGCCTTTTTCGATGTGATCCACCAGGGACTTGGGCAAAATCAATTCCCCCGCGGAGGTCAGGTATTTGACCTTGTCGCCCTGCTCAACGGCGCTGAGCGCCGCGATGCGCCGGCCATTTTTCAGGACAATGGTGTCTGCGGACGCTCCTTGGCTCAGCAGGAAAAGCGAGGCGACAGGCGCCAGAAACCGCATCCGGCGGGAGATCGTCAATACGGGCATTCTTGAATTTTAGCCTTTCGCCGCCGCTCCCGCCGGTCCGTCTTTTCCCTCATGCCGAAACTGACTACACTTCTCTTATGCGGGTTGAGATGAAAGCGTTCATCTTTGCGTCCGTGCTTTTCGGCTTCCTCGCGCCTGCGGCTTTTCCTGCCAACGAGAAATCGCCGCATGAGCTGTACGATGCCATCAACGCGTTAACTCTCGATCCCGCGAATGTTTTTCATCTTGCGACCCCTGATCGCATTGAACTGCGCCGCGGCGATGCAGTCATTTCCTTTGAAGAAGGAACACTCGCCTTTTTCTCTCCGCTCGATAACCGGGTTACAGGCGCGGTATTCGCCGGCCACGGCCATGTTCTTGCCGCTCCCCGCGACCCCGTCGAGAAGCAGCAGATGGGGCGTTTCCTCATCGCTCCCGTTCTCGATGAATCCTTCGCAAGTGCCTACCTGCGCTTCACGGACGAAACTGTGCAAGAACTACTGGCGCAATTTCGTGCGAGAAACCTTGCGGCGCAAGCCGATCCTTCCTTCCTGTCCGCCTGGGAACCCGCACTCACGCGGCTCAATCCCGCTTACTCTCTTCGCATTCTTTTCGATTATGTATCGCCGCAACACGTACCGGCCTTCTATGCCTCGTTGGAAGGCGCATCCACCGGCCTCTTCGATGTCATCCTGGATGGCCACCGCGAAGAGCAATTCCTTCTCGGTCAAACCGTCAAAAACACTGCGGGCACTTTCTACGATGTTTGGGAGTCTCGCCGATTGCCGGAACTCCCGGCACGCCCCATCGCCTTTCGCGCGCTGCAGTATTCTCTGGAAACGTCCATTCTCTCGGACAACGCTCTCGACGCGACCGCCGTCATTCGCCTGCGCGCAGAAGCCGGCGCACACCGGGTCTTGGTCTTTCAGCTTTCCCGCGCTCTGACCGTCGATCGAGTCACCGGTGAAAACGGCGAGCCGCTTGCCTTCTTTCAGAACGAAGGCATGAGCTTGCAAGAACGCAGCTCGCGCGGCACCGACTATTTGTACGTCGTCCTTGGCTCGCCGCCTCAGCAAAGTGTGGAGTTTGCTTTGCGTTTTCATTATCGCGGCCATGTCATCGAAGATGCGGGGAACGGCGTCTTGTTTGTCGGCGCGCGGGAAAGCTGGTACCCGCACCTCGGCGACGCCGCGGATTTCGCAACCTACGATTTGACCATGCGCTGGCCGCGCAAGCTGCTCCTCGTCGCCACTGGATCCAAAGCGGAGGAACACGAAGAGGGCGAGTTTCGCATCGGCCGATGGAAAACGGAAAAGCCCCTGGCGGTTGCTGGTTTCAATCTCGGCGAGTACGCTTCGGCTTCCGTGGCCTCGAGCGGCCATTCGATCGAGGTCTTTGCCAATCGCCAGCTCGAAGAAAGCCTGAAGAGCCGCCTGGCAGCTTCGTCTTCCGATGAGATCCCCGTGCCTTCCGCGACCCCCGGCATTTCGTCCCCGAGGTTCGCCCTGACACTTCCCAGGCTTCTTCCCAGCCCCGCCGACGCTCTCAAGCAACTTGGAAAGGAAATCGACTCCTCCATCCATTTTTACGAAACTTTCTCCGGCCCTTTTCCCTTCGCGAGCCTGAGCGTCTCGCAGATTCCCGGCACGTTCGGCCAGGGCTGGCCTGGGCTCCTCTATGTCTCCACCATCTCCTTCCTTTCTCCCGAAGCGCAGCAACGCATGGGACTCACCGCGAGCAGCCAGGAGCATTTTACCGAACTGGTTCCCTATCATGAGGTCGCGCATCAGTGGTGGGGCAACGTGGTTGGCTGGTCCAGTTACCGCGACCAGTGGATTGACGAAGCCATCGCCAACTATCTGGCGCTACTGTTTGCGGACACGAGAAAGAATCCCGAACAGACGCTGCACCTGTGGCTTTCCCGCTACCGCCACCAGCTCACCGAGAAATCGCCCGGCGCGGACGAGTCCGCCGGCGACATAGGAGCGCTTACCCTCGGCTTGCGCCTCAATTCCTCGAAGTCTCCTTCGGCTTATGAACGCGTGGTCTACAGCAAAGGCTCCTGGGTCATGCATATGCTTCGGGAAATGCTTCGCGAGCCAGGCGTATCTGGCCCCCGCGCCGACGCGCGATTCACCGCGCTCCTGCAGAAGCTGGTGACCAAGTACGCTTATCGCGCGCTGTCCACGAGCGATTTACAGCGTGAAGTCGAAGCGGTAATGACCCCGCGAATGGACCTCGAAGGGAGCCGCTCGATGGAATGGTTCTTTGACGAATGGGTGCGCGGCACGGGCATTCCGCACTATCGCGTGGAGTTTACCGCGCACCGCGACGAAACTGGATTTGTGGTCCGCGGCAAGCTGTTGCAAACCGGCGTCCCTCGCTCGTTTCTGGCTCCCGTGCCGCTCTACGCGACGGGTGGCCCGGGCGGCCGTTCGTTCCTCGGAACGGTCATCGCCGCCGGCCCGGAAACTTCCTTCCGCTTCCATGCCACGGCTCCACCTCGCAAAATCCTCATCGATCCTCAAATGACGCTGTTGTGCATCACGGAATGATGGCCGTCCAACCGGAAGAAATCCCTTCTGAGCAAAAAAATAAAACGAAACTCCGAAGCCTACTTGAAGCGCTCAAAAAACTTTTGTTTTTCGAGGAGCGGGCTCTGCGGGTTCAGCACGGCTTTTCCGGTCTCGTCGAACTGGTAAGCGTAGCCGAACGCATCAACCGGTACCACCTGCAGCAAGCCCGCCTGGGCCAATTCGGCAGTCCGTTTTGGGCGCCGTCCGGAGTGCTTCTCGTACTCGCCGGCCAGTAGGTCGAGTTGCCGGCAGTCTTCCTGGGCTCTCAGCAACTGCACATGGGCCAAGGCATTCTTCTTAACTTGGGGATCCGTTGTCGTCGTGAAAATATCGTTCCAAAGGAACATGGAGACTTCGTAGGATTCCCCCTCCGCCGCGATCTTGGCCGCCATAATTTTCATCCAAATCAGCGCGTGGGGGTTCTTGCTCCCCTCCAGGAACGCCTCAGAGGCTTTCTTGTAATCCTTCAAGTCGAAGTAGTACACGTACCCTAAGTCTTCGTATAGCCTCCAGTAATCCGGATTCGCTTTGATGCCTCGCTGTACGAGCTCGATGGCCAAGTCCGGCCTCCCTAATCCTCCGGGAGGGCTCTGGCTCAGAAAAATAGCGCCAAAGCGATAAGCCACGATCAAGTGCGTGTCCAGCGTCGTGGCGATATCCAGCAGCGGCCAGAGCGATTCCATGTTTGCTTCGCCGCGCACATGCTTGTTGCCGTAGAACTGCACGGCGCGCGTCCAATAAAAGTCCGCCATTAAAGGGGCAAATTCCAGGCTCATCATCTTGACGAGCTTCCCCGAAACCAGCAGCACGTCATCGCGGTCTTGTTTCAGCGCCTCTTGCTGCCGGTCGATGCTGTGCTGCAGCTTCCAAATGCTCAGGAACCCGCCTTGCAGCACCAGCAGTAGCACGATAATCTTCAGCGGTTTCATTTCAGGTTGCGCCGGGAGAATACCAGCGCCGCTCCAGTCAGTACGATGGTGCAATAAACCGCCGTGTACAAACTATTCTGGGCAATCAACGCGCCCGACACGTGCCGGCCATGCGCCGCCAGCGCCACGATATTGAAATTTTCGAAGTTGGGCAGCAAATAGGACAGCCACTTCGCGAACGCCTGCATCCCGGGGCTCATCACCTGCATCGGCAGATCGCGCAACTCCTGCACGTACAAGCCGGTGATATACAGTCCCCCGGTAAACAGAATCGCCAGCAGCGGCGTGGTGAAACACGAAAAGAGCAACGCCAGCGCCACCACCAGAGCCAGCTTCAGCCAAATGAAATATACGGCAATCAAAACGGTACCTACGGCCCGCTCGATCGGCTGCTGGATATAAGCGATGGCCAGAAGCAGGCCCACGGCCATCGCCGCCGTGTTCACGGCCAGCGTCAGCGCCAGCCCGCCGAACTTGCCCAGCAGGAATTCCCAACGCCGCACCGGCTTCGCCAGCAGCGCATACAGCGTGCGCTTCTCCATCTCTTTGGACACCAGCCCCACGCCGATGAACACCGCGATCAGCAAGCCGATCAGCGAGATGGCGCTAAGGCCCAGCGTCACGATCACGTTTTGCTCGATGCCAATGGAAATCTGGCCGGCAATGATGGACGCGGCCATCATTACCAGCGCAAAAAACACCAGGTTGTACAGCACGCGGTCGCGCACTGCCTCGCGAAACGTGTTTAATGCAACAACGCCGATGCGCATCATTTCCCGCTCACTTCGATGGCCGACGCCTGGGCTCGGTCGGCCTCCACAAGGTTCATGAAAAAATCTTCGAGCGTGGCTCTCACCTGCGCCACGGAAAGAATTCTCGCTCCGGCCGCGCGCAACTGGTCGAGCGCGCCATACACTTCTTCCTCCGGCACCTGCAGCCGGTAGCGGTCGCCCGTGCGCGTGGCCTTGGCCAACAGCGGCGCCGCACTTTGGCTTGCCAACTCGAACAGGATTTCCATCCCGCGCGTCTTCACGCCCACGAGTTGCTCCGGCGCCCCGACACCGCGCAATTTGCCCCCCACAATCACGCCCACGCGATCGCACAACATTTCCGCGTCACTGAGTATGTGCGTCGAGAACATCACCGTCTTGCCGTCACGCTTCAAATCCAGAATGATGTCGCGCGCTTCGCGGCGGCCCACGGGGTCCAGCCCGGACATCGGCTCATCCAGAATCACTACTTTCGGGTCGTGCAGGATCGCCTGGGCCATCCCCACGCGCTGCAGCATCCCTTTCGAGTACTTGCGCAGTTGAATTTTCCCCGCGGTTTCCAGGCCCACTTTCTTGAGGGACCGTGCCACGCGCTCTTTGCGATCGGCCGCGCTCAGATTGTAGAAGCGCGCGAAATAATCCAGTAATTCGGCAGCCGTCAGGTAATCGTAAAAATAAGGCTGCTCCGGCAAGTACCCGATGTCGCTGTGCATGTCGATGTCGCTGACCGGCTTGCCGAGAATGCGCGCGCTCCCGGCGGTCGGAAAAATCAGCCGCATCAGCAGCTTGATGGTCGTGGATTTCCCCGCGCCATTCGGGCCGATGAACCCGAAGACTTCGCCCGTTTCCACCTGCAGGTTTAGGCCTTCAAGCGAAGTCTTCTTTTTCAGGTTCAAAAAACCGTGGGGATATTCCTTGGTCAGGTTCTCCGTCTCAATCGCTGGTGCCGTCATATCTTGATTCTTTGCAACGGACTTCGCATCGTCAAGGCCCCATGCAGCGATTTGTGCATGGAGTGAAAACAGCGGAAAAGGTTGTTGGCGAAAGCCCCCCGGGGGTCTCGCAAGTGTGGCAAGCAAAGGGGTTACGGGAGGGGGGTTTTGGATCTGTGGCAAACAAAGGGGTTACGGGCGAAATCGTGGAAGTGTGGCAAGGAAAGGATTTAGGGCGAGCGCGCCGAAAGGTAGGAAGCGGCCTGAGGTCTGTTAGAGGTACGCCGCAGAGGCCGAGCATGATCGAAGCGGCACGAAATCGTGCCGGGCAACAAAACTAGTATAGCACATTAGTAATATTTGTCAAGGAGAAATATAAGTCGTTAGTATGGAGTGGGTTAGCAGCGCGGAAGATCGCAGAGAAATTCGCTGGCCCTTTGTTCGGAAGCAAACCTTCCCCGATATTCGCCCTATCTCACGGAATCTGCAACGGTTGACGGACCCCCGCGGAGTGATTTGTGCAGGAATTAAAACAGGCAGGCAAGGGGTAGGACCCGGCGCGAATCAGGAATCGCCCCGGGAGGGGCCGATTTGCACCAGCCCTGGCTGCTCCACAGGCGGCGACGTCATCGGCATGGGCTTCAGCGTTTGCGGGGCGCGCCAATTGTCCAGCATGCCCACCTGCTGGACGCAGGAGACGGTGCACTTTGCCGCGCAGAATTTGGCGGTGTAAAACTCACGGTGGCGCATCTCCGGTGTGTACTGCGCCAGCGGTGTCCCCGGATAGCCGCGCTGCTGCGAGCACCAGTGCACCAGCCCGTTCTCGCAGATGTACAGGTAGCGCGAGCCGGAGCGGCACCGCCACTTGTGCTCGCGCCCGCGGGCCACATCGTGCTGAAAGTGGTTGAAGCGCGAGAACGACCGCTTGCTCAGCGTCATGATCTCTTCAAAAATCTCGATCTCGCGCGGCCCCAGCGGCTTCAACTGCCCGTTGTGGTCATGGATGATCCCCACGGTGCTGGCCAGCCCCAGGTCCACCGCGCGATGCGCGATGCGCAGAGAGTCTTCCGGGTCCTTCACCCCGCTGCCCAACACGGAATTGATGTTCACCTGGAAGTACGCATATTTCGCCAGCAGCTCGAGCTTCTGATCCAACGTCTTCAAGCTTTTCTTTGACACTTCGTCCGGCATAGTGTTGTCGATGCTGATCTGCAGGTGCTCCAGCCCCGCGCGGTTGAGCTCCTCGATGCGCTTCTGGGTCAGCAGGAACCCGTTGGTGATCATTCCGGCGATCATGCCACGCCGCCGGATGTGCCGGATGATTTCATCTAATTCCGGGTGCAAAAGCGGCTCGCCGCCGCTGATGGTGATGATGGACGTACCCATGTCCGCCAGGAGGTCCAGACGCTGCTTCATTTCTTCGAGCGGCACCGGAGGCGAAAAATCGTCGAATTCGTTGCAGTAGGTGCAGGCCAGGTTACAACGCCGCGTGGGAATGATGTGCACCAGGAAGGGATGCTTGGTCGAGAGCAGCGCCTTGGCGATCGCACGCAGCTCTCTTGCCCGTGTGCTGAAGAAGCGCAACGCGCGCCAAAACCACACCGGCAGCGAAGCCCGCGATTTCCCGTAGCCCTTCTGCATGAAAGTTTGGGAATCCCCCAGCCCTTGATTATACACAATGGCACCGTGCCGGCTCGGACGTGTGCTCGAACGCGAGGCGTCTACTGGAGGGCCAGGCCTGAGCACCCAGGCAGGGGCTTCTGCCCCGCATCTTCAAGGAAAGGCACGATGCCGCTCTTGACCCTTTCGCTGGCGCTCAGGCCGAGAGGTGGCGCCATACTTCTCGTTTTGCCACATTTTGTCGCGCGCACTACGTGTTCTTGCCTTGATCGTTCGGATCGTCCATGCGAAAATAAAATCTTACGGCGTGAAGTTACCGGCGATACTCGGTTCGGTAAGCGCCTTGGCGATATCGTCTAAGGGTTAGGACGTAGCCCTCTCAAGGCTAAAATCCGGGTTCGAATCCCGGTATCGCTGCCAAATGCGTTCTTCGTTTTGCGCGTTATTTCTCAAGAGTTTTCCACAGAATGCGGTTTTTTTCATCCATTGCATGTAGTCTTTCGATTGACGCCCGTAAGGCGTGCGCGATACGCTATTGGGCCAATGGCTGCGTTTGTCCCCGCAAAAATCGCGCTTGCGCTCGCGTTTGATCCCAACTTGAGGAGATTCTAATGGCCGCGTCTGCCGCAAAGCTGGTTCCCGAGTTTGCCTCTGATTCCAACCCGAGGAAATTCATGTCCAACGAACTACGAAATTTTCTCGCTATACCTTACGACGAGCTGGAGCAATTGAATCTGAAAGCCAAGGAGCAGCGCAACAATCGCGTCCCGGTCCACAAAGTCCAGGAAGAGCGCCTTAAGTATCTCACCGACGAAAAGCGCATCAAGGCCGTCACCGTGCTCTTCAGCGACCTGGAAGGCCGCCTGCACATGCTCGACTATGACAAGAAATTTCTTATCAAGAGCTGGGACAACCTCACGTTTGACGGCTCCTCCATCCGCGGCTTTACCGCGCAGCGCGAAAGCGATCTTCGCCTAGCCATGGATTGGCCCGCGTTTTACTGGGCGCCCGCGGATGTGTTTGGGTCCGGCAAGGTGCTTATTTTCGGGCACGTCATCGACAAGGACGGTACGCCGTACTCCGCGGACATTCGTGGCGCGTTAAAGGGGTACGCCGACGGCTTGTACGAGAAAAAGGGCTACACGCTGAACGCCGCGAATGAAATCGAGGGTTTCCTCTTCGCCGGGGCCAACTCGGAGCGCCGCTACCACGAAACCGGCAAATTCGAATACGTCAACACGGGCGGCTATTACCACTCGCTTCCCGGCGATCCGTTGCGCAGCTTCATCGACACGACGGCGGAAGTGCAGCGCGCCATGGCCTTCCAGAACGAAAAAGATCACCCCGAAGTGGCGCCGTCACAGTTCGAAATTAACTACGGCTACGGCGAAGTGGTGCAGGCCGCGGACCAGATTCAGTTGTACAAATTAATTTGCCGCCAGGTGGCCACCAACATGGGCTTCACCGCGTCGTTTCTTCCCAAGCCGGTCGTGGGCGTCAACGGCAGCGGCATGCACACCAACGTCTCCGTCAGCAAGGATGGCAAGAATCTTTTCTGGGATCCCAAGGGCGAAGAAAAGCTCAGCAAGTTTGGCTGGGAATTCGTGGACCGCATCCTCACGCACGGCAACGACATCTGCCTGGTCTTCAACTCCAGCGTGAATGCTTATCGCCGGTTGGACCCGCACTTCGAGGCGCCGAATCAGCTCAACGCTTCGCCGGTGAACCGCGGCGCGATGGTGCGCATCCCTATCGGGAACGAGCGCAGCATGCGCACGGAAGTGCGCGCCGTGGCGCCAGACGCCAACCCTTACTTGGTGATGTACGCGATCTTCAAGACCGGCCTGGACGGCGAAACGGCGAAAATCAAAAATCTGCGGTCCGCCCAGAGGTATCTGCCGGACAACATCTATACGGCTTTGGAGAATTTCGAGAAGGCGGAATGGACCACCACGCTCCTCGGCGCCGATGTCAAAGCGCGCTACGCGGAACTGAAACGCACCGCCGCCGACCGCTGCCCGCGCACGCTCGGCACCATGGTAAAAGCCCAAGAAGTGCAGTTCCACCACGAAGTCTACAACCAGTTTCTCTGGAACCAGTTTTAGCGCGGAGAAGGACCTCACTTTCACTCAGGCTTATGCCTCATCGCCCAGATCTTATCGTTCGCAAGTTCGTGGACCGCGTAGCCCATTGATTTCAGGAAAGTCGCGCACTCCCGATGGATCTCAGCTGAGTGCGTTGAAAGGAAAATTAGTGGGAAATACGTTCCAATCAACCGCCGCCCCCCAGAAAGAACTTGCAGCTCTGCGCCTTCGACGTTGATTTTCATAGCTATTGGCGCACGAACATCCGGAGAGGAGAAAGAAAATTCGTCGAGGGACGTGGTCCTAACAGTAAGGCTTCCTGACCTAGAGAAGTGGCCAGCCGAGTCGTGCTCGGTGGGATCAAACCCTCTTGTTCCGGAACAGTCCGAAACAGCAGCTTCGATAACCGTGCAGTTGGAAAGACTATTCAGTTCGACGTGACGCCGCAAGAAATGAAGGTTGCGAGGAAGAGGCTCGAAAGCGTAGACGTGGCCGTGCCCTTGCACCCTAATGCTGGACAATATTGTGTAAAGGCCGACGTGTGCGCCAATGTCATAAACTACGTCGCCAGGATGAAGGTGCTGGGCAAAAAGACGTTGATTTTCTATTTCCCAGTAGCCTAGCCAAAAGCCACGAGTGCTCGAGTTAGAGATCCAACGTTGCCCACGAGCAGGGCCGCGCAGGATGCGGACGACGGTGCCACTAGGCAACAAGTTAAACGGCAGCCGGATGAGCTTTCCGAGCAAGGTTTGGCTGGAGATGCGGGCACAGTCCACCTAAGAATTCTGGTCTGCCAAAAAGTGTATGTCAAATCGGAGAAGAAATCCTGGACCTGTCGTGCACAAAGCAAATGCTATGCTAGAGCCGGAATGAAGCTGCTCATCTACTCGCATTTTTTTGCTCCCAGCATCGGCGGGGTTGAGACTGTTGTCCAATTATTGGCTAGCGGTCTCGCAGAGTTGCGTACTTCGACTGGTGTACGCAATTTTGAAGTCACTCTGGTAACCCAAACCGAGGCTAGGAATTGCGACGACAGGGAGCTTTCGTTCGGCGTCATCCGCCACCCGAGCTTCCTTGAACTTTGGCGTCTCATTGGGGAGACGGACAGGGTTCTGCTGGCCGGGCCCGCAATACTCCCTTTGCTGTTTTCCTTGTTGCGCGGGAAAACTGCTGTCGTCACGCACCATGGGTATCAAGTCGTATGCCCGAACGGGATGCTGTTTCAGTTCGCTCCGCGAACTATTTGCCCAGGGCATTTCGCAGCAAAGAGATATGGAGAATGCCTGCGTTGTAACGCCCCGCAAGAGGGTTGGTTAGGAAGCTTCAGGTTGCTGTTGCTGACGTTTGTACGCCGTGGACTTGCTCGGAGAGCCAGCATCAACGTCGGCGTTTCCGAAAATGTAGCGAGAAAAGTCGCACTCCCGGATTTGCGAATCATCCGGAACGCCGTGCCGGACTTTGAGGGTTCCGCCAATGGCATGCAATTGCAGGTGGATGCGCGGGGAACGCCGAGCTTTGCGTATATTGGCCGCCTGGTCACTGAGAAAGGCGTCAGGGTCCTTTTAGAGGCAGCTGGCCTATTAGCGCAGGAAGGCTTGAAACCGCCGATATCGATCATTGGAGACGGCCCTGAACGGCAGGCACTAGAGCAGCAAAAAGTGTCCCTGAAGCTCGGAGAAAACGTGGCCTTCTTGGGGTTCCAGCACAGGCCCGCCTTGGAAGAACACATGATGCGAGTCGACGTGCTCGTGATGCCTTCCCTATGCGAAGAGGTGGCGCCGCTTTCCGTTCTTGAGATGATGATGCAGGGCCGCCTGATTATCGGTTCGAAAATCGGCGGGTTGGCGGAGCAACTCGCGGAAACCGGTTTGACCTTTGCTCCCGGGGATGCCTCCGCGTTAGCCAGCTGCATGCAGGAAGTCATCAAAAAACCTGATTTGGTAACTCGACTGGGAGTGCAGGCGCGCGCGCGTGCGCTCCAGTTCTACTCGCTTGGCCGCATGACATCGGATTACCGAAATTTGATTGACACAACCCCGAAGGCTTGAGTCCGATGCATACTACAGGGAGGGCCTAGAGGCAGGTACCTTTCAGTCCGCCATGATACAAGCGCTTCCCGGCAATTTCCGACGCAATCCGCTGGTTGCTCTCGGATTCATCGTTCTCACTGTCTTTGCGGCTTACGAAGCCGCCCATTACATCCTTACCGGTAACGTGATCGCTCTTGTTTACGTGGCCCTGGCAACGGTGGGTGGCGCCATTGGAATCGCCATTCTCAATGACTGGCGCAAGGGTCTGTATTTCTTTCTGGCTTGGTTATTGTTCGAGGACTTCGCCCGGAAATACCTGGGCAACAACATGGCCATTTATTTTGCCAAGGATTTCTTGGCGCTCGTTGTCTATCTCTCCTTCTTCCTGGCCTATCGCCGCAAGGAAGCGGTCACGTTTCGGCCGCCCTTTCTGGTCCCTGTGCTGCTGTTCGTGTGGTTCGCAATCATGCAGATTTTTAATCCCGCATCGACGCACATTGTTTATGGGCTTCTCGGCTTCAAACTGTTTTTCTACTATGTGCCGCTGCTTTTTGTGGGCTATGCGCTGCTCAACTCCGAATCGCAATTGCGGCGCTTTTTCTTCGTGAACTTGGCGCTGGCTTTAATCATTGTTTCGCTGGGGATAGCTCAAGCGATCCTGGGCCATACGTTCCTGAATCCCGCTAACATTGCGGAGGAGATTCGCGATCTGAGCACAAACTACCGCGTCGCGCCCATCTCCGGGGCCATCCTCTATCGCCCCAACTCGGTTTTTGTCAGCGCCGGAAGATTCGGTAATTTCTTGCTGGTAACCTGGCTGCTGGTTTTCGGATTTAGCGGCTACCTCTTGCTTCGCCACAAGCGCGGAAGGGCCTTCGCCTTCGTGGTGCTGGCGCTGACGGCGGCGGCCCTGGCCCTGTGCTCCTCCCGCGGAGTGGTTCTATGGAGCAGCGGCTCGGCGCTGGTGGGCGCGTTGGCGTTCTTCTGGGGAGCGCCGTGGCGCGAGCGGGAAGTGATGAGAGTGCTGCGCACCGTGCAGCGCGCCGCGGCCGGCATCGTGGTTGGAATCGTCCTGTTGTTCTTGCTATTTCCCGAGGCGCTTCTCTCTCGTGTGGCGTTTTACACGGAAACGCTCTCTCCCTCCAGCCCGTTCGGCGAATTGCAGCATCGCTCGTGGGACTACCCGCTCAAGAATTTCCTGGGCGGGTTTGATTACGACCGGTGGCGCTATGGCTACGGCATCGGCACGACTTCTCTGGGCACCCAGTACGTGGAGAAGATTTTTCATGTCAAGCCTCCGATCGTTGGGGTGGAGAGCGGATTTGGCACGCTCGTCGTGGAAATGGGGATTGGCGGCCTGCTCCTGTGGTTCCTCATGTCTTTTGCCATTCTCATTTCGGCATGGCGTGTGGTAAAGCGCCTCCGCGGGTCGCCTTGGTTTCCGATCGCTTTCGTCATTTTTTGGTATGCCGGGCTGCTTTTGATACCCATAACCTTTACCGGGATGGCGCCGTACGAGGATTTCGTGATGAACGCCTACTTGTGGCTGCTCCTGGGGATCCTATTCCGCCTGCCGACGCTCGCCGCATCCGAACAATTTGCCGCCGTGCAACCGGGCGTGCCGGTGCGGCACACCGGGATGCGCTGACTTGCGTCTCGCCGTGGTTTCACCGTTTGTGGACCGCCAGCACGGTACGGAGCGCGCCCTCGCCGAGCTTCTGGTGCGGCTGGCGCGCGATTATCAGTGCGAAGTTCATCTCTATGCGCAGCGCGTGGCTGATCTAGCGGTCACTCCTTCCACGGGATCATTCCCTGAAAAAAGAAGCGGCATTTTCTGGCATAAAGTTCCCGCAGTGCTCGGGCCGCAGCTCGTGCAATTCTTGTCTTGGTTCTATCTCAATCGGCTGTGGCGCTGGATGGATCGCTTCTTGCGCCATGCCTCTTTCGATCTTGTCTTGTCACCGGGAATAAATTGCGTAGATGCGGATGTGGTCTTCGTTCATGTGCTCTTTCACCGGCTTCGAGAGCTTGTGCGCGAAGACGGCGGCGAGCCAGCGGTGGGCGCGAGTTTCCTTCGCCGGCTTCATCGCCGCGCCTACTACAAATTGCTCGTGCGTTTCGAGCAGCGCATCTATTCCAATCGCCGGGTCACGCTCGCCGCTGTTTCGCGCCGCACCGCCGAATTGCTGGCGAAACATTTTGGCCGCCAGGACGTCCCAGTTATCCCGAACGGCGTCGACGCCTTGCAATTTTCTCCGGCGGCCCGCTTGGGTCGGCGCGAGGCGGCGCGTGCTCGGCGCGGATTTCAGCCGGGTGAGCTCGTCCTGCTTCTGGTCGGGAACGATTGGATGAACAAAGGCCTACCCACGGTTCTCGAAGCTCTTTCCGGGCTAGGGGGTGTTCCCGCCCGTCTGCTCATCGTCGGAGACGATGCGGCTGCTCCATTTCGCGAAAAGGCGCGGCGTCTCGGCGTAGAGGGCCGATGCACCTGGGAACCGGCTGCTGCGGATATTCTGGACGCTTACGCGGCCGCCGACGTTTACGTCAGCCCCAGCTTCGAGGATTCCTTCGGCATGCCGGTGGCCGAAGCGATGGCCTGCGGCCTGCCGGTCATCACCTCTATCTTGGCGGGCGTGTCTTCGCTCTTGCATGACGGAGTGGACAGCTTCATTCTTCGCGATCCGCGCGATGCCAAAAAGTTCGCTGAGCTGATTGGCGAACTGTACGAGCAAGAGGATCTGCGCACCCGCTTGGGAGAAGCCGCGGCCAAGGCCTCCGCAGAATGGACCTGGGACCGCAACGCCGCAGCCGCCTGGGAACTACTCAAAAGAGTGAGCGCCGAGAAGCTGGGGTGCGCCGACGAGTAATCAGGTTTGTGTGGTCTGCCAGTTGGTTTTATGGCTGCCCTTACCACCCGATCGGAGCAGGGCACCCCAGGCAAGGAGGGCCAGGAGGGATACGAGGCTGCCCAAGGTACGATCCATCGTGCGCGTGAACTTAGCCGAAATTCTGTGCGTGCCGGCGGGAAGAGCCAGGACCATTTGCGTGGTGGATTCGGCATGCTGCGAGGCGACGGCTTGGCCGTTCACCTCGACGCCCCAGGCGGGGTAGTCGAGCAAGCGAAGCGCAACGCGCAAGGGCTGCGAAGAAGTAACGCTGAACTCTTTGTCTTCCGCCGTCCAGCGCCCGACGCGAATATCGGCCTTAGGCGCGGGTCCAGAGGATTCCTCAGAA
>Ga0307479_10000814_pt1 | contig 28344 bp, 22 predicted proteins | sample atmos_gasesECM4C_FD_203743 | JGI IMG/M metagenome (GOLD analysis project Ga0307479, IMG submission 203743) | Hardwood forest soil microbial communities from Morgan-Monroe State Forest, Indiana, United States - atmos_gasesECM4C_515 | ecosystem: Environmental > Terrestrial > Soil > Temperate... | reverse complement strand
AAGGATGCAAAATGACTGTCCCCGGCGGGTTTGCCGGCGACCGCCTGTGCATCCTTCATTACACGCTTTTCGTCGAGCAGGAATGCGCGGAGATGCGGCGCGAATCGGCGCTGGGGAAAAACAGCCATGAGCGGCAGAACGAACTCATGGGCAAAATTGCGGATCGAGGCGAGGCGCTCGTGCACGTCGCGACGAGCGGCTTCGCGATGTCCGATGAACTCAAGGCGCGAATCTTGAGCACGCTTCTCACGCTGATGAATACGCGTGAGAATCTGGATCGTGCGGTGATGCGGCAATCGGCGCAGCGGCGTTTCGTCGGCTAAGCATTTTCACGAAGCTCTTCTTAGGAAGTTCGTTTACGAAGATCCTCACGCGGTCCCTGCAGAGTTCCTCTTCGAGTTCCTTCCTGAAAATTTCTGTTACGAGATTACGAACCGATATAGCGCGCGTATAGCGAGCGGGCGACGGCGGGATCCTGCGTCCCTTTGATGATGGCGCGACCGTCGGGAAACACGGTCATTTCGTAAGGCGCCACTCGGAAGCGCAGAAGAAACTGATTGTTGCGGACTTCTGAAGCCGACGCGCCGGCGACGCGGCGGCCCAGCTCGGCAAGGTCGAGCGCGCGCCTGCGTTCGTGAATCTGCACCGAATCGCGGCCGCACATGCTCACGTGCGGGCGCGCGCGCCCTTCGAGGTGAACGAATTCGCGCCGCACGCAGGCCCGACAATCCGGATTGCGCGCCACGCGAATGGACTGAAACCTGCCGTTCCAGACATCATAGGAAATCAGCTTGCCATTCAGCGCTTCCGGGCGACCGGCAAGAAATTTTGTAGCTTCGGCGGATTCAATCGAGGCGATCACCCCTGCAGCGGCGTTTAGAACTCCGACCGTGTCGCATGTATCTTCCGGACCAAGCGCTGAATGATTGTTTTCACTTTCGAGCAGACATGCGAGACATGCCGTTTCGTCCGGCCGGACGGTCATCGTGACGCCATAGCTGCCAACGGCTGCAGCGTAGATCCACGGAACGCCGAGCGAGACAGCGGCGTCGTTCACGAGCAGGCGCGTCTCGAAATTGTCGGTGCCATCCAGGATGAGCGGAAATCCGCCGAGCAGATCGAGAGCATTCTCAGGCGTCAGGTCAGCGACGATCCCTTCCACTCGCACGCCGGAATTGACGGAGCGCAGGTGACGCTCGGCGGCAATCGCCTTCGGAATGGCGTCGCGCGCGTCAACTTCGTCGAAAAGCGTCTGGCGCTGCAGGTTGGAAGTTTCCACGAAGTCGCGATCGATAATTGCAAGGCGCCCAAGCCCGGCGCGCACCATCAGGTTCGCTGTCACGGTGCCCAGGGCGCCGCAGCCAACCAGGACGGCGCTCGAAGCCAGCAGCTTCTCCTGGCCTTCTTCGCCGATTCCGCTGAAAAGAATCTGCCTGGAATATCTCTCGCGCTCTTCGCGATTCATCGCTTCCTTCGGTGCCTAAAGCGTGATGATAGCGCCTTTTCGAGTCCGGCAGGCAACGGGGCTGTGCTAACCTGACTTCTTACTCTCCGGCGCATGAGATTCCCATGGAAAATGCCGAATTCAGGGGTGGGGACGCGGATCTGGCTCGTTATCGCGTGCCTGCTGATGGTGTTCCTGTGCGCAGAAAAAAGCCCCGCAGCGAGCTTCGAGGAAACAACGTTTGAAGGCCGGCCCATCAAGGAGATTCGCGTCGTTGATGAGCATGGTGCGAACATCATCGTAAAATCGCTGGCTCTAAAGGTTGCCGTCGGGAAGCCGTTCGACTTCGGAGAGGAGCGCGAAAGCCTTCGCACTCTTTATCGCACGGGGGATTTTGCCGATATTCGGGTAACTGCGGCATCCGAGGGCGATGGAGTGCGGGTGGATTTCATCGTTCGCCGCAACTTCTACAACAACGTGGTACGCATCGACGGACTGAAGGAACCTCCCACCGATCCAGCGGCTCTCGCTGCCTTACGCCTGAATCTCGGAGAGCCATTCCGCGAGAGCGCATTGCATGAAGCAATCAGCCGGCTGCAAGAGTTGCTGCGTACCGAAGGATTGTATCTCGCAAAAATCACCTGGGATTTGGGCCCGCATGACGACACCCGCCAGATGGACATCGCGGTACACGTTGATCCGGGCGTTCGCGCGCTCGTGGGCGATATCACCGTCAAGAATGGAACGCACTACGCGGATGCGGAGCTCATTAAGCGATCCAAGATCACGAGCAAAAACGCTCCGACGTCCGCGCGGCTTACTCGCGGCTCGCAGCGAATCAAAAAATACCTTGTAAATCAGGGATATCTCGGCGCGGGAGTGGTTATGACGCCGGGAGCTTACGACGCGGCGACGAATCGCGTGCCGCTGAATCTGGATGTGACCGCAGGACCGCACGTGCGAGTGGAGTTGACGGGAGCGCGTTTGAGCAAAGGCCGCCTTCAGAAGCTGCTCCCCATTTACGCCGAAGGCGCGGTGGACGAGGACTTGCTGCAGGAGGGCCGCCGCAACATCCGCGATTTCTTTCAACGGGAAGGATATTTCGATGCCGACGTAAAAGTAACTTCACGAGAGGAGGCGAAAACAGGGGATCGCGTGATCAGTTATGAGATTACGAGGGGCGACAGGTTCCGCCTCGCAGCTATCTCATTCGACGGGAACAAGTACTTCAGCCGGGACTTGCTTTCCGGGCGCCTGCAGCTGCAGACCGCGTCGTTTGCATCGAGCGGACGTTTCAGCCAATCGCTGATGCGGGCGGACATCGATTCGATCAAAGGTCTTTATCTTTCAAACGGTTTTCGCGACGCGCAAGTGACCAGTTCCGTGGACGACAATTATCACGGGAAGAAGGGGAACCTCTTCGTCGCATTTCACATCGAAGAAGGTCCGCAGACGCTGGTGAGCGGCCTCGAGGTGGTGGGTAATCATGCGCTGAGCACAGAGAAAATCCTCGCAGTTACCGGTTCTACTCCGGGACAACCGTTTTCAGAAGCTGGCGTGGCAAGCGACCGCAATAATGTTCTGGTGATGTATTACAACGAGGGATATCCGGAGGCGCATTTCGAGGATTCGGTTTTGCCGGGGAACGATCCACAGCGCGTTCAGCTTGTTTACCACATCAGCGAAGGAACGCAGATCGAAGTATCGAAGGTTCTGCTCACCGGCTATCAGTACACGCGTCCGGGAATCGTCGCGCGCCAGGTGAAGATCGTGCCGGGACCGTTGCGCGAGGGTGAAGTGGTGGAAACGCAGCGGCGGCTTTACAACCTGGGAGTGTTTAACCGGGTGACGATTGCGCCGCAGAATCCGAACGGCACGGACCCGGAGAAAGTGGTGGTGGTAGATGCTGAGGAAGGAAAACGATACACATTTGCGTATGGCGGCGGATTTGAAGTGCAGCGGCTTGCGAGCACTTCCAGCCCCAACGGAACGATCGTCGGCGCGAGTCCCCGCGGAATCCTGGAACTTTCTCGCGCCAATATGTTCGGCAGGGCAGAAACGCTTTCGTTTAAAGTGCGAGTCAGCACGCTGCAATACCGCGCGGTCATCAGCTATACGGCCGACAATTTTCTTTCCAATCGAAAGCTGAGCCTGCAGCTCACCGGGTTCGCGGATAAGACGCAGGACATCAATACGTTTACATCGGTACGTTATGAAGGAGCGGTGAACGTGGTGGAAACGCTTTCGCCGCGCATGAACATCGCATACCGGTATTTTTTCCGGCGGGTGGACGCTTCGAACCTGAAAATCGAAGAAGAAGAAATCCCGCTACTCAGCCAACCGACGCTGGTCTCCGGTTTTGGGGTGACGTGGGCGCGCGACCGGCGCGACAATGCGGCCGACGCGAAGCGTGGCAGCTTCAACACCATCGACGTCAGCATTGCCTTGAAGTCACTCGGTTCGGCGGCGAGCTTTTTCCGCGGTTCGTTTCAGAACTCCACATTCACGACTCTTGGACGCGCATTCGTCTTTGCACGTTCGGTGCGCTTCGGCGTGGAGCAAACGCTTCCCGGTACCGGAGAGGTGGATATACCGCTGCCGGAACGGTTCTTCGCGGGCGGCGGAACATCCATTCGAGGCTTCTCGCTCAACCAAGCCGGACCTCGCGATCCCGTGACTGGATTTCCGATTGGAGGGCTCGCGCTGCTCGCGTTCAACCAGGAGCTGCGCTTTCCGATGAGGCTGCCATTTATCGGAAACCGGCTGGGCGGCACCCTTTTTTATGATGCTGGGAACGTGTACACCGATATCAACCACATCTCGTTCGCGTGGAAACCCCCAGCGAAGGACAATAACCTTCCTTACTTCTCGCACACGATCGGCTTCGGCGTGCGGTACCCGACGCCGGTGGGGCCGGTTCGCGTCGACTTCGGATATCAGCTGAATCCTCCGCATTATGCGGGAGAAGATTTCCCGCCACCGCCAGCGATGCCTATTCCGAAGGAGTTCGCGCTGCCGCATTTCCAATTCTTTTTCAACATCGGACCTGTTTTCTGATGCGGCGACTACTTTTCTTCTTCGTATTGGCTGCAGTGGTGGCCGCGCTGGGATCGAATCGTACTTTTGCACAAACTCGCTCCGCATCGGAACCTTCGCCATTGTCAGGTGGCGGCTCGGCGGTTTCGCACGCAAGTAATGCTCCCGGGGAGCAGACGGTGGATGGCATCGCAGCCAGGATTGAAGACGACATCATCACCGACAGCGAGGTTCGCGAGCTGAGCGCGTTTCAGGAGCTGGTGGACGGCAAACAAAAGCCGCGCGACGAAATCATCAGGGAACTTGCCGATCAGTGGATCGTGCGAGGCGAAGCGGCGCTGGCGGCGTTTCCGTCGCCATCGAGCGCGGATGTGGATCGGGCTTATCAGCAGTTCGTGAAGCAGTTCCCGTCTGAGAAGGAATTTCAGGAGCGCTGTGCCGCATTGGGGCTGACGGAAGCTGCGGTGCGGCGAATCCTTGCGCAGCAATTATTCCTTTCGCGATTCATTGACTATCGGTTCCGTCCTGCGGCGCAAGTGGATCAAGCGGAGATCGAAACGTATTACCACAATGAGTTGGCGGCGCAGCTCGAGGCGAAGAAACAGCCCGTTCCGCCGCTTGACGAGGTGGAAGACACGATTCGCGAAGTGCTGATCCAGCGGGCGATCAGCGAGCGAGCGGCGAAATGGCTCGACGACACGCGCCAACAGCTCAAGATTGATATCGTCGCTCAAGGTGGGCAGTCGTGAGCGTGCGCTGGCGGCATTGGCTGGCGCTCGCGGCGCTTTCGGTGGCGGCAGTGTGCGTAACCGTTTTCCTGCTGATCGAAACGGGAATTGTGCAGCGATGGGTGCGCCAGATTGTGGTGAGCCAGATCGAAGAACACACCGGGGCGTGCGTGGAACTCGGCGGCTTCCATCTTCATATCCGGCAACTTCGCGCAGAACTGGATGAATTGACGCTGCACGGGCTTGAAGCGGCTGGAACTCCTCCGCTCTTTCACGCGGCGCACGTAAATGTGGCGATCCACATTTTGTCGTTCATCGGCAAGGAAATTGCCATTGATGAACTGGTGTTCGTCCAGCCGCAACTGGCGGTGCGGGTCGACAAGAACGGGAAGAGCAATTTGCCCACGCCGCGGGTAGCGGGAAGCAAGCGGCCGTGGCGCGAGACTCTCTTCAGCTTGCGCATTGGCCATCTCGAATTTCGCGACGGCAGCGCTACTTTCAACGACCGAAGCGCTCCACTTGCCATGGTTGGTAAGAACCTCCAGTTCCAGCTGCACTTAAACGGCGCGTCTTCACCCGGAACCGAATCGTACGTTGGCAATCTTCAATGGCAGCAGATTGAGCTGGCGGCGCGACGCGACTTGCCGTTTCGTTTTGACATTTCAGCGAAATTCACTCTGCATCCCAATGCGTTCGAGTTGGACGACCTGGCCTTGAAGCTGCCGCATTCGGATTTGAACCTTCGCGCCGAGCTTCCGAGCTTCGCGGAATCGGATTGGAACCTGCACTATCGCGGTCGGCTGGCGCTGGCGGATGTGCGCACGATTTTTCGTTCGCCGCAGACTCCGGATGGAATTGCGGATTTTTCCGGGCAGGCGCGCTATGCGTCAGGCGAGTGGACCGCGAACGGCCACTATCAGGGGCACGATTTTCTGATGACGTACAAGTGGTTTCACGCGGGCGGAATGGAGACGTGGGGCGATTACGAGCTGGCGAAGAATCGCCTGGCGGTGCAAAAGCTGAATATCCGCGCGCTCGGCGGCAGCGTTACGGGCCACTTGCAGATGGACACTGACACGCTGGAGTTTCGGACGGAAACGCAGGTTCGCGGCGTGAGCCTGCGGACCGCATTTGCCGCAGTGCAAAATCCGAGCTTTCCTGTGGTGCCGCTGCACTGGGACGCGAAGGTGGACGTCGATTCGGTGAACACGTGGACCGCAAATTTCCTGCATTTCCGCTCGAAGGGCGAGTGCCGCTGGTCGCCGCCCGAAACGCTCGAGGCCGGATTGATTCCGCTAACGGCGCGGATCGAATATGACACCTCGGAAGACAGCCGGGGAGTTTCGTTTGGACCCAGCGAAATCTCGACACCGAAGACCGATATTCAAATGGACGGCTACCTGGCGGCAAAAGCTTCAGCGCTCAATCTGAATCTGCGCACGGATGATGTGTACGGGTGGGACGATTTCATCAACGTGATCCGCGGAGCGGATGCTACGCCGAGCCGGATTGCGGGCGCGTTGACGTTTCGCGGAAAGATCGAAGGGCCGCTCGGCGGGCCCACTTTTAGCGGGCATTTACAGGCCACGGACGCGCGGTTTGATAATTTTTATTTCGACTACCTGGGAGGCGACCTGGAATATTCTCCGGACGATTTTCGTCTCGCAAAAACCACCGTGCGCCGCGGGCAGGCGAGCGCCGATGTGGACGTCCTCCTGGAACTGAACGGCAGATGGGGATTTCCTCCGGACAGCAAATGGACGTTTAACGCGAAGCTGGCGCACACACCGACGAGCGACGTGCAAGAGGTGTTTGGCCTGAACTATCCCGTGAAAGGAATTCTGAGCGGAACTTTTCATGGCGCGGGAACGCGCATTGCACCTTTGTTCGACGCAAATTTTGCGCTCGATGATGTGGACGCCAAGGGAATTCATCTGGACCGATTTGCCGGCCTGCTGCATGTGACCCACGACGTATACCAGATAACGAATGGCGAGGTGCGCAGCGGGCAAGGCCTGGTGACCGGAAATATTTTGTACCGGCCCGTGGAACAGGACACCGATTTCAATCTCAGGGGCACGAATATTCCCCTCAACAAGATCAGCGCGCTGCAGACGCAGTCCATTCCGGTTTCCGGCAGGCTCGATTTCGACATTCGCGGCCGCGGGCCGATTCGATCGCCCGTTGCGGAAGGCAACGTCCGGCTTGTGGGCCTCCAGGTTGGCGCGGATGTACAGGGAGACTTTCGAGGCCGGCTCAAATCGGACGGCGAAAACGCGAAAATATCGCTTGTGTCGGAAATCAATGCGGGCCGGCTGCAGGGTGAATTTTCCGTCGGGATGCACGGCGACAATCAAGTGGCGGGAGAGTTGACGGTGAAGCAGTTCCAGATGGATGCGTTCATCATGACGGGCCTGCATTTAAAACAATTGACGGGACACAGCAGCGTTGACGGCCAGTTCACACTTTCGGGAAGCCTTCGGCATCCTGAAACAATCGAGATGAGCGCGAACATTGAGGAGATTTCGTTCAACTACGATCTGGTGGAGCTGAAGAATGACGGGCCGATCCGGCTCACCTATCGCCGCAATGAGGTGCGGATCGATCAGGCGCGGCTTCATGGGCCTAATACCGACTTGCAATTCAGCGGGTCGGCGCGCTTCGATCGCGATCGTCCGCTGCATTTAGCGCTGGCGGGCAGCTTGAATCTTCGATTCCTCGATCGCATGATTCCGGAACTTTTTGCGCTGGGGCGCGCGGATGTGAATGTGTCGGTGGAAGGAACGATGTCGCGCCCGCGAATCACGGGACGGGCGAGTCTGAAAGACGCGTCGGCTACGTATTCGGATTTTCCGATGGGGTTAAGCCATGTGAGCGGCGATCTTGTGTTCGATCGCAGCCGGATGCTGTTTGATCGCATCTCCGCGCAAGCGGGCGGCGGCCAATTGCAACTCAATGGCGCTGTGAACTACGGCGAAGGACCTTTGCGTTACGAATTGAACGTGTCGACTACGGTGGTTCGCATCCGCTATCCGGCCGGCATGAGCTGGCTTGCGAGTGGGGGCCTGCAGCTTTCTGGTTCGAGCACCGCGGCGATTCTTTCCGGAAAAATCCAGATCCAGCGGCTGCTGCTGGCGGAGGGCGTAGACGTCGGTTCTCTTTTCACCACGGCGGCGGAAACGAGCGCGAGTCCGGCGTCAAGTTCGACGCTGATGAGAAATTTGACGTTCGACATCGAAGGCCAAACAGCGCCGGGAGCGCGCATCGAGTGGGGCGGCGCGCGACTTGAGGTGGACGGCAACATCCGGTTACGCGGTACCTGGGATCGCCCTGTGCTGCTTGGCCACATTCACCTGCTGGGCGGGGAGATGGCGTTTCGCGGGAACACCTACACGCTCACGCGAGGCGACGTCAACTTTGCGAATCCGTTCCGGCTCGATCCAGTGTTGAACGTCGAGGCGACTTCCACGATTGGGCAGTATCAGGTGACGATTAACTTTTCCGGTGAGGCCAGCCACCTTTCGCTGAGTTATCGCTCGGACCCACCGTTACCGGATTCGGACATCATCGCGTTGCTGGCAATCGGCAGCACCGGGCAAGAAAGCGGGTTACGCTCGTCTTCAAGTTCGCAGAACTATGGCGCGACGGCGTTGCTGTCGGAGGCAATTTCGAGCGGGCTTGGCGGGCGCATCGAGCGGCTTTTTGGCATCAGTCATTTCCGCGTCGATCCATTTCTTGCGGGCACGGCGACGGAATCGAACGCTGCCGCGCGCGTGACGATTCAGCAGCAGTTTTCGCGCAATTTGACGGTGACGTATTCGACAAACGCTGCGACCACAAACCAGTATCAGCTGATCCAGGTGGAATATGCGATCCGTCGAGACATTTCGGTGATTTTCTTGCGCGATATTAACGGCACTTACGCATTTGAAGTGCGCTTCGTGCGGCATTTCAAATAGTTGTTGTTTCGCCGCAATTATTCTTTCATCCAAAATAGTGAATCGGACGGCAGGCGTACGTGCCAGGGAAACGGCTTGTCGCGAAATCGCTGCCACTTTTCCTTGTACACCTCGGCTTGCAATTGTGCTGCGTCTGGCTGCGGCGATTGTGAGGAATGTTGCTGCATCGTCAAAAACAGTGTGACGCGGAAGGGCGTCTCGGACGATTGCACGAGCCGGCAGGGAAAAACATTTTCTTCGCTGGAAGCACCGTTCGCTTCCACAAATTCGATGTGATGGGCGCGAATCCCCACGAAGCCAGGGGCCTGGGCACTGACCTGGGCACTGGCCTGTGCGATAGATTGGCCAGCCGGTTGCGCTAAGCGCAGGGTGCAGCCCCAGTCCAGGGCTTCCACGCTGTGATCCGAAATCGCGCTGGCGCGGGAAATGTTTTTGCATCCCGTCAGCCGCGCAACCTCCACCGACGGTGGCCGTTGAAATATTCTTTCTTTGGCGCCGGACGCCACCACTCTTCCTCGCGATAAAATCAGCAGCCTCGCTCCGAGGCGGTACGCTTCTTCCATGTTGTGCGTGACGAGCAGCGTGGGCCGGCGATATGCCGCAAACGTTTCCTGAAGCTGTATTTCCATCTGGCTTCGCAAATGTGTGTCGAGAGCTGATAGCGGTTCATCGAGAAGCAGCGCCTCGGGTTCAATTGCGAGCGCGCGGGCCAACGCGACTCGTTGCTGCTCGCCTCCCGATAGCGTCCGCGAATAGCGGTCTTCGAGACCGGGGAGGTGAGCGCGTTCAACTAACGTCGCGACCTTCTTCGCTCGCTCGTCTCGTGGCAATCCCTCCAGACCGAACGCGATATTCTCCGCCACGGTGCGATGCGGAAAGAGCGCGTAGTTCTGAAACAACAGACCGACGCGACGCTGCCTTGCGGGAATATTCAGATGCGATTCGGAATCGAAGAACACGCGATCGTTCAGCTTGATTCTTCCGCGATCGGGCTGCTCGAGTCCCGCGATGCATCGCAGGAGCATCGTCTTGCCCGCACCCGACGCGCCCAGAATGCTGAGCGGCTCGGCCTCGGCACGAAATGAAACCTCGAGCGCGAAATCGGCGAGCTTTTTCTCGATTTGGACTTCAAGCGCCATCAGCGCCGAGCCCACCGCAACCGCTCCGGCGATTGCAGGTGCGTCCAGTAGTAAAGCCCGGCGAGAAGAACAAGCGAAATTCCGATATCGATCAGGCACCAGGCGGCAGCTTGCTTCATCTCGTTTGCTTCCACGGCGAAATAAATCGCGATCGGAATCGTTTCGGTTCTGCCTGGAATATTGCCGGCGAGCATCAGCGTGGCGCCGAATTCGCCCAGTGCACGCGCGAACGAAAGAATAGTCCCTGCGAGCACGCCCGGCCACGCGAGCGGCAGCGCCACTTCGCGAAACACGCGCCACTCCGAGGCGCCCAGCGTCCGCGCGGCTTGCAACAAGCTGGGCTCCACTTGTTCGAGCGCGGCCCGAGCTGTCAAATACATCAACGGAAAAGCCACCACGGTGGCGGCGATCACAGTCGCTGGCCAGGAAAACACGATGGTCGCGCCAAATCCGAGAAACAATTTTCCGAGCGGTCCATTTCGCCCGAAAAGCAGGAGTAGCAGGAAGCCAACCACAGTGGGAGGCAACACAAGAGGAAGAAGAAAAACGCCGTCAACGAGGGCCATAGCCGGGCCGTTGCGGCCTTCGCGCCAGGCGGCAGCCGCGAGCCCCAGGAAAAGCGTGATGACGGTTGCCGTCACGCTCGTAGCCAGCGAAATCCAAAGCGGAGACCAATCCATCGGCTCAGGATTGTAGCCGGAACGGAGAGGACTGGCTCATTTTTCGGCGCGGAGCAAGAGGGTCAGCAGTTTTCAAATCGGCGCGACGGTGGTTCAGATGCGGTTCAGAGCAGATTTTCAATTCGGATTGGCAGTTCGCGGACGCGCACACCCGTGGCGTGATAGGTTGCGTTCGCGATCGCGGACGCGCAACCGGTCAATCCGATTTCGCCAATTCCTCGCGCGCCGTATTCATTCAACTTTGTATCTGGGTAATCGAGGAAGATGCAATCCATCTCCGGAGCATCCGCGTTCACGGAGACGAGATAGTCCGCAAAATTGTTGTTCACCGGCTTGCCGTTTCGGGGGTCGTAAATCGTTTCCTCGAAAAGGGCCATTCCGATGCCCATGACGACCGCGCCGAGCATTTGATTGCGTGATGTTTTGAGGTTGATCATCCGGCCGCCGTCAATCACCGTGAGCCAGCGCGATACGCGCAGCCGCGCGATTCCGGGATCCCAAGCCACTTCGCAGAAATGCGCGCCGAATGAGTGCATCGAATATTCCCTGGCCTCCGGAGGTTCTTCGGTCCTCGCCTGGCCGTCAAGAGCGCTAAGTTTTCTCAGGCTCAAAATGTTGGGAAAGGGTACGCCGCTCTCAGGCGATTCATTTCCTCTGTGGACGCGGCCACCTGTCATTTTCAGGGACTTCGGATCTGCCTTTTCAAAAGGCGAACCGGCGGTCAACGCTGCCACCCTAAGCACCTCGTTCACGGCTTGATCGGTAGCTTTCACAATCGCGGGTATCACGGTGGAGGTTACCGATGAGCCGCCGGACGTCGGCCCCGGTGGAAGCGCGGTGTCGCCCAATTGCACGCGGATCTTGTCGAGCGGGATTCCCGTTCGGTCGGAGACTACTGCGGCAAAAACTGTGTAAGTGCCGGTCCCGATGTCCTGCGTGGCGCAAACGGCTCGAGCCGTTCCATCCGCGAGCAGCGAGACGCGCACGTCGCAATTGTGACGCCCTGCGGGCCACGTACATGTCGCCATGCCCCAGCCGAGAATTTCGTTCCCCTTCGTCATCGAGCCCACTTTTGGATTGCGCTGGCTCCATCCGAATTTCTTCGCGCCTGTTTGATACGCTTCGCGAAGATGTTTGCTCGAGAAAGGCTTCTTCGATCCCTCATCGGTCTCGGCATAATTGCGCATCCGCACTTCGATGGGATCGAGATTTAGTTTTACCGCTAGTTCATCCAACGACGATTCGATCGCGAAAAGCGAGGGCGTGCGGCCCGGTCCGCGCATCGGAGTGGGAGTGCCAATATTCTTGTGAATCAGGTACTGGACAGCCCGCAGGTTCGGACAGCTGTACAGCATCGAGGTTACTTGCGCGCAGTTTTCGACGTAATCGTCGACCATCGAAGTGGGCTGGAATATTTCGTGCTGAAAGGCCGTGAGTTTTCCATTCGTGTCCGCCGCCAGCTGGATGCGCTGCCGCGTAAACGGACGATGACCCACAGTGGTGAACATCATGGTGCGGGGTACCGACACCTTCACGGGGCGGCCGAGCTGCTTCGACGCCAGTGCGGCCATCCACGAATGCGGCCAGGGAAATAGTTTCGATCCGAAGCCGGAGCCGATGAATCTCGAGATCACCTCGATGGATTCAAGCGGAATGGCAAGTACTTCCGCCGCACAATTCCGGTGATTCACCACGCCCTGAGACGTCTCGTAGAGCGTGAGCTTGTCTTTTGTCCACGACGCGATGGTGGCGTGCATTTCCATCGGGTTGTGCGTTTCCACCGGCGTGGTGTAGGTCACGTCCAATTTCACTGCACCGCTGCCCAGCGCCGAGTCCACGTCGCCACGCTCGTTCTTGATGGAAGGCGGATCCTTCGGCGTCAATTCATCCGTCGAGACGTCTGGCTTGCGGGCGTCATACTTCAAGATCACGCGAAAAGCTGCCGCCTGCGCACGCTCGAATGTATCGGCCACGACCAGCGCGACAAATTGACCGTAGTAATAAACCTGGTCATCCTCGAAGGGCGGTCGGCTTTCCCCGGGCCGGCTATTCTCTTCCAAACTGTTCGCAGGGCGATAGAGTTTTTGCGTATTTCCGTGATGCAGAATCGCTAGAACGCCCGGCATTTTCTCGGCTTCGCTCGAATCGATGCTGACGATTTTCCCAGAGCCGATTGTGCTTCCGACGCCGACTCCCCATGCCATATTCTCGAGCGAATACTCGACGCCATACTTCGCCGCGCCGGTGACTTTCATGACGCCATCGACGCGCGTAATGTCTTTTCCGATGACTGACGATTCTTGCGGCACGCGAACCTCTCTTAGCTCGATCCTGTTTCAGGCGGAAGCGGTAACTGTTTGCAGCGCGCGCACCAGGGTGCGCTTCGCCAGTTCAACTTTGAATCCATTGTTACGATAGGTTTTGGCGTTGTGAAGCGCAGCGTCGGCCGCGTTGCGGAATGTGCGTTCGCTCACATCACGTCCAGCCAATTCTTTCTCCGCTTCCGGCGAACGCCACGGCCTGGTGCCTACCCCGCCCAGCGCAATCTGCGCTTTCCCGATCTTGTTGCCGTTCATTTCCACGATAACGGCCGCGGAGGCAAGCGCGAATTCATACGAAGCGCGATCGCGGCGCTTCAAGTAATGCGATTTCGTGTTGGCAGGCAGACCCGGTAGCGTGACGTGCGTAATGATTTCGCCTTTGCGCACTACGTTTTCCTTGTCCGGAGTATTCCCAGGAAGAAGATAGAATTCTGTGATGGGTACGCTTCTCTCTCCAGCAGAACTATTCAAATGAATCGTGGCACCCAGCGCCATTATCGCCACCGCCATGTCCGAAGGATGCGTGGCAATGCAGTGTTCGCTGGTTCCTAGAATCGCGTGAATGCGGTTAAAACCATCGATCGCGGGACATCCCGACCCAGGCTCGCGTTTGTTGCAGGCGTAATTCGTGTCGCGAAAATAGTAGCAGCGCGTTCTTTGCAGCAGGTTCCCGCCGGTCGTCGCCATGTTGCGCAGTTGCGGCGAAGCGCCCGAGAGCAAAGCTTCCGAGAGCACCGCGTACATTTGCTGCACGCGCGAATCGTGCGCGAGATCGCTATTGCGGACCATGGCGCCGATTTTCAGGCCGCCTTCGGCCTGCGGCTCGATGCGATCGAGCGGCAGTATGTTGATGTCGACGAGCGCGGTGGGACGCTCCACGTTCAACTTCATCAGATCGATCAGCGTGGTGCCGCCTGCGACAAATTTCGCACCGCTGGCGGCGACGCTCGTCGTCGCATCGTTTACGGTTGCCGGCTTTGTGTATTGGAAGGTGTCCATGGTGATCCTTGCCGACTGACAATCCCCGCGCTAACCGCGGCCTCGCACCGAGCGCACCGCAGCCACAATATTTTCATATGCTCCGCAGCGGCAGATATTTCCGCTCATGCATTCGCGAATGGCATTGTCATTTGATTCGCACGGTTCTTTTAGCAGCGCCACCGCCGACATGATCTGCCCCGACGTGCAGTAACCGCACTGAAAGCCGTCGTGCTCGAGGAAAGCGGCTTGCATCGGATGGAGTTGGCCATCTTTCGCGAGTCCTTCGATGGTGGTGATTTCATCCTGCTGGTGCATCACCGCGAAGGTGAGGCAGGAATTGACGCGCCGGCCATTCACGTGCACGGTACAAGCCCCGCACTGTCCGTGATCGCATCCCTTTTTCGTTCCGAAGAGGCCGAGATTCTCGCGCAGCGCGTCGAGCAGCGTCACGCGCGTTTCGATTTGCAGTTGGTGGAGCTGCCCGTTGATTTTCAGCTCGACTGGAACCGTGCCAGCGGGATTCGAGACTGCGGGAGCTTGCGGTGACTCGATGACGTGTGGATTGGCGCGCAGCAACGGGCCGGCAGTCGCCGCGATTCCGGCGGTCGCCACGTTTGTTAGAAATGAACGCCGCGTGACACCGCGCGTGCCGGGCGCTTTTTCGATTTCTGCTGCGTCAGGCGGGTCAGCTACCGGATCTTTCGGTGTGGGCATTCTCTCGGCCTCCGACATGACCATTATCGAAGTGAAGGGTGAGCGTACCAACGGGCGGATACAGGGGACAATCCAGCGAAACCCTTAGCGAGTTGCTACAGCTCCTTTTCCAGCCGCGACAAAAAATTCAATACGTCGGAGGGGCTTCGCACGTAAAACGAAGCGTGCGTATTGCCTGCGCCGCCGACGTTCACCGTGACCTGGCCCGGCAGCACGGAAAAGGCTTCTTCGTCCGTTTCATCGTCGCCAAAATAGATTGCGATTTTCTTCTCGGGCAACCGGGCGAAAAGCTCAAGAACCGCAAAGCCCTTGCCCGGAAATTCGCGCGGCAGCAACTCCCACACCTTCTTGCCACACAGAATACGCAGCTTGTCGTTAGACGCCGCAGCGATATCGGCTACCACTCGGCTGGCTGCTTCGATGGCCGGCGGCCGCGCGCCGCGATAATGGACGGCAAAGCTGAGACGCTTATCTTCAATCTCGATTCCGCGCAGGCCGGCGAGTCCCGTTTGAGCGGTTTTTAGCGCGGCCTCAACCATCTGCCGCGCCGCGATGCTGGGAACCGTGGTTTCTCCGGCACGCTCAGCACCGTGCAAGCCGACGTACCGTATGCCTTCCACGCCCACGAGGTTCTGAATTTTTTCCAGCTCGCGGCCGCTGACAACCGCTATCGTAAGCTTTTCGTGGACGGCGAGTCGCTCAAGAATTTTCCTGCCGCGCGCTGAGAACCGCACATCGTCTGGATGCCGCCGCAAACGCACCAGCGTCCCGTCAAAATCGAGCAGTAGAAGCCGGTGTTCTGCGTCGCGAATCCGGGCAATCACCTCCGGCCATGCACCCGCCAAATTGCGCACATCGCTTATTGCCCGCCGCTTGCGTGGCGCTGAAGCCACCGCGGGAGAGGAAGGATCGGCACGTTTCTCCTGCGCGCTAGTCGCCACCGGCCGCGCCTGCCTTTCTCGAAACGATGGCCAATCGCGACGCCGGGTTACTCGGTTCTTTTTCTTCGCGGTCGTGACCGTCTTCGGGCCGCGGCTCGTCGATTCGAATTTCGGACAAATCTGTAATCAAGTTCCCCGCCCAGCGATACACATTGTGCTCTTTCACGTTGCGCCGCATTCGCTGCATGCGCCGGTGCCGTTCGGTGGCGTCCATCTCGAGAGCCATCCGGATCGCGTCGCTCAGTTGTTCGATGTCATACGGATTCACGATGATTGCATCGCGCAATTCGCGGCTCGCTCCCGTGAAGCGGCTCAAGATTAGCGCCCCTTGCTCGTCTTCGCGAGCTGCAACGAATTCTTTGGCCACCAGGTTCATCCCGTCGTGTAGCGACGTCACCATGCAAAGATCCGCCGCCTGGTAGTACGGCAGGATTTCCGTATGCTCGTGATGGCGCGCGAGCAGGACAATCGGCTTCCATTTCGAGGTTTGGAATCTTGTATTGATGCGCAAGGCTTCGGCTTCCACTTCCGTCACGAAATCATGATAGCGCGGAATGTGCGTGCGGCTCGGCGCGCCGATTTGAATGAATGCGAATTGCCCAACATAAGAGGGCCAGCGTTCGAGGAACCGCTCGACGCCGCGAAAGCGTTCGATAATTCCTTTGGTGTAGTCGATGCGGTCCACGCCAACGCCCATAAAACTCGCTTCGATCCCCAGATTTTTCAAAAGTGTCGTACGCCGGACGTACGGAGAAACCGGCTCACCGCCCTCCGCCTGGCTTTCGCGGAAATCCACACTGATCGGGAACGGGCGAACCAGCGTCGTCTGGCCGTGCCGCTTCACAGCAAACCGCTCCCACTCGATGCGCGACTCCAGAGCACGATTCACCGTTTCCAGGAAATTGTTGCAGTGGGCTTGGATGTGAAAGCCGATGAGATCCGCGCCAAGCAGGCCATCGAGAACTTCACGCTGCCAGGGGCAAATTCCAAACGCCTCCGGATTGGGCCACGGGATATGCCAGAAAATCGCCACGCGCGCGTCGGGGCGCGCTTCCTTAATCATGCGTGGCAGCAGCGCAAAGTGATAATCCTGCACCAGCACAAGCGGATGCTTGGCGGTCTCGATTTCTTGAAGCACCGCATCGGCAAACTTCCTGTTCGCGTCCTGATAGCTTTTCCAATCCGACGCGCGAAAAATCGGCCGAGTGTAAGCAATGTGGCACAGCGGCCAGAGCCCCTCGTTCGAGAACCCGTAGTAATAGCCTTCCTCTTCGTCCTTGCTCAGCCAGACGCGCCGCAACGTGTACTCAGGCTTATCCGGCGGAACGCGCAGGCGATCGTGCTCGTCCACCGTTTCGCGGTCCGCATCGCCCGAGCCCGACGCGATCCATGTTCCATCGCACGCGCGCAGAATCGGCTCGAGCGCCGTCACCAGACCGCTCGCCGGAACAAGCGCCTCGATTCCTTTGCTTCGGTGCACGTGCATGTAAGGTTCCCGGTTCGAAACTACCACGAGCGGACTTTGCAGCGTCTTGCTCTGCATGCTCACCCGCAGGCGCTCCGGGGTCCACATTGCTTGCCCCGTCTCGCGAAGCCGAGCCTCTTCCTCTGCTGCCGCGCGCGCTTCCGCAAGGCTTTGCGTCAGGTTCATCACTTCTTCGGAGAAAGGCGCGAGAAAATCTTCCTTGGGGAGATCCGGACGGGGAGAAATCTTGCCCACTCGCACTTGCCGCATCCACTCTGCGGTTCGCGAAATGGGTCCGATGATCGTCCACTGCACGATAAGGACGGTGATCAGAACGATCAGAAGCACCTGCGCGATTACGTGCCAAAGCGTATCGCGCCAGATGCGCAAGCTTTGCGCTTCGACATAACTGGCGTCGTGGTAGATGGCGAGAAAGCCGGCTAGTGCTCCTTTTCGATGCAGAGGCAGGAAGTAGACGTGCATGTCCTTCCCGCCCAATTTGACGAATTGGCCGAATCCCTCGTCGTGCGACTTCACCTGTTCCAGTGGTATTTGAACTGGGTCCAATCGCGTGACCAGATTCGAGCTTTCGGCGAGCACTGCGCCGTGTGGGTCATACACCACGACACCTGCAAGTTTTTCCCGGTTCCCAAATCGGTCAACGATGCGACGGAGCTGATCGCGCGAGCCAGTATCGAGTGCCGGCTCTATGGTTTCCTGCAGGCTTCCCGCAAGAGTTTGAGCTCGCCAGCCCAGATCGGCTCGCAGTGCACGCTTTTCCGAGCGCACCTGGTTTCTAGCGACGATGAATGTAACTAAGCTAATGCCGGCTACAAGAAATACAATCAGCCGTAGACTGAGCCTCACGGCGTTCCCTTCGCTGCTTAAATTTTTGGAAATCCGGCGCGGCTAAGCCGCGGCGATTTCGATGGTTTCTATCCTGATTGTGTTATTGACGGTGTCGAGGATACCCTTCACCCGCACCTTCTTCCCCGCAAACTTCTCCGCCGTCTGCTGGTCATCGAGCGAGTAGGAAAATTTGCTGGAATTGTCCGTCAGAACGAATTGATCGCCTTTCTTGGCAATCGTGCCGGTAAACGTCTCGAACTTCGAATCGCGTTTCTGACTCGCTGCGAGAAGCTTGTTAGTCTTGCCTGTTTCGGTCGTGGTTGCGGTGTAAGTGGATGCCCCGGCCGCAAATGAAAACCCCAAGGCAGCCACGGTTAAAGTGATTCCTCTCTTCGTTGTCATCTCCACTCTCGCTTTTTACTCCAGAAATTCACGAAAGACGATACCCTGAATCCTTCACTTTGGGGTGCATGGCGCCTGCCATTCAAAACCAGTCTAATCCACTGAATATACACAGCTTAATATGATTTTACGTTGTTCCCGTAGGAAGAATAGTCGCAAAGCCCGAAGATTGTGCACGGTAGCTGGCGCCTTGCGTCCCAAACTGGGCCTCCCGTTAACTGCATGTGGCCGCCGTTTGACCCCCTAGGTGCGCGATTGGACGCACAATGCTAGACGGGTAGTTCGGATGGGCGCAAACTTTAGTACTGTAACTAGTTACGGGTGTCGTTCACTCGTTCTAGTGGGCTCGGGGTCAGGCCTTCCGGGGGAAGTAGGAGGCCGCTGCATTACAAGCAGGTTAAGCAAAAGGTGGAGGAGACATGGCGAGCGCAGTTTCTAACAAGCTCTGGAAATCGTTCGATTGGGCGCTGTGCAAGACGGCGGGGATAACCTTCGACACGATTCAATACTTCAACAAGTTCAACCCCAACCCCTCATTCACTCCTAAATGGTCGGATAAGCCGCTGCTGAAGTCGTGGGAGAAGTCCAAGCCCACGCTCGGCTGGCCGCGCACCACGGATTCGCTTTGTCCGGACTGTGTCCGGGAGGCGCGCGACCTGATCCTCAACGGCAAGAAGGACTGGACCGACCTCGTTCACGAGAAGGTCGGCGAAATCAAAGCGCAGATTGTCGAGCGCGACGGCCAGGTCTGGATGGTGAAAGAGTGCCCCATCCACGGCAAGTACGAAGACCTGATGGCCATCGACTCAAAGTTCCTTGAATGGATCGAAGGCAATTTCCCGGGCCGCGACATCCCGGCCCACAACGACGAAGATCTGCACCGCCACGGCTCGAGCACCGTTCGCCACGGACGCGGTTCCGTTCTCACGGTTGACCTGACGAACCGCTGCAACATGATGTGCGATCCCTGCTTCATGGACGCCAATCAGGTTGGTTACGTTCACGAGCTCAGCTGGGAAGAAATTCAGGAAATTCTCGAGAACGCCACCAAGATCAAGCCGCGCCGCCAGATGTCCGTGCAGTTCTCGGGCGGCGAGCCGACGATGCATCCTTACTTCCTCGATGCGGTTCGCTACGCGCGTAAAGTTGGCTACAACAGCGTGCAAGCCGCCACGAACGGAATCGAATTCGCCAAGAGCAAGGATTTCTGCAAGAAGGCCTTCGAAGCAGGCATGCGCTACGCATATCTGCAATTCGACGGCATCGGTAATGACGCGAACAGTCACCGCCAGGTCGGCAATCTCTTTGACGTGAAGCTGCGCGCCATCGAGAACATGCACGAAGCCGGAATCGAAATCGTGCTCGTCACCACGATCGTTAACAACGTGAACAACGATCAGGTTGGGCCCATCGTAAAATTCGCGATGGAAAACCCCAAGAAAATTTCCTTCGTTTCGTTCCAGCCGGTTTCTTTCACCGGCCGCGACGAGGAAATCACTCCGGAACGCCGCATCCGCCAGCGCTACACGCTTTCGCACCTGGCGCAGGACGTCAGCGCGCAAGTCGGCAAAGTGGAGCCCACCCGCGACTGGTTCCCGATTTCTTACATCGCCACCTTCGCCGGTTTCTCGGACCTTTCGCACGGCCCCGATTCGCAGTGGGGTTCGCTCTCCTGCGGCTGCCACCCGAATTGCGGCGTCGGTACCGCGCTTATGATCAACAAGGAAACCAAGGAATGGGCGCCGGTTCCGCGCTTCCTCGATGCGCCTTCGCTCACCAAGGACGTCACCGCCATCACCGACGCAGCCCGCAGCAAAGGCTTCTCGAATTTCATGATGGCCATGGCGCTGCTGAAGAACTACAAACCATTCCAGGCGCCGCCCAGCTTGCGTTTGAAAGATTTGTGGATGAAGTTCGACAAGACGTGGGCGCTTTCCAAGAATTCTCACAGGAAGTACGGCCGCACCAGCCCGGATCGCACCTATGAAGACGCAATGAAGCGCCGCAAGGAAGATCCCTGGAACTTCCTCTTCATCGCCGGTATGTGGTTCCAGGATCTTTTCAACTACGATTTCCGCCGCACCGAAATGTGCATCATTCCCTACGCCACGCAGCAAGGTGAAATTTCCTTCTGCGCGTACAACACCGGCGTGGGCTGGCGGAAGATCATCGAGAACATGTACAAGAACGCGACCGTCGCGCAGTGGTACAAGACGCACGGCAAGCACGACATCTTCGCCAAAGGCAAGAGCGTCGATCTAACGAGCTACGAGCACTCGCTGCGAATCGACAAAGAAGATGCCGCGCGCGTTCGTCACCTCGAGCACGACATTCCGCTCACGGCAGCCGAAGAAGACCGCGCACGTCGCCGCAAGGCTAACGAAGAAGCCGCCAAGGTCCGCCGAATCTACGAAGAACTCGTGCTGAAGAAGCCCCAGGAATCAGTCGTCCAGATCGGCTCAATTCAGCAGATTCAGATGGCGGTTCCAGGCGCAACGGTAAAGCCAGTCCAGATCGCCCCAGCCAACGGCAATGGCAACGGTCACGCGAACGGCAACGACGCAGCCAAGGTAGCCAACACCGAAGCGGAAGCCGCCGTCGCCGGCGACTAAGCCCGCGCCACAATCGAAGTCTTCACCGACAGCCCCGGCCAAAACCGGGGCTGTTGCTTTTCATGGCAGCCTATTGTTTTGGTAGAATGGAGACCCGAGGACAAAATGCCGATCTACGAATACGTTTGCGACGACTGCGGCGCTCACTACGAACGCATCGTCATGAGCCAGGAGCAATCCATCACCTGTCCAAAGTGCGAGAGCGCTAAGCACACGATTCAGCTCTCCGTATTCGCTGCGCCCGCCAATGGCAGTAAAGCGAGCGGAGGATCTTCCTCAGGTCCGGCATCCGGCTCAGGCGGCGCGTGCTGTGGCGGCGGTTGCGGCTGCAACTGATTGACTCTCCGTGCCGGCCAATAAGGAATTGCCGGACCGGCCGTTCCCCAGGCGCGCAGATTTCGACTACTCATCCGCTGCAATCTATTTAGTAACGATCTGCATCAAGGAAAAGCGCGCTCTCTTCGGCCAGATCGGCTAGGAGCCTTGGGCAACGCGGGCGGGTCTGAGACCCGCCCCTACAAACCCATTTCGTCGGCGCCCCTGTGGACTCCCTAACTGCGGCCGGGATGAATGGCCGGTATCGACCGGCCAATTGTCGCGATTAGGCGCTAAATTCTAATCGCGAACGCGCGATTAAGATTCAGCCTAACCCCTTCCGCAGCAGCCACTTGAAAATTTCTAATCGAGAACGGATGGCAGTTTCTTCGCCGCTCCCGGTTGCCCGTTCCTGTGCTATTTCGCAGCGACTTTCACCGACGCCTGCGTATTCTCCCATTTCATTTGCAACGTGCATCCGCCGCCGGCCTGATCGAAGTCAATCGTGAAATTCTCCACCGGCGCGCTCGTCTTTGACACCGCCATATCAACACGCGCCAAATCGTTCGCCTCGCCGGAATATTTCGTGCCCCACTCGCCCGTCGTCTTGCTGATCACCAGCGTCCACTTGTCCGCGTTCGGAATCACGAAAATTGTGTAGCTGCCCGCAGGCACTGTCGTCCCGCCAACGCTCGTGTCGCCCGTGGTCACGAACGTGGTCGCTTCATTCGCGCCCGCGCGCCAGACTTTTCCGTACGGAACCAATTCTCCGAAAATCTTCCGCCCCTTCATTCGCGGACTCGAATAATCAATCGCGATGGTCTTGCCGTCGGCCAACTTGCACTCCGCCTTGGCCGGCGGGCTCGGCCGCGCTCCCTTGTCCTGCTGCGCGCAGCTCGAAGCCGCAAAAACTGTCAGTGCCATCACTGCCATCGCATACAACGCGAAAATTCTCTTCATTTGTCCATCTCCTTGAGCGGGAAATAAATTGCCAGACGCGCACCAATCAATCTACTCTGGATTCTGCTCCGCCCATGTGCCGCGAGTCAAACCGCGAGCGCCTCATCGCTCAGATTCTTACCGGGAGTCCAAAAGGCTCCGCTCGACATCACATCAAGATAGATCGAAAAGCCACAGCCAATCAGGGAGGGAATACAAAATGGCTACAGCACCGGCAAAGATAGATTGGCAATCGCTGCCCGCAGCCAAATCAGGGCAATTCCGAATCGGCGGCGATCTCATCGTCAACCGGCTCGGCTTCGGCACCATGCGCCTCACGGGAAAAGGAATCTGGGGGCCGCCGAAAGATCACAACGAATCGATTCGAGTTCTGCGCCGCGCCGTTGAACTGGGAATCAATTTTATCGACACGGCTGATTCCTACGGACCTCACGTGGCTGAAGAACTGATTGCCGAAGCGCTCTATCCGTATCCCGCGGGCCTTGTGATCGCGACGAAGGCCGGCTTCGAACGGCCCGGTCCGGATAAGTGGGTCACAAATGGAAAGCCGGAACATTTGCGGGCGGCTTGCGAAGGGAGCCTCAAGCGGCTACGCCTCGACCGGATCGAACTTTTCCAGCTTCATCGTATCGATTCGAAAGTTCCCGCGGACGACCAGCTCGGCGCGCTACAACTTCTGCAGTCGGAAGGAAAGATCAATCACATCGGTTTGTCGGAAGTCAGCGTCAAAGAGATCGAACACGCGCGCAGCATCGTCCCGATCGTCAGCGTGCAGAATCGCTACAGTGTGGTCGATCGTGCAGCCGAGGACGTCGTCGACTACTGCGACCGTACTCAAATCGGATTCATTCCGTGGTTTCCGCTGGCGTCAGGCGACGTATCTAAGTCGAGGAGCTCACTCGAGCAGGCAGCAGCCAAATTGAAAATCACTCCCTCGCAGCTTGCGCTTGCGTGGCTGTTGCATCGTTCGCCGGTGATGCTGCCGATTCCCGGCACTTCGCGCGTAGAGCATCTCGAAGAAAATGTGGCAGCAGCGTCTGCGAAAGTTGGCGACGCCACGTTGAAAGGACTGGCAAAATTAGCTCGGGGCGCGTAATCGCGCCTCTTGCCTCGGCTGAATTTTCGTCATGCGCTGCTCGCGCGGCGATATATCGCGCTACGAATCGCTGCGTCAAGTGCGTAACGGCAGTAGCGCGCGCAGCCGCGCATCGCGGAGATAAATTCCCAGCCACGCCAACACTGCGATCAACAGTCCAGCTACGAACGCCGGTTGGCTCAGCCGCACATGCGTTGCTATCCCACCGCCGAAATAACCCGTCAATAGAATTGCACCCAATACGCAGGTGCGAGGAATCGCATACAGCAAGACGGATACGAGCATCGCAATCGTGATGGGCATTCCAGCAGACTCCGGATAGCCCATGTCCCTCATGCCCTGTCGCGACATCTTCGGTTTGAGCAGCCCGTAGCTCGCCGCGAAAAGCATCAGCGCAACGATCAGGCCGCTGAGGATCCGTCCTGTCCAAAGCATTCCTTTCGAGGTGGGCACCGCGGGCGCAAGCGATGACATGGATTCTTCCTTCCTTTCGAAATCGAATTTGGACCATCAGTAAAGCATGAAAGGCTGGACCGGCAAATCGGTTATTAGACGTGGCTGCTTGACCTTTGATGCAGCTTGCAGCCACTATTGTGAACTCACACTGGGCGTGAACGAATGCCGGAAGGCAAGGGACTTCTCATCGTCTACACAGGGCCAGGCAAAGGCAAAACCACCTGCGCTTTGGGCACCGCTTTTCGTGCGGTAGGGCAAGGGCTTCGCGTGCTGATGGTCCAGTTCATCAAAGGGTCGTGGCACTATGGCGAGTTGGACGCGGCGAAAATGCTAGGTGATGATAAGTTTGAGATCCGTCCGATGGGCCGCGGGTTCGTTAAAGTGGGCGGGGCGGATACCGATCCCGAAGATATTCGGATGAGCGAGCAGGCTTGGGAATTCGCGCGCGAGCAGATTTATGGCGAGAAATACGATTTGGTGGTGCTCGATGAAATCAACTACGTAATCAGCTATAAGATGCTTGATGCGGACGTTGTGGTCGACGCACTCATGAAGCGCCCTGAACGCATTCACGTGATCTGCACAGGCCGGAATGCGCATCCGAAGCTTGTCGAAGCGGCTGACCTCGTCACTGAAATGCGCGAAATAAAGCACCCGTACACGAAAGGTAACTTGGCGCAGAGGGGAATCGACTACTAGCTATGGCCTGGTTTAAACGCGAAAAGAAGTCGATTGAGAATCCCACGCCGGTGGAAGAGCGCCGAGTCCGCACCGAAGGCATGTGGACGAAATGCGGTTCGTGCCGCGCCATTATCTGGAAGAAAGATCTCGAATCGAATTGGAACGTCTGCCCGAAGTGCGATCACCATTTCCGGTTAGGCGCTCGCCGCCGCCTCGAGCTTCTGCTCGATGACGAACGCTACGATGAATTCGACGCCGATCTTGCCTCGAGTGATCCGCTTCATTTCTCGGATACGAAGCCCTACGCCCAGCGGCTGAAAGACGCGCAGCACAAGCTAGGAATGAAAGATGCAATCCTCACCGCTGAGGGCCTGATCGATGGACGACCGGTGATCTGCTGTTCGATGGAGTTCGGCTTTATCGGCGGGTCGATGGGCGCGGTGGTGGGAGAAAAAGCGGCTCGCGCGATCGAACGCTCGATTCAGAAGAAATATCCGCTTGTGATCGTTTCCTGCTCCGGTGGCGCGCGCATGATGGAAGGCGTCGTCAGCCTTATGCAGTTGGCAAAAGTCTCCGCAGCGCTCGCGCGCCTGGACGATGCGCATATACCTTACATTTCGATCTTGACGGATCCCACCACCGGTGGCGTTACAGCCAGCTACGCGATGCTCGGCGACTTGAATATCGCCGAACCGGGGGCGTTGATCGGCTTCGCAGGTCCGCGCGTGATCGAGGATACGATCCGCCAAAAGCTTCCTGAAGGCTTCCAGACCGCGGAATTCCTCCTCGATCACGGATTTCTCGACGCGATTGTTCCACGCAAGGAACTGAAGCCTTACGTCAGCCAGGCGCTCACGTTCTTTCTTGATTCATAGATCGGATCACGAAGTTCGAATCACGACGACCAATCACGAAGATGAATTACGAAGATTCCGTCGGCTCGCTTCTCGCGCTCGGCAGAGAACTCGCGGCGCCGCAGCAGGCTCGCGTCCAGAAATTCGGCCTCGAAAATATTTCCGTACTCGTTGCCGATCTGGGGAATCCGCATCGCGCTGTTCCCTGCGCTCACATTGCCGGTACCAATGGCAAAGGCTCGACGGCCGCCATTCTCGAGTCGATCCTCCGCGACGCCGGCCTGCGCACCGGGCTTTACACCTCGCCTCATCTTGAACGCATCAACGAACGCATCCGCTTGGATGGCGAGCCTGTGTCGAACGAAATCTTCGCTGCCGCATGGACGCGCGTCCATGCCTCGATCGAATCGCTGATGGCCTCAGGAAAGCTGACCGCGCACCCCACCTATTTCGAATGCGTCACCGCAATGGCTTTTGTGATTTTTGCCGAGCAGCGCGTCGATTTCGCGATCTACGAAGTGGGTCTCGGCGGCCGGCTCGACTCGACGAACATTGTCACGCCCGAAGTGGCCATCATCACGCCCATCGATTTCGATCATGAGAATTTTCTCGGCCACTCCATTACGAAAATCGCGGCAGAAAAAGCCGGCATCATAAAAACCGGAGTGACAGTGGTCAGTTCAGTCACGCGTGCGGAAGCTCGCGCCGTGATCGCCCACAAATGCGTGGAGATGCGCGCGCGGCTGGCGGAAATCGACGAGGAGTGGCGCCTGGAAGACATGCCTGCGTCCGAAGGCTTCCATCGCGCCCTCGCCATCTCCAAAGATTCACGTGCGAAACTCACCATCGCTCCGGCACTCCCGGGGCGCTTCCAGCTTCGCAATGCCCTCGCTGCCGCCACCGCCGCTCTTGTTCTTTCCGAAAGCAAGCATTTCCGACTTGAGGATCGAAACATCGAACGTGGAATCGCAAACGTAAGCTGGCCCGGACGCCTCGAGCGGCTATCGGAAAAGCCCGCCGTATATCTCGACGGCGCGCACAACCCCTCTGGCGCTCGCGAACTCCTCGAATTCTGGCAGCGCGATCTTGCCGGCCGCCGAATCATCCTCATTTACGGGGCAATGCGCGATAAAGCAGTGGACGAGATTGCCGGGGTACTCTTTCCCCACGCGCACAATGTGATTCTTACCGAGCCGCGACAACCGCGCGCAATTTCGGTCCCGCTTCTGTCTGAAATGACCGCTCATCTGGCATCGCCCCACCCCATTATTATTCGAGACCCATTCCAAGCTTTCGATCGCGCACTCGAACTGGCAGGCGAAAACGACGCCATTTTCGTAACAGGTTCGCTCTATTTGGTTGGCGATTTGCGGGGCCACTGGCACAAACGGAAGGCTCCTACGCTAGTTCGCTCCTAAATCCCGTAAATCGGATATTCAGCAATCCATATCCCGTATTTGGTTCCTCCTACCGCTACAGTAAAACCCCTACTGCCCGCCCAAAATCGCACGTAGTGCGAATCCGAAATTCAGTTTTATACGTCCCAAGCGCGGACGAATTTTTCTCACGTCCGAACGGAACTAAATTTTCTGTGCGAGGAATTACGAATGTGCGGAAACAATTAACGCCTTTTGTTCGTTTATTTAAGTGGAGCTTGGTACCCAATCTGCACGAACGAGCGTCTAAGCGATATAGCTGGAGGGCCTAATGACACGCGAGGAGAGACGAAGCAAACTGGAATCTTTCGGCCATGCGCCCACATTGCTTGCCGGCGCGTTGCGTCAATTTCCAAAGAAAATGTGGCTGTATAAGCCTTCGCCCGAAAAGTGGAGCATTCACGAAACGATTCTCCATCTCGCTGACAGCGAAGCCAGCGGGTACGTTCGCTGCCGCCGCTTCATTGCGGAGCCGGGAAGCCCGGTGCTGCAATTTGATGCAGCCCGCTGGGCCGGCTCGCTCGGATATTTTCATCAGAGCACGCGCGAAGCGCTCGAAATCATTCGCCGTCTGCGCAAGATGACCTATCAACTGCTTGCTTCCCTGCCCGATCCGATCTGGTCCAATGCCGTGGAGCAGCCTGATGACGGCCTGCTTCGCCTGGAGGATTGGATCGACATTCAGGAGCGCCATATCCCGCACCACATCGAGCAAATGAAGCAGAACTACGAGCTCTGGCTGAGAGCAAATCCACCCAGGAAGCCAGCTTCTGCCTCGGGGAGATCGAGTGCAGGTACGTCTCCGCGAATGATCACGCTTTCTGCAGGACTTTGAGCCAGGCCGCAGCCGTAAGCCACTCAACTGAAAATCAGGTTGGGTGGCACCGCTAGATTGGATTGCATCCTCGTTCACGAGTTCGCCGCTTTGCCTGGCCGCTCCACGTATCCAAGTTGCCGCCTCGCAGCTCTGGTGGTAGGATTGCTGTTTCATGGCCCCTGATACGTCTCCCAAGCCGCGTGTCGGAATCCCGTACCGCACACGAAACGAAGAACTTAAGGGCGAACGCGGCAAGTACGACAAATACCGCGAAGCCGTCCTCCGAGCGGGAGGAGAACCCGTCGAAATCTCGCTCGGACTCGCAGCGGATGAGCTTCGCCAGTTGGCTGGCTCACTCGATGCGGTCGTTCTGACCGGTAGCCCCGCCGACGTCAACCCGTCGCTCTACGGCGCACCCCGGAATCCTGCGTCCGCTGAAGCTGACGCTGACCGCGAAC
>Ga0307479_10000813_pt1 | contig 28430 bp, 24 predicted proteins | sample atmos_gasesECM4C_FD_203743 | JGI IMG/M metagenome (GOLD analysis project Ga0307479, IMG submission 203743) | Hardwood forest soil microbial communities from Morgan-Monroe State Forest, Indiana, United States - atmos_gasesECM4C_515 | ecosystem: Environmental > Terrestrial > Soil > Temperate... | reverse complement strand
ATCCAGTACAATGTGCCCAAGACGAACACTTCGCTAGCTTATCCGCTGGTGAATCCGAGTGGGCCCAGTGCGGGGCAGTCTGTGACAATTTCAACGCAGTTGGGGTTCTCCGCTCCGTCTGGAGTGCCTGCGCCGACGGGATCGGTGACGTTCCTGGATGGTGGGACGATTCTCGGTACCGCGTCGCTGAGCAGCGTTGCAACTAACACGATGACTGCTCAATTCACCATCCAAGCCATAACCGCCGGGACGCACTCGTTTACGGTCCAATATGCAGGGGACAGTAATTACAGTGGCAGCACCTCAACAGCGACCAACGTGACCGTGAACTAGGGGCGTAAAGCACGTAGAACTGATCGGCGACACGGCTAGTTAATATCGTCGCGGGAGCTGAATAATACGGAGGCGTCATAAACAATATGAGACGCATTATTCTGATAGGAATCGCCATCACGGCATCGGCAGGAGCTGCTACGGCGCAAGATGCCTTGAAGGGAGAGACATATGCGTCGGGCGCGAAGTGCCTGACGGCGGAGCATGAGGCCGCGGCGAGAGCTGCGGCCTCGAAATCCGACGCCATCAGCAAGGAGCAGGCTGACGCCATTGTCAGCGAGCTAAGGCTGATCCGCCAATTGCTCGAAAAGCAGCAGGCGCAGCTTACAGCAGCGATGGCGCCGAAGCCCGCGCCTGCTCCTCCGGAAAAAGTGCAGATGAATATCGGCAACGGCTGGTACGCGATCGGCCGGGCAGATGCGCCGGTGACGCTGGTCGAATTCGCGGACTACCAGTGTCCCTTCTGCAAGCGGTTCCACATCGACGCGTACGCCGAACTGAAGAAGAATTACATCGATACCGGCAAAGTGCGTTTTGTAAGCCGCGACTTGCCGCTCGAGTTTCATCCCTTCGCGATGAAAGCAGCGGAGGCGGTGCGCTGCGCCGGCGACCAGAACAAATACTGGGAGCTGCGCGACGCGCTCTATACCAATGCTGCCCCGCCGAGCGAGGAGGTGATCAAGAAAGCCGTGGAGAGTCTTTCGCTGGATACGAAGGGTTTACAGGCGTGCCTGGATTCCGATAAGTACAAAGCCGACGTGCAGAAGGACGCCAGCGAAGCGGCCAAGCTGCTGATCAGCGGCACGCCGACGTTTGTACTGGCGAAGAGCGCCAAGGACAGACTCGACGGCGTACGCATCGTCGGCGCGCAGCCCTTTTCGGCATTTCAGGCAGCCATCGACGGCCTGCTGAAGACCGAAGTGGCGATGAAGAACTAAGTTCCCCGAGAGGTTTTGCCGCCTCGCTTGTTGGACGCCTCCGAGAGGCGGGGCGGCAAGCCGATGACAGCGAGTGAGGAGTGGGACTTGTTTTCTCTTGGTCCCGCTGAGTTCCAGCACTCAATTAGCGTCGGCTGCCAATCCGTCCGCCGATTTGGTTTTCGGGGCCGACGCGGGAACAATCCGGGAACAATAAGAATTCCCTTCGACGTCTTTTCAATGCTTTGCAATGCTTGCGTTCCTTTACGTTTCCCGTAAGTGCTTGAATTTCCAGATCGTGGTGCTCTGTCATGGTACAGTCCTTTACGTAATCCATGCAAAGGGTGTGCACAGGCCGCCGCTGCACGTCGAGATCGGGATGCGGCTACCGTCCGTGCCGCCGTTGAATTTGCGCAACAACCGCACCCAAAATCTCTTATTGCTGCCTTTTGCTGCCTCGTTTTTTTGCAACTTCCTACATATCACGCAAGATATGGCGGAAGCGTGTGGGAGTCGAACCCACCCCCGAATCCGCAAAGGACACGGGCTATGGTTTTGAAGACCACGAGGATCACCGGACCCCTTTCGCCTCCGCGAACAGTATAGCGTGAGAGCAGTGGGTGCTGACTCGTGACTGGTGAAAGAACGATCCGGCGATTGTTCGTGCCGCCGCTTGAGCTGGGCGACGCGGACGCGAAGCAACGTCATAGGTGCTCGGAGACCAAGGCGGCTTGCTGGGTACGGATCAGGGCGGCGACGAGTTCGTAAAGGGCTGGGCTGGTGCAGACTTCGTAATAAGGATGCGTGGTCGGCCCGCCGATTTTCCCGTCCGGGAGCAACTGGCGCGCGAAAGACTTGCGTAGAACGAGAAGCTCCACGGACTCGCCGAGTGGCACTTCGCCGTAATACAAGGTGACGTTTTGTTTTCCCCACGGCATTTCGAGTTTCGTTTCGATGCTCTCCAGCGATATTTCCTCGGATAGCTTTTGAAAGCCTTCGTCGTTCAGCTCGATGCCGTTGTGGTTGTAGCGGACCAGGAATTCGTCCAACTCTTCTGCCGAAGCGCCTTCCATGGTGTTCAGAAACTGAAAAACGGAAAAGTGGGTTTTCTGTCCGGTGAGCATGCGCTTGGCCAGTTTGGCGCAGCCGGAAAGACGGTCGGAGAGATTCAGCGCTTTTGAAATCATGATACGCGAATCGCCGTCGGTCCAGTAAGTGGGCGCTGAACCCTGAAAAGCAACACCCAGGCCAAGCTCGAGAGCCGGGAGATCGCTGGAGGACGCGCTTTCATTGTAAGAATTGCAAACCGAAAGAATCTGGCGGGAGAGGATGCAAGCTTTGGCCACTGGCCGAGCGTAGGCCACCGTGGATTCCGTCTCGAAAATCGCGAGAATGATGGCATCGCCCTCGATGAATACTTTCTTCGCTCCATAACGGTCCAGAAGTTTTTTGACCGGCTCGTGCAAATTCAGGCTGAAGTGCGAAGCGGGACTCAGTCCGCGCGAAAGCAAATCCTGGGTCATGCGCGTGGAGCCGCGCACGTCGGACTTAATGATCACGTGAGAAATGACGTTGTCCTGCTCCGGCTGGCCCTCCTCGGGAAGGACGCATTCGTACAGCCGGTTGTTCAAGCGGGAGAGTTCGCGCGCTTTTTCCGTGGTTACCAGGTTGACGCGTTCCATGCAGGTGGTTAGATGTTCCGCGTCCCGCAAGTCCCTGTGCAAGCGCAGGAAGTCGTTGGCAAATTTCAGAACGAGAGCTTGCATCTCTTCGCGAGAGTAGCGCCGAATCTTTTTGGAGAGTTCTTCGATGGCCTTGAGCGACAATTTCTTGGCGGGCACCTGCTTGATAACCTGTTCGACTTGCTTCAGCACTTCCTTGGAAACAAGAGCCTTGCGCAACTGCTGCAAGTGCAAGGGCGGGCAGTAATCCTCGGCAATCGGCCGGATTTCATAGCTTGCCAAGATGTGATAAAGAATTTCGTATTGCTGGAGGCGATCGAGGAGCCGTAAAAGCAAGCGTGCGCGAGTGGGCGCTTCGGCCTCGCTGGCGGAGCTGGCATCGAAAAGACGTTTGGCATTTTCCGGCTCGTTCAGATATTCACCGAGTTTCCCGGCGTGATCCTTCACGAAGAAATCGAGTTTTTGTCTCGCCGCGTCAATCTGCGGTCCCATTTCCTCCAGCTTGCATTCTTGGTGCTTGAGCCGTTGCTCCAAGTCATTCAGGGACGCCTTTAGATCGGCGGGGTCATCTGAACTTAGAAATTTGGTAAGGAAACTATCGCCGCGGTCAAGACGCTTGCGGGTCACTTCGCGCTGTTCCTCAAGCGCGGAAATGTCCGCGCGAATCAATTCGACGGCTTCCAGAAGTGCGGTATGCGACTGAATGGCTTCCGTGTGCGCGGGGTCATGGCTGAGGCTGACGCCGGCTTCGCGGATAAATTCTTGGAAGAGCACGTCCATAGCTTCAAAGCGGTCAGGGTCGCGAGCATAGTTGCCAAGCAGAACGTAATGCTCCAGAAAGAAAACGTCGTCTTTCCCGCCGTCGAGAAAAATCACCCGGTTCTTGCAGAGTTCGTAATAGGGAGCGAAATCTTCACCAAACAGAGCTCGCCGGGCTTTGGCGATGACGACGTCTTCCACGTCGGTGACAATCTGCGCCACTTGCTGTCCGACGCGGCGGATGACTCCGCGCCGGGCGGATTGCAACTCCGACAGCCGCGCCTTGATGACGTGGGCTTGCTGGCTGCGCTCGAAGTGCTCGCCGCGTTTGCGGATCCATTCCTTGCCTTCGAGGATTAGATTGGCAAATTGGTTGCCGATTTCGAAGGTCAGAAATTTCAGCAGACCCAGCCGGAAGAGCACATCGATCTCAATGTTTTTGTGATACTTGGCCTGGGTCAGGGCACTTTGCAGCACCTCGGAGAGCAACTTGCGAAAGGCGGAGCTGTCCGGCCCACGCGTGGGGCGCAGCTCGATGCCCGGCAAATAGGTGCTGCTGGTGTGCTGGCGAATCACATCGAAGAGATATTCGCGGGCAGCCTGGACAAACTTCGGACTCAAGAATACGTCGTGGTGGATGTTGTCCACGCCGATCGCCAGCGACCCCATAGGGAGCGTGACGTTGTAACTCTTGAGTTCGGTCCGGGCCTCTTCGGCGGCGCTGAGCGTTAGAAGTTCGTCGGGCATACGTAGCCAGAAATGGCTATTTTTACGTTAGCAGCCGCGGAGGGGAGGGGCAATAGATCCAGCTTCAGTGGGTAGCCAAGGAGTAAGGAGAGGGCGGCGAGAGCCGACGGTGGTTTGATCGGATTCTCAACGCAAGGGATGCGCCGAAAACGATTGGGATAGGAAACCCCTGGGCATTTCGTATGATGTCAAAAAAAGGGCTTACAGATATGCATTTTGTAACTGGTTGATTCTATTGGGGATCGTTTCTAGTTGATTGAAAAGGTGGGGCCAAGTATTCATCCCCTGGAAGAAACAAAAGCGGGAGCCCTTGGGCTCCGCGCAGGTAAGCAAGCTGACGCACTTCACCCTTTGTTATCTACAGAGTTATTATAATACAGATTATAGATTTGTCAAGAGCAATTTTAGACTTTCCGGTAACTCCTTTGCCTACAGCACGGTAATGCGTCGGGCGTCGCCTCCAAGATGCTCAAGGCGGACACGGATCTGCGGCCAGGGAGACTGGAGGGGAAAGCGTTCGGACCACTCAAGGACGGCAATGGAAGGAGTTGCGAACATGTCTTCCATGCCCAGAGTCTCAAAATCGTGGAAGCTCTCGATGCGGTAAAGGTCAGCGTGGTAGACCTTGGGGGGCTTACCGTAGACGTGCACAAGGGTGAAGGTGGGGCTGGTGACATCGTCCTCGTTGGCGGCGCCGAGGCCCGAAACGATGCCTTTGGTGAGTGTTGTCTTCCCGGTGCCGAGATCCCCGGTAAGAAGCACAAGCACGGGGGACTGAAGGCGTTTGGAGAATTCCCTGCCCCAAGCGGTGGTTTCCTCCGCAGAGCGGGTGGTGAACTCTTCAGCCACGCCGAAGCTCCCCAATGAGCCGACCGCGGGCGGTTGGGATGTTCTCGACTACCTCCTGGGCCAGGAGGCCGGAAAGTTCATGTGTTTGGGCGGAGTTCTCGGCAGCTAGACCGTGCAAGTAAACGCCCAGAGTCAGGACACCATGCCAGTCCTGAGTGCCAAATTGAGATGTGAGCGCGGCAAGCAGGCCGGTAAGCACATCACCCGATCCGCCTTTAGCCAAGCCGGCGTTGCCGGTCGTGTTGATGAAGAGCTCGCCCGTGGGCGACGCGATAATGGTGTGAAAGCCCTTCAGGATGACATGAGCATTCCACTTGAGGGCGGATTCACGCGCCATTTTGATGCGATCCGTTTGCACGTCCTTCGTGGAAATGCCGAGCAGGCGGGCCATTTCGCCAGGATGCGGAGTGACGGCAAGAAGTTTTGTTTTTCGCTTGCGAAGATTGTCCGCATGACCAGCAAAGGCGTTTAATCCGTCGGCGTCGAGCACGACCGGAAGTTCGGTTTGCGCAACGATGATGCGAATGAATTCCTGGGTCTGGCGATGGGTGCCAAGACCGGGTCCGATGGCGAGCGCGCTCTTTCCTTCCTCCAATTCGCCAAACGTACCGTCCACCAGGCTTCGCAAGGAGAGCGCGCCGGATTTCGTAGCCTTGAGCGGTTCGGTCATGTACTCCGGCTGACCGGCGGCGACGATGGGCTGCACTGGCTCTGGCGTGGCAATAGTGACCAGGCCTGCGCCGCTTCGCAACGCGGCGCGTCCCGCCAGGATAGCCGCGCCGCTTTTTCCCAGCGAACCAGCGAGAAGCAAGACGTGGCCGTAGGTTCCTTTGTGAGAATCGGCGGCGCGAACGAGGGGCAACGATGCGAATTCCTGTGGCTCGGCCCAACGAGCGGAACCTTGGCCGATTTCCTCGACCAGCGCAGCGGGTGAACCGATCTGACGAACTTCGAGATGCCCGCAACAACCTGCTTGATTCGAAATAAGCTGGGCGACCTTCGGCGCGGTGAACGAAACGGTCTGGTGCGCGAACAGAACAGGCCCTTCGGCAAGCTGGCCATCGGATGGCAAACCGGAAGGAATATCGACGGCAAGAATAAAAGCCGGGCGCGCCAGCGTCGCGTTTCTTGAAGATTTGTTTAACCGAGAGATGGCCTCGGCGATGACACCAGCGGCTGGACCGCGAAGGCCGGTCCCCAGCAAAGCGTCGACAATGGTGTAAGCAGATGCGATCTTGGGCCAGGCGGCTTCGAAAGAAGCGTTGTCTTTAACTTCGATGATTTCTCCCGAACTCTTCCGCAAGCGAGAGAGGTTCTCAGCGGCGTCGCCACGCAATTCGTCGGGCGATCCAAAAAGAAAGACGAGCGGCTCGCAACCAAGACCTAGCTTATCTTCTTTTAGGTGACGAGCGGCAACGAGTCCATCGCCACCGTTGTTCCCTTTTCCGCAAAGGAATGCTACGCGTTTATTGGCATTTCCATCGAGCCCTAGCCGCACGACATCGGCTACGTGCTTACCCGCTTCTTCCATCAATTGCAGGCTAGGGAGGCCGTAGCGCTCGGTGGTGAGGCGGTCGACTTCGCGCATTTCGGCGGCGGTGAGGGCTTTCATGGGAGGTTCACGGCCCGCTCAAAGCATCCAGCCGCCGCTGACATTGACGACTTGCCCGGTCACGTACTCGGCTTCTTCGGAAGCAAAAAAGGCCACCGTCGCGGCGACATCTTCGACCGTCGGGGGGCGCCCGATCGGAAAACGCGCATCGCGAATTCTGCGGGCTTCTTCGAGCGTCAGTTCGTTTTCATCGATGCTCGAAGGATTCACAACGTTTACGGTAATGCCGTTCTTGGCTTCTTCGAGCGCCAGGGAGCGGGACAGCGCCACGACGGCGGCTTTGGCCGCGGCGTAAGCTGAGATTTTTGCCTGACCGAACGCCCGCTCGGCGCCGACCGCGCCCATATTGATGATGCGACCCCAACGCGCTTTGCGCATGTACGGCAACGCCGCACGACACATGTATAGAACCGTGAACAAATTGGAGGTGAAGATGCCTTGCCAATCCGGGAGCGCAGATTCCGCAAGCGTCCCCCAGCGAAAATCGCCCACATTGTTGACGATGACGTCCAGCCGCCCGAAGCGGTCGACTACCGCTTTGATCAACTGATCGCAGCGCCCGGCATCGGTGATATCCGTTTCCACGGCGACGCAATCCACTCCGTTCGCCTGCAACTGGCGCAGTGTCTGCTGTGCCGCAACTTTATTGGACCGATAGGCAATGGCCAGGCGCGCTCCATCTTGCGCCAGCCGAAGTGCAAGCCCACGGCCGATGCCCCTGCTCCCGCCCGTTACCAGCGCCACACGATTGCGAAGCGACATTCTTCTCCCCGGGAAATCTCTTGAAAAGAATTTCAGTATAGCCTAGCCACAGCAGAGGTACTACCGCAGCCGCGCGACGATCACCGTCATATCGTCGGCTTGTTCCGGAGTCCCCGCCCATTCTTCGGCCGCCGCCATCAGCGACTCCGCCACCATGAGGGGCGCAGCGCCCTGCACGTGGATGGCGGCTTCCTGCAAGCGGCGAATGCCAAATTCCTCGCCATAAACGTTTTCCGGCTCGATGAGGCCGTCACTGTATCCGATCAGCAGCGAGTCAGGCGCTACGGTGAGCGATCCTTCCTCGTAGATGTAATCTTCCATTACCCCCAGCACCATGCCGCCTTTGTCCAATAGTTGCGAGCCGTCATTGCAAATTAGAAACGCGGGGAGGTGGCCCGCATTCGTGTAGCGCAGAGTTCGCGTGGCGCTATCGTAGACGGCGATGAAGAAAGTCGCGAAGCGGTCGTCGCCGGTGTTGCGCACCAAATGCTTGTTCAAGCGGGAGACGAGTTCGACCATGCTCAAGCGCTCGCTGCCTTCTACAAGCAGTTGGCTGCGCAGGGCCGCCTGCAAGCTGGCCATCAAGAGCGCCGCCGAAATTCCTTTCCCCGAAATATCGGCGATGGCGATGGCGATGTGCGTGGGGCTGAGTTGAATGAAGTCATAGTAGTCGCCGCTGACGGAGCGCGCCGCCTTGCAGATGGCTTCGATTTCAACGCCTGGCACGGACGGCAAAGTGCTCGGGAAAAGCTGGTTTTGCACTTCGCGAGCGATGGAAATTTCGTTCTCGAGGCGGCGGCGCTTATTCTCTTCTTCGATGAGCTGGCTGATCGAACTGGTCATCCTATTAAAGGATTCGCCCAGCTCGCCCAGTTGGTCGCGGCGCTCGATTTGCACGCGATGGGAAAAGTCCATGGCTTGCACGTATTGCGTGCCGCGGTAGAGGTCGGCGACGGCCCGGGTGATCCTGCGGGCGAGTACGAATCCAGTGGCAGAGGCGGCCGCTTCGACGAGCGCGAAAACAATGAGCACTAGCACGAGAAAAGTAAGATACGAACCGCGCAATTCGCCGAGCGAAGTGAATATCCGCCCGTTCAGGCGTGACGGACGCGCATTGGAGGCGGCAAACACCGGACGCGCATGCTCGACCCGGCCATCGGGGCCGAGGTAGACGGAGTCCAGCCGCGATACGAAGTCTACTTCAGTATCGATCCACATGATCGCCGGCTGCAGCGAGCGATTACTCGCCACGATGGGCTTGGCCACAACGTACTCGGCGTCACCGGACTTGTATTTGAGGCCTGGCTGCGCTCCTCCCGTGTAGCGCTCCATAAGATTTAACTGAATGCTCCCGAGATCCGGCGCCACGGTGCTCAAGAAGTCCGGCGTAACCTTCACGCGAAGCGTCACGACGCGCTCTCTTTTGCGATCGGGAATGCTGCGCAAGCTCGCGATGGAAAGTGTTTCGCCCTCTTGCAATAAGCCCGCAAAGGAGTTTCTGCCGGGCGGAATCACTTTTCGCGCGAGAGTCTGGTCACTCGAAAAGCTAATGGTCAAGGCCGGAAGTTCGCGATCGTGAACCGCATGGGACTGCGCGCCCAGGATGCGCTCGGAATCACTTTCCAGGACACTGGGCGGGAGCGTTTGATGCGCGACGGCGATGTGTTCCGCGATGTCCGCGAGCATCTCGATACGCCGGTGGATATCCTCGTACAAGAGATAGGCACCCAACTGGGAGTAAAGAATGCGGGCGGCAAGAACCGCCAGCGTCAGGATCGATAAAACGGGGATAGCGGCGATAAACAGATAAGCGACGATCAGGCGATTGCGCAGACTCCAAAGCAGGCGGTTTCTCCACCAACCAATCAATCGGAATAAAAGATAGAAGGCCGCCAGTACCGCCAAGTACTTCAAAAAACTGAAAAAGCCGCCATGGAACTGGAAAATGGCGATCAGCAATCCCGCGGCCACCACGCCAGTGGAAGCCAGATCGGGCCACGCAAAGCGGCTCCATACTTCTTTGAGAGTGGCGCGGAAGGATGTCATCGTGCCGTCAATGGAAACAATACTTTACCTGAAGAAGTGCCGCCTGCGGAGGAGAACCACAAGGAAATGAGGCCAGGCCAAGGGCGCCCAGCCATCCAGAACTACTTCGCGCTGTTGCGGACCTTGCTGTGTTTCACGCCATAGGTGAAGTAAATGACCAGCCCGATGATGAGCCAAACAACCAGCCGCACCCAGGTGACTCCGTTCAGGCTAGCCATAAGCCCTAGCGAGACAATAATTCCCATGATGGGCACGAAGGGAACCCAAGGCGTCCGAAAGGGCCGCTCCAGGTCTGGACGACGACTGCGCAAGATTATTACCGCGGCGCACACAATGACAAAGGCCAGGAGCGTACCGATGCTCACCATCTGGCCCAGGCTGCCAATGGGAACGAGCGAACCGAAGATGGCGGCGCCCAATCCGGTAATTGCCGTGGATTTCCACGGAGTCCGAAAACGCGGGTGGATATCGCCGGCCCACTTCCAGAGCAGGCCGTCGTTTGCCATCGAATAAAACACGCGCGATTGCCCCAGCAACATCACCAGCATCACCGTGCTTAACCCGGCCAGCGCTCCCGCGTTCACGACGTAACTCCCCCATTTGACGCCCGTCTCGCGAATGGCCAGCGATACCGGCGCGCCGATGTTGAGGCGGGAGTAGTGCACCGTTGCAGTCAGCAGTCCGGACACCGCGATATAGAGGAAGGTGCAGATTACCAGCGAGCCTAAGATCCCGATAGGCATGTCCTTTTGCGGGTTGCGGGCTTCCTGAGCCGCCGTCGAAACGGCGTCGAAACCAATATAGGCAAAGAAAACAACTCCGGCGGCTCGCAAGACGCCCGACCAGCCATAGGAGCCGAAGGTGCCTGTGTTGGGAGGCAGAAACACTTTCCAGTTGGCTTGAGCGAGGTCATGGTGCTTCAGCACGAAGGGCAGCGCCACAGCGATGAAAGTGAGCACCGCGGTAAGCTTTACGAAGACGATTCCCGTGTTGAAATTGGCCGATTCCTTGATTCCTATAATCAGGATGGTGGTAACCCCGAGGATGGCCAGGAACGCAATTAGGTTGAACTTGGCCGTGGCGTGCGGCAGCGCGGCTATCTGGTCCGCGGGCAAATTAAAAGTGGACGCTGGCCCCCACCGGCCCTCGACCATGACCCAGAGAGCCCCCGGCACGTCGCAGATCTGGGGCGGCAAGCTGATACCGTAGTCCTGCAGAAACGCTACCAGCGTGCTGCTCCAGCCACTTGCAACGGTCGCCGCGCCAAACGCATATTCCAGGATCAAATCCCATCCGATAATCCAGGCAATCAGCTCGCCAAGCGTGGCATAGCCGTAAGTATAGGCGGAGCCGGCGATCGGAATCATAGAAGCGAATTCGGCATAACAGAGACCGGCGAACACACAGCCCGTCCCCGCGAGGATATAGGAGAAGATGATAGCCGGGCCCGCGTAGAGAGCCGCTGCCGACCCAGTTAGCACAAAGATGCCCGCGCCAATGACAGCCCCGATTCCCAAGGTGATCAGGTTCACCGGCCCAAGTGCGCGTTTCAGACTGTGCTCGCTGGTGTCGCCCGCTTCTTTCATCAGCGTGTCGAGCGACTTGGTTCTAAACAAGGGGTTGCCCATGCAACTCCTCCTTTGGGGGTCGGCCCCGCATTTTTATAAGGCTGCCAAATTGGCTTAAGGCATTGTAGGGGCGCAACCTGCTGCGCCCCTACGACTAAATTTAGTTAATGTCGCGAGCCGGTTATGCTTCGCCGCGACCACCAGGACCAGAGCAGATAGACGGGAACCCCAAGCAACACGATCTCCAGGCCTTTTCCAGCCGTTTGCGTTTGGTAAAGCAGCAGCACCAGCATGATGGCGACCGCCGCCACTATGTAGAGCGCAGGAACAAACGGGTAACCGAACGCGCGGTAGGGACGCTCGGCATCCGGGCGTTTCGCGCGCAGCAGAAAAATCCCGATAATCGTCAGCACATAGAAGAGCAACGCGGCAAACACAACGTAATTGAGCAGGTCGCTGTAAAGATTCCCGTAAGTCACCGCGCCAGCCGCATCCACGTGCCGCGTCCGAAGCAGAATCAGGATAGCGATCCAAATACCTTGGTACAGCAAGGCCGAGCCGGGAACTCCCTTATTGTTCAGTCTGCCGGTGGATTGAAAAAAAAGCCCATCCTTAGCCATGGCGTAAGAAACGCGCGCACCGGCCAGGATCAAGCCGTTGTTACAGCCAAATGTAGAGATGATGATCGCCACGGCCATGATCATCGCGCCGGTCGAACCGAAAATGGCGTTCAAAGCCGCGCTGGCCACGCGGTCATCGGGAGCGGTCTGAATTTGCACCAGCGGCAGCGTGCAAAGATAAGCCAGATTCGCGAGGCAATACAGAGTGATGACAATGATGGTGCCGAAAGCCATGGAGAGCGCCACGTCGCGCTTGGGATTCTTTACTTCCGCGGCAGTAAATCCAACGTTGTTCCAGGCGTCAGCCGAAAACAGCGAACCGACTTGGGCTACGCCGTAAGCCACCAACAAGCCAAAAGCGCCGCTTGCGGCAGTGATCGAAGGCACAAAATTTTTCAGGAAATTCGCGCCGGGCTCGATCGTCTGAGCGTTCCGAATTGTCCAGAAGTGACCGAAATTTTCCGTGATGGCCCCGGCATTTCTCCCCACAAAAATACCCAGAAAAATCAATCCGACCAAAGACACCGTCTTCGCGCTGGTGAACACGTTTTGAATCAGCTTCCCGAGCCGCACTCCCCGCGTGTTGATAAACGTCAGGAGCACGATCAACAGCACGCCCACCAACTGCTGAACTGAAAGACTCATCGCATACTTGGAACCCAAAGCGATCGGAGGAACGATCCACGCGGTGGATGAAATCGACGGTAACAAAACACCGAGATAGCGCGCGAAACCCACGGCCACGGCGGCAATCGTGCCCGTCTGAATCACCAGGAAAAGAGTCCAGCCGTAAAGAAATCCCCAGAGGGGCGAGTAGGCCTCGCGCAAATAAACATATTGACCGCCAGCGTGCGGAAACAACGCGGCCAACTCGCCATAAGAAAGAGCCGCCGAAATCGTCAATAACCCCGTGAGAATCCAGGTGAGCAGCAGCCCGCCGGGGGATCCCGTCTGCCGCGAGATGTCCGCGGCGACGATGAAGATGCCCGATCCAATCATCGAGCCCACCACGATCATCGTGCCGTCGAATAATCCGATGGCACGCACGAAACCCGGCTCGCTCTTGGCGGTGCTTTCAGAGATGGAGTGCGTAGTTTCGGCCATTTGGTCGTGCCTCAGACCGCCGTCGCATGGTTCGCGGCTTCCAGAAGTTCGATGTATTGCCGAGCTCGCTGTCCGGGGTCCGGCGCGAGGAGGATATCGCTGATCACGGCTAGGCAATCGGCGCCCGCCTGGAGGACTTCAGCGGCGCGCTGCAGCGTGACGCCGCCGATAGCCACAATCGGTTTGTCCGTCAGCGAACGCACCTGGCGAATCAGTTCGATTCCGACCACGGGTTCGGGGTTGGCCTTGGTGGACGTCCTAAACACGGGTCCGACGGCAATATAGTCAGCCGAGGTCGCCGCGGCAGCCTGGCATTGCTCCAAGTTGTGCGTCGAAACACCCACCAGTTTACCCGCCCCGATTACGGAACGCGCTGCTTCCACTCCCAAATCCTCCTGTCCCACGTGAACGCCGCTGGCTCCCGCGAGCGAGGCCACATCGGCGCGATCATTCACCACCAAGGTCACGCCGCGCGGACTCAGCAAAGAAGAAAGCCGCCTCGAGGATTCGAGCAACTCGCGCGCGGAGGCCTCCTTGTTCCGGTATTGGAGCAAGCGGACACCGGCTTCGGCAAGTTTTCCAGCACACTCTGTTTCGGGAACGGTTAGCAATCGAGCGTCTAATATCACATACAGCCGAGGTAGAACAAGTCGCTTCAACGTTTATTTTCCGTTCGTTCCCAGCAATCTTTCAATGAAGTGGGTATCGAACTTCCCGGCGGCAAAATCCGGATCGGCCAGAATCCGGCGATGCAGCGGAATCGAGGTCTTGATGCCTTCAATGACAAACATCTCCAGCGCCCGCTTCATGCGCCCAATGGCTTCTGTGCGGTCGCGTCCCTTGACGATCAGCTTGGCAATCATCGAATCGTAATACGGAGGGATGACGGCGTCGGCATAAGCCGCGGAATCCACGCGCACGCCGGTGCCGCCGGGCGCCTGAAACGTGGTGATGCGTCCCGCGGACGGCACAAACGTCTCTGGATCCTCGGCATTGATCCGGCACTCAATCGCGTGCCCGGACGGAATAATCGCGCCGGTGGCATCTTCCATTTTTTCCCCGGCGGCAATGCGGATCTGCGCCTTGATCAAGTCCACCCCGGTTACCAGTTCCGTCACCGGATGCTCCACCTGAATGCGCGTATTCATCTCAATGAAGTACATCGCGCCGTCTTGATCCATCAAGAATTCGATGGTGCCGGCGTTGGTGTAGCCGATTTTTTGCAGGGCGTTCACTACCTTGGCGCCGAGGTCCTTGCGCAGTTTCGCGTCCATCACCGGCGAAGGAGATTCCTCGACCAGCTTCTGGTGCCGGCGCTGGATGCTGCACTCGCGTTCGCCGAGATGGATCACTTTCCCATGCTGGTCGCCCAACACCTGAAACTCGATGTGGCGGGGATGCTCGAGGAATTTTTCTGCGTAAACATCGGGGGTGCCAAAGGCCTGCTGCGCTTCGCTACGAGCCATCTCGTAAGCGCTCAGAAGCTCCCCTTGCTTGCGTACCACGCGCATGCCGCGTCCGCCTCCCCCCGCTGAGGCTTTAAGAATGAGCGGATACCCGATGCGCGCCGCTTCTTTCGCAAGCTGCTCTTCCCCCTCGACGACGCTCTCGCTGCCCGGAATAGTGGGGAGTCCGGCGGCTTTCACTTCCCGCCGAGCGCGGTCCTTTTCTCCCATCATCTCGATGATTTCCGGCCGGGGTCCGATGAATGTGATTTCCGAGGCTTCGCAGACCTTGGCAAAGTTGGCGTTCTCAGAGAGGAACCCGTAGCCAGGGTGGATGGCATCCACATTGGTGATTTCCGCCGCACTGATCACGTGGGGGATGTTCAGGTAGCTCTCGCTGCTTCTGGCTGGCCCGATGCAGACGGCCTCATCCGCAAACCGGACATGGAGAGAGTTGCGGTCGGCCTCGGAATAGACGGCCACGGTGGATATGCCCAACTCCTTGCAGGCACAGATGACTCGCAGGGCGATCTCCCCGCGATTGGCGACTAGGATTTTCTGGAACATGGTTCTGGCACGCCGCTACTTCTGCCGGCTCGGACGGATGCCAAAGAGCGGCTGCCCGTATTCGACGGGCTGCCCGTTTTCGACGAAGATGCGCATGACTTCCCCGGAGGCGTCGGATTCGATCTCGTTCATCAGCTTCATGGCTTCCACGATGCACAGCACTTGGCCCGTCTGCACGTGCGTGCCTACCTTTACAAAAGCCTCCGTGCCCGGACTAGGTGATTCATAAAATGTCCCGACGATGGGCGACTTGACGAGGTGTAAATCTTCGCTGGGGCGAGCCTCCGCAGCCGCGGAGCCACCGGATGGGGGTTGCGGGGCTTCGACCGACCCCGGAACGATAATTTCTGGAACGGACAGCGATCGCGGAGGAACCGCCATCACTCCGCCGGAAGGTTTGCGCAGCCGTATTCGAAGGTCACCCCTGGAATATTCAAACTCCTCCAAATTATGTTCGGTCATGAACTGCAGAAGCTGTTCGATCTGCTGAATTTCCGGATTAGCGAACGACGCGCTGGGCTTTCTGGGCTTTTTGGGTTTCATGCCTGTTTTAGAGCTCAATGAGATCCCGCGGTGCGCGGGTCAGTACTTCCGTGCCCTCGGCGTGAATGGCGACATCATCCTCGATGCGAATCCCCCCAATGCCTGCCGAATACACGCCAGGTTCAATTGTAATTACGTTTCCCGGTTCGAGATGCTTCTTCTGCCCTCGGGCCAGCCTGGGATCTTCGTGGACTTCCAGTCCAAGTCCATGTCCCGTGCTGTGAACGAAGAGGTGGTCCAAGCGATACCCGGCCAGGACTTGCCTCGCGGCACCATCCACATCCAGACAAGCCGCGCCGCTCTTTGCCGCCGTGATCGCGGCGACCTGGGCCTCCAAAACAGCCTGATACCAAGTCCGTATGCGTTTTGGAGCCCGCCCCATGTACACGGTGCGGGTAATATCGCTGCAATAGTGGCCGAGTATAGCACCCAGGTCCAGCACGACCAACTCATTTTTCCTCAGCCGTTTGGCTGTGGGCCGCGCGTGCGGCAGGGCCGCTCTCTCTCCAAAAGCGACAATCGTTTCAAACGCTGGTCCAGACGCGCCTTTCCTTCTCATCTGGTATTCTATCTCGGCTCCCACTTCAAATTCACGGATCCCGGGTTTCAGCAACCCGATAGCGGACTGCACCACTTGGCTCGCCAGCATGGCTGCCCGCCGCATCTGCGCCAGTTCTGCCGCGTCCTTGCGCATCCTCAGGCTCTCGACCTTGCCCGAAGCTGCCACCCACTCGACGCCCGCCCCGGTAGCCTTCTGAAATCCACGCAGTTGCCCCACGGTTAGTTGGGTGGGATCGAAGCCCACTCGCCGGCACCTGGAATCCTTCAAGAACTGGCCAACGGCTCCAGCCAACGATTCCTTGTGCTGCAGGACGCGGACTCCCGACGTTTCCGTCCGGCCTTGCACCGTAAACCGGCCGTCCGTGATCAGAGTTGCCCCTTTCGGCAGCAAGAAGAGGGCGCCGGACTCACCCGTGAAGCCGGTCAAGTAGTACCAGTTGGCCGGAGCGGTGATCAGCAGAGCGTCGATTTTCCCGCCAGAGAGACTGGCCGCCAGCTTTCGGCGGCGTTGCTGAAAAGGACTGTTCATAAATGGAACGAGGAGACTATAGTCTCCTCGTTTCGCGCTTAAGTTGAAAGAGCGTTCCCTGAATTACCCCGGGATGATTCGCGGGGTCAGGAAGAACATCAATTCTTGCGCGCTAGTGGTAACGCTAGTGCGCTTGAACAGATTCCCGATGAGCGGCAGGCTACCCACCAGCGGAACTTGCTGGATGTCCGTGCGCTGGTTGGTAACTATAATTCCGCCGATTACCACGGTACCGCCGTCGGCCACGGTCACTTTCGTTTCCGCGGACTCGGTATCGAGAGCTGGGATGCCAGACACGCGGGGAATACCGGGGTCGATCTGGGTATTTTCCACCAGCACGTCCATGAAAACCGTGCCTTCGGCGGTAATTTGCGGAGTCACTTCGAGTTTCAGCACCGCGTCAATGAGCTGAACGGAGATGGTGTTATTGATGGTGGTCTGAATAGGAATCTTAGTACCTTGTTTGACCGTGGCTTTCTCGTTGTTTTGCGTAATGACCTTGGGTTTAGAAAGAAGCTTGCCGACTCCCTTGGCCTCCGCCGCGGTAATGAAGAAGTCCACGGCAAAGTTCGGTGAACGATGTCCGAGGTAGATTCCGCTGGTCGGAGCGCCGGCTCCAAAATTGGTGGCCAACGGGAGGCTAGTGCTTCCCAGGCCGGTAGACGTGGGAGGTATTAAACCCACCGAGGCCTGGCTAGTGCCGACTGTTGAATCTCCACTTGCGACTGACCGCCCACTCGTGGTTGTTCCCGCAAAACCCAATTGCGTGCCAATATCAAGCGAGAAGGAGCGCGAAGCGGAGACCACCCGCGCTTCGATTTCCACTTGCTGCGACTTGCGGTCCAGATTGCGGATCAGGTTATCGATGGTCGGAATCACCGAGGGAATGTCGCGAATGATCAGCTGATTCGAACGGTCATCGAACAGAATATCGCCGCGCGAACTGAGGAACTTCTTAAGCAGCGGCGCCATGGTAGCCGCCTTGGCATAACTCAACACGCGAGGCACGGTCACAGGAGCAATCGCTTCGGCTTGCGCTTTCTCCAAATCGCGCTGAGTTTCCGCTTCATTCTTGAGAGTGGAACGCGTCGCGATTCGCAGAACGTTGCCGTTCAACTGTTTATCGAGGCTGTTGTTCTGCATCACGATGTCCAGAGCCTGATCCCAGGGCACTTCGTCCAGTACGATCGTAAGGGTCCCTTTGACGGCGGGATCCAGCACCACGTTCAAGCCACTGATCTCGTGAATCAAACGGAAAAAGTCCTTGAGGTCCACGTCTTTCAGGTTTACGGAGATCGGCTCACCGGTGTATTTTCCCGCGGGGGCCGGAGCCGGTGAAATCGGAGCCTGGGCCATGGTGGTGGCCGCGATGCTCGCTTGCTCGACGGCCTGGTGCGCGGCCGCTTGTTGCGTCGCGGAATCCGGCCGGACCGGGTCCTTATCGCTGAACGATGCCAGAGTGACTGAGGGCTGGGTCAGTTCGCCTGGCAAAGTGAAGCGAGGAGGAGAAATTTTCGAATCCTTGGACGAGCGCGCCACCGCTGTACGGGGCGAACCGTTGATGTAACTAAATTCCGGCCCCGTCTTTTCGCTCTGTCGCGAAGTCAAAACGCTGGAAACCGGCGGCACGGAGTTTGACGAAGGTGTCTCGAAGTAGATGACCACCGCCTCCCCGTCGCGCGAAACCTGGTAGGGGGTCGCTGTCGTGAGATCCACAACCACGCGGGCGACGTCCGGGCGGTATTGGCCGATGCGCACGCCGCGCACGGGCGCGGATATCCCGGGGATGACCGTCCTCTCGACCGCTAGCCGGGCTCCCGCGAAATCCAGCACCAGGCGATCCGGGTTCTGCATGCGGCCGGCGTGAACGTCGAGATGTCCCTCGCCTTCCACGCGCACCGCCGACCGTTCCGGGGCTTGCGTAATGGCAACGCTGGAGATAATCGCCGAGGTCGCGCCAGCGGGGGCCTGCGTCTGGGCCAGCACGGGACTCGCCGCCAGCGCCATGCTTAGAAGCATCAGGTAGCCATGCCGAAGGGCTGGCCGGTTGGTCTTCATTGCTGTTCTCCTGGACTGGAGTAAATTCGCTTATTAACTTGGTGCTCGACGGGCTTCCCGAAGGCATCTTTGCCTTCTTCATGGAAGGAAACTCCGTCCATCGATATCTTTTCCACGCTTCCGTCATAGAGACGGTCGCCTTCACGCAAGAAGTACGTTCGTGCTTGCGGGTTGGAAACCACCGCGATCATCCCATTCGGCGAGCGCACGATTCCATCGAGACGCAGCGTGCTGACCTGCAAACCGAGTTTCCCCGGAGGCAGATTCGTCGGCGCCTTGTTCTGCCGGCCAATCAAGGACTCAAAGGGATCGCGGCGCGCCTGTTTCATTTCGCTCTCGGTGGCTTCCGGCGCGGCCCCTGGGGTAGCGGGTTTTTCCACCGCTTTGACCGCCGGTTTCGCAGCCGGCTTCTTGGCAGCCTTGGCGGCCGCCTTTGCGCCCGGCTTTCCGGCGGGTTTGCCTGCCGGTTTAGGTGTGGGCTTGGCTGCGGCTGGAGGTGCTGGCTTGGGAGCTTGAGGAGTGGGTTTGCTCGCAACCGGAGCTGCCGGCTTAGCAGCCTGCTGCGCTGGCGCGCCCGCGCCCTGCAATGCGGACTTCACTTTGTTGGGGGTGGCTGGCGCCACCTGCGCCCGCAAGCCCGGCGTGGCTGCCGCGAGCAAAATCCCGATTCCCAGAGTTATCGCTGAACGCATAGTTCGCCCATTCCCGCTCACCATTACCGAGCCGCCCCGGCTGCAGGCTTAGCCCCCGCCGCAGGAGCACCCGTATCGGCTGGCTTGGTGAAGAATGTTGTTGCCGTAAATATTCCCGAAACCGTTGTTCCCGGTCGCACCGGGTAGTGTGAACCCTTGGACTTCTCGGGATCTTCAAACGTCAAGTCGCCCACATTGATAATTCGCGACAAGCGGCCCAGCCTCCCGAAGAAATCCAGAAGATTGAAGTACGGCCCGTCGGCCTGCACCTCAAATGGCATTTCGTAGTGGTATTCCTTGGGCACGATGGCCTGCGAGGTCAAACGCCGGATCTGCACGTTGGACGCGCTGGCTGCTCCTTGTAACAAGCGGATAAACTCATCGGTTTCTTTTTCTTCCGGCACGATGGTCTTCAGCGTCTCCAATTGCTTGGAGAGCGCGTCCATTTGCTGTTTCAGTTCACCGTAACGCTGTTTGTAGACCTGGAGCTGCGTCACTTCCTGGTTCAGTTTGGTCTTCTTCTGAACGGCAGCGTCCACTTCGTCGCGTTCCCGCGCGATCGGAGAACCCGGGATGTAAACGCCCACCAAGACCAGCACAACCGCTACCGCCGCAGCCACCAGGGCTTGCATGATTACCGACATGTCTCTGAACGGATTGGCCATGGCGCCCCCTACCCTTTCTTCGCCGGCGCCTTCGCGGCAGCACCGGAAGCCGGCGTGTTCGCCGGCCGCGTCGGGGCTGCAGGTGGCGGAGTAATTTCAGCGGAAATCTGGAATAAAAAGGACTGTATGGCTGTATTCTTCTCGTCTTGCTTCGATTCCTTGATTTCGACCTTCTGGAAGTAGCCCGAACGCTTCAGCGCCGTGATGAAGTTCGCCACCGCGTTAATGGAAGCCGACGAACCTTCCATCGAAAGGGAGTTCCCCCGGCGCGTCATTTCCGTAAGCCAGAGGTTCTCGGTGCGTGATACGGTGTTGGCAACCATGTCCAGAAGTTCCTGCCCGCCGGTGCGGTCGCGCTGCAACTGCTCGATGGTCGAGACCCGCTGCTGCAATACCACTTTCTGCTTTTCGAACGCTTCCACTTGCAGCTTGGTTTGCTCCAAATCCGTCTTCTGCGCCGTCAGTTTCTTGATGTCTGCGTTTAGAGAGTTGAGCTGGGTCTGCCAGGTGAAATAGAAAAATCCGAGAACCAGGGCGCCTAGACCCAGTCCCGCACCGATGAATACCACCGGCATTGCCGCGCCCGTGTCCACCGGACGCCGTGCGGCCTTTGGTCGAATCTGTCCAAGAAGGTTTATGCGAATCATGGCTAGTCGAAGCTCCTCAGCGCCAGACCTACGGCAATGGCCAGCCGCGGCGCCATTTCGCGAATCTGCTCATCACTGTGCTTGCCGGGATCGATTTGCACTTTGCGGAAGGGGTTCAATTCTTCCACCGGCATCGCAAATTCTTCCCTCAGCAAGTCCACCAGGCCGGGGACACGCGCCGTTCCGCCGGCCACTACGATTCGCTGAATGTTCTCGCCGCTGGCGGTGGCCCGGAAAAAGTCGAAAGTCTTTTGAATTTCCAGCGTCAGGATGTCGGAAACGCTGCGCAGGATCTGTTGCTTTTGTTCGTCGGTGACGCTGGGCAGCGAGTCGCCTCTCTTCAAGCGCTCCGCGTCTTCAAAGCTCAAGTCCAATTCTTTTTGCAGCGCGTCGGTATACTGATTGCCTCCCACGCTGACGTCGCGCGTAAACAGCGGCACGCCGCCGCGCACGATATTAATGTTCATGACGCTCGCGCCGATGTTCAGCAAGGCCACCGTCTGCCCGGCGTCCGGTTCGTAGTTGATCTCGAAGCAGTTCTGCAATCCGAACGCATCGATGTCCACCACCACCGGCGTCTTTCCGGCTTGCGCCAAAACGTTGGTGTGATTGAGAATCTTGTCTTTCTTCACCGCTACCAGCAGCACGTCCATTTGCGAGTCCATGGATTCCAGCAGCTGATAGCTAAGGTTCACGTCGGCGATGTCGAAGGGAATGTGCTGGCTGGCCTCTGAAGGAATGCGATCGTAAAGCTCGTCTTCCGTCATCAGCGGCAGCGGTACGCGCTTGACGATCACCGAGTGGCCCGAAACGGAGGTCGCTACATTCTTCGTCTTGATGCGCTGCGCGTCGAAAATCTTGCTGATGGCATTGGCCACTTGCGGCGCGTCCATGATAGCTCCGTCCACCACTGTGTCCGGTGCCAGCGTTTCCATCCCGAAGCTCACGAGCTCGTAGCCCGATTTGGCCGCTTTCAATTCCACGGCCTTGATCGAACTGGACCCGATATCCAGTCCCACGAGTTGCCGGCTCTTTTTTCCCATTCCGAACATTTCGCGGCCTCTCTCCCTGTTTCACGCACCGGCTGCTAGCGGCGCCTCACGGTCGCCTGGCTCATTTTCCGTTCCATCCAGCGGTCCAGGATCGTTTTACGCAGTTTCCAACGGTTGCCGAGTTTAAACGCGGGAATCTCGCCCTCCGTGATGTAACGGTACAGGGTATCCGGGGAGATGCCCAGATACTGCGACGCTTGACGCACATTCATCACTTCGCGCGATTCGTTCACGAGGAACGCCACCCCGGCATTCACACACATTTACTTTTTGACTGCTCGCTGCTCCCCGTCTGCGCTGCGGACTCCCTGGGGTGCAGCCCGTGGGAGCTTTATGACATTCTATCACTCCGACCGTCAAGGGAATCTATAGGGCTGTTGTCCTATCAATACGGGTAGTTCTAGGCAATTGGGGGGTATTGGCCGATGGTACCCGCCCATGTGGTGGTTGCCATTTCGCCGAACCACAATTAGTTGTAGTTCTAGCGGGCGCCCACCCTGTACCGAAGGACGGTTATCGTTTGCCATCACCCCGGTAGCTCATAAAAGTACTACGCGTCAATTCCCTTTGCGTCGTCCGCCAAAAGTCTTTCAATGCGTTCTTTAAGTTCCTTTGTTTTTTACGCCTTATCGAGTGCCAGCGAGTTCCATAACGCTTCAACCCGTTTCTTGGTGGCTTCGTCCATCAAAATCTCATCCGGCCATGGCCGCGGGAATCCCTCCGACGCCCATTTGCGCGTCGCATCAATCCCCATTTTCGATCCGAAGTCCTGCAGGCGCGCCGCGTGATCCAGCGTGTCCACCGGCCCCAGCGAAAACTGTACGTCCCGCTCCGGATCCAGCGCGCAAAGCGTTTTCCAAACTACTTCGCGGTAGTTGTGAATATTCACGTCGTGGTCCACCACCACAATCACTTTCGTAAACATGGCTTGCCCCAGCGACCAAATCGCATTCATGATTTTCCGGGCATGCCCGGGATACGATTTCCGAATGGCCACGATCATGAGGTTGTGAAATATTCCCTCCGCGGGCAACGCCACATCCACGATCTCCGGATACTGCATTTTCATCACCGGCAGAAACATGCGCGCGACCGCGTATCCCAGGTAGAAATCTTCTTGCGGAGGCGGTCCCACGACGGTCGTCAAGTAAATCGGCTCTTTGCGGCGCGTCACGCATTCCACGTGAAAGACCGGGTATTCCCCTGCTAGGGAATAGAAACCGGTGTGGTCTCCGAAGGGGCCCTCGGTGCGCATTTCATTCAGATTGACGTAGCCTTCCAGAACAATTTCAGCGTTGGCGGGGACTTCGAGATCGTTCGTCTCGCACGCCACCATGTCCACCGATGCGCGCCGCAAAAATCCTGCGAACATCATTTCATCCAGGTCCGGCGGAATCGGCAGCATTCCCGCCAGGGCCGTCGCCGGATCGGCGCCAATCACTACGCTTACGGGAATTCTACCTTCGGGATTCTGGGCCCTCGCCCGCCGAAAATGTTCCGCCCCGTGCTTCTGCGTCTGCCAATGCATTCCCGTGGTGCGTTCGTCGTAAACCTGCATGCGGTACATGCCGACATTTCGCTTGCCCGTTTCTGGATTCCTGGTAAACACGAGTGGAAATGTGATGAAGCGCCCGCCGTCTTGCGGCCAGCATTTTAAAATAGGGAAATCAAAAAGGTTGACGTCGCTTCCCTTCTGGATGACTTCCTTCGAAGCGCCGGAGTTCACGCTCTTCGGGAAAAACGAACCCAGCTCCGCCAGCTTGGGCAACATCTTCACCTTGTCGAAGAACCCTTGCGGCGTCTCCATCTTCAAAAATCCCTGGATGCGCTCCGCCACCTCATCCAGCTTTTCCACTTCAAACGCCAGCGCCGTCCGCCGCACGCTTCCAAACGCGTTGATCAGCAACGGATAGCGCGACCCCTTCGGCTTTTCGAACAAGAGCGCCGGGCCGACAGAGTTCGCCGCCCGCTTGGCGTCCCGCGCCACGCGCTGCGTCACTTCCGCGATCTCCAGAACGGGGTCCACCTCCGCGCGAATGCGCTTCAGCTCCCCTTCTTTCTCGAGCCGCTTCACAAACTCCCGCAAATCAGCGTACGCCACCGCTTTCTCCTGTCCCGCCGAACTCTATCATGAACCTCAACCCATTCCCCGCGATGTCAAGTCTGGCTGCCGCTTGCCGGAGACCCGAGCCAGGTTTCTTCGCAAGTTGCGTCGCACTCGTTTCATGCTGACACAGTTTGTCTCAGACTGAGCAAATGCGCCGGCGGCCAATCGCCTACTTGATTTTGACCTTTCCTCTGACGCGTTCTAAATGCCTCGCTTGCATAGGCTTATGGACACATAATTCATCCGCGCCCTGCTCACTCTTCTCCCGCTCCATTGGCATCGCAATTGCACTCTCCGTTTGCGGCTAGGAAGTCGTCCGCTTACCCTTCACGCGCGGGCGCGTTTTTCCATAAGCCTTGAATCACGTTTGGAGCGCCAAGCTTCGCCACCTTAAAAGGAGGAAGGTCGCAAACGATATCGCGCCAGCAACTTGTTCGTTTCAGTTGACCCTGGCGCATCGACCCGACATGTTGCCCACTATGCTTAACGTCCTCCACTTCATCCGGCTTGATTATCTCTCCTGCATTCTCACTGTTCTTGCCACCATCCTCATCGGCAAAAAGCTCTGGCAAGGCTGGGTGGTCGCCGCCATCAATAGCGCCGTTGTCTGCGTCATCGGCATGCGCACCGCCCAATTCGGATTCGTCCCCGCCAATCTCCTGTGCATCGCCTTGTACACCAGCAACCTCGTCCACTGGCGCCCCAAAAAGCAAAACCAGTAAGCTTCGACGCGCGCTCCGCCTGGTCTGCCCCGTTTTGCATCAGTTTTTGTTCTCCTTATTGCCGCCGCCGAATACGAGTGAAGGCGCCCGCTAGCTCGACGGACACGGATCACGCGCCACAATTTCCCGCTCGTTGTATCCTATGGATAGTCCCATGAACCGCGTTTACCTCGATTTCAACGCTACGACGCCGGTGGAGCCGGAAGTGCTCGACGCCATGCTGCCCTATTTCTCCAAGGAATTTGGCAACGCCGCTTCTATCCACACTCCCGGGCAGCGTTCCCGCGGCGCGGTGGAAACAGCACGCCAGCAAGTCGCCGCCCTCATCGGCGCGCGGCCTCAGGAAATCGTCTTCACCAGCGGCGGCACCGAATCGGACAATCACGCCATCTTCGGGATCGTCTCTTCATCCCCGGCGTCTTCTACTTCCTTAACCTCACCCCCTCACATCATCACTACTGCTATTGAACACGAAGCCGTTCTCAACGCCTGCCAAGCTCTTGAAAAGGAGGGCGCGCGCGTCACCTATCTGTCCACCGATGGCCATGGACTGATTGATCTGGATGACTTGCGCCGCGCCATCCGCCCCGAAACCGTGCTCGTCACCATCATGCACGCCAACAATGAACTCGGTACCGTCCAGCCCCTCGAAGAAATCGGGCGCATTGCCGCCCAAGCTGACGTCTACTTCCACAGCGACGCGGTGCAATCGGCTGGAAAAATACCGATTGATGTCAACACCATGGGACTCGATCTCCTCTCCCTCTCCGGCCACAAACTGTATGCCCCCAAGGGCGTCGGCGCCCTGTACGTGCGCGGCGGCACTCGTTTGCGGCAACTTCTCTATGGTGGACATCACCAGCGCGGCTTCCGCCCCGGCACGGAAAACGTAGCCGGCATCGTGGGCCTCGGCAAAGCCGCCGAAATCGCGCGCAAGTCTCTCGCGGAAGACGCCCAGCGCAGCTCCGCCCTTCGCGACAAATTGCAGCAAGGTTTGCTCGAGCGCGTACCGCAAGCGCACGTAAACGGCGGCGCCGCCGCGCGCACTCCGAACACTACCAATATTGTTTTTCCCGGCGTCGAAGGCGAAGCCCTCCTCATTGCGCTGGACTTGAAAGGCCTCGCCGTTTCGACCGGTGCCGCCTGCTCTTCGGGCGCCGTCGAGCCTTCGCACGTCCTCATCGCCATTGGTCTTCCACCCGAAGAAGCCCGCGCCAGCCTGCGCTTCAGCCTGGGCCGCCACACCACTGCCGCAGACATCGATTTCGCCTTAAACGTCGTCCCCGCCGCCGTAGCCCAGCTCCGCGAACTCTCTCCCACCTATCGCAAGGAGGCCACCGCCCACCAATGATCTTTGCGCCGCATTTCAGTCCCGCCGTTGTAGGGGCACAGCATGCTGCGCCCCGAACATCGCGAAGCAAGCAAATGAAGCCCTCTCCCGATATAATGCCATCAGCATGAATGCAGCCGTCGAATTCGACACCCTGCCCGACCGCGCCGAAACGCAGCGCGGTCTCGTCGCCGTAGCCATGTCCGGCGGCGTCGACTCTTCCGCCGTCGCCGCCCTCTTGCAGCAACAAGGCCGCGCCGTCGTTGGCCTGACGATGCAGCTCTGGAACCAGCGCCGCCTCCCCGAACTTCAAGGCCAGGGCCCCGCGCAGCACCGCTGCTGCTCGCTTGACGACGTCTATGACGCCAAGGCCGTGGCGCGACACTTGAATTTTCCGCATTACGTTGTGAACTTCGAGGAACCATTCGAGGCCCGCGTCGTTCGCCCTTTTGTCGATCAATATCTCGCCGGACGCACGCCCATCGCTTGCACCAATTGCAATACCGCGGTGAAGTTTGAGCCGCTTTTGCGCATGGCCCGTCAGATCGGTGCCGAGCGTCTGGCCACCGGCCACTACGCCCGCATTCGCCGCCACAACGATACCGGCCGCTGGGAATTACTGCGTGCGCGCGACGACTCCAAGGATCAATCCTATTTTCTCTGGGGCCTCTCGCAGGAACAGCTTTCTCGCAGCGACTTCCCTCTTGGCGAACTCACCAAGGAAGAAGTCCGCGCCCTGGCCCGCCGCGCGAATTTGCCGGTCGCGGAAAAGCCGGAAAGCATGGAACTGTGCTTCGTGCCCACCGGCAATTATGTGCAATTCATCCAGGCGTATTCAAACGAGCGCGGCATCTCCTTAGAAAATAGCGAAGGGGACATCGTGAATGAAGCCGGCGACATTATCGGCCGCCACAACGGCGTTCACAATTTCACGATCGGCCAGCGCAAGGGCCTCGGCTTCGCCGCCGGCAAGCCTCTCTATGTTCTTTCTATCGACACGGAAAAGAACCGCGTCGTTGTTGGCGCTGACGATGTTCTCCGCAAGACGGCTTGCGAAGTAGAAGGCGTAAATTGGATTTCCTGCGAGCCGCCGGCCAGACCTCTTCGCGCTTTCGCCAAGATTCGCCACAAGCACGAACCCGCCCCCGCCACCATCGAGCCCCTGGGGGCTACGAGCGCGCGCGTTACCTTCGACGCTCCGCAGCGCGCCATCACGCCCGGCCAAGCCGCCGTCTTTTACGACGGCGACGTGGTCCTAGGCGGCGCCTGGATCCGCTGAGCACCGATATCCCCATCTTCATTTTTCGGAAAGTACTTCTACGAATGGATGGCAACTCTAGAACTCTTCAAATGAAGAGTTCTTCTTCCTGTTGCTCCCGCGGCTCGTCACCGCTTCGGCGGCTTCGGCGCGACCGCAACAGATCCAGCCCGACCTTAATTCCCTGCACCAGTGCCGACGCTTTCTGCATCGGCTTCCAGAAACTGTGGCTGAACTTTGCGCCGGCATCTTCCACGGCTTCCAGCGTTCCCGTCAAAATGCGGTCCGCATGCACCAATTGTCCGCGCAGCCGGTCAGCGGCATCGGTGAACACGCGGTCGATCTTTTGCGCCTGCCCGCGCGCCAAATACACGATGTGCGAAGCATCGTTTACCATGCTGGAGATTTTCGGCTGGGTGTCGTCCAGAAGAATTTGCACGCGCGTCAGAATGGGGCCGACTCGCGAATGCAAATCGCCGACCAGCCGATTCATATTTTCCGTGGTCCGCCGCAGTTCAAAAAAGAGCGCCGTTAAGATCACCACTTGCACGACCAGCGCCAGTGCCGCGACGATGCTGAAGATTCCAAGCCATAATTGCATAGCTGCCCCACCCGCCCCACAAGGGGACGGACCCCGTGCTAAGGTCCTCGCGAACTCTTACGACTTCGACTGGCGCAAATACGCTTCGCGTCCGGCTTCCACTGCCGCCGAAATGGAATCCTTTTTGTTGACCGCAATCTCCTTGCTGCGTTCGATCAACTCATCGGCGCGTTCCCGCAGTTCGCGGGCTTTCTTCTGCGCATAATCCTTGCCCTCATCGGCCTTTTTCGCCAGAAAATCGCGCGTCTCTTCGCCGGATTTCGGCGCAAACAAAATACCCACCAGCGCTCCAACCCCCAGACCCACCAGGAAATAAGTCACCTTGGAACCTACATTGTCCGCCATAACAACCTCCATGGAAACCGTAGCATAGCACTTTCACACAAGCAATGCCGGCTAACCGCTATTCGCATAGCAAACAGGTTATCGCCCTTTCGCCATTCCTAGCTGTTCCAGAATTTTTTCCGCGCTCTTCCGCGAAATTACGCTGCTCAATTTTTCCACTCCCGCCCTTTGAATGTTCGCTACGCTGCCAAATTCTTTCAATAATTTCTGCGCCGTCCTGGCGCCGACCCCGGATATTTCCGTGAGCGCCGTTTCTGTCTGCTTCTTTCCCCGCCGTTGCCGGTGGAAGGTAACCGCAAAACGGTGCGT
>Ga0307479_10000812_pt1 | contig 28430 bp, 23 predicted proteins | sample atmos_gasesECM4C_FD_203743 | JGI IMG/M metagenome (GOLD analysis project Ga0307479, IMG submission 203743) | Hardwood forest soil microbial communities from Morgan-Monroe State Forest, Indiana, United States - atmos_gasesECM4C_515 | ecosystem: Environmental > Terrestrial > Soil > Temperate... | reverse complement strand
AAGCCAATGGCGAAACCCTCCTGCTCCAGCACTTAGCCCCCGCGCATACGGACACGGACATCTACGTTCATTTTCAAAAGGCCAACGTGATTCAAATGGGCGACACGTTTTTCAACGGCATGTATCCGTATATCGACCCCGGCACGGGCGGCAAAATCGATGGCATGATTGCCGCCGCCGACGCAATTCTCTCGCTCGCCCGCAGTGACACCAAGATTGTTGCGGGGCACGGCCCGCTCGGGAACAAAGCGGACCTCACGAAATCCCGGGACATGCTCGTCACCGCCCGCGATCGCGTTCAAAAATTGAAGTCCGCTGGAAAATCCGCCCTGGAAGCCGTCGCGGAAAGGCCGTTCGCCGATCTTGAACCCGTCTGGGGCCAAGGCATCATCAACGGCGACCAGTTCGTCCAAGTCCTCTATCTGTCGCTCTGAGTCTCCATTCAAATCAATTCAAAAAGGAGCAACAAAATGAATAATTCCATGACGCGTATGAGAGTAGTGCGAGGAATATCTCCATCCCTCTGTATTGTATTATTGTTATTGTTGTTTACCTGCGGCGCGCGCTCAGCGCAGAACGACGCGCATCGCGTTCGGAATATTGTTCTGGTTCACGGCGCCTGGGCGGATGGATCCGGGTGGAAAGGTGTTTACGACATTCTGGTCAAGGACGGTTATAAGGTCAGCATCGTCCAGGAGCCGGAAACTTCGTTTAAAGAAGATGTGGCCACTACGAAGCGCGTTCTTGCTCAACAAGGAGGGCCGTGCATTCTGGTCGCTCACAGTTACGGGGGCGCCGTAATTACTGAAGCCGGGAACGATTCGTCCGTTGCCGGCTTGGTGTACATCGCGGCGCACATGCCGGACGCTGGAGAGAATGAGTCAGACGACGGAAAGCGTTTCCCAAGTGACCTCAGCAAGTCTGGCGCGATAAAGAAGACCGCAGACGGTTTCACTTACCTCGATCCCGCAAAGTTTCACGAGTACTTCGCAGCTGACCTCTCCGCTGAACAGGCCGCGTTCATGGCACGATCGCAGGTGCCGAACTTTGCGGACAACTTCAAAGCCGTGATCACCACAGCTGCATGGCGAAGCAAACCAAGCTGGATGCTGGTAGCGACAAAAGACAGAACCATCAACCCCGACCTTGAGCGTTGGTATGCCACACGCGCTAAGAGCCACACCGTGGAAGTGCCGGACGCCAGCCACGCCGTCTACGTTTCCAGGCCCAGAGAGGTTGCCGCGCTGATTGAAGAAGCCGCAACGCACGCTAGAATGACCTTGTGACTTGGATCGCACTGCATATTCACTTCGCTGAACCGGAGAAAGATCTATGTCAAAAGTCTGGCTGATTACCGGAGCTTCCCGCGGCCTTGGCCGGGCGTTCACGGAAGAGGTTCTCAAGGCCGGCCACCGCGTGGTGGCCACGGCCCGCAATTCCGATCAACTTGCGGACGTCGCGAGCAGGTTCGGAGACAGCGTACGAACTGTTTCGCTTGACGTCACCAAAGAAGCGCAGGCCAAGTACGCCGTTGCCGCCGCAATTCAAACCTTTGGTGGCCTCGACGTCCTCGTGAACAACGCCGGTTACGGCAACGTGTGCCCCGTCGAAGATACGCCGCTCGCGGACTTCCGCGCACAGATTGAAACGAATCTGTTCGGCGTCATCATTATGACAAAAGCGGTGCTCCCATATTTCCGTGGGCGCGGGTCTGGGCACATTATCCAAATATCGTCGATCGGTGGACGCGTCGGCCCGACAGGGCGCTCCGCGTACGCAGCGGCGAAGTTCGGTGTCGAGGGTTTTTCAGAGTCTCTGTCCAAAGAGGTCGGACCTCTCGGCATAAAGGTCACCATCGTCGAACCGGGCGGCTTTCGCACTGATTTTGCGGGTTCTTCGACTGAGCTTCGCGAAGGCCGGCCGGAGTACGACGCGACTGTCGGCGCTACCGTCCGCTTTCAGCGCAATTACGATGGTAAGCAACCGGGGGACCCGGTAAAAGCGGCAGAGGCGCTGCTGCGTATTGCATCGTTACCCGAACCGCCGCTGCGTCTTTTGCTTGGAAGTGACGCTTACAACGCGGCCGAGAACCATGCCCTGGGAATTTTAGCGTCTGACCTGGAGTGGAAAGATCTCAGTGTCTCCACTGACCACAGCCCTGCAGACTTAACGTAGTCAGCGATTGACGGGTTCGTACGCCCACGCACGTTTCGGCGCGCTGGCATCATCGGAGGTAACCGCTACGGCCTATCAACACTGGTAGCGGCGCTCATGTTTTGTCTTTTTTCTGGAACGTGGTTCGGGTACACACTTTATCGCAAGTATTATCCTGCACGGCTGGTAAGCGTGCCTTCGCGCGCAGCCCAATGAACATTGTTGGGAGCCACACTGTCTTCCTCAAGATATTCCCAGCCAGGCAGTAGACACGTGAAGCTATACTGAGCCTGATGAGCGTTCGCTTTAGCGTATTGCTACCGGTTTACAACAGGGAAAATTACGTAAGGCAGGCCGTTGATTCCGTTTTAAACCAGACTCTTCGTGATTTCGAGCTGCTCGTTATTGATGATGGGTCCACGGACCGGTCGGCCGAAATACTGAAATCCTATGGAAGCAAGCTTAAATTTATTCAACAGCGCAATCAGGGACCAGAGATCGCTCGCAATACTGCCGCCGCTTTAGCCCAGGGCGAATATCTCGTGTACCTCGATAGCGACGACGTTTTTCTACCGTTCGCGCTCGAAACGTTTGATAAAGTCATCCGCGCCACAGATTGCCCGCCGCTGCTCCTCGGCAGCATATTATGTTTTCAAGAGAGCGAGCCGCCGCCACAGCCTCCGCCACCAGACACCATAGAGATTTTTAGGTTCAGGAATTATGCCTCCAAGACCATGTCTCTCAGTTCCAATAGCACCATCGTACGAAAGTCCGTTTTCGATGCGGTGGGTGGTGGACGGCGAGATACCACGCCGCAGACGTTTCACGCCGACGATACTTATATCCAACTTAAAGTAGGGGACTACAGTCCATTTGTGGTGATCAAAAATCCCTGCACGTCGGCCTACCGTCTGCACGGCGAAAACACCAGCAAGGATCTCGAAGCGTTAGCAAGCGGCATACTTCGACTCATTCATTTAGATAAGCGCGGTGAATTTGGCAAACCAAGTTGGAACAGGTACGCCTGCCTGGGCGGCCGAGCGTTAGCGTTTGCTTATCGGGACTGTTGGCGCAATGGTGAACGTAAATTAGCGCTCCGGCTGCTCTTTGGGGCTGGCTTCATGGTGCCTATCGCGATATCCAACCTGATACTTCGCCATTTTCGGAAACCCCCGGAACCAATAATTCTAAAGTAGAAACAATCATTACCTTGTCCCGATCCTCAAATCGCGACGCCAAAAGTTTGGCTGCAATTGAAAACGCTTTGCCTCCCATTCCAATGAAATGCGATCCTTTGGCATAGCCGCACACTCGGCAACGAACTCACAGGGAGACGACCAGCGGATGGCCACGAAAAAGCCAAAAGCAACTTCACGGCGCGCACCAGTAAAGACCAGCGCTACGAAAAATGCGGCAGTGGAATTCGGCCGCGAAATCTGCGGAGTGCTCGACGTCGCGGAGCAACGTGAATGGTTAGTTACGAACGGCATCGGCGGATTCGCTTCTGGTACCGTAAGCGGAAATCCTACCCGCCGCTATCATGGCTTGCTTGTAGCGGCGATGCACCCGCCGGTTGACCGCATGCTGCTTGTGGCCAAGCTCGACGAAACGGCTCGCTACGACGCGGTGGATTACGCGCTGGGAACCAATCGCTGGGCCAGCGGGGCAATTGAACCGCAGGGCTACGTGCATATCGAACATTTCCGGCTAGACGGAACTACGCCGGTTTGGCGGTTTGCAATTGGTGATGCCCTACTCGAGAAACGCGTGTGGATGCGTCATGGCGAGAACACCACCTATGTGCAGTACACGATGTTACGCGGCACCCAATTCATGGAACTGGAGCTGCGAACCTTCATCAACTATCGCGATTTTCATTCCAATACCCACGCGGGCGATTGGCGCATGAAAATTGACGCGGTGAAAAGCGGCTTGCGGGTCACCGCATTCGAAGGCGCAATTCCCTTTTATCTGCTAAGCGCGAATGCCAAGGTCGAGCCGCGGCATGAGTGGTCCCTCGATTATTTTCTAACGGTTGAAAAATACCGCGGTCTTGACGATCGTGAAGATTACCTTTTGGCTGCGGTCTTTCGCGCTTCGCTAAAGCTGAATCAGAGTGTGACCGTCGTTTTTTCTACAAATGCGAGCGCACCGCTCGATGGCGATGCGGAGTGCGTGCAGAACGCCAAGCGCGAATCGGACCTGCTCGCGCTGTGGACTTCTGCGGACGCGGCGGCCGCATCGGCGGCGCCCGGTTGGGTTCGACAATTGATTCTCGCCGCGGACCAATTCGTCGTGAAGCGTGACATCCCGGATACCCCTGAAGATTCGGATGGAAAGTCGATCATCGCCGGCTATCACTGGTTTGGCGATTGGGGACGAGACACCATGATCGCGCTCCCCGGATTGACCCTGGCAACTGGCCGCTCCGACATTGCCAAAAAAATCCTGTTGTCTTTCGCGGGATACATCGACGGTGGCATGCTACCTAATAATTTTCCCGACGCAGGCGGACGGCCCGAGTACAACACCGTGGACGCCGCCCTGTGGTTCTTCGAAGCGGTTCGCCAATATTTTGCCGCAACGCAAGACACCGAAACGCTGACCCGGCTTTTTCCAGTGATGGCGCAAATGATCGATGCGCACTTGGCCGGCACCCGCTATCAAATTCATGTCGACCAGGCCGACGGGCTGCTTTATGCCGGCGAACCTGGGGTGCAACTCACCTGGATGGATGCCAAGATTGGCGACTGGGTAGTCACGCCTCGAATCGGGAAGCCCGTGGAGATCAATGCGTTGTGGTTTAATGCGCTGGAAACCATGGTTAGTCTCGCTACGGTGGCGAAGCAATCTGTTGATCCGTTCGCAAAATTAGCGGAGCGCGTCAAACAAAGTTTCGCCAAATTCTGGAATACCTCTGCAGGATACTGTTACGACGTTATCGACGCGCCGGGAATTGGAAATGACGCCGCTCTTCGGCCAAACCAGATTTTTGCCGTTTCTCTGCCACAGAGCCCGCTTCCCGCCGAACAACAAAAAGCAGTTGTCGATATTTGTGCCAGGCGACTTGTCACTTCTTATGGGCTGCGCAGCCTCGCGCAAAAAGAACCAGGCTACCAGGGACATTACGGCGGCGGTGTTCGAGAGCGCGACGGCGCGTATCACCAGGGTACCGTGTGGGGTTGGCTGCTCGGCCCATTTGTGTTGGCGCACCTACGCGTATATGGGGATCGTACGGCGGCGATAAGTTTTCTCGAACCGCTGGGTAAACAAATTCGTTCACACGGCTTGGGCACCCTAAGCGAAATCTTCGATGCCGAGCCGCCCTTCACTCCGCGCGGATGTATCGCGCAAGCCTGGACGGTTGCAGAAGTATTGCGAGCATGGTGCGCTACGGTAAGCTAAGCGAACGCGTTTGCAGGCGGCATCCAGCAATTAAAATCGCTCAAAGGAAATATGATGAACAAAATGATCGTTGCGGGATGTTTTCTGGCTTTGACGCTGGGAGTTCCGCGCATCGCACTCGCTCAGACCGCACCAACATTCGTCGGCGTGCGCACATTTCTGAGCGCGCGATACGATCCCGATCTTGACCATCTCAAAGCCGATTTCGCTGTGCTGGGCGTGCCTTTTGATGAAGGCACCTGGGGCCAGCCTGGCGAGCGCTACGGACCGCGCGACATGCGTGAAAATTCTCAGGAATACGCACACGATTTAACCGAAGGTTTCTACTACATTGACGGCGACCGCACGGTTTTGAAGGGCAAGCAATGGGTCGACGTCGGCGACGTCGTCATTTATCCGACCGTCCCCGTTGAGACTGACGCGAAAATCAGCGAAGCCGTTAAGAAAATTCTCGCGAAGAAGGCCTTTCCAATTATTTTAGGCGGAGATCACAGCATCACCTTCCCCATCATTCGCGCTTATGACATCCCGCTGACGGTCGTGCACATCGACGCGCATCTCGATACCTGGACGGGCGCGAAGGGCAATCTGGATCATGCTTCGTGGGTGCTCCGTGTTGCAAAACTCCCCACTGTGAAGCACATCACCCAGATCGGCATGCGCGGGATCGCCAACGATCTGGAAGCCGCCACGAACGCTAAGGCAATTCTCACCAGGGTGGTCACGTCCGAAGAAATTCACCGTCGCGGAATTAATGCTGCCATCGAACAAATTCCACAAAGCGAAAATATTTACGTCACTTTCGACGTGGACTCCATGGACCCCACATTAGCGCCCGGAACCGGCACACTCGAACCGGGCGGCTTGAACTTTCAGGAGATTGACGAACTCATGAAGCAGATTCCCACCAAAGGAAAATTGGTAGGACTCGACATTGTGGAGGTCAATCCGTATCGCGATCCGAGCGGGCGCACCGCGCAAACCGCGATCCGGTTAATGGTTGACTTGTTGGCCGCCGCATTCCACTAACCGTCAGTGGACAAAATCGCGGCAGGTAATCTGCGTTACGCGGTATCGCGCTCCCAAACTTTGCCGTTGCGCGCGAAATTAATGAATTTCGAAATATCGCCGTTGCCGCGAAGGTCCGTCACACCGACAACGCCTTCGATGTGCGTTTTCTTCGCGAGATTTGAAACGCCAGCCAATGCGATCGCCTTTAGGTGCCGGTCGGCATCCATCAAAAACCCGATGGCATCCGGCTCAGCACTCAACGATTTTTCACCGGCAGGCCCAGCCAGCACCGCGACCGCGTCAAACATAATGGATGGCGAACCCGAGAGCGCCATCTCGGCCATGATTTTCTTGCCGGCCGCGTCCATTAATCCGCCGACCTTCAGCGCGATAATGGCCGGCGTCGCTTTTTCTTTCTTAACCGCTGCGACCAGCGCATCTTTCAGTTTCGCCTCAAATCCGTCCGCCAGCAGAATGCCGACTTTTCTGCCTTCCAATGTCGGTTTGTATTTTTCCATACAGTCGCAACGCCGGACTCGGATTAAGATCAATCGGCTTTGCCGCCGGCGTAGCCGCGATAGCCTCGCCGGTCATTCCTAAGCCGTCGGCAACTTTGGCGCCAAGTTTTTCGTCTATCACGTTCAGGTGGCCAAGCATTTTTTTCCGGATCTCCGGAATTTCCACTTTGCTTAATTCAAACGTCAGCGCCATCGCCATGTGCTTCTGTTCCTGCGGCGTCACGGAGCGGTAGAACAAACGCGCCTGAGAGTAATGATCGGCAAACGACCCCGCACGCAGCCGGACCTTTGTTCCCTCCAGGGGAATTGGCGCCGTCCGAAAGCCAGTTGGTGTTTCGCGCTCGCCGTCCGGCTCAATGGAGTTCGGCTCGTAATTCCCTCGCCCCTTATGAACCATCATTTGCATATGACCGTCGCGTTGCATATTGGCGAACGGGCACTTCGGTGCGTTGATGGGAAGCTGATGAAAATTTGGCGAGCCCAGACGGCTTAACTGCGTATCCAGATACGAAAACAAGCGTCCTTGCAACAGCGGGTCTTCGCTGAAATCGATTCCTGGCACCACGTGGCTGGGGCAGAACGCCGACGATCTCGACCGGCACCACTTCTTCAGGAATTATTTTGGTGGCATCCAGAACGTCAAATGGCAGCTTGTCTGCCATCTTATCGTCGAGAATCTGAAGTCCGAATTCAAACTCCGGGAAATTTCCGCTCGCGATGGCCTCGAATAAATCTCGCCGATGGTAGTCAGGATCGGCGCCGCTGATCTTGACCGCTTCATCCCAAAGCACCGCCGCCGTGCCAAGGACCGGCCGCCAATGGAATTTTACAAACTTGGACATTCCTTCGGAATTCACCAGGCGGAAGGTATTCACCCCAAAGCCCTCCATCATGCGGAACGATCGCGGAATCGCGCGATCCGACATGGCCCACCCACATAATCATGTGCAGCGATTCGGGCATCAGAGAAACGAAATCCCAGAATGTGTCATGCGCCGAACCTGCTTGCGGATAACCGCGGTCCGCTTCCATCTTTACGGAATGAATCAAATCCGGAAATTTAATCGCATCCTGAATGAAAAACACCGGAATGTTATTTCCAACCAGATCGAAGTTGCCTTGCTGGGTGTAAAACTTCACCGCGAAGCCGCGTACGTCGCGCGGCAGGTCCACTGAGCCGGCGCCTCCCGCGACCGTCGAGAAACGCACAAAGACAGGCGTCTTGACCTTCGGATCAGAAAGAAAATTCGCGCTGGTCACGTGCTTCATCGACTTATATGGCTGGAAATATCCATGCGCACCCGAGCCCCGCGCGTGCACAATGCGTTCCGGAATACGCTCGTGGTCAAAATGCGTTATTTTTTCACGCAAAATAAAATCTTCGAGCAGCGTCGGCCCGCGCCCGCCGCCCTTGAGCGAATTCTGGTTGTCCGAAATGGGCAAGCCCTGGTTGGTTGTGAGCAGAACGTCCGTCGCGGCTTGTTGATCTGTCTCGCCGCCGTTAGTCTTGGCAGTCTTCAAAGTTTTTGTGGGGACAGTTTTTTTGTTTGGCATGGCTGAGAGTATCCCCCCTTCCATTCAACCCTTAAAATCAGGTCCATCCTGTAGAAGTGCCCACAAGGCATAAAAAGTTGGTCAGAACTCGTTTGAGGATGTAGTGGGAATTAAAACGAGCTGGTGCTGGCGAGAAATTTATAGCGGCGTGCTTAGGTCTGCCTTGGTGATTAGCGGGGCGCTGTGGATGACAGGCGCAATGATCCCGACCGGGCGGCGCCCCTGGCTCCAAGGCCTTCTCGTATCAGGCTAAAGATGGCGCGCCGGTTTTCGGCGATGGTTTTGACCCAGGCAAAGCGCCCAAGCTGTGGAAAATAAATCCCGCGGAAACAAAGCCGCGAGATCAGGATATTTACGCGATACCCCAGAGGCTTGTGAGCCACCGCAGACAAGGCTTTTGCGATGGCCTCCGGGCTATACGATTTCGACCAGCCGTATTTCACCTCAGCGTGAGCCTCGTCAATGGTCATCTTTAGCGGCGTATGGGCCATGGCAAACGGTATGAATTCTTGCCAATGTTTAGGCCGGGTCAATCTTCCTGCGGCCTCCAACCTTTTATATAGCGGCGTTGCCGGCAGCGGCGTAAGCAAGCCAAAAATAGGCAATCCGGGAGGCCAGGTTCGGATCTGCTGCAAGGTGCGCTCCGCTACTCCGCTCGTATCGTTGTCCATCCCAAAAATAAAAGAGGTAATCGCGAAGACATTGCGGTCTGCAAGTCGCTGAAGCACGGCTGCATATTCGCCGGGCTTATTGAAGCCTTTATTAACGTCTTTCAGGTTGGCGGGATCGATGGACTCCATGCCGATAAAGATCCACTTGCCACCCGCCGCGGCAATCAGGTCAACCAACTCCTCATCGCGCAGCAGGTTAGCGCTGATTTGCGCCACCCAATGCACTTGCGCCTCAGCAGCAATAATGTCGCGCAGCAGTGATTTGGTGCGCTTGATGTTGATGGCAAAGTTATCGTCGATGAAAAACACCGCGATCTGTCCGCGCTCTTTTTTCGCCCGCGCTTTCAGCAACAGCAACTCGTTCACCACGCTTTCGTTGGTACGAAAGCGAATAGAATCCCCAAAAAATCCTGTTACCGTGCAGAACTCGCACCCGTAAGGACAGCCGCGCCCTGACTCCACCGGGATGATGCGGAACGTTCCCCAGCCTTCGCCAATTTTTTGCAGCATGGATTTGAAAAATTTTGGAACAATATTGAATTGTTTCAGGTCGATGGTGTCCCACGGGATTGGCGGATACGTTTGCAAGGAAGGCTTATGTTCCTGGCCAAATGCGTCGACCGGAGCGTAGACGTCTTTCAGCGCGCCTCTCGCGGCGTCGTCAACAATTCTTGGCCAAGTTTCATCGGCTTCGCCGAGCGCCACAGCATCGGCATGGCGCGGTCCCCCAGCTCTGCCGAGAGCTTCGTCGGCCATTTCCGTAACGTGCGGCCCGCCCATAACCACCGGCACGCTGACGGCGCGAATGGCGTCAGCCATACGGTAAGCCTTGGCGATCATGCGCGTCATTGCTCCAATGCCCACCAGACCGATCTTTTCCTCAATCACGAAGCGAGCGATGCCCTCTTCATCCATGGGCTGAGCATTGCCGTCAATCAGTACTACCTCATGTCCCGCCGGAGTAAGCGCCTGCAACAGGAACATCCATAGGTGCGGCATGAAATTGCGCGTAACCCCATTGTCAGGGTTATAAAGCAGGATTCTCATAGTCTTTTCTTTGTACCGACTTACGTGTGACCCAAATGGAGAGGCTAGGGGGCCTACAAATAAAAACTAGCATTCGGGTGCGAGGCAAAACTGTGCAAAAAGAGACACTTTCCAGGTTGGCTAGGAATTGAAAACCGATCTGCTTTACACCTATCAGCGACCAACATATAGTTCAATTGCTCGCTGACCCCGCCATGAAACGCGCCCACGCTCTAAGACTCCCCGCACTGTTTTGTCTAGTGCTGGTGTTCGCCTTTGCCTGTGCAGCAGCCGCCGAAGACATCAAGAAAATTCATCCTACCGGCTATGTCACCGACCTTGCCGGCGCGATTCAGCCAGACACCAAGGCGCGACTCGAAGCTCTGGGCACGGAGCTGGAGCAAAAAACCGGCGCGCAGATGGCCATTGTCACTGTGCATTCGCTGGAAGGGCAAAGCATCGAGAATTACGCGGTGGACCTTTATAAGCAGCTGGGCGTCGGGAGTAAGAAGGATAATCGCGGCGTCCTTTTGCTGGTTTCCCCTGACGAGCGCAAATACCGGATCGAAGTAGGTTACGGCCTCGAGCCAGTAATCAACGATGCGCGGGCCGGGGACGCTGGCCGCGCCATGGTTTCTTTTTTGCGGAAGGGCGACTTTAGTAGCGCCATCGAAACAGCCGCGTGGCAACTCGCCAAATATATTGCCGATGATCGCGGTGTAACTCTGAGCGGACAGCCGCCGGTGCGCCAAGTCCAGCGCCGTGATGAGCGTTCCCACGGCGGAAATCCTTTCTGGCTGATCATCGTAATTTTCCTATTCATCTGGTTCATAAGTCGAGCATCAGGCGGAGGACGTGGCGGCGGGAGTGGTTGGTGGATTTGGCCGCTGTTGGGTGGATGGGGTGGCGGCGGACGAGGCGGCGGCTGGGGTGGTGGCGGATTTGGCGGGAGCGGCTGGGGTGGCGGGGGTTCCGGCGGCGGAGGATTCGGCGGATTCGGCGGCGGTAGCAGCGGCGGCGGTGGGGCCTCCGGCGGTTGGTGAGCGCGGCAGTTGAACTTAGCGTAACAAAGGAGTGACAAGAGTATGCCCTCGACGGATGCAAAACTAAACGAGCTGGTGAACCGGTTGAAAGAAGCCTCTTCAACGAATTTGCAATCAGTGATCCTGTACGGCTCTGCCGCGCGCGGCGGCTACCATCCCGATCATTCTGATTTGAACGTGCTATGCGTGCTCGGTTCGCTGGCGGTTGAAGAGTTGAGTCGTATAGCGCCAGTGGTGCGCTGGTGGGTGGTGGAACAAAAAGAGCCCGCGCCGCTGTTTTTTACCGCGGAAGAATTGCAGCAATCAGCGGATGTTTTTTCCATCGAGACGCGTGATATGCAGGATAGCCGCCGTGTCTTGTTCGGCAGCGATCCCATCGCCAGCCTGAAGCTGCCCGTCAATCTGCATCGCGTACAGGTCGAACACGAATTGCGAACGGTGCTGTTAAAGTTGCGCGACGCGTATTTTCGCTCTCCAGGCGATGCGCGGGAATTAACGCCCATTTTGCGCAAATCTTTTTCGTCGGTGCTCACCTTGCTGCGCCATGTGATCATCGCGTTTGGAGAGCAGCCGCCCGCTGAGCCGCGGGATATCATTAATCGCGCCACCGCGTTGACGCACTCAAACGCTTCCGCATTTGAAACTATTCTTCGTTTGCGAGAGCATACCGATGCCCACGTGGAAATCGCACAGGCTTATGGAGCATATCTTGCCGCAGTGGAATCGGTGATTCGCGCGTTAGATCACCATTTACCAAAGGAGCAGTGGCAACGGACCAAGCAGGCACATTCTTGAATTTCAGGTAATTGAGGAGCATATGAAAATAGGCATCGTGATTTTGGTTATTATTCTGATTCTCGCTTTGATGCTGGGCAGCGCCTTCGTCTCGCGGCGCAACCAGATGGCCATCAAACGCGAATCGGTGAACGCCGCCTGGTCGCAGGTGGATGTGGTGCTGCAACGGCGAGCGGACCTGATCCCCAACTTGGTCGAGACCGTTAAAGGTTATGCCATGCAGGAACAAGCTGTTTATGGCGAGATCGCGCGAGCGCGCTCCGCATTGCTCGGCGCCAGCACCCCGGCGGAAAAAATTGCGGCTAACGGGCAGTTGGACTCCGCGGTGGGACGTTTGCTGGTTATCGTCGAGAATTATCCGCAGCTTAAATCCAATGAAAATTTCATGCGCTTGCAGGATGAGCTGGCAGGCACGGAGAATCGCATCGCCATCGAGCGCCGCAACTACAATCAGGTGCTGCAGGACTACAACACCTACATCTCGCTTTTCCCGAACAGCCTGGTTGCAAGCATCGCCGGATTTCCGCGGAACGATGCGTACTTCAAAACCGAGCCCGGCGCGCGCCAGGCACCCAAGGTCAATTTCGATTACCCGAAAACTAATCCCGGCGCACAAACTCCGCCGCCCGCTAAACCGGCGCCAACGCCCGCTCCAGCCCATCCGTAGAAAGGCGGGGCAACAAACAATTCACGTAGGGCTTCCTATTTTTTCTGCAGATGGGAACGGTTGACGGAGACTACCTGCGGCCGAGGAACTCGCCAAGCAGCATGTGAAAATGGTGCACGCCATTTTCACGCTTTACCGAATAGCGGCCGCGATCATAAGTCGCGGAACGCAGACCGCGCTGCACGCTTTCGCAAAGCCCGATGTCTTCCTGCTGCACCTGATCACTGAAAGCAATGGCGCGCTGGATGAGCTCCTGCACGCTACTATCTGCCACATCGTGTAAAAACCATTCAAAAATGGTCAGCGTCTTATCGTGTGAAATCGGCACGATCAGGTTGGTCGAAACATTGTCCGGATAAATGTTGACCATCAAATTCGGGAAGATCCAAAAATACACAGCCTGCTTCAGGCCGCCGCCCAGCGCATAAAATCGCTCGGCGTTCTCTTCCTGCTTCATCGCGCGGCTGGGCACGAATTGTTGTGAATAATAGCGATACGTATCGATGCGATAGTTCGCGTAATCAATCTCACGCATCAAACCCGGGTGCGCGATAGGAATGTGATAGCCCTCCAAGTAATTGTCGACGTACACCTTCCAGTTACAATTGATCAGGTAGTCGCGTCGCTCGGCGAATTGCAGCCCTTCAAATTGAAATCCGCGAGCCTGCTCAGGAATTTTCCCCAGATACGACGCCAGTGGCTCCGCTTGCGCGTCGAAATTCACGAAGATGAATTGCTCCCAGACCTCCACGCGCAGCGGCACCATGCCCATCGTGCTGCGATCGAAAAATTCCACGCCTTCCACATCCGGCGTGCCAATCAGGCGGCCATCGAGCGTGTATGTCCAACCGTGATATTGGCAACGCAACACGTTTTTGCATCCGCTGCCCAACGCGATGGGTCCGGCACGGTGGCGACACACATTGCTGAAGGCCCGCAGGATGCCCTGCTTGTCACGCACCACGATAACCGGTTCGCCGACAACCTCGGCAGTAAAAAAACTTTCTGGATCAGCGATGGTGCGTTTTAGGCTATCCACTTCGCCGCATGGATGGCTGAGAGTGCCGATCAGTTGCCAGGTGCGCAAAAAAATGCGCGTTTTTCCAATATCGAGAATTGCGGGGTCGGTATAAAACTTGGACGCAAGCGTCTGCGCGCACTCGATCTGTTCGTTTACGTCGAGTTGCAGCGGCTTGGAGTTCATGCGCTCGGCCGCATTAGAATTTTCTGGTTTCCTGCCTCGACCAACGCTCGATGACTATTTTCGATTCGGTATAGAACTCCACCGCGTCTCTGCCCTGCCCGTGCAAAATACCGAAAAAGCTATCTTTCCATCCGCTGAACGGGAAGTACGCCATGGGCGCTGCCACACCAATGTTGATGCCGATATTTCCCGCCGGCGCTTCGTAGCGAAATTTCCTTGCAGCTGCGCCACTCGTGGTAAAAAGCGAAGCCTGGTTTCCATAGGGACTGTTCTGCAAAAACTTCATGGCCTCATCTATGGAATCCGCGTGCACCAGGCTCAACACCGGGCCAAAAATCTCTGTGTGCGTTAATTTGCTCGTCGGTGGCACACCATCGAGAATGGTGGGCTTAATAAAATTGCCGCCTTCGGCATTGGGGATTTTTGTGTTGCGTCCGTCGACAATGGGCTTGGCTCCCTCGGCGACACCCGCCGCGATTAACGACTCCACGCGCTGCTTACTTTCCTTGCTGATGACCGGCCCCATCTGAACATCGGCGCCCAGTCCATTGCCGACTCGCAGCGACGATGCCGCCTGACTGATCGAATCGCGAAAAGTTTTCTGCGCATGGCCAATGGTGACCGCGACGGAAACGGCGAGGCAGCGTTGCCCCGCGCAGCCGAACGCGCTATCGCCGATGATTTGCGTAGCCAGTTCCATGTCCGCGTCGGGCAACACGATAACGTGATTTTTTGCTCCACCTTGGCATTGCATGCGCTTGCCGCTCGCAGCCGCGCGAGCATAAACATGTTTCGCTACCGGGGTGGATCCCACGAAACTGATAGCGCGCACCTGCGGGTGATCGCACAGCGCATCAACAACCTCGCGCCCGCCGTTCACAAGATTCACTACACCGCGCGGCAACCCGGTAGCTTCAACAAGCTCGATAACGCGTCGCATCGTCAGCGGCACGCGCTCGGACGGCTTCAGAATGAAAGTGTTGCCGCAGGCGATGGCGTAGGGCAGAAACCAGAAAGAAATCATCGCGGGAAAATTAAATGGCACGATGGCGGCGACCACGCCCAAGGGTTGGCGTATCAACGTTTCGTCCACGCCGGGCGTAACGTCTTCCAGGTTGTAACCCTGCATCATCATGGGGATTCCGCAAGCCACTTCCACATTTTCAATTCCGCGGCGCATTTCCGCCTTCGCTTCCGCCAGAGTTTTGCCGTTTTCCTCGGTAATCAGGCGCGCGAGTTCACCGAGATGTTCTTCGAGTAGATTTTTTAGTTTAAAAAGATATTGAACGCGTTCGCCAGGTGGGGTGCGTCGCCATGCTGGAAAAGCATCCGCGGCCGACTGGACAGCGGCGTCAACGTCCGCCGCGGTGGATAGCGGCGTGCGCGCCAACAATTCAGCGGTCGCGGGGTTAATTACGTCCACGTATTCTTGCGTGGCGGAACGGCGCCATCCACCTTGAACATAATTTTGCAAATCGGGAGTTTGTGTTGTGGCAGTGCTGCTCATGTTGGGATTCCTTAGTATTTACGTTAATCGCGGAGCGGGCCGCGTAGAACGGCTGATGGTAGTCTACCAAAAAACCGCAAGACGCAGATGATTGGCGGCTGGAGCAAAAGTCCCTACGTGGTTGATTCCTTGGAAACTAATTTCGTTCGCCACGCGTACCACGCGATGACCGCCAGCATTCCCAGCCAACCCAGTTCTCTCGTAATTCCGCCGATGCGCTGGTCGTACTGCAGCACGCCCCATTGGCTAAACAGAATTTCCCAGTCGTGATCGCCGGAGCCGACCAGCGGTAACTCCAAGTTGCGGGCATCGGCCATGTACGTGCCGATGTACAGAAAATTTTCAAAGAACCAGAAGCCGCAAAACGCCACAGCGGTCACCTCACGCTGCCGAAAAAAATAGAGCCCGCACAATAGCGGCACGATCAGCTCGCCGAGCGTTCCGCCAAGAATAGTGATGGTGTAACCGAACCAGCTGAAGAAAAAATGACCGCCCTCGTGAATGATCAGATTGACGAAATCGAGGAAGAGAAAGCCCGAATGATTGAACGCGGCATACAATAAGAAAATTATGTAAAACGCCAGCCAGCCGATGGCCGCCGCGCGGCTAACGGGTTTCCAGGGGCCCAGTCGCTCTTCCAGAAATGCCACGGAACTTTCTACTCCTGGACGGTTACTTCTGAAGAGTTTACGTGATGGCTGCAAGCGCTTCGTAGGCCGCGCCAATCAGCGGCGCCGATTCGTTAAGAATCACCGACACAGGAATATTGTTCATCAGCTGTTCAAATTTCCATTTGTCCTGAAAGGCCTGGAAGAATGAACCGTCCCTGATTTTCTCCAGTATTTTTACGGCAATTCCGCCGGCCACAAACACGCCGCCGAGGGCCAAAACTTTCAGCGCCAAATTTCCCGCTTCCGCTCCATAGATGCCGCACCACAAATCCAGGGTCTCCACGCAGACCGGGCAGGATCTATCCAGTCCCTGGCGGGTGATAACCGGTGCGGGGTCGGCATCGGCATCTTCAAAGATGGGATGTTTGACAGTTGGCGAAAGAAATTCGTGCAAAGTCCGAAAACCGCGTCCTGAAAGAATCAATTCCCAACTTACCTGTGGGTAGCGGCGGCGCATGAAGCGCAAGAGTTCGATTTGCAATTCGGTATGCGGCGCGAAATCGGAATGGCCCCCCTCGGAGGGCACCACCTTGTAGCGATTTTCAATTTCATTCCACACCAGAATCGCTTGCCCGAGTCCGGTCCCGGCTGCCAGCAGAGCTTTCGTGCCGCCAGGTTCGAATTTGCCAGCATTGAGAACGCAGAAGTCTTCAGCAGGAAGATGTTCGATACTATGGCCCGTGGCGCCCAGATCGTTCAGAACCACAACTTGTCTCACGTTCAGTTCGTCGACAAGATTTTCGGTATCCACCACCCAGGGAAGATTAGTGGCGCGGACGCGATTTTTTATCACTGGTCCGGCCACGCCAAAACCAGCGGCATCGATGCGTTCGCCAGCCAGGTAAGGCGCGGCTTGCCGCGAAAATTCCTTCACGATGCGGCTGAATTGCGCAAATTCCTTGCTTGCAAATCTTTGTTTAAAAACAGCAGTGAGCTTGCCATCGGTTTCCGAGAACAGCGCGAGATTACACTTCGTACCGCCGACATCCCCAGCAAGGATCACCAGCTCCCCCTAAATCTTCAAGAAATGTTGCCGGACATCTTTACGACGGGTTGTGCCAATGCCTGCCGTCGCGCTCGAGAAGAACGTCGGACTCCTGCGGCCCCCAGCTTCCGGCGGGGTATTCCGGAACGCGGGCGCTTTTTGCCGCGGTCCAGACCTCGAGGATCGGATCGATGAGCGCCCAGGCGGCCTCCACGTTATCGCCGCGATCGAACAGTGTGGCGTCTCCGCGCACACAATCATTCACCAGCGTGGCGTAGGCGCTGCGCGGAGCTTCGCCAAAACCCTCTTTGTATTTGAAATTCATATTCACATTGCCGATGCTCATTTCCGTTCCGGGACGCTTGGCTACGAAGGAAATGGAGACTCCTTCATCGGGCTGTATATTCAGGATCAAGCGATTCGGTTCCAGATCCCGTTCGCGGAAGACCATATGCGGCGCGCGCCGAAATTCAATCACGATTTCTGTGCTGCGTTTGGCGAGACGTTTTCCGGTACGCAAATAAAACGGCACGCCGGCCCAGCGCCAATTGTCGACCAATAACTTAGCTGCAACAAAAGTCTCGGTCCGCGAAGTGGGACTTACGCCCGCCTCTTGCCGATAGCCTGGGACGGGCTTGCCGCCAAGCTGCCCGGGCGCATATTGGCCGCGCACCACCGCCTGCGCAACCATCTCCAGATTGAACGGGCGAATAGACTGCAGCACTTTGAGCTTTTCATTGCGCACTGACGTGGCGTCAAAAGAAGCTGGCGGCTCGACGGCTACCAGCGAGGTAAGTTGCAGCACGTGACTCTGGATCATGTCGCGTAGCGCGCCGGTCGTTTCATAAAAACCGCCGCGGCGCTCCACGCCAAGCGTTTCTGCTGCGGTAATCTGCACGTGATCTACATAATTCCGATTCCAAAGCGGCTCAAAAATACCGTTGCCAAAGCGCAGCACCAGCAAGTTCTGCACCGTATCTTTTCCGAGGTAGTGATCAATGCGGTAGACCTGCTTTTCTTCGAAAACATTGAGAACCGTTTCGTTCAACTCTTTGGCGGACGCCAAGTCCCGTCCAAAAGGTTTTTCGATAATAATTCTTACCCACGAATCGTGCGATTTGGACCGTGCCAGACCCGCTTTACCCAATTGCTGGACGATCTGAGGATAAACTTCTGGCGGAGTGGATAAGTAAAACAAACGGTTACCGCCAAGATCTTTCGATTCTTCCAAGTCCTCCAAACATTTGGCGAGTCGCGCGTAGGAGTCCGGATCGTCATATTCGCCCTGGCTGTAATGCAGATTGCCGGCGAATTCATCCCATTGTTTCGGATCGATGGGACCGACTTCCGAAATGCTCTTGGCGGCTTCTCCCAGAGCGGCGCGGAAACTGTCGTCGCTCATGGGCGTGCGCGCGAAACCTACAATCGTGTAACGAGGTCCCAGGGAATTGTGAATAGCCAGATCGTACATGGCGGGAATTACTTTGCGTTTTGCAAGATCGCCCGACGCTCCAAAAAGAACCACGGTCACGGGTTCGGTGGCGCCGTTGTAGCCGCCACTATAATTAGTGTTGTCCGCCATCAGGATTACCTTCCCATTAAAAAAGGCCGCATTTAACCGATTTAAGCATCTCGAAACTATACCTCAACACGGTGTTTACGCAGTTCAGAACGCAAATCATGGGCATCTTTGTAGTGAATCACTTGCATGCCCAGCCGACGGGGCACTTCAAGGTTCAGCGCTCGGTCATCTATAAAGATGCATTTTTCTGGCGGACGTTGCGAAACTTCCAGCGCGATGCGGAAAATCGTTTCTTCAGGCTTTCGCGAGCGTACGTAGCAGGAACTGAAAAAAACGTCGAAGTTTCGGCGGAGGTCGAATACGTCGATGCGATATTGATTAAGCTCCAGTGGCTCGTTGTTTATTGAACCAATAAAATATTTCTTGGACTGAGTCACTTCGTCAAGAATAGCCCGCGTTTCTGGAAATTCTTTCGATTGCGCAAACATAAACTCAACAAATTCCTCGCGTGTGAAAGCCCGTGGCCGGTAGAAAAGCGTGCGGTCCAGATATGCATTCAGAGTGATCAGGCCGGCATCCAAAGCTGGAAAGCACAGATCGTGCCGGTCCACAAATTCTTCCCAGTCCAGGTTAAACAGTTTTGCGGCTTCCAGCCGGGAAGAACGGCCCCAGCCATTGGTGAGGATGACTCCGCCAATGTCCCAGAACATAGTGGTAATGTCGGCCAAGAACGCGTCCTCCAGATTTGATGCGTCAGCGGTTGAAAGGTCAAACCTATGGTAGTTCGATGAAGCTTCGAATTTTCGCCACTGCTTGTATAACAACATCCGCGAGTTGCATCAAATTGTTTTCCTAAAGGCGCCGTCCCTGAGAGCGTTACCAGCGCATCTTGAGTCCAGTGCGCTGTAATGACCGCTTCGCGACTAGGAATTTACTCAAACTTGCAGTAAGGTCAAAAAGCAGGTTTTCGAGGAGAATCGGTTTATGGCCAATGAAAATGGCGGTTCGACGCCTCCCGCCAACCAACCAGGAACGCGCATCGTGCATTGCGTGAAGTTCAATAAAGATTTGCCCGGACTCGACCGAGTGCCGTGGAAAGGCGAGCTCGGAAAACGCGTCTATGAAAGCGTCTCGAAAGACGCTTGGAAGCTATGGCTGGAACATTCCAAGATGGTGATGAACGAATATCGGCTGAATCCACTCGATCCCAATTCGCAGAAAATCATGGAAGAGCAGATGGAACAATTTTTTTTCGGAGAAGGTTCGAAGTTGCCTGAAGGGTACGTGCCGCCAAAAGCTAAAGGATAATCTTTCGGCTCCTTTGGCGATTATCTAGCCGCACGACTGCTGGCTTGAAGTGCTGGGTGCTGCACAGGCAGCCTTGGAGTTATCGTAAAACACAACTTCGCGTGGGCTACTCTCAGCGCTTGCTCAACTTCGTGAGGCGTCTCCCCAGACGCAAACAAAAATCCAAGATAGCTGGCGCCCTCTGGCCAGGCCTCGATGTAATCATGCAGGCGTGCGGTAATCAGCAATTCGGTGATCCCGGAAGTATCGCGGGCTTCTTCTTCTCCCTGAACACTTTCCAGTATTCCGCTGCTGGGTACCGGAATCATCATCACACCAGAGGCCATTCGTTCGCGCCTCCAAGTGTCGACCGGCAAATCTAAACTTTGCAGGAGAAGTAGTTCTTCCAGTCCTATGCCGGCTTGTTCGCGCGCGGTTATATTCTCGATGGTTTGATTTTCATCTTCAACGAAGCGCAAGGTTCGAGCGCACAACCCCCCAATGGGTCTGGCGGCAATTTCCAGCGGCCAGACCTGGTCGTCCGCCGTTCCGTCGCGATGGATACGAAACTCAGCGTGCACCGGGCCGAGCGTAAGCCCGATGGAGCGCGCGGACTCCGCGGCACATTTTTGGATCGCGAGTTGTTGCGATTCCGTGAGGCTAGACGGCGTCACATAAATTGTTTCTTCGAAGTACGGGCCTTCGAGCGGGTCGGGCTTATCGAAAATCGCTAAAACCCTGAGCACTCCACCCGTCAGGAGGCCTTCGACGGCTACTTCCCTTCCCGGAATGTAACCTTCCACCAGAATCTGATCGAGATGCGCTTCACGAGTGGCGCGGATTTCGGGCGATTCGAGCAGTTTGCGAATGCGTTGGGCTGCGGAAACGAATTCGTCTCGATTATTCGCGCGTATCACGCCGCGGCTGGCCGAAAGCGACAGCGGCTTCAAAACACATGGATAAGAAATTCCTAACAGCGCCGGCTCGGGCAATGGATCCAGATTCATGACGCGGAACCATGGAGTATTTAGGCCAGTTTCACGGAACACTTCCCGCATACGCAATTTTGAGCGACAAGCTTCGACGGCAGACGGGTGGTTGTACGAAATTCCCAGCTCGCGTGCGGTATACGCGGCGGCGACCGATGGTGCATCTCCCAAGGCCAGGATTCCACCGACGCTTTTCCCGTTCAGCGCTTCAACTACATTGGCTACCGCGGAATACACAGATTCAAAGTGCACCGCGATGGCTTGATCGCCCCAGGGATCTTCCAGTTGGTGACAGCGGTCCGTAACGTAGATGAGTTCGGTATCGTATTTTCGGGCGGCTTCTTCAAAGCTGCGCGTCTGGTAGCCCAGTTTATTGGTGAACAGAAGCAATCGCCGTTGTTCGGATGGATGTTGGTTGGATGGATTGCTCATTGCCGATTAATTCTCGTGGCGTCAAACGAAGCTGTCCGCCGAGACAGTTGGATTGATGGCCACCGGTTTCGGGCGTCCAATCGAAACTAGTTGGTCGGTAGTAGGTTCCGCGCAGCAATACCACGGTTCGCTCAAGAACGGAACAGCCCGGGCGATTTCATCACGTGAAAGCGCCGGCGCCTCGATTTCCCCGACGCGATGTGCAGCTGTCCAAATGCGTTCAAAGGCGGTGGCGCGCGAAACCTTTTCACGATCGGCCGTAGCAGCAATTTCTTGCACCGTCTCACTCAACGCATCCACTCGCGAATCGGAGTGCCGCCATGGATACACCAGCGATTGCGGATCAAAGGGCCCAATCGCACGCCTGATTTCTGCAAGTTCCTGCATGCGTGAGCCCTCTGGAATTAAGAGGCGAATGCCCAGTTGAATTGGAGCTACATTTTCCGTGAGCTGCTCGTCATACAATATGCGCAACAGATCCAAATAATTATCGACGGTGGTCCACGGTGAAAAAGGAACGAAGGTGGGATGTAAAGTCAGGCCCAAAGCGCGAAATGTGGCCGCGACATGCAAGAAATCGGCGCGCGTGTGGCCTTTTTCCAAGGCCGCCAGGAATACATCATTTACGGACTCCACCGCCGAAATCACAAACAGGCAACCGGTCTCTTTCAGTTTAGGCAAATGTTCTTCGTGTTTTCTGAGATGCTCGATTTTTATAGTGACGTCGTAGGTCACATTAGGAAATTCGCGGTGAAATTGTTCGATCAGCGGAATGGCGTGGCCTATGCCATTAAAAAAGTCCGGATCGCCGAACGAAATATGTTGCGCGCCGGCCGCGACTTGACGGCGCACATCCTCGAGCACAATTTCCCGCGGCACGATTCTGAAAACGCCGTTATACACCGGCACGATGGGACAGTGCCGGCACAAATGTTTGCATCCGCGGCTGGCTTCCGTGGAGCCGACAATGCGGTAGCCGTCACCGGGAATAATTAGGTGCGCGTACTTCTGCAAGGCGGGCATTCCCGAACGATCCGGAACCTCGAATTTCAGGCGTTCCAGCGAGATCAAAGATTCTTCTTGCGGTGCCAATTGAGGAACGCCATTCCCGTGCGAACCCTTCGAGTGCAACAAGCGTTCTGCCAAATGAACCAAACCATTTTCAAACTCGCCGCCTATAATTGTTGCTACCTCCAGGCTTCGCAAATATGGCTCATTCATGGGCGCATACAGGCCGTAGCAGCAAAAATGTGCGCCTGGATTTTGCGTGTGCAACACAGGCAGAATTTGCGCCGCCAAGCGCGTCGCGGTGTGCATCGGCAGATAAATGGCGATTAAATCGGCTTCTTTAATTGCGGGCTCGTTCAACGCCTGGCGCGCCAGGTCCGTGCAGACAACGCCATGCCCACGCTTGCGCAGCCAGGCCGCAGGGGATGCCAGGCCAAAAGGCTGGCGCCCCAGCTCATAAGTGGAAATCAAGACGATTTTCAAAGTGGTGCTCACGCCAGTACCAGTATAGCCGCCCGCGCCGTAATTCGATTTCGGTTATCATGGAGGGCTGGGCACTGCTTGAAAGGACCGCGAGGATGGCCATCTCCGCAGGAAATTCGTTTAACACGCGTGATATGCTGCGCGTCGGAGCGCAGAGCTTCGAAATACATCGCCTGGAAGCGCTCGAGAAAAATCGTGTCGCGAACCTGAGCAAACTTCCCTTCTCTCTGCGTATTCTGCTCGAAAATCTTCTGCGCTGCGAAGACAACCGATTCGTTCACGCCGCGGACATCCAATCGCTGGCCAACTGGCGCCCCGGAACTCCGGAAAAAGAAATTGCCTTCATGCCCGCGCGGGTGCTGTTGCAGGATTTCACTGGCGTGCCGGCCATCGTCGATCTCGCCACCATGCGTGAAGCGGTGCAGCGCATGGGCGGAAATCCCAAGCGCATCAATCCACTGTTCCCTGCAGAATTGGTCATCGACCATTCGGTGCAGGTCGATAGTTTCGGCAACGTGAATGCTTTCGGACTGAACGCGGAGTTGGAATTTCAGCGTAACGTGGAACGGTACGCATTCCTGCGTTGGGGCCAAACGGCATTTCACAATTTCAAAGTAGTTCCGCCAGACACCGGAATCTGCCACCAGGTAAATCTGGAATATCTTGCGCGCGTGGTTTGCGCCGTGCCTTCGGGCAACAAAGTTGAAGCGTACCCCGATTCGGTGGTGGGCACCGATTCGCATACCACCATGATTAACGCGTTGGGCGTGTTTGGCTGGGGCGTCGGCGGTATTGAAGCGGAAGCAGCGATGTTGGGGCAGCCGTCCTCGATGCTCGTTCCCGAAGTAGTCGGCTTTCGCTTGCACGGCAAACTAAATGAAGGCGCGACGGCTACCGATTTGGTGCTCACGGTAACGGAAATGTTGCGCAAACATGGCGTGGTCGGAAAATTTGTGGAATTTTACGGCTCGGGACTTTCCACCTTGAGCATCCCCGATCGCGCCACCATCGCCAACATGTCGCCTGAATACGGCGCGACCATGGGGTTCTTCCCCGTCGATGCGGAGACTTTGGATTATTTGCGCTTCACGGCGCGGCCTGCCGAACAGATTGCGCTCGTCGAAGCCTACTGCAAAGAGCAAATGCTTTTCCGCACCGATGCGACTCCCGCTCCGGATTTTAACGGCACGCTGGAGCTTGATCTCGGGACGGTGGAGTCCACTGTGGCTGGTCCGAAGCGGCCGCAAGATCGCGTCGCGCTGCGCAACGCAAAACATTCCTTCGCAAAAGTTGTCGAAGGCGCGCCGGCGATTCACGCGGCGGTCAAAAATAATGGCGACTCCTTCGATCTTTCAAGCGGGGCGGTAGTTATTGCCGCGATCACCAGCTGCACCAACACTTCGAATCCGTCGTTAATGCTGGGCGCCGCGCTGCTCGCTAAAAAAGCGGTGGAACACGGACTTAGCGTGAAGCCGTGGGTAAAAACCAGTCTCGCGCCGGGATCAAAAGTAGTTACAGATTATCTCCTCGCCGCTGGGCTCACGCCTTATCTTGAAAAATTAAATTTTCATCTCGTCGGATACGGCTGCACGACTTGTATCGGCAATAGTGGACCGCTGCCTGAGCCCATCGGCTCGGCCATTAAAGACAACAACATGGTGGCTGTCGCGGTGCTCAGCGGAAATCGCAATTTCGAAGGACGCATTCATCCGCTGGTGCGCGCGAATTATCTGGCATCACCGCCTCTGGTGGTCGCTTACGCGCTAGCCGGCCGCATGGATGTGGATCTGACTACTGAATCGCTGGGCTCCGACACCAAGGGCAAGCCGGTTTATCTGCGCGACATCTGGCCCACTCCACAGGAAATAGAAAAAACCGTTCGCGAGGCCGTCACCTCGGAAATGTACAGCAAGCAATACGCGCAGGTTTTTGAGGGCGACGCGCACTGGAAATCCATGCCGGTGCCCGCCGGCGACATTTATCAATGGGATCCCAAATCGACTTACATCAAGATGCCGCCGTATTTCGACAACATGCCTAAGGAAGCTCCACCGCTGGCCGATGTGCACGGAGCGCGCGTATTGGCGATTCTTGGCGACAGCGTGACCACCGATCACATTTCCCCGGCGGGCTCCATACCTGTCGACAGTCCCGCAGGGAAATATTTGATCGCCCACGGGGTCAAGCCGCACGAATTCAATTCCTACGGCGCGCGGCGCGGAAATCATGAAGTGATGATGCGCGGCACGTTTGCGAATATTAGGCTGCGCAATCAGCTGGCTCCCGGCACTGAGGGGGGTTGGACGCTTTATTTGGACGGCGCGACCAGTGGCGCAGACAACAATGCGGAAAAAATGTCTATTTACGACGCTGCGGTTCGATATCGCGAAGCGGGTGTGCCGTTGGTGGTGCTGGCCGGAAAAGAATATGGCTCCGGTTCGTCGCGTGATTGGGCCGCGAAAGGCACGCGCCTGCTGGGCGTCCGCGCTGTAATTGCGGAAAGCTATGAGCGTATTCACCGCAGCAATCTGATCGGTATGGGCGTATTGCCGCTTGAATATCAGGCTGGGCAAACTCGGGAGTCGCTGGGGCTTACGGGGCACGAAGTATTTGAGATCGAGGGCATCTCTTCGCTCTCACCGAAAAAACTTATCTCGGTGAAAGCGAAACTGACGGGCGGGAAGGAAAAAACCTTTTCCGCCATCGCCCGCGCTGATACGCCGGAAGAAGTTGCGTATTACCGCCATGGGGGCATCCTGCAATACGTTTTGCGCCAGATGCTGTAAGAATTGAAAGCCATCAGACGATGGCTTCACTAAGAATCTAGCTTCACTAAGAACCCAGCTTCACGGAAAACGCTATCTTTTCTTTTGCGCCAAAACCAGGCCACGCGGGGTCGGCAATAACAGCGCGGTAATTAACCCTTCTGCTTCAAGTCTGAGCGCCGATTCGCGCACGATTTTCATCGCCGAATTGGCGTCGTGCATTAGAATCAATCCCCACGGATTCATCTGCGGCAGAAATCGTCGCACTTCCTGCTCGCGCAGCGGAGCATCGCTGTCACAGAAAAGCATGTCGATGCTGCCTTCCACGTTCATTTCCAGGCTGGAAACGTTTCGCGCGTCAATCCATTCCGCAAGGCCTGAAGAGTCAAATCTTTGTTTTGCCGCGGCAAAAACTGTGTGGTCAAACTCACAGGTAATTACGCGGCCCATTCCATTGGCTCTCAAGCCTTCGGCGAGCCGCAGGGTGCTCAAGCCGGAAAAAGTGCCGGTCTCCACGATTAGTTCGGGCTTTACGGTTTTTACCAACTGGCATAAAAAATCGAGAACCTCCACTTCAGCGCTCATGGAATCGTACATGTGCCAGCGCTCTGGATGGGGGCATTCGGGGGTAGGCCTGGAATATTCCGGTTGCAGAACGTCGCCGTGCCCGGCAATGTGTTCAACAATGCGATGCTCTTTCTTCAGCGCGTAGAATTTGCTTTTAATACGCCAAAGCAACACCGCGCCGGCCAGGATGGAAGCGAGGCTCGCCGCCTGCGCGTTCGAGAGGCCGAAAAACGAACGCGGATTGATGCGAATAAATTCGATGAGAAAACGAGCGATACCTGTGAGGATCAAATAATTGCAGAAAATTTCTCCCCTGGCCTTGGGTTTCTGCAGCGTTTTTTTCCCCATGTGCCACAGGAACGCGGCAATGGCCAGCCAGATAAAGAATTCATACAGCGGAGTGGGATGCACGCGATCAGTGGTGGGCACTACGCCGTTTGGAAAGCTCATTCCCCAGGGGAGCGACGTCGGCCGGCCGTAATCGCCGTCGCCGGATAGCAGGCAACCGATCCTGCCGATGGCGTAACCTACGGCGGCGGCTGGCGAGCAAATGTCCAGGAATTCGAGCAGCGGAATTTTTAGATAACGCGCCAAAACGATCAGCGCGAGCAACCCGCCCAAAAATCCGCCGAACCACGCAAATCCAAAGCGACTGAACAGCAACGGCCAGGGATCGGCAAAAAATTCGCCCGGGCTTTCCAGCACATGATAAAGCCGCGCTCCTAGCAGGCCCGCGAAACCAGCAATACCAATAATCAGAAAACCTTCGTCTTTACGCTCGCCTTCGCCTTTGGATTTTTTCGCGGAAGGAAGATACGCGCGACGGCGATCGAAATCCGCCTGAAGCACGTAAGCAGCCACCAACAATCCTATGGCGACCATCAGTCCAAATGTTGGAATGGTTAGCGGCCCCAAATGTAAAAATGGAATCATTAAGTATTGGTGAGGTTTCGCAATTAAAAAGTATACACGAGCGTATCACCGCTTTGCGTCAGCCGCGGCGCAACATCAATCCAATCGCCAGCCAAATGGCAAGCGCCAGCCATTCAGCCATGGAAAAATGTCCCGGGAAGACCGGCAGCAGTTTCATCAATACAAGTAAGAGCGCAACGCCGATTCCCAGCGTAGTAACGAGCCGTCTGGCGGAATTCTTTTCGACCAGCCAGAACGACAAACACGCCATGAACCAGCCGGTCGCGGCGGCCATGGAGCCGACTTCCGTCACGGGAACGAGGATCGCGTCGCCAAGTAGCAGACCGATGATGGTGGCTGATGCGATGCCCACAACCGCCACGGAAGGAGTCAAGAATGTATCGTGAACTTTTCCGAAGCGCGCAGAAATCGTACCGCGGCGGCCAAATGCAAATAACAATCTGCTGGAGGCCACAAAATTTCCATTGAACACTTCGAACAACGCGACCATTGCGGAAGCCATTACGATGCGCACCAGCCAAGGCGCGCGCGTACCCTGCTCCAAAGCGACCGCGGTAGCGAACGGTTTGCCCAGTAATCCTTGCCACGGCGCCACGTAAGCTACCGCTGCAGTCACCATGACATAAAATCCCGCGCCAACAATCACCGCCAAAAAAATGGCGCTAGAAAATCCGCGCGCTCGGAACTCCGGGTGCGCTTCTTCCGCAACTTTGGGCACCGACTCGAAGCCGGTCATGAAGTACGGCACGATCTGCAGCGTAATTAAAATGGAAATGAGCGGCGTGGAGCTGAAAGCGGGACGAAAATTCGCGGGCGAACCGTGAACGGCGCTGGCCCCGACAATGACCAGGAACAGCACAAGGACCGTTCCTGCCGACCAGTTTTGAAAGGTGGCACTAGCGCGAACGCCACGATAATTAAGCAAGGCGATGAAAAGTGTCAGCCCCAGACCTAGCAACAGGCGAGGGAGAAACACGGGCTGGCCAGTGATGCGATACAGCTCGAATGAATTGAGAGACGGAAAAAGATAGGCGGCGAGTTTGCCGACGGCGACGGCTTCCCAAGGACAGACGATAAAATACGCGAGCAACATCATCCATCCGGTGAAGTAACTGACGGACAGCGGAAAAACTTGGGCAGTATACGCGGCTTCTCCGGCGGCGTCTGGCAGACGCTGCACCCACTGGCTATAAACGTAGCCCACCGGCAACAAAAGAACTCCGCCGATAGCGA
>Ga0307479_10000811_pt1 | contig 28452 bp, 3 predicted proteins | sample atmos_gasesECM4C_FD_203743 | JGI IMG/M metagenome (GOLD analysis project Ga0307479, IMG submission 203743) | Hardwood forest soil microbial communities from Morgan-Monroe State Forest, Indiana, United States - atmos_gasesECM4C_515 | ecosystem: Environmental > Terrestrial > Soil > Temperate... | reverse complement strand
CTCGGAGAAGTGGAGCGAGGGCGGGATCTGGCGGTGCTCGAACGCCAGCACGGCCTTGATCAGGCTGGCGGCGCCGGCGGCGACGCCCAGGTGGCCGATGTTGGTCTTCACCGAGCCCAGGGCGCAAAAGCCCTGGCGCGCGGTGCTCTCGCGGAAGGCGCGGGAGAGCGCGGCGACCTCGATCGGGTCGCCCACCGGGGTGCCGGTGCCGTGCGCCTCGACGAAGCCGATGGTGTCGGGCTCGACCTCGGCGGCGAGCAGGGCGGCGCGCACCACGCGCGCCTGGCCGTCCGCGCCGGGGGCGGTGAAGCCGACCTTGCGCGAGCCGTCGTTGCTGATCGCCGAGCCCTTGACCACGGCGCGGATGCGGTCGCCGTCGGCGAGCGCGTCGGCCAGCCGCTTGACCACCACGATGCCCAGGCCGCTGCTGAACATCGTCCCCTGCGCCTTGGCGTCGAAGGCCCGCACCCGCCCGTCGGGCGAGTTGACGTCGCCGGGCACGTAGGGATAGCCGGCCTCCGGCACGCGGATGCCGACGGCGCCGGCCAGCGCCAGGTCGCACTCGCCGGCGAGCAGCGCGCCGCAGGCGAAGTGCAGGGCGACGAGGGCGGTGGAGCAGGCGGTCTGCACGGTGACGCTGGGGCCGCCCAGGTTGAGCTTGTAGGACACCCGCGTCGCCAGGAAGTCCTTGTCGTTGGCGACCTGGATCTGCAGGTCGCTGGCCGAGGCCAGCACCGCCGCGCTCGAGTAGACGTTGCGCAGGTAGCCGTTCATACGCGCGCCGGCGTAGACGCCGACGCGGCGCGACAGGCGCTCGGGGTCGTAGCCGGCATCCTCCAGCGCCTCCCAGGCGCACTCGAGGAAGACGCGGTGCTGCGGATCGATGATCTCCGCCTCGCGCGGGCTGAAGCCGAAGAAGCCGGCGTCGAACTGGTCGGGGCCCTCGATCATGCGGGCCGCCTTGACGTAGGAGGGCGAGCGCAGCTGCGCCGGGTCGGCGCCGCCGGCGATCAGCTCCTCGTCGGTGAGCACGGTGAGCGAGTCGACGCCGTCGCGCAGGTTGCGCCAGAACTGCTCGACGTCGGACGCTCCCGGGAAGCGGCCGACCATGCCGATGATCGCCACCTCCATGCCGGTCGCGGCTGCATCGTCGCGGGGCTCGCTCATGCTACCTCCTCGCCCTTACCGTCACCCTCGACCCCGCGCCGCTCCTGGCGCTGCGCCTGCTGCAGCCGCCGGCGCAGCCGGTCCTTGCCCACCCGCAGCTGCGCGGCGGTGCCGTCGTCGGCGGCGGGCGGCGGCGCGAGCCGCGCGCCGAGGAACCTGGCGAGGTCGCGCACCGTCGGATGGCTGAACATCTCGAACACCGGCAGCTCGCGGTGGAACGCCGCCTGCAGCCGGCTCTGCGCCTGGACCAGCAGCAGCGAGTTACCGCCGAGCTCGAAGAAGTTGTCCTCGACGCCGACGCGCTCGACCTTGAGCACGTCGCGGAGGATCTCGGCGATCGAGGCTTCGACCTCGTCGCGCGGCGCGATGTAGTCCATGGCGGCCTCCGCGGGCGCGGCGGCCCGCTGCAGCAGGAGCTTGCGATCGACCTTGCCGTTGGGGGTGAGCGGCAGGCTGGGGAGCAGCTGGAAGGCGGCCGGCACCATGAAGGCCGGCAGCGCCTGGCGCAGGTGGGCGCGCAGCTGGGGGACGGCCAGCTCGGCCCCCGGCCGCGGCACCACGAACGCCACCAGGCGCCGGTCGGCGGCCTCGCTGCCGGTGGCCAGCACCACCGACTCCAGCACGCCGGGCAGGCGGCCGATCTGCGCCTCGATCTCGCCCAGCTCGATGCGGAAGCCGCGGATCTTGACCTGGGTGTCGGCGCGGCCCGCAAACGCCACCTCGCCGTCCGGCAGGTAGCGGCCGAGGTCGCCGGTCTTGTAGAGGCGGTCGCCGGCGCGGCCGGTGAACGGATTGGTCAGGAACTTCTCGGCGGTCGCCAGCGGCTCGTCCAGGTAACCGCGCGCCAGGTGCGGGCTGCGCACCGACACCTCTCCCAGCTCGCCGACGCCGGCCAGCTGCCCCGCCGCGCCGAGCACCAGCAGCTGCACGTCCCGCATGCCGCGGCCGCAGGGCAGGATCTCCTTGCCGCGCAGCGCCGCCCCCGCGGCGGCCCCGCCGCCCGCGCCGCCGCCGGCGGTCTCGCCCCGCGCGGCCACGTGGTAGCCGACCGCGCGCTGGGTCTCGGTGCTGCCGTAGAGGTTGACCACGGTCACCAGCGGCGCCAGGCGTTGCAGCCGGTCGACGTCGCGCCGGGTGAGCACGTCGCCGACCAGCAGCACGAAGCGCAGGTCGTCGAGCCGCGGCGGCACGCCGGCGGCCGGCGCGGCAGTGACGGCGCCGGTGGTGGCGGCGGCCGCCTCGAGGTGCCCTTCGCGGCCCCCTTCGGTCAGCACCTGGGCGATGGCGGGCGTCAAGTGGGCGACGCTCACCCGCGCCTCGCGCAGCCAGGCGGCGAGGCGGCCGGCGGCGATGATCTCGGCCGGATCGGGGATGCAGATCGCGGCGCCCAGGAAGAGCGGCGTGAAGATGTCGCGCTGCAGCGGGTCGTGCGACAGCCCGGAGAGCAGGCTGAAGCGGTCGTCGCCGCGCAGGCCGAGCTCGGCCGTCTGCCAGGGAAGGAAATGCGACAGCGGCCCGTGGCGGCCCATCACCCCCTTCGGCATGCCGGTCGAGCCGGAGGTGAAGGCGACGTAGGCCAGGCGCTCGGGGCCGCTGGGCACCGTCGGATCGCCGTCCGGCCATGCCGCCAGCGGCCCGCCTCCGGCGCCGCAGGCCGGCCACGGCGGCAGCGGCAGGCGCAGGCAGCCGGGCAGCTCCTCGACCGCGGCCGCCAGCGCCGCCGGCGGCGGCACCGCGGCCTCCATCTCGAGCCAGGCGCGCGGCCGCGCCAGGCGCAGGACGTCGATCAGCCGCGCCGCGGGGTAGGCCGGATCGAGGATGACGAAGGCGGCGCCCGCCTTGAGCGTGCCCAGCACCGCCCAGATCAGGGTGGCGCTGCGATGAGCGTAGATCGCCACCGTGTCCTCGCGGCCGGGGCCGCCGGCGCCGGCCGCGAGCAGCCGGTGGGCCAGGCGGTTGCTCTGGCGGTCGAGCTCGGCGTAGGTCCAGGCGCCGCCGGGGTCGGTGACCGCCAGGCGGTCCGGCTCGCGGCGGGCCCAGGCCGCGAGGTGCTCGTGGACGGCGCCGGCCCAGGCGTCGTCGAGCGGCGCCGCCGGGTCCGGCAGCAGGCGCCGCGCCGCGGGGGTGACCAGCGAGAAGCTCGCGATCGAGGCGTCGGGGGCAGCGGCGGCCTGCGCGAGCAGCTCCAGGTACTGGCGCAGGGCCTCGGCGATGCGCTCGGCGGCAAAGAGGCCGGCGTTGTAGACCAGGTGCAGGGCCACCTCGCCGCCGTCGTCGTGGACGTAGAGGGTTAGATCGAACTTCGACGGCTCCTCGACGTCGAGCACCTCCTCGACCTCGACGCCGGGCATGGTGAACGCGGTCGGCGGCAGGTTCTGGAAGTTGAAGTACACCTGGAACAGCGGCGTGCGGCTGAGGTCGCGCTCGGGCTGCAGCTCCTGCAGCAGGCGCTCGAAGGGCACGTCCTGGTGGGCGTAGGCGTCGAGAGCGGCGCGGCGCACCCGCCGCAGCAGCTCGCGGAAGGCGGGCCGGCCGGAGAGGTCGCTGCGCAGCACCAGGCTGTTCAAGAAGAACCCGATCAGCGGCTCGATCTCGCGGTGATGGCGGCCGGCGATGGGGACCCCCATCAGCACCTCTTCCTGGCCGCCGAAGCGGTGGAGGAGCACGGCGAAGCCGGCGAGCAGGGTCATGAAGAGGCTGGCCCCCTCCCGCCGGGTGAGGGCGCGCAGCTCCGCCGCGAGCGGCGCGGGCACCAGCGCGCGCTGCGCACCGCCGCGGAACGTCTGCACCGCCGGCCGCGGGTGGTCGAGGGGCAGGTCGAGCACCGGCAGCTCGCCGGCCAGCTCCCGGCGCCAGTAGTCGAGCTGGCGGGCGAGGATCTCGCCAGCCAGCTGGCGCCGCTGCCAGTGGGCGTAGTCGGCGTACTGCACCGGCAGCGGCGGCAGGGACGCCGCGCCCGGGGCGGCAGCCGTGGCGGCCCCTGCCTGGTGGCCGGCGCCGCCCGCGGCATCCGCGGCATAGAGCTGCCTCACCTCGGCGAGCAGCAGGCGGACGGACCAGCCGTCGGAGACGATGTGATGCATGTTGAGCAGCAGCTGCTGCCGGCCGCCGGGGAGCTCGAGCAGGCGGGCGCGCAGCAGCGGCCCGCGCGCCAGGTCGAAGGGAGTCGCCGCCTCGGCCACGGCCAGCCGCCGGGCCTCGACCTCGGCGGCCCGGCCGGCGCCGCCGTCCCCGCCGGGCCGGCCGTCCTCGCCGGACCCGCCGGACCCGCCGCCCTCCCCGAGCAACGCGCGCAGGTCCACGACCGGCAGCCGGAGAGCGACCGCCGGCGCGATGCGCTGGAAGGGCTGGCCGTCGACGGCGTGGAAGGTGGTGCGCAGCGACTCGTGGCGCGCGGCCACCGCGTCGAGGCAGCGCGCGAGGCGCCGCGGGTCGAGGGCGCCGCGCAGGCGCACCGCGATCGGGATGTTGTAGGCCGCGTTGCCCGGCTGCAGCTGGTCGAGGAGCCAGAGGCGCTCCTGCGCGAACGACAGCGACAGCCGGCCCTGCCTGTCGCCGTCGGGCATGGGCTCGATCGGCGGCGCCGCGCGCGGCAGGTGCGGCCCCGGCGAGTCGCCTTCGGCCCGCAGGCGCTCGCCGGCCAGCCGGGCGGCGAAGGCGGCGATCGAGGGGCACTCGAAGACGCTGCGCACCGGCAGCTCGACGCCGAAGGCGTCGCGCACCCGCGACAGCAGCTGGGTGGCGAGCAGCGAGTGCCCGCCCAGGGCGAAGAAGTCGGCGGCGGCCCCATCGCGCTCGACGGCGTCGGCGCCCAGCAGCTCGCTCCACAGCGCCAGCAGCACCTCCTCGTCGGCGTTGCGCGGGGCCAGGTAGGCCACGCCGGAGGGCAGGTCCGTCGATTGCGGCGCCGGCAGCGCCGCGCGGTCGATCTTGCCGTTGGCGGTCAGCGGCAGCGCCGGCAGCAGCACGAAGGCCGACGGCACCAGCGGCTCCGGCAGCCGCGCGCGCAGGTACGAGCGCAGCTCGCCGGCAGCGGGTGCCGTCGCGGGGTCGCGCGGCACCACCCAGGCCACCAGGCGCGCCTCCGCCCCGCCGTCGGCGCGCGCCAGCACCACCGCCGCCGCCACCTGGGCATGGGCGGCGAGCTCGGCCTCGACCTCGCCCGGCTCGATGCGGACGCCGCGGATCTTCACCTGCTGGTCACGCCGGCCGAGGAACTCGAGGCAGCCGTCGGCGCGGCGCCGCGCCAGGTCGCCGCTCAGGTACAGGCGCCCGCCCGGCACGCCGCTCCAGGCATCGGGGACGAAGCTCGCCGCGGTCAGCTCGGGGCGGCCGAGGTAGCCGCGGGCGAGGCTGGCGCCGGCGATCGCGATCTCGCCGGGGACGCCGATCGGCACCGGTTGCCCGGCGGGATCGAGCAGGCGGATGGCGAGCCGGTCGATGGGGCTGCCGATGTCGGGAAGCGCGGTGGCTGCCGCGGCGGCCGGCGCGGCCGGCGACGCCGGCGCCACCGCGCCACAGGTGGCCACCACCGTCGTCTCGGTCGGCCCGTAGTGGTTGACCAGGACGAAGGGCAGCCCCGCGGCGGGACGCAGGCGCAGGCGGTCGCCGCCGGTGAGCAGGGCGCGCAGCGCCAGCCGCGCCGGCGGCGCGCCCGGTCCCGCGGCGATCTCCGCCAGCACCGCCTCGGCGAGCGGCGTCGGCAGGAAGCTGATGGTTACCTGCGCGGCCGCCAGCCAGCGCAGCAGGCGAGCGGGCTCGGCACGCTCTTCCTCGCCCGGCACATGGAGGCTGGCGCCGGCGGTGAGATAGGGCCACATCTCCCAGACCGAGGCGTCGAACGCCGGCGAGGCGATGAGCGTCGCGCGGTCGCTCGCGCTCACGCGGTAGGTGCGCTGGTGCCAATCCACCAGGCTCAGAAGGTTGGCGTGGCTGACCCCGACGCCCTTGGGCCTCCCGGTCGAGCCCGAGGTGTAGATGACGTAGGCCAGGTTGCCGTCGGCCTCGCCGCCGGGCGCGCCGCCGGGCGGCGGCGCCGCCGCAGGGCCGCTCGCGCCGCCGGCCGCCCATCCGTCCGCCTCGCCGGCCGCCGTTTCGCGCGCTCCGACCGCCGCCGCCGCGCCGCCATCGACGACCAGCGCGGCCACGCCGCCCGGCAGGGCGAGCGTGGCGAGCAGGCGCTCGGTGGTGACCAGGACCGGCGCGCCGGCGTCGGCCAGCAACCTGCCCAGCCGCTCGGGCGGGCTCGCCGGGTCGAGCGGCAGGTAGGCCGCGCCGGCCTGCAGCACCGCCAGGGCGGCGATCACCAGCTCCGGCGAGCGTTCGAGGCAGAGGGCGACCGGCACCTCGGGAGCGGCTCCCAGGCGGCGCAAGCGCACGGCGAGGCGCGCGGCGGCCGCGACGAGCTCGCCGTAGCTGAGCCATCCACCCGGCCACACCACGGCCGGCGCCTCCGGCCGCGCCGACGCCGACGCCGCCACGCGCTGGTGGACGCGGCCGCCGCTGATCGCCGGGGCCGCCGGGACCGCCGTGTCGTTCCACTCGCGGAGCAGCGCCGCGCGCTCCGGCGCGGTGAGCCAGGGCAGCTCCGAGAGCCGCCGCTCCGGCGCCTGCGCCAGCGCCCCGAGGAAGGTCGCGAGATGACCCAGCAGGCGTTGCACGGTCGCGCCGTCGAACAGGTCGCGGCAGTACTCGAGCTCCCCCCGGAACGCCGGCTCCGGCATCCAGGTCAGGCTCAGGTCGAACTTCGCCGTGCGCCCCGGCACCGCCTCCGTCGCCACCTCGAGGCCCGGCAGCGCCAGCGCCGGCCATGGCGTGTTCTGCACCGCGAGCATCACCCGGAAGAGCGGCGTCGCCTGCGACGCCCGCTCCGGCGCCAGCCGCTCGACCAGCAGCTCGAACGGCACGTCCTGGTGCGCATAGGCGTCGAGCGCCACCTCGCGCACCCTGCCCAGGAGCTCCCGGCCCGTCGGCTCGCCCGAGAGATCGCTGCGCAGCACCAGGGTGTTGACGAAGAACCCCACCAGCGGCTCGATCTCCGCCCGGTTGCGGTTGGCGATCGGCGAGCCCACCGCCACGTCCGGCTGCCCCGCGTAACGGGCGAGCACCGCCTGCAAGCCCGCCAGCAGCACCATGAACGGCGTCGCGCCAAGGAGCCGCGCCAGCTGCCTGACCCCGGCCGCCAGCTCCGGCGGCAGGTCCGCGGCCCGCCGCGACGCCCGCCGCGGCCCGCCGGCGGCAAGCGGCCGGTCGGCCGGCAGCGCCAGCGGCCGCAGGGCGGCCAGCTGCCGCTGCCAGTAGCCGAGCTGCTCGCGCAGCGGCTCGCCGCGCAGCCATTGCCGTTGCCAGCACGCGAAGTCCGCATATTGCAGCGGCAGGGCGGCCAGCCCCGCCGCCACCCCGGCCGCCGCGGGCGGCGGCGCCGCGCCGCCTGCGCCCGCGAGCCGCGGGTACAGCGCCCCGAGCTCGCGCACCAGCACGCCGAGCGACCAGCCGTCCGCGGCGATGTGATGGACGGCCAGTAGCAGGCGGCTATCGCCGCCGGGCAGCAGGACGAGCAGCGGCCGGAGCAGCGGACCGCGGGCGAGATCGAAGGGCAGCTCCGTCCAGGCGCCGGCGATGGCCGCGGCGAGCCGCTCGCTGCGCGTGGGGGCGAGGCGGCGCAGGTCCAACCGCGGCAGCGCCACCTCCGCGGGCGGCGGCAGGATGCGCTGCACCGGCCTGCCGTCCGCCACCGCGAACACGGTGCGCAGGGTCTCGTGCCGCCGCACCAGCTCGCCGAGCGCCGCCGCCAGCGCCGCCGGGTCCAGCGGCCCCCGCAGCCGCACGGCAACGCCGATGTGGTAGGCGGTGCTCTCGGGCTCGAGCTGCGCCAGGAACCAGAGCCGCTCCTGGCCGAACGACAGCGGCAGCTCGCCCGCCGGCCGCTCGCGCGGCAGCGGCGGCGCGGCGGCGCTCCCCTGGGCGCGCGCGCGCCGCACCCGCTCGGCCAGCGCCGAAAGGAGCGGGGCCTCGAAGAGGCTGCGCACCGGCAGCTCGACGCCGAAGGCCTCGCGCAGGCGCGACATCAGGCGGGTGGCGAGCAACGAGTGCCCGCCGAGGCCGAAGAAATCGTCGCTCCGCCCCACCCGCTCGACGCCGAGCAGGCCAGCCCACAGGCTCGCCAGCAGCTCTTCCTCGGGGCCGGCAGGAGGCGTGTACGCCTCGACCTCCGCCGGCGCCGCCGCCGCCGGCAGCGCCTTGCGGTCCACCTTGCCGGTCGGCGTGTGCGGCAGCTCGGGAAGCACCACGAACAGCGCCGGCACCATGTAGGCCGGCAGCTGCCGGCGCAGGTGCTCACGCAGCCGCCAGGCGAGCGGTTCCGCGGCGCCGGGGCCGACCGGACCGCCGGGATCGCCGCCGCGCTCGGGCGGTCCCGCTCCGGCGGCGCCGCGCGCCGCCACCCAGGCCACCAGCCGGCGGTGATCGCCGTCGCCGCGCACCGCGACGACGCATTCGCGCACCGCCGGGTGGCGCCCGAGCGCCGCCTCGATCTCCCCCAGCTCGATGCGATAGCCGCGCAGCTTCACCTGGTGGTCGGACCGTCCCAGGTACTCCAAGACCCCGCCCGCGCGCCGCCGCGCCAGGTCGCCGCTGCGGTACAGCCGCGATCCCGCGCGCCCGCCGCTCGCCAGCGGGTCGGGCAGGAAGCGCTCCGCGGTCAGCTCCGGACGCCCGAGGTAGCCCCGCGCCAGGCCGTCGCCGGCGATGTAGAGCTCGCCGATCGCCGCCGGGGGCAAGGGCTGCAGCCAGGCGTCGAGCACGTGCAGCCGCGTGTTGGCCACCGGCCCACCGAGCGGCGCGCCGGTGGCCGCCGAGAGCGCCGCCCGCGCCACCCGCGTGCCGGCCGAGAAAATCGCCGTCTCGGTCGGACCGTACAGGTTCCACAGGCCGCCCGCCCCGGACCCCCCGGCCAGCCGCGCCAGCAGCCGCTCGGCCAGCTCGGCGCTCAAGGCCTCGCCGCAGGTGATCCCCCACCTGACCTCCCCCTCGTCTTCCCAGCCCGCCTCGAGCAGCAGCCGCCAGGTCACCGGCGTCGCCTGCAGCATGGTCGCCCGGCGGTCCACCAGCTCCCGCCGCAGGCGCGTCCCGTCGCCCGCGACCTCACGGTCCGCCAGCTCCACCCGTCCGCCCAGCAGGAGCGGCAGCAGCAGCTCCACCGCCGCGATGTCGAACGACAGCGTAGTCACCGCCAGCAGCGACACGGCGGCGCCGGCCGTCTCCAGACCGAGCTCCCGGCTCACCCACCCCAACACGTTCATCAGGGCGCCGTGCGGCACCGCCACCCCTTTCGGCCGCCCCGTCGATCCCGAGGTGAAGAGGACGTACGCCAGGCTGGCGGCCGACAGCGCCACCGGCGGCGGCGCGGTCTCCTGGCGCGCCCGGTTCGCCCGGCGCGCCGGCGACCCTCCCGTCTTGTCCTGCCCGCCCTGGTCGTCTCCCGCCTCCTCGACCCCCAGCACCGGCACCGCGGGTCGCGCGGCGCCGCCGGCGCCCTCGGCCGTCGCCGCCGGCGCCTGCCCCGCCCGCGCCAGCAGCTCCTCCAGCAACGGCCGCCAGCGCTCCTCGGCCAGCACCACCTGCGGCCGCGCGTCGGCGATCATCGCCGCCAGCCGCTCGCGCGGCAGCTCGGGGTCGAGTGGCAGGTAGGCGGCGCCCGCCTTGTGCACCCCAAGCAGCGACGGCAGCAAGGACAGGCCGCGGTCCAGGCATACCGCCACCAGGCTCTCCTCCCTCACGCCCAGCCGCCGCAGCCGCCACGCCATCCGGTTCGCCAACCGCTCGAGCTCGCCATAGGTCAGCGACGCCGGCGCGGGGCCCTCGTCTGCCGGGGCCTGCCGGGCGCCGGGCGCCACCACCACGGCCAGCGCCTCCGGCCGGCGTGCCGCGACCGCCGCGATCCGCTGGTGGACCACGCCTCCCCACCCCGCGGGCTCCCGCTCCCAGGCCGAGTCGTTCCACTCCCACAGCAAGGCCGCCCGCTCCGCCGCCGAGAGCAGCGGCAGCGCGAGGAGCGGCGAGTCCGGCCGCGCGGCCGCGGCGGCGAGCAGCGCGGCCAGCTGCGCCGCCAGCCGGATGGCGGTCGAGCCGTCGAACAGGTCGGCGCTGAACTCGACGCGTCCGTCGAAGCCCTCTTCGCCGCCGGCCAGCTCGAAGGTGAGATCGAACTTGGCGGTGCCCGTCTCGATCGCCGCCGGAGTGAGCGCCAGGTCTCCGACCCGCGAGCCGGCGAGCGGCGCGCCTTGCAGCACGAACATCACCTGGAAGAGCGGCGTGCGGCTGAGCCAGCGCTCGGGCTGCAGCTCCTCGATCAGCTTCTCGAACGGCAGCTCCTGGTGCGCCAGGTCGGCGAGCGTCGAGGCGCGCACCCGGCGCAAGAGGTCCGCGAAGCTCGCCGCGGCCGCGAGGTCGCCGCGCAGCGCCAGGGTGTTGACGAAGCAGCCCACCAGCCGCTCGGTGCCGTCGAGATTGCGGTTCGCCACCGGCGTCCCCAGGACCAGGTCGGTCTGGCCGCTGAGCCGCGAGAGCAACAGCTCGAGGCCGGCCAGCAGGGTCATGAACGGCGTGGCGCGCTGCCGCCGTCCGAGCGCCATCAGCTGGCCGGCCAGCGGTGCCGGGATGCCGAGCGGCTGGCTGCCGCCGCGCCAGCCGAGGCGCGCGGGGCGCGGCCGGTCGCCGGGCAGCTCGAGCGTCGCCGGCGCGCCGGCCAGCCGCTCCCGCCAGTACTCGAGGTGCCGCGCCGGCGCGTCTCCCGCAGTTTCCAGGCGCTCCCAGGCGGCGAAGTCCACGAAACGGAAGGGGAGCTCGGGCAGCGCCGCCGGCCGCCGCGCCAGGGCCGCGGCGTAGAGGGTGCCCAGCTCCTCGAGCACGATCTCGAGCGAGCGGCCGTCGGCGGCGATGTGATGAATGGTCAACAGCAGGCGCCGGCTCTCCGCCGCAGCGCGCAGCAGGCACGCACGCAGCGGACCGCGCGCCGCCAGGTCGAAAGGCAGCCTGGCCAGGGTGGCGGCGAGCCGCGCCGCCGCGGCGGCGCGCGCCGGTGCCGGCAGCGCCGCGAGGTCGATCTGCGACAGCGGCAGCGGCAGCGGCGCCGGAGGATCGATCACCTGGAACGGCGCGCCGTGCGCGGCGCCGACGCGGGTGCGCAACGCCTCGTGGCGCGCCACCACCGCGTGCAGCGCGGCGCCGAGCGCGGCGCGGTCGAGCGGGCCGCTCAGGTCCAGCGCGCCGGCCATGTGGTAGGCGGGGGAGAACGCGTCGAGCTGCGCCAGGAACCAGAGACGCTGCTGCGCGAAGGACAGCTCGTGAGGCCCGGTCTCGGGTTGGCGGCGCGCGCGCGCCGGCGGCCGCCGCGGGGCGGCCGCCGTGGCGCCGGACCGCTGCCGGCGCAAGCGCTGGATCAGCTCGTCGAGCTGGCCGCGCGACAGGCCCGCGGGGTCCGCCGGCCGCTCGCCGGCTGGCGGCGTATCCTGGTCTGCCGCAGGCTCGCCCATGGCTCAGCCGCCAGCCGCCGCGGCCGCGCCGCCGGGCGCAGGCAGGCGAGATCTGCCGACACGGGCTCCGTCGCAGCAGCTGCAATCGAGGACGATCATGAGGGTCCGGTAGTCGCGCCCGCCGGCATGCAATGCGTCGCGCGCCTGCCAGGTATAGAGCATCAAAACGGCGCAGTCAAGCGTTCCGACGGCGGCGTGAATGGTTTAATATTGCGTGATCGATCGCGTCACAAATGAGAGACAGTTTCCGGCCGGAAGTTGTCACGCTCTCGGCGGTTCGCCGCACATAAATGATGGTGGGTTGTATCACCCAAAAATATGGTGGGCGCGCGCCGGCGCCGGGCGGCGGCGTGAGGCGAGCAACGAGAACCCGGCGACGAAAACCGAGAAAAAAGATCGAATGATCAGAACTAGCACTAGCGCTCCGGGCGCGCGCCGCGGACGGCGCGGGCCAGGCGCGCGATGCCTTCCGCGATCTGCTCCGGCGGGAGGTGGGTGAAGCCGAGACGCAGGCAGTGGCGCGCATGCCGGCTGCCGCCCGCGGCGAAGGCGTCGCCCGGGCTGAAGGCGACCCTCTCGCGGTCGATCGCCGCGGTCAGCAGCATGGTGGCGTCGACGCCCGCCGGCAGCTCGACCCAGATGAACATGCCGCTGGCAGGGCGGTTCCAGCGCGCCTCTCGCGGGAACTGCCTGGCGAGCGCCTGGAGCATGGCGTCCCGCCGGCGGCGGTACTCGCCGCGCACCCGTGCGAGATGTGCCGGGAACTTGCCGCTTTCGAGGTACCTGGCGATGGTCCAGTGGCTGTAGGACGGCGTGTCGAGGTCGGTCGCATGCTTGAGCGCCGACAGCCTGGGGATCAGCTCCTCGGGCACGACTGTCCAGCCGGCCCGCAGCGCCGGCGCCAGGGTCTTCGAGAACGACCCGAGGTAGAACACCCAGCGGTCCTCGAGGGCCCGCAGCGGCGGAGCGGGATCTTCGTCGTAGCTGAGGAACCCGTAGGCGTCGTCCTCCAGGATCGGCACGCGGTACCGGCGCGCGAGCTCGGCCAGGCGGCGGCGCTTGGCCAGCGGCAGGCTCACCCCCAGCGGGTTGTGGCCGCTGGGGATCGCGTAGACGAAGGCCGGGCGGGCGCCGCGCACCAGCAGCGCCTCGACCGCATCGACGTCGAGCCCCGTGTCGAGGTCGGTGCGAACCGTCAGGATTTGCGGCGCCAGGCCCTTGACCGCCATCTGCAGCCCGTCGTAGACCGTCTCCTCGATCAGCACCTGGCCGCCCGGGTCGAGCAGCAGCCGCGTCAGCAGGTCCATCGCCTGCTGCGCGCCGGAGGTCAAGAAGACCTGTTCCCGGCGGCAGGCGACGCCCCGCCCGGCCATCAGCGCGACGACCTGGTCCTTGAGCGGCGCCGCTGGGAGGCCGTAGCGCAAGCACTCGGGGTGGGCCGGCAGCAGGCTGGCGTTGGCAGCCGCCAGGTCCGCGGCTGGAAAGAGCTCTGTTGCCGGCTGCCCGACCGCGAACGAGATCACTCCGGGCTGCGCCGCGCGGCCGAGGATCTCCCGCAGCTGGGACTGGCCCACCGCCGCCGCGCCGCGAGCGAAGCGGAAGGCATCGCCCTCGACGGTCGCGGGCGGGCGGGTCGCGGCCGCCGCGCCGCCGTCACGGCCAGTCATAGCCGACCCGCGCGAAGATCGCGGCGAAGACCTCGATGCCGTCCCACAGGTTCTGCAGGCGCAGGTTCTCGTCCGCCGCGTGCTGGCTGTTGTCGTAGTTGACGGTCGGCACCGCGATCAGCGGCACTTTCAGGGTGTCGGAGAACAGGTAGAGGGGGAGGCTGCCGCCGAGCATCGGCACCTGCAGCACCGGTCCGCCCAGCCCCTCCTCGACGGCCTGGACCACGGCGCGCGAGGCCGGCAGGTCCATGGCGGTGCGCGCCCCCGGGTAGCCCTCGACCCACTCGAGGCGCGCCAGCTTGCCGTGCGCCTGCCGGGTCGGCGCATCCGGCTCGCCGGTCACGATCCAGAAGCCGAGGCGCCGCAGGTGCTCCTCGACCTGCGCGTGCACCCGCGCGGGAGTCTGGTCGGGCACCAGCCGGAAATCGATCGCCGCCGCGGCCTCGGTGGGGATGGCGTTGCGCGTCTCCCGGCCCACCTGCGCCGCGCGCAGGCCGAGCACGTTGAGAGCCGGACGCATCACCAGGTCCTGCAGGCGCTCGCCCTTGCCCTCGGTCCAGGCGACGCCCAGCTCACGCCGCAGGTCGTCCTCGACCGGCGGCAGCGCGGCGGCCGCCCGGCGCTCGCCGTCGCTGAGCGGCCGCACGTCCTGCGCGAAGCCGGGGATCAGGATCTCGCCGTCCGGCCCGCGCATGCTGGCCAGCGCCTGCACCAGCAGCGCCGCCGGGTTCGGCGCCCAGTTGCCGTAGTGGCCGCTGTGCAGGGGCCGCAGCGGGCCGTAGACGGTAAGCTGCAGCCCGGTGTAGCCGCGGGCGCCGAAGATGACCTGGAAGCGCCGGCTCTGGTGCACCGGCCCGTCGGCGAACACCCAGGCGTCGGCCGCCAGCAGGTCGCGGTGCCGCTCGAGGATCGCCGCCAGGTGCGGCGAGCCCGCCTCCTCCTCTCCCTCGAAGAAGAACTTGAGGTTGACGGAGGGCGCGACGCCCGCGGCGTGCAGGGCGTCGAGGGCGGCGAGCATGGCCTCGATCGGACCCTTGTCGTCGCTCGCCGCGCGCGCGAACAGCCGCCACTCGCCGGGCAGCGGTGTCGGCGCGCTCGCCAGGTCGACGTCCTTGCCCGCGGGCAGGGGGCCGGTGCGCAGCACCGGCTGCCAGGGATGGCTGTGCCAGTCGGCGGGATCGGCCGGCTGCCCGTCGTAATGGGCGTAGACCACCACGGTGCGGCGCGCGCCGGGCGAGCGCAGCTCGCCGTAGACCGCCGGCGGCGAGCCGTCGGCGACGAGCTCGCGCGTGGCGATGCCGCGGCGCCGCAGCATGGCGGCCAGCGCGGCGGCGTTGGCCGCGATGTCCGCCCGGTCGCGGGCGACGTTGCGCAGCGACGAGAACGCCGCGAGCTCCTTGACGATCGCGAGCTCGTGGCCCGACCGGTAGGCGCGCACCTGCTCGCGCAGGCGATCGGGCGCCGGGCCGGCGGCGCGAGCCGAGGCGGCGCCAGGAGCCGGCGCGGCAACCGGAGCCGGAGCCGCGGCCGCGGCGGCCGGCGCGAGGGCGGCGGCCAGGGCCAGCGAGGCGGCCAGCGCGAGGGCGGCGGCCGCGGCGAGGGCGGCGGCCAGGACAGGGAACGCGGCGCGGCGCTGCCGGCGAATCGTCATCTCGAGCTCCTTATTGCGGGCGGGGCGAGACCCCGGCCGTCGGTCACAGGATCGCCCGCAGGCGGTCCGCCATCCGCTCCACGTGCGGCGGCGCGTGCATGGTCTCGTGATTCCCCGGCACCAGCGCTACCTCGATGCCCTCCTCCGCCAGCTCGATCCAGGGGAGCTCCGGCCGGGGCGGATCGACGGGGCGGCGCTCGCGCGCGCGGAAGAAGAGCAGCCGCCCTGGCAGCGGGCGCGGCGCGTAGCGGTAGAGGGCGGCGACGTTCGCCCTGAGCACCAGGACGAGCCGGCGCGCCGCCTCGAGCGTCAGGTCGTCGCCGGCGCCCGACCGGCGCGCCTTTTCGAGGCCGTAGGCGAGCTGCTCGTCGAGCGTCAGCGGGGCGAGCTCGGCGGGGGTCAGGGGCGCGCGGCCGGCGAGCACGGCGCCGACGAACTCCCAGTCGGCCCGCGGTTCGGGCGCCATCTGGTCGCCGCAGGGCGTGTCCATCAGCGCCAGCAGCTCGACCCTCTCGCCGGCGGCGAGCAGCCGGTGCGCCATCTCCCAGGCGACCATGCCGCCCATCGAGGCGCCGCCGATGCGGTAGGGGCCGCGAGGCTGGATGCCCCGCACCAGGCCCAGGTAGAGCTCGGCCATCTCCTCGACCGTGGCCAGCGGCTCCTCGCCCTCCTCGAGCCCGCGCGAGCGCAGGCCGTAGACCGGCACCTCGCGGCCGAGGGCGCGGGCGAGCGCGCGGAAGGTGAAGACGTGGCCCCCCACCTGGTGGACCATGAAGAGCGGGCGCTTCGCGGCGCCGGCCTGCAGCCGTACCAGGCAGCCGGGGCGCTCGCTCGCCGCCGCCCCGGCGTCCCCGGCGCTCGCCGGGCGGGCGCGCGCCGCGACCAGTTCGGCGAGCTCGGCCAGCGTCGGGGCCTCGAGCAGCAGCGAGGCGCCGTCGATCCCGAAGCACTGCCGCAGCCGGGCGCCGAGCTGCACGGCCATCAGCGAGCTGCCCCCCAGCGCGAAGAAGTCGTCCCCGGCGCCCACCCGTTCGACGCCGAGCAGGTCGCGCCAGATCTCGGCGATGCCCTGCTCCACCTCGTTGCGCGGCGCGACGAAGCCGTCCGGCGCTGCTTCGCGCTCGCCCGCCGGCTCGCCCATGACCGCCACCTCGCCTTCCTCACCCGTGGTCGCCACCTTTCCCGCGCCCGCTGCCTCGCGCTCGCCCGCCGCTGCCGGCTCGCCCACCGTTCCGCCGCCGGCCGCCGTGGGCGCCGGTCCGGCGCCGTCGAGCCAACAGCGCCGCCGCTCGAACGGGTACGTCGGCAGCGGCACCCGCCGGCGGCGCTCGTGCGCATAGAAGCCGTCCCAGTCGATCTCCACGCCGGCCAGCCAGAGCCTGCCCAGCGCGCCGAGCACCGCGGCGAGGTCGGAGCCGCGGTCCCGGGCCCGGGGGAGCGACGCGATGGCGGTCCGGCGCCAGCTCGCGCCCGCCTGCTGCCGCGCCAGCGTCGTCAGGGTGCGCCCCGGACCCACCTCGAGCAGGATCGGCGCCTGGCCGCCGGGCGCGGCGAGCGCGGCGAGCGCGTCCGCGAAACGCACCGTCTGCCGCAGGTGCCGCGCCCAGTAGTCCGGCGCGACGGCATCCTCCGGCGAGATCCAGCCGCCGCTCACGTTCGACAGCCAGGCGATCTTCGGCGGCCGGCGCTCGACCGCGGCCACCTGCTCGGCGAAGGCGGGCAGGATGGGCTCCATCATCGCCGAGTGGAAAGCGTGCGAGGTGTGGAGGAGCCGGCAGGGGACGCCCCGCTTCACGAGCCGCGCGCGCAGCGCCGCAACCTCCCCGGCGGGTCCAGAGACCACGCAAGACCGCGGGCCGTTGACCGCCGCCAGGCCGAGCGCGCCGGGAGCCGTGGCGAGCAGCTGCCGGACCGCCTCCTCCGGCAGCTCGACGGCGAGCATCGCCCCCGCCGGGAGCTGCTGCATCAACCGTCCGCGCGCCGCCACCAGGCGCAGCGCGTCCGGGAGCGAGAACACCCCCGCCAGGCAGGCCGCCACCAGCTCGCCGACGCTGTGGCCCAGCATCGCCCGCGGCCGGATGCCCCAGGCCATGAACAGCCGGGCGAGGGCGTACTCGACCGCGAACAGCGCCGGCTGGGCAAGCTCGGTCTGATCGAGCCGCGCCGCCGCCTGGCGCCCGGAGCGGCGCGCCGCCCCGCGCGGGTAGAGCAGCTCGCGCAGGTCGCGGCCGAGGTGCGGCGCGAGCAGGTCGCAGCACTCGTCCACGGCGTCGCGGAACTCCGGCTCCGCCGCGTAGAGCCCGGCCGCCATCCCCGGGTGCTGCGTCCCCTGGCCCGGGAAGAGGAAGACCACCGGCCCGGCCTCGGCGGCGTCCGGCGCGGTGCCAGTCGCCACCTGGAAGGTCGGCATCGCTTCGCCGGCCGCCGCCGGTTGATCCGGCGCGCCCCACGCCGGTTGATCCGGCGCGGCTTTCGCGGATTCATCTGGCGCGGCTTCGGCCGGTTGATCCGGCGCGGCTCTCGCCGCCTGATCCGGCGCGGCTCTGGCCGGTTGATCTGGCGCGGCTTTCGCCGATTCATCTGGCGCGGCTTTCGCCGCTTGGCGCAGCGCGGCCACCGCTTCGTCGCGGCCGCCGCAGATCACCATGCGCCGAAAGGCGAAGGCCCGCCGCCCGACCGCCAGGGTGTGCGCGACGTCGGCGAGGTCCAGCTCGGGGCGCCGCTCCAGGTGATCGGCCAGGCGCAGGCTGGCACGGTCGAGGGCCGCGGCGGTCCGGGCCGAGAGCAGCAGCGGCTGCACCGGCCGCGCGGGGCCCGCGGGCGCGGCCGGCGGCGCCTCCTCCAGCACCAGGTGGGCGTTGGTGCCGCCCATGCCGAAGGAGCTGACGCCGGCGCGGCGCGGCAGGCCGTTGGCCGGCCACTCGGCGAGGCGGTGGTTGACGTAGAAGGGCGTGCCGGCGAAGCCGATCTTGGGGCTCGGCCGGGTGAAGTGCAGGCTGGGAGGGATGAGCCGGTGCTCGAGCGCGAGCACGGTCTTGATCAGCCCGGCCACGCCGGCCGCCGCGTCCAGGTGGCCGATGTTGGTCTTGACCGAGCCCAGGGCGCAGCGCGCCGCGCCGACGGGGCCGAAGGCGCGGGCCAGGCCGGCGACCTCGACCGGATCGCCGAGCTCGGTGGCGGTGCCGTGCGCCTCGACGTAGCTGACCGTCGCCGGGTCCACCTCGGCGGACGCCAGCGCCTCGCGGATCACCGCCGCCTGCCCGTCGACGCTCGGCGCGGTGAAGCCCACCTTCAGGTTGCCGTCGTTGTTCACCGCCGAGCCCAGGATCACGCCGCGCACGGTGTCGCCCGCGGCGAGCGCCGCGTCCAGCCGCCGCAGCAACACCACGCCGGCGCCGCTGCCGCCGACCACGCCCCGCGCGGCGGCGTCGAAGGCGCGGGTGTGGCCGTCCGGCGACGAGATGCCGCCTTCCTCGTAGAGGTAGCCGCTGACCTCGCGCGCCTGGACGGAGACGCCGCCGGCGAGCGCCAGGTCGCATTCGCCGTTGAGCAGGGCCGCGCAGGCCAGGTGCACCGCGACCAGCGAGGTCGAGCAGGCGGTGAGCACCACCGCGCTCGGGCCGGTCAGGTTCAGCTTGTAGGAAACGCGGGAGCAGAGGAAATCGAGGTTGTTGGCGATCGCCACCTGGTGCCGGCCGACCGCGCTCAGCACCTCCGGATGGGCCAGCAGCTGCCGGAGGTAGGTGTTCTCGGTGGCGCCGCCGAAGACGCCCACGCGGCCGCCGCAGCGCGCCGAGTCGTAGCCGGCGTCCTCGAGCGCCTCCCAGGCGCACTCGAGGAACAGGCGCTGCTGCGGATCGATGATCTGCGCCTCGCGCGGCGAGTAGCCGAAGAAGGCGGCGTCGAACCACTCGGCGCCCGCGAGCACGCCTCGCGCCTTGACCAGGCGGGGGTCGCCGAGCAGCTCCGCCGGGAAGCCGGCGGCGAGCAGCTCCCCGTCCGAGAGGACGCGGATCGACTCCACGCCATCGCGCAGGTTGCGCCAGAACTGCGCAGCGTCCTCCGCTCCCGGGAAACGGCCGGCCAGGCCAATCAGCGCGACCGCCGCCAAGCTCGCCGGCGGCCGGCGCCTGGCGGCGGCCGCGGGCTCCTCCGCGCTCACGCCGCTCAAGTGGGCGGCGAGGGCGGCGATCGTCGGATGCTGGAACAGCTCGACCAGCGGGATGGCGCGCCCGAACGCCGCTTCGAGCCGCGCCTGCACCCGCGCCAGCAGCAGCGAATGGCCGCCGACCTCGAAGAAGTTGTCGCGCACGCCGACCTCGTGGAGGCCGATCACCTCGCGCCAGACGGCGGCGATCGAGCGCTCGACGGCGGTGCGCGGCGGCACCAGGGCCTCCTGGCCGCCGGGCGGCGGCGCCTCCGGAGGCGGCAGTGCCTGGCGGTCGAGCTTACCGTTGGCCGAGACCGGCCAGCTCGCGCGCAGCACGAAGGCGGAGGGCACCATGTAGTCCGGCAGCTGGCGCTGCGCGAAGCGGCGCAGCTCGCGCGCGGCCGGCGGCTCGCCCTCCGGGATGAGGTAGGCCACCAGGCGGCGGTCCCCCGCGGTGTCCTCGCGCGCCAGCACGACCGCCTCGCGCACCCCCGGGTGCGCGGCCAGCACCGACTCGATCTCCCCCAGCTCGATGCGGAAGCCGCGCACCTTGACCTGGGAGTCGATGCGCCCGAGGAACTCGATGTTGCCGTCGGCGCCGAAGCGCGCCCGGTCGCCGGTGGCATAGAGGCGCCCCCCCGCCTCGCCGCTCAGCAGGTCGGGCCGGTAGGCCTGCGCGGTCAGCTCGGGCGCGCCGAAATACCCCGCCGACAAGCAGTCGCCGCCGATGTAGAGGTCGCCCGGGACGCCGATCGGGCAGGGGTTGGCGTGGCCGTCGAGGATGAAGTAGCGCGCGTTCTGGATCGGCCGGCCGTAGGGGATGCTCGTCCACTCGGGGGCGACCGCCGCGACCGGGAACCAGTTGGACCAGACCGTCGCCTCGGTCGCGCCGCCCAGGCTGATCACCCGCGCCCGCGGGAACGCCTCGCGCACGCGGTCGGGCAGGGCGACCGGGATCCAGTCGCCGGAGAGGAAGACCAGGCGCAGCGCCGGCGGCTCGGCGCCGCTCTCTGGGCCCGCCGGCGCCGGCAGGTAGGGGACGAGCTGCTGCAGCGCCGCCGGCGCCGAGTCCCAGAAGGTCACCGGCTCACCCAGGAGGATGCGCACCAGCGCCTCGGGATCGCGCACCTCCTCGCCGCGCGCGATCCGCAGGCTGCCGCCGGCCGCCAGGATGCCGAAGATGTCGTACACCGACAGGTCGAAGGAGAGGGCGGTCAGGAACAGCTGGCGGTCGGCCGGGCCGATGGCAAAGGTGTCGTTGACCCAGTGAACGAGGTTCAGCGCCGGCCGGTGGCGGACCATCACCCCTTTCGGCCTGCCGGTCGAGCCCGAGGTGAAGATGATGTAGGCGAGGTCGTCGGGCCCGGCGCGGCGCGGCAGGGGCGAGCCGGGCAGCGCGGCGAAGTCCGCGAGGCCCCAGAGGGCCGCGGACGAGGAGGACGAGGAGGATGAGGAGAAGGAGGAGAAGGACGAGGAGGAGGAAGAAACCGCGGCGCCGGCGCCGACGCCGATGACTGCGGGCGCGGCATCCGGCGCATCGACCGCGACGACGTGGGCCAGCGCCGGCAGGTCGGGAAGCTCGGCGACCAGCGGCAGCTGGGCGGCGCCGGTCACCAGGCAGACGATGCCGCTGCTGGCCAGGATCCAGTGCAGGCGCTCCGGCGGCCAGCGCACCTCGATCGGCACGTAGGCGCCGCCGGCCTTGTGCACGGCGAGCACCGCGGCGACCATCTCGCAGCGCCGCTCGAGGAGGATGCCGACCAGCCTGCCGGGACGGACGCCCAGGCGGTCGAGCAGGCGCGCCAGGCGGTTGCTATAGCGGTCGAGCTCGCCGTAGGTCCAGCTCTCGTCGCCGAACAGGAGGGCGGGCGCGTCGGGCGTCAGCGCCGCGCGCGCCGCGAACGGCTCGTGCAGGCAGAGCTCCCGCGGGTAGGGCGCGGCGCTGTCGTTCCACTCGACGAGGAGCTGCTGCCGTTCGGCCGGACCGAGCAGCGGCAGCTCCGACAGGCGGCGCGCCGGCGCCGCGGCGAGGCCGCTGGCGAGCGCCACAAACTGCGCCAGCAGGCGCTCCGCGGTGGCGGCGAAGAAGAGATCGCGGCAGTACTCGAGTACCGCCAGCAGGCGCCCGCCTCCCGCCGCGCCCCCGGTCTCCGCCAGGGCGAGGTTGAGGTCGAACTTGGCGGTCCCGGGCTCCAGCTCCTCGCCGGCGAGGCGCAGGCCGGCGGCGGCCGCCGCCGGCGGCGCCGGCCGGGTGTTCTGCAGGATCATCAGCACCTGGAAGAGCGGCGCGTGGGAGAGGTTGCGCTGGGGCCGCAGCTCCAGGACCAGCTTCTCGAACGGCAGGTCCTGATGGGCGTAGGCGGCGAGCGTCGTCTCGCGCACTCGCTCCAGCAGCTCGGCGCCGGTAGGGTCGCCGGCGAGGTCGATGCGCAGCACCAGGGTGTTGACGAAGAAGCCGATCAGGTCCTCGGTCTCCACCCGGTTGCGGTTCGCGATCGGCGTGCCGATCAGGACGTCGTCGCGGCCGGCGTGGCGCGCCAGCAGGGTGGAGAAGGCGGCGAGCAGGGTCATGAACAGCGTCACCCCCTGCCGCCGCCCGAGGGCGCGCAGCTCCCCGGCCAGGGCGGGCGGCAGCTCGGCGGCGCGCTGGGCACCGCGGAAGCTCTGCACCGCCGGCCGCGGCCGGTCCAGGGGAAGCTCGAGCAGCGGCGGCGCGCCGGCCAGCCGCTCGCGCCAGAAGGCGAGCTGGGCCGCGAGCGCCTCGCCGCGCAGCCACTCGCGCTGCCAGGCGGCGAAATCGGCGTACTGGATGGGCGGCTCGGGGAGCGCCGGCGGGGTGCCGGCCGCGAAGGCCGCGTAGAGGGCGGCCAGCTCGCCCAGCAGCACCCCCTGCGACCAGCCGTCGGAGACGGCGTGGTGCAGGGAGAGGACCAGCAGGTGCTCGCCGGCGGCGAGCCGCAGCAGGGTAGCGCGCAGCAACGGCCCGCGCGCGAGGTCGAAGAGCCGGAGCGCCAGGGCGGTGGCGAGACGCCGGCGCTCGCGGGCGCGCGCCGCGGCGGGCAGCGCCGCGAGCGTCACCACCGGCAGCGGCAGGGGCCGGGCCCGAGCGACGACCTGCACCACCCGCTCGCCGGCGGCGGCCAGGGTGGTGCGCAGGATCTCGTGGCGGCGGACCAGCTCGCTCAAGGCGGCGGCGAGCGCCGGCACCGCCGCCGGCTCGCCATCGAGGCGCAGGACGGTCGCCAGGTTGTAGGCGGGACCGCCGGCGCCGAGCTGGTCGAGCAGCCACAGGCGCTCCTGGCCGAAGGAGGCGGGCAGCGGCCGATCGCGCGGCGCGCGGGTGATCGGCGGGGCGGCGGCGCCCTCCTCCTCTACCCGCGCCGCCTCGACCCTGGCTGCGAACGCCGCCAGGGTGGGCGCCTCGAACAGGGCGCGCAGCGGCAGCTCGGCGCCGCACGCCCGGCGCACGCGCGAGATCACCTGGGTGGCGAGCAGGGAGTGGCCGCCGAGGTCGAAGAAGCGGTCGTCGATGCCGATCGGCTCGACGCCGAGCACCTCGGACCAGATGCCCGCCACCAGCTCCTCGATCGGGTTGCGGGGGGCGGCAAACGCCGGGGCCTCGCCGGTCCGCCGCCACTCCGGAGCCGGCAGGGCGCGGCGGTCGATCTTGCCGTTGGCGGTCAGCGGCAGGGCGTCGAGCAGGACGCAGGCCTCCGGCACCATGTAGTCCGGCAGCCGCTCCCGCAGCCAGGCGGCGAGCGCGGCCGCGGACAGGGGCGGGCCGGCGGGGATGCCCGCGGCAGCGCCGGCAGGGACGCCGCCCGGAGCGCCGCCGGCGACTGCGCCCGGGGTGCCGCCGGGGATGCCGGCGGGGGTGACGTAGGCAACCAGGCGCTGCCGCCCGGGGGTGTCCTCGCGGGCCAGCACCACCGCCTCGCGCACCAGCGGATGCGCGGCGAGCGCCGCTTCGATCTCCCCCAGCTCGATGCGGAAGCCGCGCAGCTTGACCTGGTGGTCCATGCGGCCGAGGAAGTCCAGCTCGCCGTCGGGCAGGCGGCGGACCAGGTCGCCGGTGCGGTAGAGCCGCTCCCCCGGTCCGCCCCAGGGGTCGGGCACGAAGCTCCGCGCGGTCAGCTCGGGGCGTTCGAGGTAGCCGCGGGCGAGCCCCTCGCCGCCCAGGCACAGCTCGCCCGGCACGCCGGCCGGCAGCAGCTGCAGGCGCCCGTCGAGCACGTGGGCGCGGCTGCCGGCGATCGGCCTGCCGATCGAGGGCCCGCGGCCGGCCCCGGCGGCCACCCTGGCGACGGTCGAGTAGGTGGTGTCCTCGGACGGGCCGTAGAGGTTGTAGACCCGCCGCACGCCGGGGAGCTCGCCGTAGACCCTGTCGACCAGGGCGCGCTTGAGCGGCTCCCCCGCCAGGTTGACGGTGGCGACCGTGGGCGGCACGCCGCCCAGGGCGAGCAGCTCGGCCATCGCCGAGGGCACGGTGTTGATCAGGGTGACGGCGGCGCCCGCCGGCAGGGTGGGAAGCGCCAGGGCGTTGCCGGCGAGGACCACGGTGCCACCGCGCGCGAGCGGCAGGAACAGCTCGAAGACCGAGAGGTCGAAGGTGATCGAGGTCGAGGCGAGCACCCCGGCCAGCTCGGCGGGCGAGAACAGCTCGCCGGCCCAGCGCAGCAGGGCGACGGCGCTGCGGTGGGTGATCGCCACTCCCTTCGGGCGGCCGGTGGAGCCCGAGGTATAGATGACGTAGGCCAGGCTGTCCGGCAGGCCTCCTGGCAGGGCGTCCTGCAGGTTGTCGTGCGGCGCCTCGCCGGCCTCCGGCCGGCCTTCTGCCGCCGCCGGCAGGCCTCCCGCGGGCCGCGGCTCCGGCGGCGCCGTCTCCGCCTCGCCGTCCCCGGCGCCGGACGCGCCGCGGTCGACGTCGCCCTGGCCGTCGAGGCAGAGGATGCGGCCGCGGATCTCGGGCAGGCGCGCGCGCAGCCGCTCCTCGGTGAGCAGCAGGGGCTCGGCGCTCCCGCGCTGCGCGTCGCCGAGGATGAAGGCCAGCCGCTCGCGCGGGTAGCCGGGGTCGAGCGGCACGTAGGCGCCTCCCGCCTCGAGGATGGCGAGCAGGCCGACGACCATGGCCGGGGAGCGTTCCATGGCGATGCCCACCCGCACCTCGGGGCCGACGCCGAGGGCCGCCAGGCGGCGCGCCAGGCGGCCGGCCCGCCGCTCCAGCTCGCGGTAGGTGAGCCGGGTGAGCGACCCGCCCGCGCCGCCGTCTCTGCCCTCCTCGTCGTCTCCGGATTCTCCGCCGCGGGCCTCGCCGACGCGGGCGACGATCGCCACCGCGTCCGGCGTCCGGCGCGCCTGCAGCTCGACGAGCTGGTGCAGCGCGAGGTCCGCGGCCGGGCCGCGGCCGGTGTCGTTCCACTCCGCCAGCAGCTGGTGGCGCTCGCCGTCGCCGAGCAGTGACAGCTCCGCGGCGCGCCGCTCGGCGCCGCCGGCGAGACCCTCGAGCAGCGCCCCGAGGCCCGCCAGCAGGCGCGCCGCGGTCGCGGCGTCGAAGAGCTGGCGGTTGACCTCGAGGCTCAAGGCGAGGCCCGCCGCCGACGCCGACGCGGCGAGCGCCAGGTCGAACTTGGCCGTCTCCCCGGAGAGCGGCAGCGCCTCGGCGTGGAGGCCCGGCAGGGCGAGCGCGGCGCCGTCCTCCCGCTGCAGCACGAACATCACCTGGAACAGCGGCGAGTGCGACAGGGCGCGCTCCGGCCGCAGCTCCAGGACCAGCTTCTCGAATGGCAGGTCCTGGTGCGCGTAGGCGTCCAGGGTCAGCTCGCGCACCCGGCGCAGCAGCTCGCCGCCGGTCGGGTCGCCCGCCAGGTCGAGCCGCAGCACCAGGGTGTTGGCGAAGAAACCGATCAGCGGCTCGATCTCGACCCGGTTGCGGTTGGCGATCGGCGAGCCGACCGGCACGTCGTCGCCGCCGGTGAGGCGGGCCAGCTGCACGCCCCAGGCGGCGAGCAGCGTCATGAACAGGGTGGCCCCCTGCCGCCGCCCCAGCTCGCGCAGCCGGCCGGCGAGCGGCGGCGGCAGCGCCAGGGTGCGCCGCGCGCCGCGAAAGCCCTGCACCGCCGGCCGCGGCCGGTCGGTCGGCAGCGCGAGCAGCGCCGGGGCGCCCGCCAGCCGCCGCCGCCAGTAGGCGAGCTGCCCGGCGAGCGTCTCGCCCTGCAGCCAGGCGCGCTGCCAGACCGCGAAGTCGCCGTACTGCACCGGGAGAGGCGGCAGGCCGCCGCCGGGCGGCGCCGCGCCGTACAGCGCGCCGAGCTCGCGCAGCAGGATGCCGAGCGACCAGCCGTCGCAGACGATGTGATGCAGGCAGAGCAGCAGCAGGTGACGCGGCTCGCCGACCCCGCAAGCGTCACCCGCCGCGGCGGCGTGGCGTGCGTCGCCCGCGCCGCCTACCTCGGCCGCGTGGACCGTCTCGCCGGTAGGCCCCGTATCGCCCGCCTCCCCCGCCGGCAGCATGGCCGGGGGGAGCCGCAGCAGCAGGGCGCGCAGCAGCGGCGGCCGGCGCAGGTCGAAGGGGCGCAGCGCCGCCGCCAGCGCCAGCCGGCGCGCCTCGCCCTCGGCCCGGGCGCCGAGCGGCCGCAGATCGACCGCCGGCAGCTCCACGGCGAGCTCCTCGGCCACCACCTGCACCACCTGGGCGGCCTGGCCCTGGCCGGCGGCGAAGCCGGTGCGCAGCGCCTCGTGCCGGCGCACCACCTGGCGCAGGGCGGCGGCGAGCGCCCCCGCCGCGAGCCGGCCGGTCAGGCGCACGGCCAGCGGCACGTTGTACGAGCCGTCGCCGCCGGCGCCGCCGCCGAGCTGGTCGAGGAACCAGAGCCTTTCCTGCGCGAAGGAGGCGGGCAGCGGCCGGTCGCGCGGCACGCGGGTGATGGGCGGAGCGGGCCAGGCGGCCGGCTCGGCGGCCGGCGCCTCCTCCGCCCGGCGCGCCGCCTCGACCCGCGCCGCCTCGACCCGCGCCGCGAAGGCCGCCAGGGTCGGCGCCTCGAAGAGGGCGCGCAGCGGCACCTCGACGCCGCAGAGCTCCCGCACCCGCGACACCACCTGGGTGGCGAGCAGCGAGTGCCCGCCGAGGTCGAAGAAGTCGTCGCCGCCGCCGATCGCCGGCCGCCGCAGCAGGTCGCACCAGATCTCGCCCAGCAGCTCCTCGATCGGGTTGGCCGGCGACGCTGCGGTCACCGCGCGCGGCGCGCCGCCGGCCTCGGCCGCCAGCCTCGCGGCCAGGGCGCGGCGGTCGATCTTGCCGTTGGCATCGAGCGGCAGGACGTCCGTCGCGGTGAGCGCCGCGGGGATCATCGGCGCCGGCAGCCGCTCGCGCAGCCAGGCGGGCAGCTCCGCGGCAGCGGTGCCGGCGGCGGCGCCCGGGCGCGGCACGAAGAACGCCACCAGCCGGCGGTCTCCGGGCGCCGGCTCGTGCACCACCACGGCCGCCTGCAGCACGGCCGGGTGCTGCGACAGCTGGTGCTCGATCTCGCCGGGCTCGACGCGGAAGCCGCGGATCTTGACCTGCTGGTCGAGGCGGCCGAGGAACTCGAGGTCGCCGTCCGGCAGGTGGCGCGCCAGGTCCCCCGTCCGGTAGAGCCGCGCCCCCGGCTCGCCGGACACCGGGTCGGGGACGAACCTCTCGGCGGTCGCCGCCGGCTGATTGAAGTAGCCGCGCGCCAGGCCGTCGCCGCCCGCGTACAGCTCGCCGGGCACGCCGGGCGGCACCGGCCGCAGCTCCCGGTCGAGCAGGTAGACGCGGGTGTTGGCGATGGGGCGGCCGATCGGCACCGAGGAGCCCGGCGGCCGCGCGCCGCGCAGCCTGCGGCAGCAGGTGAAGGTCACGTTCTCGGTCGGGCCGTAGCCGTTGATCAGGGTCAGCCCCGGCAGCGCGGCCAGGGCCTTCTCGACCTGCGGCACCATCAGCACGTCGCCGCCGGCGAGCAGCTGGCGGACCCCGCGCAGGCTGTCGAGCGCGCCGTCCACCACCTGGTGGAAGAGGCCGGCGGTCAGCCACAGCGTGGTCACCCGCCGCCGCGCCACGACCTCGCCCAGCTCGCGCAGCGAGGGGGCGTAGTCGGGGAAGACGACCAGCCGGCCGCCGTTGAGCAGGCTCCCCCAGAGCTCGAGCGTCGAGGCGTCGAAGGCGAGCGGCGCGAACTGCAGCAGCGACTCGCCGGCGCCGCCCCCGCCGAGCTCGGCGAAGCCGGTGCCGCGCACCAGGCGGATCACCGCGCGCTGGGTGACGGCCACGCCCTTGGGGCGGCCGGTCGAGCCCGAGGTGTACATGACGTAGGCGAGGCTGTCGCCGGTGCCGCCACCGCCGGCAGGCGGCAGGGCGGTGTCGCTCTCGACCGCGAGCGCCGCCGCCGCCGTGTCCAGCTCGAGGATCCTCACCGGGCGGCCGGCGCGGTCCACCGCGCCGTCGAGCGCCGCGGCGTGGCGGGCCTCCGAGAGGACCAGCGGCGCCGCCGTGTCGGCCAGCATGAAGGCCAGCCGCTCCCGCGGGTAGGCGGGATCGAGCGGCACGTAGGCGCCCCCGGCCTTGAGGACGGCGAGGATCGCCACCACCGCCTGCGGCGAGCGGTTGAGCGCCACGCCGACCGGCACCTCGGGGCCGACGCCCAGCCCGCGCAGGTGGTGGGCCAGGCGGTTGGCGCGCGCCTCGAGCTCGCCGTAGGTCAGCTCCTCCGCGCCGGCCTGCAGCGCCGTCGCCGCCGGCTCGCGGCGCGCCTGGGCCGCGAACAGCTCCGCGAGCGTGCTCTCGCGCGGGTAGTCGCTGCGCGTGTCGTTCCACTCGCGCAGCACCTGGTGGAGCGCCGGCGGCGGCACGATCGGCAGCGCGCCGAGCGGCCGGTCGGGCCAGGCCGCCGCGCCGGCGAGCAGCACGCCGAGCGACTCGAGGAGGCGGGTCGCGTCGCACGGGTCGAGCAGGTCCAGCCGGTAGTCGAGCCGCGCCAGCAAGCCGCCGGTCGTCTCCTCCATCAGCAGGCCGAGGTCGAACTTGACGTTGCCGGTGTGGACCTCGCGCGGCTCGAGCCGTAGGCCGGGAAGCTCCATCGGCCCGATCGCGAGCCCCTGCGCCAGGCCGAAGATCACCTGCACCAGCGGGTCGTAGCTCAGGCTGCGCTCGGGGTGCAGCTCCTGGACCAGCCGCTCGAAGGGCAGCTCCTGGTGGGCGAAGGCGCCGAGGCAGGTGTCGCGCGCCCGCGCCAGCAGCTCGCGCGCCGACGGGCCGCCGGCGAGGTCCAG
>Ga0307479_10000810_pt1 | contig 28455 bp, 23 predicted proteins | sample atmos_gasesECM4C_FD_203743 | JGI IMG/M metagenome (GOLD analysis project Ga0307479, IMG submission 203743) | Hardwood forest soil microbial communities from Morgan-Monroe State Forest, Indiana, United States - atmos_gasesECM4C_515 | ecosystem: Environmental > Terrestrial > Soil > Temperate... | reverse complement strand
GCAATTTCTGAAATTGGTGAACGAAGCGAAAAAAAAGATCAAGGAAACCAATGTCGCGGAGGTGAAACGGCGCAGCGACGCGGGTGAAAAGTTTCTGCTCGTGGATGTTCGCGAGGACAACGAATGGGCGAAGGGGCATCTTCCCGGCGCCGTTCACATGGGCCGAGGCATCATCGAGCGCGACATCGAGCAGCGCGTTCCGGACACGAATGCGAAACTCATTCTGTATTGCGGCGGCGGTTTCCGTTCCGCGCTCGTGGCGGACAATCTGCAGAAGATGGGCTACAACAACGTCGAATCGATGGACGGCGGATGGAAAGGCTGGCTGGAAGCGGGCTTGCCGATCGCAAAAGACTAAGCGCGCCCGGCTGAGCTCTTTGGCATGGAAATTTGGCTGGGGCGGAAGGATTCGAAAGCTAACCGGGACCAACCAAAAACCCACTAAAACAGCCATTCTTCAATGTTTCCAACGCCGTAGACGGCCCAGGCGCAACGCGCCTTTAAGCCGTCTTAAGCCGTATTATGCCCCTAATACCGATTGAAAAGGTAGTACGGCTCACTGAAACTGAAGTGCCCATAAAAATAGCACTTCAGGGTGGTTTACTTCTTGTAGATTTCAACTTATGGTTAGCGAGTTCTAGAAGGGACGCTAACATAAAGACCCCCTAGAAATTTTTGCTGTATAACCCGGTAACCCGGCTCAGATCGCGAAGGGTCTGCCCCTGGCATAATGTTCCACTCAAGCGAGGGACTGGCGCGATGTTTCAGGGGCGGCAAACGTGGCCGCGAGTGTCACCAAGGCGACCACGATCAGGTAGAGTGAGATCGGCCAAGTCGAACCGGTCCACAGCAGGAGGGCTGACGCAATGACCGGTGTCAACCCGCCGCTCAGGGCCGCGCCGATCTGGAATCCCAGTGACGCACCGCTGTAACGTAGGCGAGCGGCGAAGAGCTCTGCGACCCAGGTTGCCTCCGGCCCAAACATGATGCCCTGTCCGAAACTGACCGCCACGGCGACCGTAATAGCGATGACCACGGCACTGTGGGTTCGGAGGAGCCAGAACATTGGGAAAGCGAACAGAATCGAAAATAGACAGCCCACGACAAACAACGGCTTGCGCCCGTAACGGTCAGACAGCCATCCAAACGCGGGAATTGTGAACAGTTCGATGAAGGCGGCCAAAAGGATGCCATTTAGAATGGCGCTTCGAGGCATTCCTAAGTGTCCCGTCACGTAGGTAATGGAAAAGACTGTCGCAACGCTGACATAGGCAATCTCCGAGACCTTGAGCCCAACCGCCATGAGAAACGTGCGGGGATGTTTTGCCAAGATCTCCAACAGTGGTATCTTCGCGACGTCTTGCCGCGCCTGAACTTGACGGAATACTGGCGTTTCTTCGAGTCGCAGCCGGATGAACAGACCGATTCCAACAAGTATTGCGCTGAGCAAGAATGGCACGCGCCAACCCCAGGTTAGGAAATGCGCCTCGGGCAATCTCGATGCCGCGGCGAAAACACCCGTCGAACAAATTACACCAATCGGGTAGCCGAGCTGCACCAGACTTCCATAATAGCCGCGTTGCTCGTTCGGAACGTTCTCGATCACCATGAGCACAGCTCCTCCCCACTCCCCTCCAATACCGATGCCCTGCAGAACACGCAGCGTTATGAGAAGCAGGGGTGCGACGACCCCGATCTGTCCATAGGTAGGGAGGCAACCGATAAGGAATGTTCCGAAGCCCATGATGAGGATGGTCATCGTTAGCATCGCTTTGCGGCCTATGCGGTCGCCGAAGTGGCCAAAAATTGCGGCGCCCAGCGGGCGCGCCACGAACCCAACCCCGTACGAACCGAAGGCAGCGATGGTGCCGAGCGCGGGACTGAATCTTGGGAAGAACAGTTTGTTAAAGAGGAGCGCAGCAGCCGTTCCGTAAACGAGAAAGTCGTACCATTCGACCGTAGAGCCCAACACGCTCGACCACACGACTCGCCTTAGGTCGGCGCTCGTGCTGTCCTGATCCACAGTGGAGACACTCATAACCCTTACCCGGACGAGCCAGATGGCCGGTCAAGGTCGCATAGATTAGCATCAAACCAAAATTGACGGACAAAGGTAGTGCAATCGGTATTAAATCGGACCGACGACAATTTCGCAGCGATTCTAGAGAAAAAATTTGGCTGGGGCGGAAGGATTCGAACCTTCACCGTCCTCATTAACAGTGAGGTGTCCTACCAGTTGGACCACGCCCCAGCGGGCCGTCTTCGCCCCCGAATTGGCCGGGGGTGCACAGGCATACGTAGGCTCCGCCGCAAGAAGAGCGTCGAAGGGTACCTCTAAGATACCACGACCTGCCCTTGGCAAATGCCCCGATCAAAAATGTTTTGAAAAAATGTTTGAACTTCTCGATTCGCCCGAGCATCACACTCCGTGACAATGGACGGGTGCCGATGGAGGGGGAAGTCCAGCGGACGGCGATCTATTTGCCTTCACCTCGTTCATCGTTCCGGTTGAAACAAGCGAGCGGAGATCCTGTTCGAAAGTTTTGAAGGTGCCACAAGGTTTGCCGGAGAAGTTGCTGGAAAATAATTGAAAACAGGCAGGCGCGGAGGTTGCAATCCAGAATGTTTTGATGGACACTATCGCGTCAAGCACGGCCCGGTTTTGCGGTTAAGTCGTGGGAAGCCCTGACCGCAGCTCCCTACCGGAGCGCTCCCCCGGTGCTGAAAAGACATGGCCCAGATTTTTCATCGCAGTACGAATTTCATCGCGCGATTCAGTGTCTTTTCGACGCTCTTTCTGGTCGGAGTGGCGCTGGTGGCCGTCCTCGCGGTGGCGCGCTCGCCCTATATGACGCGGCAGAACATTTCGCGCGAGCAGCCGGTGCAATTCAGCCACAAGCATCATGTCGGCGACGACGGCATTGACTGCCGCTACTGTCATACCGGCGTGGAAACTTCCGCGGTTGCCGGCATTCCTCCCACCAAGACTTGCATGAACTGCCATGCGGTGCTGTTCAACACTTCGGCTTACCTCGAGCCCATTCGCGAAAGCTATCGCAGCGATACATCCATCTCGTGGGTCAAAGTTCACCGCCTGGCCGATTTCGTCTATTTCAATCACAGCATCCATGTCAATAAGGGCGTGGGATGTTCGACGTGCCACGGGCAGATCAACCAGATGCCGCTGGTTTTTCAGGCCAACACGCTGCTGATGCAGTGGTGCGTGGAGTGCCATCGCAATCCCGAACGGGTTCTTCGCCCGAAAGATCAGGTTTTCAATATGGACTGGAAGGCCCCGGATAATCAGGCGGAAGCCGGCGCGGAGCTGAGAAAGTCATACAACATTCGGACTACGGCCGAGCTAACGAGCTGCTCGACCTGCCATCGTTAATGGACGGTATGCGCGAGCACGAACAACACGAACACCTTGACGGCCGGCACGATCACAACGATACGGCCGAAGAGGCGAATCCGCACGCTGGGCCGATGGATTTGGCCGCGGTGCGCGCCAAGCTCCAATCGAAAACCGGCAAGCAGTACTGGCGCACCCTCGAAGAGCTCGCCGGTGATCCGCAATTTGAAGAGTTGCTGCATCGCGAATTCCCGCGGCAGGCGCCATCCGAATGGGACGACTCCGTCGACCGTCGCGACTTCCTGAAGCTGATGGGGGCGTCGCTCGCATTCGCGGGCCTTTCCGGCTGCGGCCGCACTCCCGAGCAGTACGTGGTGCCGTACGTCAAGCAGCCCGAAGGGATGGTCCTCGGCAAGCCGCAGTTTTACGCCACGGTGATGCCGTTTGGCGGGGACGCCATCGGCCTGCTGGTGGAGAGCCACGAAGGGCGGCCGACGAAAATCGAAGGCAACCCTGATCATCCATCCAGCCTCGGCGCGACGAACGTGTTCGCGCAGGCTTCGGTTTTGAATCTTTACGATCCGGATCGCGCGCAGACGGTTACGAAGTTCGGAGAAATCCAGACGTGGGCGGCGTTTCTGGACAACGCCCAGGCCATCGCGGCGGAGACGAAAGGCGCCAACGGCGCGGGTTTCCGTATCCTGACCGGAATTGTCACTTCGCCGACGCTCGCCGCACAGATTCAATCGCTCCTGACATTGTTTCCGCAAGCCAAATGGCACCAATGGGAGCCGGCGGTCGGCGACGGCACGCGCGAGGGCGCGAAACTTGCCTTCGGAAGGTACCTCAACACGGTTTATCGCCCGGAGAAGGCTGACGTTATTCTTTCGCTCGATTCCGATTTTCTGGGCAGTGGCCCGGGACACATCCGCTACGCGAGGGAATTCTCGCGGCGGCGCAAACTGAACGGCCCAAGCGACACGATGAACCGCCTCTATGTGGTCGAGCCGACGCCCAGCGTCACCGGCGCGACCGCGGATCATCGCTTGCCGCTGCGCGCTTCGGATGTGAAAGTTTTTGCGCGGGCTCTGGCGGGAAAAGTTATTGATGTCACGGCCAAGCTCGGACAGTCTGCCCTTGCCAGCCCTGCCCCGCCACCGGGGAGCGAAAAGTGGCTTGATGCCGCCGCGAAAGATCTTCTGAAACATCAGGGCAAGTGTCTTGTGGTCGCTGGTGAGCACCAACCGGCTTCTCTCCATGCGCTGGTGCACGAGATCAATGCTGCGCTCGGCAACGTCGGCACAACGCTGTATTACACGCAGCCGGTGGAAGCGCAGCCCGTGAATCACCTGGAATCGCTGCGCGAATTGTGCGCCGATATCGACGCCGGCAAGGTCGATACGCTTCTCATCCTCGGCGTGAATCCGGTATATACCGCGCCGCACGATTTCGATTTCGTGTCCAAAATCAAGTTCGACAAGAAGAAAAATCGGAAGCCCGTCAAGAACACCATTCACGTTAGTTCGCATTTTGATGAAACTTCCGAAGTGTGCGACTGGCACGTTGCCGAATCGCACTACCTCGAAACCTGGGGCGATGCGCGCGCCTTCGACGGCACCCTGAGCGTGATTCAGCCGCTGATCGCGCCTCTGTACCATTCGCATTCCGCGTCCGAAGTGCTTGCGGCTTTCGGCGACAAACCGGGAGTTTCGGACTATGAAGTGGTGCGCGACCGCCTGAAGGCTGCGAATCCTTCCGCCGATTTTGAAAAGTCCTGGCGGAAAACATTGAACGACGGCCTCGTGGCGGGTTCGGCGTTCGCGCCCGTCAACGCCGCTCTGAAATTCAGTCCTTTCAGCCTGGCCTCCGCACAAATTACGCCCGCGGATGATATTGAATTCATTTTCCGCCCCGATCCTTGCGTCTACGACGGGCGTTTCGCCAATAACGGCTGGCTGCAGGAATTGCCAAAGCCGGTCACCAAGCTCACTTGGGACAATGCCGCGCTGATCAGCCCCAAGACGGCGGAGAAGCTGGAATTGGCGCACAACGTCGCCTGGCGCGGCGGCGAGCATGGCAAGGTTTATTCGAACGTCATCGACATTGCGCTTTCGAACAGCAAAGTCACCGCTGCTGCCTGGACAGTGCCCGGCCAGGCCGATGGCGTTGTGGTCCTTCCGCTGGGATATGGCCGCAAGAGGGCGGGTTACACCGGAACGAACAAAGGCTTCAACGCTTACGCCGTGCGCGCATCGGGCGCGCTCTGGACGGCCTTCGCACCCAGCAGCGTAATCAAAAAAACCGGCGAAGATTATCCGCTCGCCTGCACGCAGTATCACTTCAACATGGAAGGCCGGCATATCCTCGCCACCGGCACGCTCGAGGAGTATCGCAAGAATCCGAATTTTGCCAACGAGCATGCCGAAGCGCCGCCGAAAGAACTCTCCCTTTACAAGGGCGAGGCCGAATATCCCTACGACCGTGACAAATGGGCGATGGCCATTGACCTCAACAAATGCAACGGTTGCAACGCTTGCGTGGTCGCCTGCCAGTCGGAAAACAACATCCCCGTAGTCGGCAAAGACCAGGTGATGCGCGGCCGCGAGATGCACTGGATCCGCATCGACCGCTATTACGAAAAGCTCAAACCGACAGTTGGTGACGCGTCGGTGTATGACGACTCGCTCTTCAACCCGCCTACATTTTTCCAGCCGGTGCCCTGCCAGCAGTGCGAGAACGCCCCTTGCGAGCAGGTCTGCCCCGTCGGCGCCACCGCGCACAGCGCCGAGGGCCTGAACGACATGACGTACAACCGCTGCATCGGGACGCGCTATTGCTCGAACAACTGTCCTTACAAAGTGCGCCGCTTCAATTTCCTGCGCTTCCAGGATTGGGAAACGCCGCAACTCAAGCTGTTGCGCAATCCGGAAGTCACCGTGCGCAGCCGCGGCGTCATGGAAAAGTGCACCTACTGCGTGCAGCGCATCAACAACGCGCGCATCGAATCGGAAAAAGCAAACTCCCCGATCCACGATGGCGCGATTGTCACCGCGTGTGAACAGGCCTGCCCGACCGAAGCCATCGTTTTCGGCAACGCCAATGACAAGAACAGCCGCGTCGCGAAGTTAAAAGCGCAGCAGCGCAATTATTCGCTCCTCGGCGAACTCAATACGCGCCCGCGCACCACCTATCTCGCGGCGGTGCGCAATCCGAACCCGGAATTGGAGCCGGCATGAGCGACGGCAAACCGCCAGTCGATTCTCCTGAAATCCGCCGGCTGACGCCGGTAATCGGGCCGGGCTACACCTACGGGTCAGTCACGGACAAAATCAGTTCGATCGTTCTGACGCGCCCGACGTCCCTCGGTTGGTTCATCGGATTTTCGATCGCCTTCAGCCTCTTGGGCTTGATGACCGTCGCCATCGGCTGGCTGATCATCAAGGGCGTCGGCATCTGGGGCATCAACATCCCCATCGGCTGGGGTTTTGCGATCGTCAATTTTGTCTGGTGGATCGGTATCGGTCACGCCGGCACGCTGATCTCCGCGATTTTGTTTTTGCTGAATCAGAAGTGGCGCACCTCTATCAACCGTTTTGCGGAAGCGATGACTCTCTTCGCCGTAGCTTGCGCCGGCATTTTCCCGCTGATCCACACCGGCCGCCCGTGGATGGCGTTTTACATGTTCCCATACCCCAGCACCATGGGACTCTGGCCGCAGTTCCGCAGCCCGCTGATCTGGGATGTGTTTGCCGTTTCGACCTACGGCACGGTTTCGCTTCTGTTCTGGTTCGTGGGGCTCATCCCGGACTTGGCCACGCTCCGCGACCGCTCCGTCCAGAAGCCCCTGAAGATTATTTACGGCATGCTGTCGATGGGCTGGCGAGGTTCCGCTCGTCACTGGCATCGCTACCAGTCGGCCTATTTGCTCCTCGCCGGACTTGCAACGCCGCTGGTTCTTTCCGTGCACACCGTCGTGAGCTTTGATTTCGCGATCGCCATCGTTCCCGGATGGCACACCACAATTTTCCCGCCATACTTCGTGGCCGGCGCCATCTATTCGGGCTTCGCCATGGTTTTGACCATCGCGATCCCCCTGCGCAAAGTTTATGGTCTCGAAGACTTCATCACCATGCGCCACCTGGACAACATGGCCAAGGTCATGCTCGCCACCGGACTCATCGTTGCCTATGGCTACTTCTTTGAATTCTTCATGTCGCTTTATAGCGGCAACAAGTTCGACGTCTTCCTGGTCCAGCAGCGGCTCCACGGCCCTTACGCGCCCTTTTATTACGCGCTGATTCTATGCAACATCTTGACGCCGCAACTGCTCTGGTCGTACAAGCTGCGCCACAACGTCGCGGTTCTATTCATCATGGCGATCATCGTGAATATCGGCATGTGGCTGGAGCGCTTTGTCATCGTGGTGATCAGTTTGACGCGCGACTTCGTACCTTCCGCCTGGGGCCGCTATAGCCCCACGTTCTGGGATTGGGCCACGTTCATCGGCACCATGGGCATGTTCGTCACTCTGATTTTCCTGTTTGTGCGCGTTCTCCCGGCGATTTCCATCGCGGAAATGCGCGAACTGGTGGCGGAAACTTCCGAGGAAGAGAAATAATGCATCTGCAACGCTCCCATGTCTATGGCGTGATGGGCGAGTTTGCGACGCCCGAGGAGCTCATTCATGCCGTGGAAAAAGTCCGTGAGGCAGGCTATCGCCGCCTCGATGCCTACGCTCCTTTTCCGGTCGAAGGCCTTTCCGAAGCACTGGGGCTGAAGCGCAACCTCGTGCCCTTCATTACTCTGCTGGGCGGCCTGGCCGGGGGCCTGGGCGGTTTTGGTTTTCAATACTGGGCAATGGCGATCACTTATCCGATGGACATTGGCGGCCGCCCGCTCAATAGCTGGCCGGCCTTCATTCCTGTCACTTTTGAGCTTACCGTTCTCGGCGCGGCGCTCTCCGCGGTGTTTGGCATGCTCGCTCTGAACAAGCTGCCTCAGCCGCACCACCCGGTTTTCAATGTGCATCGCTTCACGCACGCTTCCTCGGACCGCTTTTTTGTTTGCATCGAGTCCCGCGACCCGAAATTTCATCTCGAGGAAACCTCGCGGCTCCTTCAGAGCCTCCATGCGCATCATGTCAACGAGGTTTCCGATGATTAATACCTCGCGCTATCTGGTCGCTGCTTGTGCTGCTGCTTGCCTGGTTTTCGGCGCCGGTTGCGATTATCTCCGGCAGGACATGGCCAGCCAGCCAAAGAACCGCCCGCTTTCGCCTTCGCCATTCTTTGAAGACGGCCGTTCCGAGCGCCCGCTGGTCGAAAATACCGTGGCGCGCGGTTCGCTGGCCAACGACGAGCTCTTCGTGCCCAAGGACTCCAACAATTTCCCGCTGCCCGTGAACCTCGAGTTGCTCGAACGCGGTGAAGAGCGCTACAGGATTTTCTGCACTCCTTGCCACGGCTTGCAGGGTGACGGAAACGGCATGGTGGCCATGCGCGGCATGAAGCGTCCGCCCAGCTATCATCAAGACCGTCTTCGCCAAGCGACCAACGGCTATATCTACGACGTAACGACCAACGGTTTCGGACAGATGCTGGGTTACGCGGCGCAGATTCCCCCGCGCGATCGCTGGGCCATCATCGCGTATATCCGTGCTCTTCAGCTCAGCCGCAACGCCAAAGCCGACGATCTTCCCGCGGAACTTCGCGAGAAGCTGAATCAAGACGGCTCGTCCGGCGAGAAACCAGGCGGCGAGCCGAAGCCGGAAACGGGCAGCCCGAGAGATTCGACAGGAGGCAGCTTCTAATGGCTGCGCAGGAATATCAGGCGCCGGAGAGCGTCGGCCGCCTTCAACAACGGGCGCTAATTGTTGGCGTGGTCGCGCTATTGGTTTCCATCCTCGGCGCGATGAAGACGCCCGAGCTTTTCTATCAGTCTTACCTGATGAGTTTCCTGCTGATTCTTGGCCTGACCGTCGGCTCGCTGGGCCTGGTCATGCTCCAGCATCTGGTCACCGGCCACTGGGGCATCATCATCCGCCGCCCGTTGGAATCGGCCACTCGCACGCTTCCGCTGATCGTGGCGTTTTTCCTTCCCATCCTGTTTTTCGGTATGAAGTACCTCTACGGCGCCTGGCTCGATCCGGAAGAACTGCAGAAAGAGCCGCTCTCGCAGTTTCAACAGACTTATCTGACCAGCGGGCGTTTTCAGGTGCGCGCGGTCATATACTTTGTCATCTGGCTGGCGTTGATGCTGATCTTCAATAGTCTGTCGAAGCAGCAGGACGTTAACCAGGCCGATCGCGCCTTGCGCCTTCGCTTCAAAATGCTGGCCGGCCCGGGCATCATCCTTTACGTTTTCGTGATGAGCTTCGCGGCCATCGATTGGGTCATGTCCCTCTCGCCTCACTGGGCATCCACCATTTATGGTTTCCTGTTTGTCGCTGGGCAGTTGATCTCCTCCATGTCGCTCATGATCGCTGTCGTCGTGCTTCTGGCGCGCAGCGAGCCATTTGCCAGCGTCCTGCAGAAGCGCCACCTGCACGACCTTGGAAAATTGCTCCTTGCTTTTGTGATGCTCTGGGCGTACTTCGATTTCTCGCAGCTCCTGATCATCTGGTCGGGCAACCAGCCGGAGGAAATCAGCTTCTATCGTACGAGGCTGTACGGTGGCTGGGGCGTCGTTGCCGTCATCGTCCTGGTGTTCCATTTCTTCGTGCCTTTTTTCCTGCTCCTCTCGCAGGATGTGAAGCGCAACGCCAAAGTGCTGCCGAAGATCGCCATGTGGCTCATCTTCATGCGTCTTGTGGATCTATTCTGGATGACCCGTCCGGAATTCACTTCTCGCGCCATGCCCACTTGGCTGGACATTGTTTTGCCCCTCGCCCTCGGCGGATTGTGGCTTGGCTTTTTTGCTTTCAACCTGAAGCAAATGCCGCTTCTCCCGCTCGGCGACCCGAAACTGGCGGAGGCCATTGAGCATCATGAGCACTGAGTCACACAACACCGGCCAGGAACCGCGCAACACGGACGTCTCGTTCGAAGAACGCGACATCAAGGCGAGCACCATCTATGGGTATCTGTTTGCCCTGGGCCTGGCGGTCGTGGCTTCCTTCCTGGTTTGCTCTTACATCCTGCGCTTCACCTTGAATTTCGCGGCTTCCTCCGATGCCCCTCCTCCGCCGTCTCGCGAAGCGCTTGGCAAGGATTTTCGAGCGCTGCCGCCCGAGCCGCGGCTGCAGGGCGTTCCCGGCCATCAGACCGACCCGCAGGCCGATCTGCGCCGGAAGAATCAGGAAGACGCCGAGGCCAATGAAAAGCTGGAATGGATCGACAAGGCCGGGGGTATCGCGCAAATTCCCGTCAAGGACGCCATGAAGATCGTCGCCGAAAAGGGCTTGCCCGCCGGGCCTGCCCCAGCGGCGGAGAAAAAGAAATAACCACATGAATAAAGTTCGCCATTTCGTTGGAGTCGCCGTGCTTTTGCTGGCGGCGTGGTGTCTGCGCGCGCAGGCCGTCCCCGCCAACACCGGCCCATCGGCTGCTACCATGCCGCGCGCTTTGCAAAACGTAGGTTTCGAACCCCCGCTCAACGGGCCCATGCCGCTGGACCTCCCTTTCCGCGACGAAACCGGCCGCAGCGTTCAGCTCCGCGACTACTTCGGACAACAAAAGCCCGTGGTCCTCGCCTTTGTCTATTACGGCTGCCCCATGCTTTGCGATCAGGTCGAGCAAGGCGTCGTCGGCGTCCTGCGCATGCTCACCTTCAATCCCGGCCGCGATTACGAAGTTGTTTTCGTCAGCTTCGATGCCCGCGAAACGCCGGAGATGGCCGCGGAAAAGAAAAAGAAGGCGCTCGCTCATTTCCGCCGCCCCGAAACCGACTCCGGCTGGCATTTCCTCACTGGCTCGAAGGAATCCATCGAGGCTGCGACCAAAGCCGCCAACTTCCGTTTCTCTTTCGATGCCAAATCCAATCTATTCGCTCACGCCAGCGGCGTGATGCTTCTTACCCCGGACGGCTGCATCTCGCGTTACTTCTATGGAGTTGAATATCCCGGCCGCGACATGCGCCTCGGACTTGTGGATGCTTCCGCGGGAAAAATCGGCACGCCCATCGATCACGTTTTGCTGTTTTGCTATCACTATGACCCCTCGGCCGCGACTTATAGCGCCTCGATTCTGAAAATGATCCGTCTCGGCGGGGTCCTGACGATTCTCTGCATTGTCGGAGGAATTTTGATTTCCCGCCGCCGCGAGACGCTGGCAGCCGCGCGGAATTTGCGCCAGCCGCTTTCCAGCCGCCTGCAACGAGGAGCTCACTAAGCCGTGCAGTCGCAATTGCCAATCTATCCGGAGCAAGCCTCCAACTTCGCGCCGCAAGTCGACGCGCTGATGGTTTTTATCACCGTCATTTGCTTGTTCTTCGCGGTCGCCATTACCGCCGCCATCGTCTTTTTCTTCTTCAAATTCCATCGCAAAAAGCCGGCTGACGTCGGCGTTCCCATCGAAGGAGATTCGCGGCTCGAGGCCGCCTGGATGATCATTCCGCTGTTTCTGGCCATGGCCATGTTCGGCTGGGGCGCGGTCGTCTATGTTGATTATCGCCATGCGCCGCAGGACACCCTGGATGTCTACGTCATCGGCAAGCAGTGGATGTGGAAGGTGCAGCAGCCCAACGGGTTGAAAGAGATCAATGAATTGCACGTTCCCGTGGGGCGCAACATTCGCCTGATTATGGCCAGTGAGGATGTCATCCACGACTTCTTTGTTCCGGCGTTCCGCGTGAAAATGGACGTCGTTCCCGGGCACTACAACACCATGTGGTTCCGTCCCACCAGGCCCGGCCGCTACCACTTTTTCTGTTCGCAGTACTGTGGCACGAACCATGCCATCATGGGCGGTTGGGTTACCGTCATGGAGCCGTCCGACTACGCCGCATGGCTTTCCGGCTCATCCGGCGGAACCGCCAATCCGGTCGTAGCCGGCGAAAAGCTTTTTGCCGAGAAAGCTTGCATTACCTGTCACGTTGCTGACGGCACCGGCCGCGCTCCCTCCCTCAACGGCATGTATGGCGCGCAAGTGCTGCTGGCCGACGGCTCTACCGTGACCGCAGATGAAGCCTACATCCGGGAATCGATTCTCCAGCCTAATGCCAAAATTGTAGCCGGGTATCAGCCATTGATGCCCACGTTCCAGGGGCAGCTGACGGAGGAACAAATCCTCGCCCTCACTACCTATATCAAGTCTTTGCAGTCGCAGCCGGTTCCCCCTAAAGGCTCCGGCATTGCGCCGCCCACGGGGAAGAAATAAGTCATGACCGATACGCCGCAAACTTCATCGCCGGACAACAAAATGCCGCGTGAGGACTACCTCAACGCGACCTACGGGATCCGTTCGTGGCTGCTCACCACCGACCACAAGCGCATCGCCCTCCTGTGGCTCGGTTCCGTGACGTTCTTCTTTTTCATCGGCGGCATTTTTGCCACGATGATCCGCATCCACCTTTTAACACCCACCGGCGCGCTGGTCACGCCCGAAACCTACAACAAGCTTTTCACCATGCACGGCGTGGCCATGATCTTCTTTTTTCTGATTCCCTCGATCCCCGCTGTCCTCGGCAATTTCCTGATTCCCTTGATGATCGGCGCCAAGGATCTGGCCTTCCCGAAAATCAATCTTCTCAGCTGGTATATCTACATGATTGGCGGCTGCTTCGTTTTGTACTCCTTCGGCACCGGCGGCCTGGACACCGGCTGGACCTTTTACACCCCGCTCAGCAGCATCTATTCCAACTCGGCCGTCACGCCCGCGGTCATCGGCATCTTTATCAACGGCTTCTCCTCGATTCTCACCGGCCTCAACTTCATCGTTACCATTCATACTATGCGCGCCCCCGGCATGACCTGGTTCAGGCTTCCGCTCTTCGTCTGGGCGCATTACGCCACCAGCCTGGTCATGATTCTGGGAACCCCCGTCGTCGCCATCACGCTGTTACTCGCCGGCCTCGAGCGCATGTTTCATCTGGGCTTCTTCAATCCCGCTCTCGGCGGCGATCCTATTCTGTTCCAGCACCTCTTCTGGTTCTATTCGCATCCCGCCGTGTACATCATGGTTCTTCCGGCCATGGGCGTGGTTAGCGAGATCATTCCGACTTTCGCGCGCAAACCCATCTTCGGCTATTCCTTCATCGCTGGCTCGAGCATCGCCATCGCGGTCATCGGTTTCCTGGTCTGGGCGCACCACATGTTCGTCACCGGCGAATCCACCTACGCCGCGCTCACTTTTTCCTTCCTCAGCTACCTCGTGGCCATTCCTTCGGCGGTCAAGGTCTTTAATTGGACCTCCACCCTCTATAAAGGTTCGATCTCCTGGGACACCCCCATGCTTTACGCCCTCGGCTTCATCGGCCTCTTCGTGATCGGCGGCCTCACCGGGCTCTTCCTCGCCTGCCTCGGCCTGGACATTCACATTCACGATACCTACTTCGTCGTCGCGCACTTCCACTACATCATGGTCGGCGGCGCGGTCATGGGTTACGTCGGGGGCATTCACTTCTGGTGGCCGAAAATCACCGGTCGGCTCTATCCTGAAGCTCTTTCGCGCGCCGCGGCCGTCACGTTGTTCGTCGGCTTCAACCTGACGTTCTTCCCGCAATTCATTCTCGGGTACCTCGGCATGCCGCGCCGCTATAACACCTATCCGCCGGAATTTCAGGTGCTCAACGTGTTGTCCACGGCCGGCGCCTCGATTCTCGCCCTGGGTTATTTGCTGCCGATGGCTTATCTCACCTGGTCCATGCGCTACGGCAAGGTTGCCGGCAAGAATCCCTGGCCCGCTACCGGCCTCGAATGGACAACGGATTCGCCGCCGCCGACTGAGAATTTTCACGTCACGCCGGAAGTGACCTGGGAACCATACGACTATTTGAATCGGCCGGACCTCGGCTTGACCGCGGGAGCGCCATTGCCCGCCCCGGCCCATGGAGACGATTAGTTTGTTGTCCTAATTTGTAGGGGCGGGGCTTGCCCCGCCCGCGTTTCGTGAAGCTAGCTGCCATCCCTCGGATGGCAAAGAGGAGCACCGAGTGCACCGCACCGGCGAACTGTACGGACAATTTGAAACGCTCGAGCAGCAGAAGGAAACTGCCGCGCTCGGCATGTGGATTTTCCTGGTCACCGAAGTCCTGTTCTTCGGCGGCATGTTCCTCGCTTACACCATCAATCGCAGTGCTTTCAGCACCGCCTTCGGCATTGGCAGTAACACCCTTGACATCAAATTGGGCGCGGGCAACACCGTTGTGCTAATTATGAGCAGTTTGACCATGGCCATGGCCGTCTGGTCCGCGCAAGTCGGCAAGAAGAAATTGGTCAGTATTTTCCTGATCGCCACGCTTGGTCTCGGCACCGTCTTTCTTGGCGTCAAGGCCGTCGAATACAAGCAGAAATTTGACCACCATCTCGTCCCCGGCCGCGGCTTTGACATGGAGTACCATCCGGCGCATCCCATGCCCGGCGACGATCCGAAAGAATTGGCTTTGGAAAAGAAGGAAGTCGAAGAGGCTCTCGCGCACGACCCGGACATCAATTTCCACAGCCAGCTCTATTTCTCTTTGTATTTCGGCATGACCGGCTTGCATGCCCTGCACATGATCATCGGTGCAGGCTTGCTCCTCTGGCTCATCAAGGGATCGTTTGCCGGCCGTTTCACGCCACAGTACAACACACCTGTTGAAATCGTGGGTTTGTACTGGCACTTCGTCGATATTGTGTGGATCTTTTTGTTCCCGCTGCTATATCTGATTGACAGGCATCGGTAAGAGAGTTTGGGAGAGTAATGAGTGTCTGAACATATAGTTTCGCCAAAAGTCTATATCGTGATTTTCCTGTCCCTTATGGCGGGCACAGCCATCACGGTCTGGGCCGCCTTCCAGAACTTCGGAAAGTTCAATATCGTCATCGCTCTCAGCATCGCCACGATCAAGGCCGCCCTCGTAGTCCTCTATTTCATGCACGCCCGTTACAGTCCCAAGCGCACCCAACTGGTCATCATCTGCTCCGTTTTCTGGCTAGCCATCATGCTGGCTCTCACCCTCAGCGATTACGACACGCGTCCTCACGAAATGCAGCCTGGCGTGAGCCGCCTAAATCAGCCCCCTGCTGCCCAGGTCTTCACGGCTTGACCCCAGCTTCACGCCCAATCTCTTGGCGGTCGGTTACTGCTCCGGATAGCTCACACTGACGGACACGCTCTTGGCGTTACGCCAGCATCCCTGGCGGCATTCCACCTTCAACAGAACGGTGACGCTGCCAGTGACTGTTCTGCCAGAGTTGTCCTCGCCGCTGAACGTGCCAGACATGCCCGTGCCACTCCCCGCGCACCTCAATGGCAGCGCCAGCGATTCGACCGAGCCATCCGTGAGGAGGTAACTTAGCTCAATCATGGACCCGTTCACGCACGTGACGCCCTCTGACCATTGATTGGCGGGCTTATCGTACAGCGCCGTCACGTCGATCTGCGTGCCGTGGATTAAATTCCCGCTGTCGTCCAGCGCCGTGACGTCCTGCAGCAACGAGTGATCGCCGCCGATGTCGGGGCCTGTTCCGTTCCAGTTGAGCGTGAACGTGTCGCCGGGGGCCTGCGCCTTGGCTGGAACGAGTGCCAGAGCGATTAGAGCGAGTGCCGTAACCAGGGAGAACTTTTTCATTTCTTCTCCTTTTCGGGTCGATCTAGGCTCATGATGCCACCAAACGCGGATGGCTGGGTGTCTCTATTCATCAAAAGCGGGGGCCACCCTGTGAATAAGTTCATAATGGATTCGGCACCCTCCACGGCGCACTCCTATCATTTTTGCCCTCTAAGTTCAAATCCATAACTTCGGGCGGACACACTTTCGTAAATTTTTGGTGGTTTGGGGAGATTCGGTGACGTTCCACAGGGAATGCCGGGTCACATCCCGGCAAGAAATAAAAAGGGGGGAGTAGCGAACCGGCCCAGCCCTCAATCCCCTAAAGGGATCCTCGGCTCGCCTCCCCCACTGCCTTTGGAACTGCAAGCCCCAGGCCAATCCTATCCTCTTTGTTTTCAATACACTGCCGAATGATTTCCAAGTAAAAAAGCTCTACCCCCGCCGCAAATTTACCTGCCCCCGCCCCGCTCCCTCCAAACTTGTCGGGGGAGGGTCCTCGGGGTACACTCTCCGCCTGCGTCTTCTCGGGAGGTGTGACATGCCCCGCATGGTCCGCTGCGGCCTGATTCAGGCCCAATGTGAATGGTCGCCGGAAAAATATTCTCTGCCGGATATCAAGAAGAAAATGATCGCCAAGCACGAGCGTCTCATCGCCGACGCCGCCAGGCAAAAAGTGCAGATCCTCGGCCTCCAGGAACTTTTTTACGGCCCGTACTTTTGCGCCGAGCAGCAAACCCGCTGGTATGAGCTGACCGAGAAGGTCCCCAGCGGCCCCACGGTTTCGCAGATGCAGAAGCTCGCCAAAAAATACCAGATGGTGCTCGTCGTCCCGGTCTATGAAGTCGAAATGACCGGCGTCTATTTCAACACCGCCGCGGTGATCGACGCCGACGGCCGCTACCTCGGCAAATACCGCAAGCACCACATTCCTCATTGCCACCCGGGCTTTTGGGAAAAGTTTTACTTCACGCCCGGGAACGCCGGCTACCCCGTCTTCCAGACGCGCTACGCCCGCGTCGGCGTCTACATCTGTTACGACCGCCATTTCCCGGAAGGCGCGCGCATCCTCGGCCTCAACGGCGCCGAAATCGTTTACAACCCCTCCGCCACCGTCGCCGGCCTTTCCGAATATCTTTGGGAACTCGAGCAGCCCGCCCACGCCGTCGCCAACGCCTACTTCGTCGCCGCCATCAACCGCGTCGGTACGGAAGCCCCCTGGAAGATCGGCGAATTTTACGGCAAGAGCTACTTCTGCGACCCGCGCGGGAAAATTGTCAAGCAAGCCAGCCGCGACAAAGATGAACTGCTCGTCGCGGAATTGAATCTCGATGAAATTCAGAAAGTCCGCGATACCTGGCAGTTCTATCGCGACCGCCGTCCGGAATCCTACGGAGAAATCACGCGTACTCGCGCGGCGGAAAACTCCGAGGCGGCCAACTAAATTGCTTCGCGCGGAAACCATCGAGAGCAGTTCGCTCTACAACAAGGACCTCGCCCCGGTCTCCATCGAGCGCCGCACCTGGCGCACCTACAACTACGCCGCCCTGTGGATTTCCATGAGCGTGAACATCCCTACGTACATGCTCGCGAGCGGAATGATCGCCGGCGGCATGAACTGGAAGCAGGCGCTCTTCACCGTTTTTCTCGGCAACGTGCTGGTGCTGATTCCCATGCTCTTGAACGCGCACGCTGGCGCGCAATACGGCATTCCGTTCCCTGTTTTTGCTCGCGCCTCCTTCGGCGTTTTCGGCGCCAACGTTCCCGCCATCCTCCGCGCGCTCGTCGCCTGCGGCTGGTTCGGCATTCAAACCTGGATCGGCGGCCAAGCCATCAACGCCATGATCGTGGCCCTAGCCCCATCGTGGGCAAATTTCCACGCCGGTCCCGCCATTTGCTTTGCTTTCTTCTGGCTTTTGAATGTCCTGGTCATTTTGCGCGGCATCGAAACCATTCGTTTTCTGCAAGGAATCTCCGCGCCATTCCTGCTGCTCATTGGCCTGGCTCTTCTCCTCTGGGCGCGCAGCAAAGCCGGCGGCTTCGGCCCCATGCTCGCCACGCCCTCCAAATTTCAATCCTTCGGCGAATTCTTCCGCTTCTTCATTCCTTCGCTCACCGGCGTGGTCGGCTTCTGGGCTACCGTCTCGCTCAACATTCCCGATTTCACGCGCTACGCCCGCAGCCAGCGCGATCAAATCGTCGGCCAGGCCGTCGGCCTCCCCGCCACCATGACCTTTTATTCTTTCATCGGCATCGCTGTCACTTCCGCAACCCTGATCATTTTTGGCGAGGCGCTCTGGAATCCCGTCGCTGTCCTCTCTCGGCTCGGCAATCCCTTCGCCGTCATCCTCGCCATGATCGCCCTGCTCATGGCCACGCTCAACGTCAACGTCGCCGCCAACGTCGTTTCCCCGGCCAACGATTTTTCCAATCTTTCCCCGCGCCGCATCAGTTTCCGCACCGGTGGCCTGATCACCTGCGCCATGGGTATCGTCATGCAGCCCTGGAAACTGATGGCGGATTACGGCAGCTACATTTTTGGCTGGCTCGTCGGGTACTCCGGTTTTCTCGGCCCCATCGCCGGCGTGCTCATCTGCGATTACTTTGTCGTGCGCAAAAAATTCCTGATTGTCGAAGATCTCTACCAGCGCCATGGCCAGTATGAATATTCGCGCGGCTTCAACTGGACCGCCGTAGCCGCACTGGCCGCAGGCGCCGCAGTCGCTTTCATCGGCTTGGCGTATCCGCCGCTCCGCGTCCTGTACAACTACGCCTGGTTCGTCGGCTTCCTGGTAAGCTTCCTTACCTATTTCGCTTTGATGAACCGGGTTGCCCCGGCGCCACAGCCCGCCGATTGAGGAGGAGCATTTTCCATGGATTTCGGCATCACCATTAAACCAGACATCTCCATTGATAGAATCCTCAGCCTCACCAAACAGGCCGAATCCTCCGGCTTCTCCTTCGGCTGGATTTTCGATTCCCACGTCATCTGGAAAGAGCCCTTCCCTCTCCTAACCCTCATGGCCGCCAACACCAAAAAAATGCGCCTCGGCACCTGCGTCACCAACCCCGCCGTCCGCGATGTGACGGTCTCCGCCAGCCTCTTCGCCACGCTGAATCTCGCCTCTCACGGCCGCATGGAGCTAGGCATCGGCCGCGGCGACAGCTCCCGCCGCGTCCTTGGCAAGAAACCCACCACCCTCGAAAACCTCGAGGAATTTGTCCGCATCTTCCGTAACTTGAACGCCGGTAAGACCGTCGATCTCGATGGCATCTCCACAAAATTTCCCTGGGCCAGCGGCGAAGTTCCCCGCGTCTGGGTCGCCGGCTACGGCCCCAAGGCCCTGCGCACGGCCGGACGCATCGGCGACGGCGTGATCCTTCAGTTCGCCGACCCCGACCTGATCGACTGGTGCCTCGGCTTCGTTCGCGAAGGCGCAAAAGAAGCCGGCCGCGACTTCAGCAAAATTGAAGTCATGGCCGCCGCCCCTGTCTGGGCCTCCGACGATCTGAAAACCGCGCGCGAACACGTCCGCTGGTTCCCCGCCCTAGTCTCCAATCACGTGATGGACCTCATCTCCAAGTACAAGCCCGAAGAATTGCCCCCCGCGCTCACCTCCTTCGTCAAAGACCGCGGCAAGTACGATTATCTCCACCACTGCGAAGTCGGCAGCGACAACGCCGATTTCGTCACCGACGAGGTGGTCGACCGCTTCTGCCTCATCGGCCCCATCGAAGAGCATCGCAAGAAGCTCGACCGCCTCCGCAAAGTCGGCGTAACCCAATTCAACATCTATCTAATGTCCGGCGAAGAAGAGAAGACGCTCGATGTCTACCACGACAAAATTCTGTCGCATTATGCAAAATAGCTGTAGCTCACCCCATTAGGGGTGAGGCTTTTCCGGAGCCCGACCGCCCATGCATCCGTCAAAGAACTCTACAACCAGCCGCCCAGTTAACTCAGGTGCCGTTGGCAGGATGCGTATCCCTGCCGGTCCCCTAAATTCCCCTTGCCAAATCTATCCTCCTGTGGTACACTATCTTTCAGGTACAATTCTGGCTGCATCCGCAGCCTCCCCCGGTCCCCACTCCGCTGTCAAAAATGCCCTAAAGATTGCACCATTCTTGTGCAATCTAAGTCCTCTAGAATCAACACTTCTACAAGTGTTGATTCTAAATAGCTTAATCTCTTTTAGAATCAACATTTATAAAAAACAGGGGGAGGGGTGGGGAGGTCCCCAAGTTGTAAACTTTTTCCCCAGACCGACCCGAACCAACCTAGAGGAACCCACATGCGCTTTGACACCGTAATCCGCAACGGCACCGTCGTAACCGCCACCGACACCTGCCTCGCCGACGTGGGTATCAACGGCGACAGAGTCACCGCCATCGCCGCACAACTTCCAACCGACAATGCCACGCGCGTCGTGGACGCCGCCGGCTGCCTGGTCATCCCCGGCGGCATCGACGTCCACACCCACCTCGACATGCCTTTCGGCGGCACCACCAGCGCCGACGATTTCCAGACCGGCACCATCGCCGCTGCCTTCGGCGGCACCACCACGCTCATCGACTTCGCCATCCAGTACAAAGGCCAAACCCTCCGCCAGGCCTTCGACACCTGGATGAAAAAGGCGCATGACAAAGCCGTCACCGACTACGCCTTCCATTGCATCATCACCGACCTCGGCTCCGCGCAGCTCGAAGAAATGGGCCAGCTCATCCGCGAAGGCGTCACCAGCTTCAAGCTCTTCATGGCCTACCCCGGCGTCTTCATGCTCGATGACGCCAGCATCTTCAAAGCCATGCGCCAGGCAGCTAAACACAATGGCCTTATCTGCATGCATGCGGAAAATGGCGGCGCCATCGACGTGATCGTCCAGCAAGCCCTCGCCGAAGGAAAACGCGCCCCCAAATATCACGCTCTCACCCGCCCCACCACCGCCGAGGCCGAAGCCACTTCCCGCGCTATCGCCCTCGCCGAAATGGCCGGCGCGCCGGTCTACATCGTCCACCTCTCATGCAACGAAGCGCTCGAAAAAGTCCGCGAAGCGCGCGACCGCGGCCTGCCCGCCTACGCCGAGACCTGCCCGCAATATTTGTATCTCTCTCTGGAAAATATGGACGCGCCCGGCTTTGAAAGCGCGAAATACGTTTTCACTCCGCCGCTCCGCGAAAAGTGGCACCAGGAAAAACTCTGGCAGGGCCTCGCCAAAGACACGCTTCAAGTCGTCTCCACCGACCACTGCCCCTTTTGCTTCAAGGAGCAAAAAGAGCTGGGCAAGGACGACTTCACCAAGATTCCCAATGGCGGCCCCGGCATCGAGCACCGCTTAAGCCTCGTCTACACCGGCGGAGTCCACGGCAAACATTTTTCGCCCAATCGTTTTGTCCAGCTCGTCGCAACCGCGCCCGCAAAGCTCTTCGGCCTCTACCCGCGCAAAGGCACCATCGCTGTCGGGTCCGACGCCGACCTGGTCATCTTCGATCCCAACCACGAAGAAATCATCAGCGCCAAAACCCATCACATGCGCGTGGACTATTCCATGTTCGAGGGCATCCGCACCAAGGGCGCCCCCAAAACCGTCTTCTCTCGCGGCCGCCCCGTCATCGACGCCGGCAAATTCGTTGGCCGCCCCGGCGCTGGCCAGTTCCTCCGCCGCCAAACCTACGCTGGTTTGTAGCCGCGGCAGACCTTCGCGGCATAGTCGAGAACGAATTCGGCACTTGGACCCGGTTGCGCTCACTGGGTTATACTGAGGGTGGAATCGAAACGAGAAGCAATCCTCGCAGAAAGATGAGCCGCCTGGGTGTTTTCGGAATCGAGAGGCTCGGATGAACGGCAACTACGTTTGGACAGGTTTGGGCGCAAAAACCATTGCGAATTATTTCCTCGAGTTGGGCCGAAGGGACGGAGTCCCCATTGACCCTCTGAAGTTGCAGAAGCTCATTTATGTGGCGCATGGATGGTCGCTCGTACTTCTCAAGAGACCACTCATTAGAGAAGCGATTGAAGCCTGGCGTTATGGACCAGTAATTCCAGTGCTATATCAGGAATTCCGAAGATTCGGTGCTTCACCTATCACCGACTTTGCGCGCGGAGAGCCACTCGAATCACCTTATGGGATCGACGAACAAACAAGGTCCCTTCTCGATGCAGTCTGGGAACGATATAAGGCACTTACTGCGACCCAGCTCTCGATGCTCACTCATGAAGCGGGGTATGCGTGGGATTTGGTTCAGAGGCAATCTGGTTTTTTCCCTTGGGGTGGGCGGAAAATTCCAAACGAATTTATCGCCGACGAATTTGCTCGAAGACAACAACAAGCACAATAGCCAGACATGGCCGACCAGCCTCAGCCAGAAAAACCCAAAGAGCCCGTCAAGATTCCGCAACCGCGAATTGAAAAACTAGAAGTTTCTGTTGCCGAAAGTTTATCCCTGGCCGAAGCCACCAAAGAAGTCTCGGCTTTCTCACAATCCCGAGGGGAATGGTGGCTCCGCTCGCCTCAGTACGAATGGCTGCTAAATATCATCCTGAAGGCTCTTCTGTTCACTTTTGTTATCGCCATGAACATCTGGTGGACTCACCGCGTCCTACAGCTACTTTGGCAGTCAGCGTCTTTGACCTCTCAGTACCGACTCGCGAACTCCGTGCTGATAGCGCTTGTAACGACCTCGCTGGCAAACTTCTTGGCCCTAGTGGTTATAGTGGCAAAACACCTATTTCCCAGCTCGAAATGACTCCGCGACTATGAGCTTGCTTGACCCTTTTCTTTCCCTCCTGCTATTGTGAGAAGTTATCTTGGGCTCAGTGTACCTACTGAGCGCCGGGGCTCCTGTGGAGGGAGCGTTTTCGTCTCATGGGCCTGACCAAACTGGTAATCCGGGGCGCGCGCCAGCACAACCTCAAAAACATCAGCGTCGAAATCCCGCGGAACTCCCTTACGGTCATTACCGGGCTCTCCGGTTCGGGCAAGTCCTCACTCGCGTTCGACACCATTTATGCCGAAGGCCAGCGCCGCTATGTTGAGTCGCTCTCGGCCTACGCGCGGCAGTTCCTTGACCAGATGGAGCGACCCGAAGTCGACGTGATCGAAGGGCTTTCTCCTTCGATCGCCATCGAGCAGAAAACGACCACGCGTTCGCCGCGCTCCACCGTCGGCACCATCACGGAAATTTACGATTATCTCCGTGTGATCTACGCCACCGTTGGCGTGCCGCATTGCCCCAACTGCGGCAAGCCCATCACGCGCCAATCCAGCGAGCAGATCGTCCAGTCCATTCTGCACGGTGAAATTTGCAAGCCCGACGATCGCGTCATGATCCTCGCGCCCATCGTCCGCGGAAGGAAGGGCGCTTTTCGAAAAGAACTCGAAAAATTCGCGGCGGACGGCTACGTACGCGTGCGCATCAACGGCGAGCTTTACCAGCTTGACGAACTTCCGGTCATCGACAAGCGCAAGAACCACATCATCGAAATCGTCATCGACCGCTTGCTCGTCAAGCAAGGCATCGCCGCGCGCCTCGAGCAATCCATCGCCACCGCTCTAAAATTAGCAAACGGACTAGTGACTGTGGCGATCGTCGGCGGCAAAGAGCACACTTTTTCCGAAAAACTTGCGTGTCCCGATTGCGGCATCTCCGTTCCGCAGCTTGAGCCGCGCTCGTTCAGCTTCAATTCGCCCTACGGCGCCTGCCCGGCGTGCAACGGCCTCGGCTCAAAATACGATTTCGATCCGTCGAAAATCATCACCGACTGGACCCGTCCGCTCTTCGACGGCGGCCTCGGCCCAGGCTCCGGTTCCGCGATTCTCAAGCGCACGCTCGAGCTTGGCGCGTACGCTCATGGCTTTGACCTCGAAACACCTTTTGAAAAATTCCCCGCACGCGTTCAAAACATGCTGTTGTACGGCTACCCGCCGACCAACGGCAACGCGTCAGCGGAAAAAAAGCTTAAAGGCGAAAAAGGATTTCGTTTCCCAGGCATCCTGAAATTTCTGGAACGAAATTTCGAAGAGTCCAACTCTGATAGCTACCGTGAGTGGATAACACAGTATATGTCCGCCACGCTGTGCGGCGTCTGCCACGGTAGACGCCTGCGCCCCGAATCGCTGGCGGTTAAGCTCGCCAGCTGGTCGCTTGCCGATTTCACCGCTCTGTCGCTCAGTTCCGCGCGCCCCGCCGTGGAGAAAATTCTCGCGCAGCTCACGGAGCGCCAAAAAGAAATCGCCGCACGCCCGCTGGAAGAAGTCTCCGAACGCATCGAATTCCTGCTTGCCGTCGGTCTCGGTTATCTCAGCCTGGACCGTTCCGCCGCCACGCTTTCCGGCGGCGAAGCGCAGCGCATCCGCCTCGCCACACAAATCGGCTCGCGACTTCGCGGTGTTCTCTACGTTCTCGATGAACCCAGCATCGGCCTCCATGCCCGTGACAATGCACGCCTTCTCGGCTCGCTCGAACATCTTCGTAATCTCGGCAACACCGTCCTCGTCGTGGAGCACGACGAAGACACCATTCGCCGCGCCGATTTCGTTGTCGACCTCGGCCCCGGCGCGGGCAATGCCGGCGGCTACTTAGTCGCTCAGGGCAAACCAGCACAAATTGAAGCCACCCCGGAATCGCTAACGGGCCAATACCTCAGCGGCGCGGCGAAAATTGCCGTCCCGGAAAAGCGCCGCAGCCCCAACGGCAAAGCCATCCAGATTCTTGGTGCCAGCGCCAACAATCTGAAGGATGTGGATATCACGCTTCCGCTGGGCCTGCTCACTGTCGTCACCGGCGTCTCCGGCTCCGGCAAATCCACGCTCGTCAACGACATTCTCTATCGTGCGCTCGCGCAGAAATTGTATCGTTCTTCCGAAGCGCCCGCCGCGCACCGCGAGATTCTCGGCGGCGAGCAAATCGACAAAGTCATCGAGATCGATCAAGCGCCCATCGGCCGCACCCCACGCTCGAATCCCGCCACCTACACCGGCGTCTTCGCGCCGATCCGCGATCTCTTTGCCATGCTGCCGGAATCGCGCGAGCGCGGCTACCGTGCCGGCCGCTTCAGCTTCAACGTCAAAGGCGGACGCTGCGAAGCCTGCCAGGGGGATGGCCTCCGCCGCATCGAAATGAATTTTCTTCCGGATGTATACGTGATGTGCGAGGTTTGCCGCGGCCGCCGCTACAATTCGGAAACGCTCGCCGTGCGCTACAAAGGGCATTCCATCAGCGACATCTTGAATTTGCCTTCTTCCGACGCGCTGAAGCTCCTCGAGAATATTCCGCAGATTCAACAAAAGCTTTCGACGCTCGTGGAAGTCGGCCTCGGCTACGTCACCCTCGGCCAGTCCGCCACAACTCTTTCCGGCGGCGAAGCCCAGCGCATCAAGCTCGCTCGCGAGCTTTCCAAGCGTCAGACCGGCCGCACGCTTTACATCCTCGACGAGCCCACCACCGGCCTCCATTTTGACGACGTGCGAAAACTTCTCGACGTTTTGCAACGCCTCGTGGATCTCGGCAACACCGTGCTGATCATCGAGCACCATCTCGACGTCATCAAACAAGCCGACTGGATCATCGACCTCGGCCCCGAAGGCGGCGAAGGCGGCGGCCGCATCGTCGCTCAGGGGCCGCCCGAACTCGTCGCCCGCACAAAAAAATCCTACACCGGGCAGGCCCTCGCCCGCGTCCTCGGTATCTCTAACAACGGTCACCACAATGGCAACGCGAAGTAGTCACACTGCTGCAATCTCGATTTGGCAACTCCGCTCGTGCTTGGTATTGTCCCCATTGCGCGTTAAAGTATCCCCGACTTAATGAGCATCTACTCCATCCAACCGATCACGCTCGGCGCCGTGCACGCGTATCCGCTGGCGTCGCGCAAGAGCAAAGTCAGCATTCGCGACTTTGCAAAGCCGGCCGGCGCGAACACCTCGCTCACAAAGTTCTTGGATTCGCTTCCGAACATTCTTGCGGCGGAAGACCTTCGCCATCTGCTTGGCGCGATTCACAGCGCGCGCAAACAGCGCAAAGCCATCGTCTGGGGCATCGGCGGCCACGTCATCAAAGTCGGCCTCGGCCCCGTCCTGATCGACCTGATGAAACGCGGCTTCGTCTCTGGAATCGCGATGAACGGAGCGGCGCTCATCCACGATTTCGAAATCGCGCTTGCCGGCAACACGTCCGAAGACGTCGAAGCGGGCATCGGCAAAGGCCAATTCGGCATGGCCGAGGAAACCGGGAAATACATCAATGAATTCGCCAAACTTTCCCAGCGCATCCGTATCGGGTACGGCGAAGCCGCCGGACAATTCCTGTCGAGCGGGATCATCGAGGTCAAGCATGCAAATTCCAGCGTCCTCGTAGGCGCCTACAAGCATCAAATCCCCGTGACCATTCACCTTGCCATTGGCACGGACATCCCCCACATGCACCGCGCGGCTGACGGCGCCGCCCTCGGCGCGGCCACGCACCTCGATTTCCGGCTTTTCTGCGCTCTCGTCGAGCAAATGCATCCCGGCGGCGTCTATCTCAATTGGGGGTCCGCCGTCCTTCTGCCGGAAGTTTTCCTCAAGGCCGTTTCGGTGGTTCGAAATCTCGGGGTTCCGCTCCGCCCTATCACCACGGCGAACTTCGACTTTATCCAGCACTACCGTCCGTTGCAGAATGTAGTGAAGCGTCCCACCGCGTCGGCGCAGGGCCGCAGTGGACCCGAATCGCACGGCTACGCCATCACCGGCCACCATGAACTGCTCATGCCGCTCGTCGCCGCCGCGCTGGCTGCCGGCTGGCCCAAGAAACGCCGCGCTGGAACACGATGAGCCTCTTCGACGACAACCCATTGGATCCGCCCGAGCCGAATTTCGACGCGCAACCTTCGGGCAGCGACGCGCTTGCCTCACCCTCACCGGAGCCGCTTCCTCCCCCTCTCGGCGGCGACCCCATCTCCTACGCCGCCCTCACTCCTCTGCCAAAATCGAATTGCTATCTCCCCGAAGACCTGCGCATCTCGTGGTCCTGGGTTCACCTGCTTCTCTTCGCCATCTTTGGATTCATCAGCCTGATCGTAGTGCAGTTCTCATTGGCCATTTATTTCATTCCGACAAGCCGCCAGTTCGCCAACAAAGAAGAGTTTCAACAATTTGTCTTCTCGAAGCCGTTCTTCGCCATAGGCAGCATGGTCATTTGGGAAGCTTCGCTGATCCTATTTCTCTACGTAACTGTGGCCGTGCTTCCGAATGCCCCCTTCTGGCGTTCTCTCGGTTGGAGAAAACTTGATCCGCCCGACCCCTCGGTTTCGCGCAATCCATGGGTCTACCTGTTTTCCGGTTGCGGGCTCTCCATCGGCGTCTTCCTCGTGACGGCCCAGACCAAGGCGCCCGAAAACGCCCCCATCGAAGAATTGTTGAAGCATCGCACAACGATGTTTCTCTTCATGGCCATGGCCGTGGTCTTTGCGCCCCTCGTGGAAGAGACCCTCTTCCGAGGCTATCTGTTTCCACTGCTGGCGCGATTCAGTTCGGCGCTGGCTCGTTCCCTCGGAGCAGAGTGTTCCACCGCTATCCGCCGGGGCGGCGCAGCAAGCATAGTTCTCACCGGGGTGCTCTTCGGTCTCGTTCACGGCTACCAGCTCGGATGGAGCCGCACACTCGTGCTGAGCCTGACCATTGTCGGCATCATTTTCACCTACGTGCGCGCTCGCAGCGGTACGGTCTATGCCAGCTACCTTCTCCACCTGGGATACAACTCCACGATCGCTTTGGCCAGCATCGTCGGCTTTATCGCCACCAAGGGTTTCACGCACATGCCTCCCGGCCACTGAACCGCTTGTGGCGCGATTCGTCTTCCTCGGCCGGGTTCGCTACAATTGGATTTCGTGAGGACATCGAGCGCGTGTACGTAGCCCAACCCATCGCCTGGACGGATCGCGGCGTGATCATGCTCGACCAGCGGCGGCTTCCCGCCGAGGAAATCTCCTACACCTACACCGACTATCGCGAAGTCGCCAAAGCCATCCGAGATATGGTCATCCGCGGCGCTCCGGCCATTGGAGTGGCCGCTGCGATGGGCGCGGCGCTCGGCGTTCTGAATTCTCCGGCGAAATCCGTTGAGGCTCTTCTTGCGGAATTCACGGAAATCTGCGACACGCTTGCAAAAACCCGCCCGACCGCCGTGGATCTTTTCTGGGCGCTGGAGCGCATGAAGCGCCGCATCAGCGAATTGACATCGGAGACTTCGGACCTCGGTAAGATCCGGCAGGGAATGGTCGAGGAGGCCCAGCTAATCCATCTCGAGAAAAGAGCTACAGACGAAGCCATCGGGCGGTTCGGCGCGGAATTCATGCCGCGCGAAGGGCAAGTGATGACACAATGCAACGCCGGCGCGCTGGCCACGGCCGGTATCGGCAGCGCGCTCGGGGTGATCCGGGT
>Ga0307479_10000809_pt1 | contig 28472 bp, 22 predicted proteins | sample atmos_gasesECM4C_FD_203743 | JGI IMG/M metagenome (GOLD analysis project Ga0307479, IMG submission 203743) | Hardwood forest soil microbial communities from Morgan-Monroe State Forest, Indiana, United States - atmos_gasesECM4C_515 | ecosystem: Environmental > Terrestrial > Soil > Temperate... | reverse complement strand
CATTCACCCCCCCTGATAAACACCCTATCAAAAGAAGTACCCCGTGCTCCTCCGTGGCCCCCGTGGTTGAAGGTTTATCTCGCGTGGCAGAAAGCGCAATGGTATAGTGGTATGACCACTTTAATTTCCGCTTGCCGTCGTATGCCAGCGAACTGATTTCGGTAGACTTCTTACGGACGACCATCATGCCCATTGCCACCATTAATCCCGCAACCGGCGAAACTCTCCAAACCTTTCAAACTCTGTCCAGCGCCGAGATCGAGCAGAAACTCCAGCTCGCAGTCGCCACCTTTCACGCCGAGCAGAAAACCTCATTCGCCGAGCGCGCCCGCCGCATGATGAAGGCCGCCGACATCCTCGAGCGTGATAAGGAGAAATTCGCTAAATTGATGACCCTCGAAATGGGCAAGCCCTACAAAGCCGCAATAGCCGAGGCCCAGAAATGTGCCTCAGGCTGCCGCTACTACGCCGAGAACGCCGAGAAATTTCTTGCCGACGAAGTCATCGACACCGGCGCCCCAATCGGAACAAAGAAGAGTTTTATCCGCTACCGCCCCATCGGTCCCATCCTAGCGGTTATGCCGTGGAACTTCCCATTCTGGCAAGTCGTCCGCTTCGCCGCCCCCGCGCTCATGGCCGGCAATGTCGGCTTGCTGAAACACGCGTCGAACGTTCCCCAATGTGCGCTGGCTCTGGAAAAACTTTATCTCGACGCGGGATTTCCCGCCGGCGCCTTCCAAACTTTACTCATCGGCTCACAACAGGTTGACGCCATCCTCAACGACCCACGCGTCGTCGCCGCCACCCTCACCGGAAGCGAGCAGGCCGGCATCGAAGTCGGAGTCTCCGCCGCCAGGCGCATCAAGAAAGTTGTTCTCGAACTCGGTGGCAGTGATCCCTTCATCGTCATGCCCAGCGCCAATCTCGACGCCGCCGTCGCCACCGCCGTCGAAGCCCGTGTCATCAACAACGGCCAATCCTGCATCGCCGCCAAACGTTTCATCGTCCACGACTCCATCGCCGCCGACTTTGAGAAAAAATTCGTCGAGCGTATGAAGAGCCTGCGCATCGGCGATCCCTTCGACGAAAAAACTGAACTCGGTCCCCTCGCCACCGCCGGCGCCGTCAAGTCGCTCGATGCCGACGTGCAGAAAACCGTAAAGGCCGGTGCCAAAGTCTTAACCGGCGGCCATCCGCTGGACCTGCCCGGCAACTACTACGCGCCCACTGTCCTCACCAACATCCCCAAAGAATCTCCCGCCTACCGCGAAGAATTCTTTGGCCCCGTCGCCTCCCTCTTCCGCGTCAAAGACATCGACGAGGCGATCCGCCTGGCCAATGACAGCCGCTTCGGCCTCGGCGCAAGCGCCTGGACCACCGACGACCGCGAGCGCGAACGCTTCATCAACGAAATCGAATCCGGCATGGTCTTCATCAACAAAATGGTCGCCTCCGATCCCCGCATCCCCTTCGGCGGCGTAAAAAGTTCCGGCCACGGCCGCGAACTCTCCGCCAACGGCATCCGCGAATTCATGAACATCAAAACCGTCTGGATCGCCTAGCTCCGATTCCTGCCAAAACTCATGTGGGGACAGCCGCCTCGGCTGTCCCGCCGAGCAAAGCGAGGCGGCTACCGATACAAGTGATGTCAGTATGTGAGTGTTTCGACCCCCTACAACTGCGCACCCCCGACGCTAACCTTCCCGGTCCTCCACAGTCGAATTGATTATCGGCGAGTGGCTTCCGCTCCCGACCGAGATAACCACATGCGCATGCTCCTGGACATTTTCGGACAGACCCTGCGCACCCTCTGGGCGCACAAACTGCGCTCCTTTCTCACTATGTTCGGCATCGCCTGGGGCGTGGGATCGCTATTGCTCCTTGCTGGTGTCGGCGAGGGCTTCCGCAACGGCAACCGCCGCCAACTCGAAACCTTCGGCAAAAACATTATTTTCTTCTACGGCGGACGCGCCCCCGCCGTCGAGGGCAGCTTCAATTCCATGAAGTGGTTCAATCTCACCTATGACGACTACGTCGCCATCAAGAATGAATCGAAGCTCGCCATCCACATTGCCCCCGTGATCGCCCGTGATGATATCCGCGCCGTCAGCGATTACACCAGTACCAACGGCCAGGTCTCCGGCGTTCCTCCCGTCTTCAGCCAGGTCCGCACCATTCCTTTGCAAGTCGGACGCTGGCTCAATGACGAGGACAACGACCAGAGCCGCCGCGTCTGCATCCTGGGCCGCGAAATGACTCGCAATCTTTTCCCCGGTCGTCCCGCGGTCGGCAACACCATCCTGCTGAACGGCGTTCGCTTCCAGGTCATAGGTATGCTCTCCATGATCGGCAATGAAGAGCAGAACTCCACCAACATTCGCATCTTCGTCCCACTCAACACCATGCGCGAACTCTTCCCCCTCAAAGGCGATAACTCGAAGGAAGGCAATGCGATTTCCTTCCTCAACTATCAGCCCCGCACCTTCGATGAAAACGAAGCCGCTAAAGCCGAACTCCACCGCATTGTCGCGCGCGCCCACGGCGGTTTCGATCCCTCGGTAAAAGACACCTGGGAGGAGTGGGACACCGTCAAAAATCAGAAAACCATGGGCAAGATCTTCACCGCCATGGATTGGTTCCTCGGCGGCGTAGGCCTGATCACGCTGGCACTGGGTGCAATCGGGATCATCAACATCATGCTCGTCGCCGTGACCGAGCGCACCCGCGAGATTGGATTGCGCAAAGCCCTGGGCGCAACTAACCGCAACATCCTGTTTCAATTTTTTCTGGAAGGCGCATTCCTCACCCTGCTGAGCGGCGCGCTCGGCGTGGGAGGAGCCATGCTCGTCATCCGTCTGCTCTCAGGAGTAAATCTCCCGCAGGGTTTCGATACGCCGCGCATCGTTCCTATCTCCGCCATCGGAGCGGTTCTTTCGCTGGCATTAGCCGGCATCACCGCGGGACTCTACCCGGCCCGCAAGGCCGCCATGCTCGAACCGGTCGAAGCTCTACGCCAGGAGTAGTTCGAATCGGGAAGTGCAGCAGGAGTATTTATGACCAGTGATCTATTGAAAGAAGCCTTCGGCGCAATGCAATACAACCGCCGCCGCACCGCCCTCACCATGCTGGGCATGGCCTGGGGCATCGCCACCGTAGTAATCCTGCTCGCTTTCGGCTCAGGCTTTCAGCAAGCCATCGGAGTGATTTTCAGTTCCTGGGGAACCGACGTCATCGGAGTATTTCCCGGCCGCACCTCACTGCAAGTGGGAGGCGCGAAGGCCGGCACCCAAATCCGCCTCCAGACCGCCGACGTCGATTACATCCGCAACGAAGTGCCCATGGTCAAGGGCGTCACTCCCATCTTCGACAAATACAACGGCGTGACCATCCAGCACGACACGCGCACCTTCACCAATCTTTTCCTCACCGGAGTCTATCCCGTCTACGAACGCATTCGCGGTTTCTCCATCGCCACCGGACGCGGCCTCAGCGAAGAAGATCAGATCCAGCGCGCCCGCATCGCGGTGATCGGCGACGAAGCCAGACGCCGCCTTTTCTCCGGCGAGTCCCCGCTCGGACAATCCATCCGCATCAACGGCCTAAGCTTTGAAGTCGTTGGCGTCTACACGCGCAAGGTTCAGGACGGCGACAACAACGACAACAGCTTCGTCGTGATTCCCTTCAGCAGCATGGGCGACCTCTACGACACGCGCTACATCACTGGCATCTTCATGGACTACGAAGGCGAGAACCATCAGCAACTAACTCGCGTCGTCCGCTCCGTGCTAGCCGCCCACCACAATTTCCGTCCAGATGATCGCCGCGCCGTTTTCATGGCCGACTTTAAGCAGGACTTCGATGAGTTCACTGTTGTCACGACCGCACTGAAAATTCTTCTCGCCTTCATCGGCGCGCTAACCTTGGGCATCGGCGGCATCGGCCTGATGAACATCATGCTGGTCTCTGTGCAACAGCGCACTCGCGAAATCGGCATTGAGAAAGCCCTGGGCGCGCACAAAGCTCACATCCTTTTGCAATTTCTCGCCGAAGCCCTGGCCATCACCTTTGCCGGAGGCATAGGCGGAATCGTAATTGCCTACCTCATCTCCTGGACCGTAGGCGCGCTCCCCCTCATGAGCGCTTTCGGCGACAACCTCGAAGCCGGAGACATCCACCTCCACATCAACGCAGCCAGCCTGGTTCTGGCCACGATAATTCTCAGCCTGGTAGGAATCATCAGCGGCATGATCCCCGCCCTGCACGCCGCCCGCCTGGATCCAATCGAAAGCCTGCGCTACGAATGATCAGGGGGAACCTTGGTGAACCTTCGTGTCCTTCGTGGTTAATGACTCTGTTGCTTACGTTCTTCTCAACGCTTACTGCCTCAGCGTCAACCCGCTCAAAACCCCCTGCTGCTTCGCGATCAGCGCCTGCACTCCCTGCCGCGCGAACGCCATCATCTTGGCAAACTGAGCCTCATCAAACGCCTGACGCTCCGCCGTAGCCTGCACTTCTACCATCTTGTGCCCGGCGGTCATCACAAAATTCATGTCCACATCGGCCCGCGAGTCTTCTTCATAACAGAGATCCAGCAAAACTTCTCCATCCACAATCCCCACACTCACCGCCGCCACAAAATCTCTCAACGGGACCGAAGTCAAAGTCCCCGCCTCCACCAACTTTTCCAGCGCCAGCCCCAGCGCCACAAACGCCCCTGTAATCGACGCCGTCCGCGTCCCGCCGTCCGCCTGAATCACATCGCAATCAATCCATATCGTTCGCTCGCCCAGCCGCGCCAAATCTGTGACCGCGCGTAAAGACCGCCCAATCAGCCGCTGAATTTCATGCGTCCGCCCGCTCTGCCGCCCCTTCGCCACCTCCCGAGAAGTCCGCGTCAGCGTCGCCCGCGGAATCATCGCGTACTCGCTCGAGATCCATCCCTTCCCCGTATTCCGCATAAACTGCGGCACCGTCTCTTCAATCGATGCGGTACAAATCACCCGCGTGTTCCCCACCTCAATCAGCACCGATCCTTCCGCCGTGGTGATGAAATCCGGAATGATCGAAACCGGCCGCAGTTGGTCAATTGCGCGATTATCCGAACGAAAGAACATCCGAGGATTGTAAACGATGCCACTGCTGGAACAGCGATGCCCATGTGGGGACGGGCGCATTCGCCCGTCCGCCGAGCGCAGCGAGGCCCTCGAGCACACAACTCTGCAGGATTTTGAGCGGCACAGCGCGTCAGCGCTGCGATAAAGACTCCTGACAACTAAGGGCTTCAGTTTCTGAGATAACTAACCCCGCCAACCAGCCTTTACAATTCTCCCCAAACCTTTTCAATTCTTCACCATTCTCTATACAACTTCCCCGTCACCATCAGGTTCACTAGTACAGGGAGCGATTCCAACTCCCTAAGCGCCAAGCGAACGGAAGGCTTCAGCCTTCAACAGGAGGACCGCCATGGTTCCAAGTGTTCTTCGTCTTCGCACCACTTCCAACTTATTCAATCTGGTCAAAACAAACATCAAGCAGGCCCTCGCCATAACTGCCACACTGCTAATAACCATTTGCAGCGCAGCCCAGCAAACAACGCCCCCAAACCCACCAGACAACTCCCAAGCTGCCATCACTCCTAGCACAACCATGTCGACGGTTCCCGCCGGCGCCAGAATCGCGCTCGTCCTCACACAGCCAATCCAGACTCGCTACCTCCATCGCGGAGACGACATCTACGCCCAAACTACTTCTCCCGTCACCTCAGGCAACGATGTTGTCATCCCGCCCGGCACATTCGTTCAGGGAAAACTTGAAAAGCTCGGGCGCAACGGCGGCCGCGGCGAACTACAGCTTCAGTCCATGTCGATAACTTTCCCCGACGGCTACACCGTTCCCGTCGCCGGGCCCATGACCCTCGAAAGCCCCGAAGGCTACGCCCTCAAAGACCCCGGCTCAGGCCGGGCCCTCGGAGCCTTCGCGCTTCCAGCAGCGGGCGCTGGCGCTGGAGCTTTAATCGGACACTTCACCGCCAACTCCCAACCCAATACCATTACCAGCACTCTTCCGCCCGGCTGTACTGGACCGCCGCCCGGTTGCCTTTCCTCCAGCCTCACCACTCCCGGCAGCACGGCGAAAAGTACCGTCATAGGAGCCATGGTCGGCGGAGCGATTGGCGCCGTCGCCTCCATCGCCCTGCTCATTAATTCTCATAACTTCTTTCTCGACGTAGGCTCCCCCGTCGAGATGACCCTGCAACATCCGATCTCGCTGGACAAAGATCAAGTCGCCAGCGCCGTCCGCGATGCCGAACAGCATCCCGCACCCGAGCAACCCGTCGCCCGCCGTCCCCAACCACCGCCGCCGCCCCCAGACACCTCTCCAACCTTCTGCGAGACGCCCGGCACCCCGGGCACCCCCGATGTCGACATTCCCGGCCCACCCAACGCCGACGGCTCGCCCGGACCGCCCATCCACATCCCCGGCATCCCCGCCACTCCGCCCACCACTCACCTCTGTCCATGAAGAACATTACGACCTCGGCTGGAGTCCCGCCACGGATTTCTAGCCGCGAAGCGGCGTCAGAATGCAGCCCACAGCGTAAGCTGTGGGTTAGGAAAGTGGGATGAGGACAAGCCCCGGAGGGGCGAAAGACCAGTTCTCACGCGCACTCTTGAAGCCCCCTGACGTACCTCAGCGCCAACGCTCCCGCCTCTCCATGCTCTAATAGACCGAAGCTAGGAAAGCCCCAACATGCCGACCTTAATCTCCAAACCCACCCGCATCCAATCCGCCGGCAACAAACCCAAACTAATCGACGAATACATCGGGCGCGTCAACTCCCAAACCTCCGCCACCAGCATCGCTCACATGCGCAGCCCCGCCGGATGGCTCGAACCCGGCCAGACTCCCGCCTTCGACGAATACACCATTGTGTTGAAAGGAATGTTGCGCGTGGAACACAAGTCCGGATCAATCGAAGTCGCCGCCGGACAGGCCGTCATCGCCCACGCCGGAGAGTGGATCCGCTACTCCACTCCGAATGAAGGTGGCGCCGAATATATCGCCGTCTGCCTCCCCGCCTTTTCCATGGACGCCGTTCACCGCGACGAGTAACACCCGCACCCAGCACGGACCTGACCCCAGGCGGCCCCGGCAACCATCCGCACTAATTCGATAGAATCACTTCCATGCCCAATCGCTCCATGGCAGTCTTCGATCTCGGCGGCGTGCTCATCGATTGGAATCCGCGTTACCTCTATCGCAAACTCTTCGCCGGAGACGACGCCGCAATGGAGCATTTCCTGGCCACCGTCTGCACCCAATCCTGGAACGCTCAACAAGATGCGGGACGCCCGTTTGCCGAAGCCTGCACCTCCCTCAAGTTGGAGCACCCCGCCCACGCAGACCTGATCGATGCCTGGATCGCGCGCCAACAAGAGATGGTCGCCGGCCCGATCCCCGGGACCGTCGACATCCTGGCGGAATTACGTGCCCGCCAAGTTCCCCTCTATGCCCTCAGTAACTGGTCGTCTGAGACTTTTCCTCTTTCGCTGAAGCGCTTCGATTTCCTTCACTGGTTTCAAGGTATCGTGCTCTCCGGCGAAGTACGCCTGCTTAAACCCGACCCGCGTATCTTTCACGTTTTTTTCCAGACTCATGCCATCGATCCCGCCCACGCCGTCTACATCGACGATGTGGAACGGAACGTGGAAGCCGCAACCGCCTTGGGAATGCACGGCATTGTTTTCACCGATCCTCCCGCATTGCGCAGTGAATTGGTAAAGCTGGGTTTGCTGGATCCGGTGGGAAAAGATCCGGTGGGAAAAATCGATCACGTCGCCGCCTGGGTCTCCGATCTGGCGCGCGCCCGCACCTTCTACGAACGCTGGTTCAAGGCCACGACCGGGCCGCTCTACTCAAGCGCTACGCGAGACTTCAAATCCCGTTTTCTGTCGCTCGGCTCAAGCGCTCGTCTGGAACTGATGACCTCACCCGGCGAACCTCCACGCCCCGCACACCTTGCCATTTCTGTGGGCTCGCGCGAAGCCGTCGATCGTCTCGTCAGAAAAATGGAAGCGGCAGGAGTTCGCATCGTAAGCCCACCGCGTCTTACCGGAGACGGATACTACGAAGCCGTGGTCGCCGACACCGAAGGTAACCTTGTGGAGATCACCTCGTAGCGCAGGCTGAATGGGCATGTTCAGCCACTACCTCTCCTTGACGGGTTATTCGAGTCGGTATACGATGCACTGGCTTTTAAGTTTCGTTGTAGTTAGATCTCAGGTGCGCTGGTCACACGTCGATTCGGTCCATCCTTCCCTCGGACCGACCGGCGTTCCAGTAGTGCGCGGTCCAGTTCTAACCCAAATTCGCAGCGAACAATTAGGAATCAGTTCTATCCTATGGACGCTCTTCACAGCCAGCGGCGTTAATTCGCGGTCCGGAAAGCATCCCCTTTACCGGCAAGGAGGGTCATAATGTACACGAAGGATGTTAGTGCCAACGTTCCGTTGTACGGTCAGCAGATGTGTTATTGGTGCGGCGCCGCCAGCGCTCAGATGACGAGAAATGGCTATCCGAACCCCGCCGACCGTCTGTATTACACGCAGCTATACCTCTGGAACACAATCCAGGCGCACAACAGCACGTCCCCAGCGGACTCAGGATGGGCAACCGACCCGCATGGACTCCAAGGCTGCTTGCAGTCGCTGTCCTCGGCCCCAGTCGACTGGGTAGAATATGACAACACCAATATCGGGTCTGTGCTGTTCTTCATGCTGTTCTGGATGAATCGAGAAGGGTTCCCCTCTCCAGTGCTCGTCAATCAGGGAGGACACTGGGTTGTGGTCGTAGGATGGGAAACCGACGTGGAGCCCATTACGGGCAGCAATCCCACGCTCGAACAGATTCACTATTTTGACCCTGAACCCCACAACGTGGGTACCGATACGACCATGACCGGTGCGCAATGGTATGCTGGGCCTTGGAACGGGTCGGTGATCTATCCGGGGACTTGGCAAAACCAATATGTCGCGATCGTGGAACCGCCCGTTCACAAAGGCGAAGTGAAGGTAATCTCTGTGACCAGGACAGGAGTCAGGCTGTTGACCCCGGAGGAAGCGGTGAAGCAGGCGAAGCTCTGGATCGTGGAACGGAGCCTGGATGGCAAGCCGCAGCATGCCATTCTGAAACATCCCGACGCCGAACCCCATTCTCCTTTGCTGGTCCTTGACGAACCCCGGAACAACGCTTCCAGAGATGTGCCCCACTATTACATCGTGCCCTTCGGTCTTAAGAACGAGCGGTCCGATTGTGGAGACCCCCTTGCCCGAGTGTGCGTCCTGGTAAACGCCTATACCGGCGCATTCGAGGAAATCACTACTTTTGGACGGCCCTTACGCTACTTCACGAAAGAAGAGGCTGTAAACGTCGTCGCGACCGCGCTCAGGGTTCATCCCGGCGAACTGAAGAACGCGGAAGTGATTTTGATGTTCCAATCCGGCGAGATTACCCACGTCCGCACATATCCATTCTGGCGGATCACGTACAAGAATCGGCCCTACTACGTCGACCAGACCGGGGTGCTTTACGGCAAGCTCGTGCTCAGTATTCCCGGTGACTGATATGCGGCAGGAGAATCGTTGGGTGGGATGAGGCGAACATCCACATTTTCGCTGAGCTAGAAGGCTGATGTTTATGGCTGAGAGCTTCCTACTCCCACTCAATCGTTCCCGGAGGCTTCGAAGTAACGTCATACACCACGCGATTCACCCCTTTTACCTCGTTCACAATTCGCGTGGAAATGTTTTTCAGCACCTCGTGCGGCAGCGGAACCCAGTCGGCCGTCATGCCATCCTCGGAACTCACCGCGCGTACCGCACAGGTATACGCATACGTCCGCATATCGCCCATCACGCCTACTGACATCACCGGCAACAGCACTGCGAACGATTGCCAGATTTTCGTATACAGCCCCGCGTTCTTGACCTCGCTGACCACAATGTCGTCACACTCCCGCAGCAATGCCAGCCGCTCTGGCGTCACCTCGCCCAGAACCCGCACCGCCAGCCCCGGCCCAGGGAAGGGCTGCCGCTGCAGGATCTCCTCCGGCATCCCCAGATCGCGGCCGATTTTGCGCACTTCATCCTTAAACAAATCTTTTAGCGGTTCGATTAATTTCAACTTCATTTTCTCTGGAAGGCCGCCCACATTGTGATGCGACTTGATCACCTGCGACGGCCCCCGCACCGAACGCGATTCAATCACGTCCGGATAAAGCGTTCCCTGCACCAGCCACTTCACCTTGCCTTCTTCTTTTTCAATGCGGCGCGCCTCTTTCTCAAATACCTTGATAAATTCGTTGCCGATGATCTTGCGTTTCTTTTCCGGGTCGCTCACGCCCTTCAGTTTGCCCAGGAACCTCGCCGTTGCGTCGACCGCATCCAGACGCAAGCCCAGCTTGCCATGCAACGTTTTCTGCACTTTCTCGAACTCGTTCTTGCGCAATACTCCGTTGTTCACAAAGATGCAAGTCAGCCGCGACTTGCCTTTCGCGTCACGCATGGCGCGATCCACCAGCACCGCCGCGACCGACGAATCCACTCCTCCGGAGAGAGCGCAGATTGCTCTCCCGCTTCCCACTTGCCGCTTCACCTGTTCGATTGTGGAATCGATGAAATGCTGCGCCGTCCATGTCGGTTTCGCGCCGCAAATCTTGAACACAAAGTTGCGCAGAATCTCGGTCCCTTGCCGCGTGTGGTGAACTTCCGGATGGAACTGCACCGCAAACCACGTCTTTGCCACATTTTGAATTCCCGCCACAGCGTGAGCGGTCTTCGCGGTCAGCTCGAATCCCGGAGGCAATTCCAGCGCCTCATCTCCATGCGACATCCACACCGTTTGCCGCCTCGCCAACCCCGTGAACAACACCGACTCGGCGATGATGTCGATCTCCGCGTGACCGTATTCGCGCTTGCTCGCAGGACGCACCTTCCCACCAAGAGTGTGCACCATAAACTGCAAGCCATAGCAGATGCCGAGCACCGGCACTCCGAGTTCAAACAGGCGCGCGTCCGCCGGTGGCGCGTCTTGGTCATACACCGACCACGGCGCACCCGAAAGCACAATGCCCACCGGCGCGCAATTCTTGATCTCAGCAAGCGACGCCGTGCACGGGAGCACCACAGAAAAAACATTCTGTTCGCGGATACGGCGCGCGATGAGCTGCGTAAACTGCGAGCCAAAGTCGAGGATGACGATGGATTGGCTAACGATGGCGTGGTTAAGGCTGGGTTGGGGTTCCACTGATGAGTTTCTCAAATCGCCCGCTTTGTGTAAAGCCGCATCGCAGCGAGGTAGTGTGCTGATTCGCCTTTTTCACACACAGAGGCACAGAGTCACTGAGAAACCCTAGGCCGGCAAAAACCAGAGGGACATGGGTTTGCCATGCAGTTGGTTTCTCTGTGTCTCTGTGACTCTGTGGTGAAAAAACTAAATTAGGACACTAAATCGCAGCGAGGTTGATTACATCGCAGCTAGGCAAAGTGTGGAAGATCGCTGAGGATGGGTTCGTCACGGTCAATCGTGGTTTCAATCGAGGCAACATCTCCGCGAGGCAACTCCGGCGGAAGCTGGGGCGTCGCGAGCACTTGCTCCGGCATTTCGGCGATGCAGATATAGCCGGCGAGTCGGGCTACATAGAGCCAGTCCGCGACCGCAAAGTAAAGAAGCGCCACAACAATCATTCCAGCAACTACGAATCGCGCCGGAGCGACTTGTATGAAAGCCAGCGGAAGCGAGACCGCAGTCATAGCTACGCTGATAGCAACCAGATGCGCGAGCCCGGTCCAGGTGCTCACCGCGGCCACCGAACCAATGTGCGCCCGAAAAAACAAGACCGCCGTGGAGAGCGCGCCCAGCGCGTCTTCGCCATCGCGGACTGCAAATATCGCCGCCAGCGACAACCACCAGTTCAGCGTCCAGGCGGCGAGGCAGATCAAGACCGCGAGTGGAACGAACAAAATGAACACTAGTCCCGGTTTCGGGTCCGCAGTCGAGGAAACAAAGCCGGAGAGAATGGCCGCACCTGCGAGTGCCAGAATCATTCCCAGAAGCACTGCCACCCGAAAGAAATTGAGATCGATCAAGGCGCGGACTGGCCGCGGCGTTTCTACTCCCGAGGGTTGCGCAGACTGGCCGATCGCAGCGTCACTGCGGAAGTAGTCGACCAAGGCGCGAACTGTGGCGAGCCGTCCAATCGAAGCGGCGATGATCCAGAAAACCGAAAGCGCAAGGACTGCAACAAAAGCCGCCAGCACGGCGCGATTCAGGCTGCCGCGAAGGATGTGCGCGATGGCCCGCCCCACCAGCGCCGGCTGTCGAGTCGCGAGCAGAGCGGAATCCGCGTTGGTTACCGGCAACGTGTCGAGATATTCGATGCCATAAAAAACGAACAGCGATGCGGCGGTTGCGCCCAGTGTCCAGCGCCATGCGATTTCCGCGAACGTCAGCGACGGCCGGCGAAACGCGGCGCGAAAGCCTTCGATAGTGGGTGATGGCGCGGACACTGACTCTTTGCTCGTTGACTAGAATACCGCAACTGTCAAAGTCGAGGGTTCCCGGCGCGCTATGAATGCAATGTTAATCGGCACAAAACTTTACATTGCCCGCCACCGTTTTATGCAGCCGAACATATCGAGTGAGCATCTCTTGAAGAGCAGGAACAATTAAGTCTTAGGAGAAAGTAGAAATGAAATTTGTACAATACTCAGCTTCATTTGCCATCGTAGCACTCGCACTATCGGCGAGCGCATTCGCAAAGGACAACAACTCAGGGAAGTTCACTCTGACAGATGCTGTGCAGGTTGGTTCCACACAGCTCGCGCCCGGCGACTACAAGGCCGAGTGGAGTGGACCAGCCAATGACGTAAAGATCGACATTACTCAACACGGCAAGACCGTCGCCACGGTGCACGGACAAATTCAAGACTTGCCGAAACCTGCACCCTACACCTCGGTGAGTACAAAGACGCTTGACAACAACACCAAACAACTCGATGAGATCGATTTTGCCAGCCATACTGAAGCCTTGGTGCTGGCAGGAGAGTAAGCGAGGGTTTCAGATTTTAAGCGGGTCCGCACTTAGCGGGCCCGGGTTTCCTTCATTCCACCCGCGTCGCCCGAGACTTGAGAAAGTACGCTCAGGAAGAGACTCGGCCTCCAAGGTGCGGTTCATCGCAACACGATATTCACCAGCTTACCGGGAACGTAAATCTTCTTAACGATCTGCTTGCCGGCGATGAAGGATTGCACTTTCTCGTCGGCGAGAGCGCGAGCGACGACGAAATCTTCAGAAGCGTCAGCGGGCACAACAACGCGCCCGCGCAATTTGCCATTGACCTGCACAGGGATTTCGAGCTCCTCTTCTTTAGCCAGAGCGGCGTCGTATTTTGGCCACGGAGCCTTGAGCAAGTTCTCTTTTTCGCCGAGCATCTCCCAAAGTTCGTGGGCGAGGTAGGGCGCGAAGGGAGCGAGCAAAAGAACCAGGTCGCGCTGGACTTCGGCCAAAAGCGGAGCCGGGATACCGTTTTGCGCATTGGCTTCTTCCGCATCGTGGAGCGCATTCACCAGTTCCATGATGGCGGAGATGCATGTGTTGAAGTGCCAACGGCCTTGAAAGTCGTCGCTGACGCGCTTGATGCTTTGGTGAAGCTTGCGCTGAATCTGGCGCGCTTCGGGCGAAACAGATGGAGCGGACAAATTCGTCGCGGAAACACCTCGCGTATTGACGGCATTTCTCGATACGAAGCGATAGACCTTACCCAGGAATCTCTGAATACCCGCAATCCCGGAATCCTGCCAGTCAAGATCACGATCCGGCGGAGCGGCAAACAAACTGTAAAGGCGCGCGGCATCGGCGCCATAGCGCGCGACCATTTCGTCGGGGCTGACCACGTTACCCAGGCTCTTCGACATCTTCGCGCCGTCTTTGATCACCATGCCCTGCGTGAAGAGACGCGCAACCGGCTCATCGTTGGCGATGAGGCCGAGATCGCGCATGAACTTGGTCCAGAAGCGCGAGTAGATTAAATGCAAGATGGCGTGCTCGACCCCGCCTATGTATTGATCGATCGGGAACCAATATTGCGCGGTCTTCGAGTCAAAAGGCGCGTGGTCGTTGTGCGCATCCGTGTATCGATAGAAATACCAGGACGAATCGACGAAGGTGTCCATCGTATCGGTTTCGCGGCGCGCCGGACCGCCACACTTGGGACACGTCGTGTTGACGAACTCAGGCAAACTGCCTAACGGCGACCCGACGGCATGCGCGATATCGACGGCCTCCGGCAAAATGACCGGCAAATCTTTTTCCGGCACAGGAACGATCCCATCTTTTTCGCAGTAAACCATTGGGATTGGCGTCCCCCAATAGCGCTGACGCGAGATTCCCCAGTCCTTCAGGCGATAGGTGACGGTAGCTTTGCCGTAGCCATGTTTCTCCGCGTCCGCCGACATTTTCTTGATGGCATCGGCGCACTCCAGGCCGCTGTACGGGCCGGAATTGATGAGTGAACCATTGTGCGTGGTAAATGGCAGCGGCGGCTCCGTCATGGTCTCTTCCTGATCACTGGGAATTGGAAGAATCACGAGACGGATTTCGAGTTTGTACTTCTTCGCGAACTCGTAGTCGCGCTCGTCGTGCGCCGGCACACTCATGATCGCGCCGGTGCCGTAATCCATGAGGATGTAGTTGGCCACCCAGACCGGAATTTTTTCGCCGTTGAACGGGTTGATGGCGTAGCGGCCGGTGGGGATGCCGTGCTTTTCAATTTCGCCGATGTCGCCGGCTTCTTTGGCTTTGCGTTGCTCGGCAATGAGCTGATCGACCTTCGCGCGGAGCTCGGGATTGGACGCGGCGAGATCGGCGACGATGGGATGCTGGGGCGCGAGTTGCACCGAGGTCGCGCCGAAAATGGTATCGATACGCGTGGTGAAGACGCTGATGGTCGAACCGGCCGGACCAAACCCAGTATGGTTTTCCGCGTAGCTAAGTTTGAAATCGACCAGCGCGCCCTCACTTCGGCCGATCCAGTTGCGCTGCATGGTACGGACTTTTTCCGGCCAGCCTCCGAGTTTGTCGAGGTCGCGCAACAATTCGTCGGCATATTTGGTGATGCGCAAAAACCATTGTTCGAGATCACGCTGCTCGACGAGCGTATCTTCGTGTCGCCAACAGCGGCCGTCGACGACTTGCTCATTGGCGAGAACGGTGCAACACTTCGGACACCAATTCACGATACTTTTCTTGCGATACGCCAAACCCTTGTCATAGAACTTGAGAAAGAACCACTGATTCCAGCGGTAGTAATCGGGCAGGCAGGTGGTCACTTCGCGGGACCAGTCGTAGGCGAAGCCAAGACGCTTCATTTGCGCCTTCATTTTGGCAATGTTGCCGAGCGTCCACTGGCGCGGCGGAGTGTTGTTCTGAATAGCGGCGTTTTCCGCGGGCAACCCGAAGGAATCCCATCCCATGGGATGAAGCACGTTGTAGCCGTTCATCCACATATAGCGCGCGAGCGCGTCGCCGATCGCGTAGTTGCGCACGTGTCCCATGTGCAACACGCCGGAGGGATAGGGCAACATTTCGAGGACGTAGTATTTCTTTTTCGCGGAGTCAGCCGCATCGGCGGCATAGAGTTCGGGATCGCTTTGCCAGCGTTCGAACCACTTGCTTTCGACGCGCTGCGGATTATAGCGTTCGTCGTCGGGACGGGCGCTTACCGATGTTGGTTCTTCCTGTATTTTATCGTGCCCCATAGTGAAGATCAGAGAGTACGGATAAACCTTAGATTTTACAATGAGCAGGGAGAACATGGATACAAGAGGCACGCGATCGGCCTCGGCGGCAGACTTCCTTGCGGTCCGCGCTTGTGTTTTTCTTTGCGACCTTATTTTCCGGACGGTTTGAGAGGGCGCTTTCGCAGTTTATTGTAATCGCGGACGTAGGCGCGGAGGCCGTGCTCTGGGGTGCTCTTGCTGTAGCCGGCCACAAGTTGTTCCTGGTAATGATCAAGATAAAAATCGAAGGGGTCGCCGGGGTCCATGTCGATCATGATGAGATCGGCGTCGTGCATGGTGAGTTTGCCGAATTGCATCTCGCTGTGGCGGAAGGTCATGTAGTTGCCGGGCTGTTTGGCGGCAAAGTTCAAGGCCTGTGGGGAACCGAAAGTCTGAACTATCTCGTTGCCTTGGACGCGAACGGCGGTAACTTTGCCCCGGATGTGGGGCGGCGGCAGAATTTTTTCGGGGTCGAGAATGATGTCGTCTTTGTCGATGGCGATGCCTTGAACTTTCTTAGTATCGATGAGACGGTCAAGGTCGATGCCGAACAAATCCAACAGGCCCTTTACTGGCAGGTGGGCGGCTTTGATGTGGTCGGCGTGGAGACGAATGCGGCCGTCCGAATCGGCGGAGACGGTACCCGTAGTCTCGAAAACAACGTTCGCTTTTTGCGGAAGCTTTCCTTTAATCATGAGTTGGCCATTCTGGGCTTCGATGCTCAAGTTTTTGATTGGGGCGTCCGGTGCGGAGAAAACGTTCTCGTTCAACACCTGCGCGAGTGCGTTGCAGGAAATGGAAATTTCGGCAGCGGCGAGAACCAGCAGAAATGAATTTTTGTCGTCAAAGACAACCGTGGCTCCCGCTTTAGTGGGAATGAGGTATCCCTGAAGTTGAGTAATGTGGACGGCAACCGGCTCGGAGTAGTGGTACATGACATTCTTCATGGCGAACTCGACGGCATGAGCATCAGGTTCGTCCTTGGACTGAGCTGGCGCGCGGTTCAGTGATGCGTTGCCAGGCATGATGCACAGCAGCGATAGCCACACTAGGCATGGAATCTTGAAAGTCATGGCACTTAGGATGCGCATACGGATATTCGGGTTCACGAGCGACTACACTGCGACCCTCGCTCCCAAGCCGGCGGCGGCTCTCCCCTCGCCGGCGCCATTTTCGTTGGTGCCGTCCGCAGAGACGCAGCAAGCTGCGTCTCTACCCGAGGTTCATTTTGTGAGACCCTAAACGCAGTGCCGCGTTTGCCGTGAGGCCATGGCGACGGTAGACTTAACCATGTTTGCCTAAGGGGAACCCATGTTAGTCGTCATGAAGGCGCACGCGACCGATGAGCAGGTGCGCGGCGTTTGCGAAAAAATTGAGAAGCTGGGCTATCGCGCCCACGCCATGCCGGGGGCGCAACGAACTGCGATCGGCATCACCGGCAACAAGGGCGAAGTGGAGCAGGGCACGCTCGAGGAAATGCCGGGCGTGCAGGAAGTCATTAAGGTTTCCAAGCCTTACAAGCTGGTCAGCCGCGACATCAAAGAAGACAACACCGTGATCCGTTTTCCCGGGACGGCCGCGACCATCGGCGGGCCCGGCCTGGCGATTGTGGCGGGTCCTTGCGCGATCGAGAGCCGCGAGCAGGCCTTTGCCGTGGCGGAGCGGGTGCATCGCGCGGGAGCGCAGTTTTTTCGCGGCGGAGCCTACAAACCGCGAACATCTCCTTATTCTTTTCAGGGGCTGGGCGAGGAAGGGCTGCAGATCATGGCCGAGATCCGGCACCAATACGGGATGAAGATTATTACGGAGGCCATTGATAACGAATCCCTGGATCTGGTGGAGGAATATGCGGACGTGATCCAGATTGGGGCGCGGAACATGCAGAATTTCTCTCTGCTGAAGCGCGCTGGGCGGGCGAAGAAGCCGGTCCTGCTGAAACGAGGCATGTCGGCTACGCTCGAAGAATTCCTGATGGCGGCGGAATATATCTTGAGCGAAGGCAATTACAACGTAGCGCTGTGCGAGCGTGGCGTGCGCACTTTTGCCGACCACACCCGTAACACGCTGGACTTGAGCGTGGTTCCGGCGGTGCAACGGTTGAGTCATTTGCCGATTTTTGTCGATCCCAGCCATGGGACGGGCAAGCGAAATAAAGTTACGCCGCTGTCCCGTGCGGCAGTTGCGGTGGGTGCGGACGGCCTGATGGTGGAAGTGCACAACAAACCAGACGAGGCTATGTCGGATGGTCCGCAGTCGCTGTTCCCCGATCAGTTTGACGAGTTGATGAAACAGGTCCGGCAGATTGCAAGTGTGGTGGGGAGGACCGTTCCAGAGATAGGAGTCAGGGAGCCGGTGGGGGCGCATAAATAGTGCTGAACGCCGATGACGCTAGAGGCGACTCAAGATTGTGGAGGCGAAACCGTGAGCAGGGTACGACTTGTCGTCTGGCATCGACTGGCTCCAATTGTTGCTTTTGCGGTTGTTGCGGCGGCGCTCGCTGCCGGTCGAACGCCTGATCTGCAAACACGAATAGGGGATGTTGAAGTGCTCTCCGATACGCAGGGCATTGACTTTGGTCCGTACCTGGCCCAAACACTTAAGGCGGTACGCAAGAGTTGGTTCACGTTAATTCCTGAGAGTGTCGACGCTCCGGTGAGGAAGAAGGGTAAGGTCGCCCTTGAGTTCGCCATCAAAAAAGACGGCCATTTGACTGGTATGAGGCTAGATGAATCATCCGGAAACGTCGTGTTAGATCGCGCGGCGTGGGCTGCGATCAGCGATTTGAAAGTTCTGCCTGCGTTGCCGGCGGAGTTCAAGGGCGATTATCTTTTGCTGCGCATCCGGTTCTACTACAACCAGCCTCCTGAGGGTTCCGCGAAGTAGGACCCTAGGCTGGTGTATGGATGAAATCGGGGTGTCGTTGCTCTCGTCATGAACGACTTGTTCCAACGTTCGTGGTTTTTCTTGGGTATAACCAGATAATCTGATTTTATGAAGAAAGCCTCAATCTTCGTTACCGAGGCGGCCCGCAGCAGATTGCAAGTGTGTTGGGCAGGACCGTTCCAGAGATAGGAGTCAGCGAACCGGTGGGGTTAGCAAGTAGTTCGAACCGACAACGGTTGGATCACGGAGTGCACTATGTCCACGACGAAGAGATCTCTCTGCAACAAAGTTTTGTTAGCTATAGCATTTTTGTTCCTGTTTGACGGCGCCACTCTGCATGCCCAGGACGCGGCCGACAAACTTCCCGAGGGCGTGTACAGGCCGGGACAGGGCGTGACAGCACCCAAGGCGACCTACTCGCCGCAACCCGAATATACCGACAAGGCGCGCAAGCAGAAAATTAATGGCACTGTTGTGCTCACGATGGTGGTCACAGAAGAGGGCAAGGTTCGCGACGTCAAGGTGACTAAGAGCCTGGATCGGGGTCTCGACAAACAGGCGATCGCTGCTGTAAGCACGTGGAAGTTTGAACCCGGCACGAAGGACGGAAAGCCAGTAGCGGTACAGCTTCCCGTCGAGGTTGATTTCCGGCTGTATTGATCGTCCCGCCTTGCACGCTTGCCGTGGCGATATGCGCCCAAGTTGATTTTCACCTGTCTACCTAAGGCTCGCTTCTTCAGTGTATAATCTGATAATCTGATTTTATGAAAACTATGCCCATCTCGGTAACGGAGGCCGCCCGCAACTTTGCCGACTGCGTGAACCGCGTCCACTATCAGAACGTCACCTTCGTTCTGCTTAAGAACGGCACGCCGGTGGCTCGCCTGGTTCCGGACAAAAAGAAGACATGCCTGGGCCGTGACCTCGCCGAAACCCTTAGCGGGATCAAGTTGTCTCGCGATGAGGTAAAGGCCTGGCGTCGCGATCTGCGGAATGCTCGCAAGATTCTTAAGCCGCCAGTCGACCGATGGAAATGATCGATGGCGATAATCCTGGATGCCGATGTCATTATTGGGGCTGAAAAGGGCACTTTCAATCTCACGAGCTGGATGTTGAAGCACGCCGATGAGGAATTTGAAATTGCCGCGATTACTGTTGCAGAACTATGGCACGGTGTGGAACGAGCTAGCGTCTCCTATAGAAGCCGGCGCGGACTGTTCGTGAAAACGGTCTTGGAACAATTGGCGATTATTCCTTATACCGAAACCACCGCCTTCGAACATGCTTGCCTATGGGCGCGCATGGAATCCGCCGGCACGATGATTGGCGCCCACGACCTGATCGTGGCGGCCACGGCCTTGGAACACGGAAGCGCCGTTGCAACCTTCAATACACGTCACTTTTCTCAAGTTCGAGGATTAAAGGTAATCGAACCGAAATAGCCCGCATTATTAGGCGCTTTGCCGCGTAGACTCCAGCTCTCTGGTAAGCTGATTTTCCAGAAAGCAGCATTCATCTTGCGAAAACTCCTCCTCATCATAGTTCTGATCCCCCTGCTGGGCGGGCTGGGATGGTGGTATTTCCGCGAGCAGGCGCTGCCGGATTACGGTCCCGCCTATCGCGAATATGCTTACGTCAGCAACGGCAAGAGCAATACGGTCAGCGTGATTGATCTGCGCACCTTTGAATTGGCGAAAACGATTCCTGTTGGTGTATCCCCGACTGGGATTGCAGCGAACAGCAAGAAGAATGAAATCTATGTCGTCAATTCCGGATCGAACAACGTCAGCGTGATCGATGCCGAGAAAAACGCTGTAGTGGCGACGATAGGGGTCCACGGGCGGCCTTACTTTATTGATGTTGAAGAAGATGGCAGAAGGGCTTATGTGGCGAACTCGGAATCGGCGAATGTTTCGGTAATCGATCTCGAAAAGCGCGCGCTGATCGGCAATGTGCGAGTGGGCGCTGGTCCGGGACTGGCACGGGTTTCGCCCGATGGGGCGACGGTGGTGGTATCGAACCGCGGTGACAATACGGTGTCGGTGATTGATACCAAGACCCTGCGGGTCCGGGCCACGCTGCCGGTGTGCCAGCAACCAGAGGACATTGCCATTCTGCCGGACTCGAGCAAAACGTTTGTGGCATGTTCGGGCTCGTCGCAGGTAGCGTCGATTGCGCTGGCAACGACTAAAAGCGGAGAAGGCGGGAGCGACCGGGTACTGGCGTTGCTCGACGTGGGGAAGACGCCGGTGCATCTTGCGTTGAAACCCGACGGCGGCGAACTGGTAGTCTGCGATTTTGACTCCGACAGCATTTCGTTCATCGAGACGGGCAATGACGAAGTTGGAAGCAGCGCCCTGGTGGGGCAGCATCCGGTGCGCGCGCTGGTCACGCGTGATAGCTCAAGGCTATATGCCAGTAATTTCGGATCAGACAGCGTTGCAGTTTACGACATCGACGCCGGGCGCAGGATTGCAACGATGGCGGTGGGAAGCCGTCCCGATGGACTGGCACTATCGCAGGATGAAAGATATCTGCTGGTGCTGGACACCCAGGCGGGAGACGTGACGGTCATTCAGAAACGCAATCCGCGGAGGCTGGAGCCGACGGAATATTCGCTGCTGACGATGATTCCGGTGGGCATGCAGCCGAATGGGATTGTGGTGAAGGCGTTCATGGTGAGGGCGAAGGCGAAATAGGAAAGCTCGCAAGTCTTGTCATTCCGAGAAGCCGAAGGCGACGAGGAATCTGATTCCGGCCGTAACTACAACGTCACAGTCCTGGCGCAGAATTTATCGAGAGCGGCTTTGAGGTCGGCGGCGATGGCCGGGGCTTCGCGGGATTCGATGTCACGGCGCGGCATCATGTAGACCAGTTTCCCATCACGCATAATTGCAATCGAAGGGGACGACGGCGGTTGTCCGGTGAAATAACTGCGGGCGCGTTCCGTCGCTTCGGTGTCCTGTCCAGCAAATACAGTAAACGCTTTGTCGGGATGAGTGGCCTTCTCCAACGCCATGCGTACGGCGGGACGCATACGTCCAGCGGCACATCCGCAAATGGAATTTACGATCACGAGGGCGGTCCCGGACTGAGACTTTAAGGCGTGATCGACAGCTTCCGCGGTGCGCAATTCTTCAATGCCCAGCCGAGTTAATTCCTCGCGCATGGGGATGACCATAATTTCAGGATACATTCGTCTACTCCTCAAGTTTGTCGTATGTATTGATTCTAACTCAGAAGCGACGAGTAGACGGCGCGGAAAACCGAGTGGAGGCAGTTCGGGAAAAGGTCCGTATCAGGGCATCGCTTCAGCGATGCCGCCACGACCTTAATTCTGGAACGGCTTCAGCCGCTGAGGCTTGCCCATCACGATACAGCAGGTAAAGCCTGCGCACCGTGCGTACGCTCGGCGGTATGCCAGGCATGCCCCGATACGAGTCTCGCTTCACACTGCACCACTACCGAGAACCGAATATATGCTACGACCCGCTCTTCTGAAGTGCCTCTTGCGCGGAGCGGGCATCCTCTGCGCCCAGTCCCGCTTGCAGCGCGGTCTGTAAAGTGGTGTGAGCCTGTGCCGGATGCCCGGCGGCAAGATATGCCATGCCTAAATGAAACTGGAACTTAGCGACCTGCGGGCTCTTGGCCACCGCGGCTTCAAGTTCCGGCACCGCCGAGTTGTAGAGCCCCTCCTTATAGTAGACCCAGCCCAGAGTATCTCTGACGGCGGGATCGTCCGGTTGCTGCGCTTTGGCTTTCTGCGCAAGTTGAAGGGCGTCACTTAAAGATCCGCCATGATCGGCGTAGAGGCGCGCGAGACCGGTGAGAGACTGGGCAGAATTGGGATCAACCTTCAGAGCATCCTGGTAAGTTTGGCGAGCGCGGTCGACATTGCCAACATATTCGTAAACTTGAGCGAGAAAAATGTAAGTAGGAAGATATTCAGGAAACTTGCTGCGAGCGGCCTCATATTGCTGGATCATTGCCTGAGGACGATTGGTGGCGGCGTAAATGTGCGCCAGGGCCAGGTAGCCATTCACGTAGTAAGGATTGAGCGTCAAGGTTTGCTGATAGTTATGTTCGGCGCATGGCCAGTTTTTCTGAGCGATGCAGAATTCGGCTTTGGCCACGTATAGCTGAAACGATTTTGGTTGGGCCGCAATTTGGCGATCCAGGCGAACGTCCGCCTGCTTCGTCTTCCCTTCCTTTGCGAGGACCTCGGCCAAACCGCTGAGCGCCGGAGCATAATCGGGAGCGATCGCCAGCGCGCCCTCATAGGCCTTCTCAGCGTCCGCGTAATTGCTTCTCATGCTGAGCACGTGCCCCAGGCGTTCTGGCGGTGCGGGGGAGCGAGGATTTAATCCGGCCGCCAGTTCAAAAGCTCGCTGCGCCTGGTTCAAGTCTCCCTGCGCCAGATACGAGCTTCCAGCGATTACGTGGGCATCCGCCACCCAGGGGCTGGTTGAGATTATCTGGCTGGCATAGGCAAGAGCCGCTCCAGCATTGTTTTGCTGTAAGCTAATATTTCCAAGGCCCAACAGCGCGGGCAAGTATCCCGGCTGAATACGGACGGCTTCGGCCAGAGCCTGCTGAGCCTGCGTGGGTTGCTCCTGCGCCGAATCGACTTGAGCAAGATAAAAATAGACGGCGGGCAGATCCGGAGAATCCTGGATAAGGCTTTGTAGTTGAGCTGCGGCTTCGCGAAGGCGAAATGCGCCAAGATCACTGCGCGCCCGGAGCAGGCGGAAGTCGGGGTCTTTGTGAGCTGGGTCGCGCTGTTCGATCCATTGGTCGGCGTCCTGCCATCGGCCCAACTGCAGAAAGCATTCGGCAACTTTCTTGGCGGCCGCCTGGTCGCTATCATTCTTGTTTACCAGGGCGCGAAAGCGGTCGAGTGCAGAAGCTGCATCGCCATTGTCCAGATAAAAGTCGGCGACGGCACGGCGGCCGTCAGGATAATGGCTTTCATCCGACTCTACTTGATCGAGCAGATGTTTCGCCTCTGCGCCGCGGTTGCGTTCGATATAAAACCCGGCGAGGGCAACGGGCAACTCTACAGCTCCGGGAACGCGAGCGATTCCCTGTTGCAGCGTTTGCTCGGCGCGATCGGCGGTATTCTGGCCTTTGTAGAAGCTTGCCAGGTTGATGTAGGCCTGCGGGTCGTCGGCCCGGATATCGATTGCAGTGCGAAAACTTTTTTCCGCCGCGCCATTCTCCGCATCGAGCAACTGCGCCAGACCCAAGTCTTCATAAAACTGAGGGTCGTGGGGATTGAGCGCGATGGCCTGTTGGAATTCGTTTTCCGCGGCTACGTATTGCATCTGGTGCAAAGCAATCTGGCCAAGCAGGTGGTGGCCGCCGGCATTCTTGCCGTCCTGCTGGAGCACCGCTTCTGCCTCGTGGCGGGCCTCGGCATACTGAGTAGAAGAGATAAGCAGATCCCCGAGGTGCAAGCGGGCGTCCAGATTTTTGGGGTCGAGTTCGACGGCATGGGCGAAGGACTGATTGGCGGCTGTGGGATGCTCTTGCTGGATTTGCAGAAGTCCCAGGCGATAATACGCATCGGCAAAATCAGGGCTGATCTGAATGGCCTGACGGTATTCATTTTCCGCTGAGGAAAATTGTTTTTGCGCGAAATACTGGTTTCCCGCTTCGACATGCGCCCTGGCGCGCGCGGCGCTGCGGCAAGATGGTAGAAGCCCGAGAGCCGCCACCAGCAGGAGAGGAACGCCTAAGGTGCCAAGAGAAGAAATGCGGGATCGAATCATCTTTTCTTCGGAGAAGGTCAGAGGCGCCGAAACCAGCGTTCCGATTTTAACTCAGAATGCAAGCGCACGCGGAACTCCGGCGCAAGGCCAGAGCGCGATTGAATCTCTGGGTGGCGTGTTCGTGAAGGCAACGATACGAATCCGATCTTGATTCGCGGCGGAAGTTGTGCGAGCACCGCGTGTCAGAGACCTCTAGTGTTTGCCCTGCTTGTCGGCTTCGATCAACTGCGCCACTTTGGAACCGGTGCCTACGGGTTCGATCAGCACAACGTGGCGCTCGTTCAGAAACATGCGGTCCGGTCCGTGCCACTCGTTGCCCCGGCGGATCAGGATGTTGGTCATGGCTTTCGTCTCCTGATTCACCTGGCTCTGAATGTAATAAATGTCGGTCAGCTCGGGAAACTTCGAGCCGGCGTTCGTAAGCTTGCCGTAGTAAAGCTGGCCGTTATCGAGCAGGACAGCGGCATACGGAGTGGTGATCTCCGGTCCCTTCTCGCGCTTCATATGCCCGCAGGCGGTCGTCCCTGCCAGCAACATCAACCCTAAGAACCACACGATCGGCTTCTTCAAAATGATCCCCCTGAAATTAGTTATTCTCGTCCCGATCTTATCACCGCATTATCCGGGGGGGCGACAGCGGCATTGACTTCACGGGTACGCGGTGATAGTTCGCCATCGAGCCGGCGAGCGGCGCATGGACGGCGATGGCCTGGCTGCCGCCAACCCAGCGGTTGCCAGTAACGATGTTATTGTGCTCCAAGTTCGAATTCACCGGAGTCGCGATCCTGGCAACGGTAATTGGCTTGGCTGTGATCGGGTTGACCGGCAAATGCTCCCAGCTACGAAGGCCGCTGATCTCCGAGCTCCGGGCGATGATCGCATTGGAATGCCCCAACCCCGCAGTGAAGATTGGCTTGGCGATCTTGCTGGTTCCAACGGCTCCGGTACGTTGGCTCAGTCCACCGGTCACAACCGGCGACTTGCTCTGGTTGGCCGCCGGCTTCGTTGTGACCATGGCCATCTGCGCAACGGGCTGAGCTGGACTTGAGCTCGGACCCGACACCGGACCGGAAGCGACCGTGAGAACCACGCCCGTGGATGTATAGGTTACGGTGAAATGGAAGCTTGAGTTGATCGCGATGGTGCTGTTGGAGAACGATCCCGTAATGCTGGCAGCGTTCAGAACGGTGAAGGTCTCACCCAGGAACAGGCTGCCCTGGAACCCAGCCGCCACGGTGAAGTTGATCGTTCCGGCCAGCGCGGCGGTCCCGGTAACGTTAAGTTGACTGAATCCCGTACCCGCCGTCGTTCCGTTGATCAAGCCGGTCATCGTACCGGTCGAGAGTTGCGTGTAAGTGCCAGTAATCGCTAGCAGGCCAGTCTTGCCCGCGTCGCCCACGTTAAGTGTAGGTGCCGTGCCCACGCCACCAATGGTCAGGTTCTTCGAGACCGTCCCCGCACCCTGGAAAAGTCCGCCGGTTACAGTAGCGTTTCCTCCAGCCAGAGTGCCATCCAGATTAGTGGTGCCGGCTGACTGCGTATAAGTGTTATTGGTGCCGCCGATGGTGAGCTTTGTGCCTTTGGCGATCGTCGCGGTACCTGAGTCTGTGAAGTTGCCGCCAGTCGTAAAGTTCGCGGCGCTCGCCAAAGCAAATGTGCCGGTGTTGTTGTTGAAGCCGGCCAGCGCATTGGCGGTGCCGTCCTTGATGCTGAACCCTGTTCCGGTCAGAGTCAGGTTGGCGGCGTTGGTGGTGATGCCGCCGTTTGCAGTCGTCAGTTGCAGCGTGCCCCCGATGGTATAGGTGCCGCTACCCAGCGTGCCGGCACTCAGGTTGGTGAGCAAGTTGGTTCCGGTGAGGGAGAACTTGCTGCCCTTGTTGATGGTTAGCGCTCCGGAGTTGGTGAAGTTTCCTACAGCGGTAAAGTTGGCGTTGCTGGCCAGCGTCAAGGCATTGGTGTTAGAGCTGAGGTTCGCCAGATCGTTAGTGCTGCCAGTCTGGATGGTGCCGCCTTCCAGCGTCAAGTTCGCCGAGTTGGTCGTGATGTTGGCGGTGGCTGCGAGATCCAGATTGCCGCCCAGAACAAAAGTCCCTGCCGTGAGAGTGGAACCGCTGATCTGCGTGAGAGCCGGTGCGATGAAGCTGTCGCCAGCGTTGATGGTCAGCGTGCCAGTGTTGCTGAAGCTGGCCGCAGTGGTCGAAACGTTATTGCCCGTGCCTGCGATGGTCAGCTTGCCAGTGTTGGTGGCCAGCGCTCCAAGCGCGTTGACCCCGTTCGAATTGATGGTGCCACCTTGCAGGGTCAGAGTGGCCGAGTTCTTGGTGATGGTCAAGCCGCTGGTGGTCAGATCCAGATTCCCTCCCAGCACATACGTTCCTGCCGTAAGCGTCTTGTTGTTATTGGCGCCGGTGAGTTGCGTGAGAGTAGTTGCTGTGAAGCTGTCGCCACTGTTGATCGTCAGGGTGCCGGTGTTGCTGAAACTGGCCGCGCTGGTTGACACATTCGTCCCCGAGCCCGCGATGGTCAGCTTGCTGGTATTGAATGCCAGTGCGCTCAGGGCGTTGACGCCGTTGGAATTGATAGTGCCGCCTTGTAGCGTCAGCGTGGCCGAGTTCTTGGTGATGCTGATTCCAGAGGTTGTCAGATCGAGGTTGCCACCCAGCACGTACGTACCCGCCGTCAGGGTTCCGCTGCTGATCTGCGTCAGATTGCCCGCCGTGAAGCTGTCGCTGCCATTGATGGTCAGCGTGCCCGTATTGCTGAAGCTGGCCGCTGTGGTCGAGACATTGTTGCTCGCGCCTGCGATGGTCAGGTTCTTGGTGTTGAACGCCAAGCCTGCCAGCGCGTTGGTTCCGCCGGTGTTGTTGTGGATGGTCCCGCCCGCCAGCGTCAGGTTGGTCGCATTGGTGGTGATGGTCTGCGCCGCGCCCGATAGGTTAAGATTCGCATCCAGCACGTAGGTCCCCGCAGTCAGCGAGCCGCCGCTGATCTGGGCCAGCGAACCTACCGTGAAGCTCTCGCCGCCAAGAATCGTTAGCGACCCTGCGTTGCTGAAGCTCCCTGCATCGATGAAGGCCGGGCCGCCGATGGTCAGCGCGCCGGTTGAGGTGATGGACGTCAACTTCGCCAGTGCATTGGCATTGCCATTGCTAGTATCAAGGATCTGCCCGCCGTTTTCTTCGGTTACGTTAGCAGATAAGGTAGTGATGCCGGTGGTGCCGCCCGAGGCGAAAGTGATGTTGCCGCCGTTCGCAATGTATGTCCCGCCGGTCAGCGTGAAGTTGCTGCCGTTGTAGTTCGTAAAGCCCGAGCTGTCCACGTTGATCGCCAGGTTTAGGCCGGCAACGTTGGCGTCAAGCGTGCCATTGTTGGTGAAGCCCATATTGCTGGAGCCGAGGTTTCCCGCACCTTCTATGGTGTTGAAGCTGGTCAGGGTCGGGGTGGTGCCTACGCCGAAGATATTGTTCGTGAAGTTGTTGTTGGTGCTGCTCAAATTCACGATCCCAGATCCGTTCAGCGTCACGGCGCCATTGATCAGCAAATACGTGGTGTTGCCGGCGGCCTGCAAAGTGATCGTTCCGCTGTTGGTGATGGCGCCGGTCAATTCCAGCTGGGCGTTGTTTTGCACGTTGATGGTCCCGCTGTTGGTCAGGCCGCTCAGGAAGGCAACGTTGCTGCCCAGCACAAAAATCTGGCCTGTGCCGGAAGTCGTCAGCGTACCACCCGTGATCGAGGCGCTGCCAGTCAACTCAACCGCGGAGCCGGTCTGGGCGCTGATCGTTCCACCCGTGTTGGTCCAGTTCGACCCGTTAAACTCCATCGTGCCGCCATTCGTGGCTTCCATCGTCTTGGTGTTCGTTGCGGTCGTAAGCGATTGCAGCAACAGCGTCTGGCCGCTGACGTTGGCATTGACGGTGCCATTGTTGGTGAAGGAACCGGTGTCAATCTGGCCCGCACCCGTAATGGTCTCGCCGTTGGTAA